>Ga0315281_10000092_pt1 | contig 105840 bp, 101 predicted proteins | sample YL17G07_0_MG_FD_204540 | JGI IMG/M metagenome (GOLD analysis project Ga0315281, IMG submission 204540) | Sediment microbial communities from Yellowstone Lake, YNP, Wyoming, USA - YL17G07_0 | ecosystem: Environmental > Aquatic > Freshwater > Lake > Sediment | place: USA: Wyoming | collected...
CCCTCACCCTAGCCCTCTCCCACAGGGAGAGGGGAATGAGACGCCCTTCCCCCAGCGGGGGAAGGGCGGGGGATGAGGGATTAAATAGCGCCGATTTGCAATAAATCGCCAAACTTGAATAGGGTAAAATCTATTCGCTTCTGAGAATTTTGAACGGCGTTTTCAAGAACGCCGCAACAACGCGTTTCGCTGGTTAAGAAGCGTTAACCGCAGAACCTATCGAAGGAATTTGTTTATGAAAAATTATGATGAAAAACAAAAACGCGCGTTAATCGTTTTTGTTTCCATTTTCGTTTTGCTGGCGTTGAGCGTGGTCGCCGTCGGCTACATGTATTACATCAGTTTTAAAACGCAATTCCGCGCGCAGACGGAACGCCAACTGGCGTCCATCGCCGAGCTCAAAATGAACGAGCTGGCAAACTGGCGTAAAGAGCGATTAATAGACGCAAATTTTATTTACGCAAATGTAACTTTTTCAAAACTGACGGCGCGTTACATAACAAATCCTCAGGACGCCGAAGCGCAAACGCAGATTCTCGCTTGGTTGCGCGAATATGACGCGTACGACCAGTACGATCAAGTCAATCTTCTCGACGCGCAAGGCAAAGTCGTCCTCGCCGCAACCAGCCAAACGCCCGATTCCGTCATTGTTGACAATATTCCCACAGCGCTGAAATCCAAACAAACCCTGTTTGTAGATTTTTATCGCAGCGCGCGCGACACACGCGTTTACCTTGCAATCCTCATTCCCATCCTTGACCAACAGCAAAAGGCGATTGGGGTTATCGCGCTAAGGATAAATCCTGAAACATACCTGTACCCTTTTATCCGTCAATGGCCCACAGACAGCGCAAGCGCCGAAACTCTGCTCGTCCGCCGCGCTGGAAACGACGTCGTCTTCCTCAACGAGCTCCGCTTTCAAGCGGAAGCGGAGCTAACCTTGCGCATCCCGCTGGAGAAAACAGAAACTCTCTCAGTAAAAGCCGCGCTGGGACAGACCGGCATTATGGAAGGCATAGACTATCGCGGGGAACCAATCATTGGCGACGTGCGCAACGTGCCTGCTTCTCCATGGTTTTTGGTGACGAAAATGGACTCTGCCGAAGTTTACGCGCCATCGCGCGAACGCTTGTGGCAAACTTTACTGCTGATTGGCGCGGCGATTTTTTCCACCGGCGCGGGCTTAATCGTTGTCTGGAGAAAACAACAACTGCGCTCCTATCAGGCGCAAGCTGAGACGGCGGAAACGTTGCGCGAAAGCGAAGAGCGCTTCCGTAGCGCGTTCCAACATTCTGCGATTGGCATTGCCTTAGTTTCGTTGGAAGGCAAATGGTTAAAAGTCAACTCGCGCATGTGCGAAATTGTCGGCTATTCTGAAGACGAACTTTTAACCAAGACATTTCGAGATATTACCCACCCCGACGATTTGAATATCGACGCCGATTACGCGCGCCAACTATTGGCTGGGGAAATTCAAACTTACACCGTCGAAAAAAGATATTCCCATAAAAACGGAAATATTGTCTGGGTTCTGTTAGCGAGAGCCCTCGTCAAAGACGGCGCGGGCGCGCCTTTGTATTTCATCTCTCAAATTGAAGACATTACCCAACGAATGCGCGCCGAAGAAGAACTCCAAAAAGCGCATGACGAGTTGGAAAGCCGCGTTCAGAAGCGCACGGCGGAGTTGGCGAACACCAACGCAACCTTACAGTCGGAGCTCGTCAAGCGTCAAGAAACGGAACATGAAATTCAACTGTTGCTCAATACAACCCAAATTATCGGCGAAGCCGAAAACGTCGAAACCGCATTAACCAGCGCCCTGCGTCTAGTTTGCGAAAACACAGGTTGGGAAGTTGGCGAAGTGTGGGAGCCCTCCCCTGAAAGCAATCACCTCAAACTGGGCGAGCCGTATTACAGTCAAATTGGCTCCATTGAAAGTTTTCGCAATATTAGCCATCTGATCAAATTTGCGCCCGGCGTTGGGCTTCCCGGTCAAGTTTGGGAATCTGGGAAACCCGTTTGGATTCGAGACGTCACCGCAGACGCGCACTTTGAACGCGCCGACTTTGCCGAAGAAACAGGTCTCAAAACTGCGATTGGAATTCCCATCATGGCAAACGGCGCGACGACAGCCGTGATGGTCTTTTTCATGAAAAAGATGCGGCGCGAAGACGAGCGCATGGTCGAAGTCATTTCCGGCGTCGCCGCGCAACTCGGCGCAACGCTGCAACGCAAACAGGTCGAGAGCCAACTCGCCCAATATTCAGAACAGCTCGAAGATATGGTGAACGAGCGCACGCTTAAATTGAGCGAGAGCGAAGAGCGCATTCACTTGATCATTGATTCGGCGCTGGATGCGATCATCACCATAGACAGCCTGAGCGTCATCACCGGCTGGAACCCGCAAGCCGAGAATATCTTTGGCTGGTCGCAGACGGAAGCCGTTGGACAATCTTTGACCGACTTGATTATCCCCTCCCAACATCGCGCAGCGCATCAGCACGGCGTCGAGCGCTTTATGGCAACGGGCGAGGGATCCATCCTGAATCAAAATATAGAAATCACCGCGTTGCGGCGCGACGGGAGCGAGTTCCCCGTCGAGCTGACGATTGCCGCGATAAAATCCGACGAAGGCTTTAACTTCAGCGCCTTCATCCGCGACGTCACCGCGCGTAAACAAGCGAACGACAACCTGCGCGCCAGCGAAGAGAAACTGCGCTTATCTTTGGAAGCGGCGCATCACGGCATGTACGATATCAACATTCAAACTCAATCTGTGGCGGTCAATCGCGAGTATTTACAAATGCTTGGCTACGACCCTGATACGCACATCGAGACAAACGAAGCCTTTAGCGAACGCATGCACCCTGACGATAAAGAAATTGCGGCAAAGGCGTACTCCGATTGCGTTCATGGTTTGACGCCAGAATATCACGTTGAATTTAGGCAAAGAGCAAAAGACGGCGGTTGGAAATGGATTCTTTCGCTTGGCAAAGTGGTGGAATTCGACGGCGCGGGAAAACCGCTCAGAATGCTTGGAACGCACACCGACGTCACGGAACGCAAACAGACGGAAGAAGCGTTGAAAAAAAGCAACGCGCTCTATCGGGCGGTGACGCAATCCGCCAACGACGCCATTATCTCCGCCGACAGCGCGGGAAACGTCGTGGGATGGAATCACGGCGCCGAGCAAATCTTTGGTTACGCAACAAGCGAAATCAACGGTCAAGCGCTCACCCTGCTGATGCCCTCCCGCTACCGCGACGATCACACAAACGGCATGAAGCGAGCGCTAGCGGGCGGCGAGAAACATTTCATCGGGAAAACCGCCGAGGTGGTCGGGCAACGTAAAGACGGGAGCGAATTCCCGCTGGAAATTTCACTATCCGAATGGCAGGTTGGCGAAGACTGGTTTTACACCGCCATTATCCGCGACGTCACCGAACGCAAACAGGCGGAGGCGCAACTGCGCATGAAAAGCGCCGCGCTAGAAGCCAGCGCAAACGCCATCGCCATTACAGGCATGGACGGCAAATTTGAATGGGTCAATCCCGCTTTCACAACCCTGACCGGTTACATGTTTGAAGAAGCCATTGGAAAAGACCCAAGCCTTTTGAAATCCGGCAAACACGACCAAGATTTTTATCAAAATTTGTGGACAACGATCGTCAATGGCGAAGTCTGGCGCGGCGAGGTGATCAATCGGCGCAAAGACGGCCGCCTGTATAACGAAGACCAAACCATCACGCCCGTCAGAGATGAAACTGGAAAAATCGTCCAGTTTGTCGCCATTAAGCAGGACGTCACCGAACAAAAACTCGCCGAAGAACAGATTCGCCAGCTTTCGCGCGCAGTGGAAGCCAGCCCGACGTCCATCGTCATCACGGACACGCAAGGTAACATTCAATACGTCAATCCAAAATTTATCCAGTTGACGGGTTACACACTTTCTGACGTAATTGGCGAAAACCCCAAGGTTCTGCAATCGCATCAGACTCCGCCTGAGACCTACCGTGAATTATGGGACGCCATCACGAACGGGCAAGAGTGGCACGGCGAATTTTGCAATCGCAAGAAAAACGGAGAACTGTATTGGGAGCTCGCGTCCATCTCCCCGATCATGGACGACCACGACGTCGTCACGCACTACGTTGCGGTTAAGGAAGACATTACCGAGCGCCGCGCTATCCAAAAGAAACTGGAGAAGCAAAACGACGTTTTTTCCGTCCTCCATCAAATTACGCTGGAGGTGCTGAATCGTCGCAACGTCAACGACTTGCTTCAAGTCATTGTCGAGCGCGCCGCCGCCCTACTGGACGCGCCTTATGTTGAATTTGATTGGGTGGTAGGCGAAGAACTGGAAATTCGCGCCGCCACGCAAAACATGGCAAGCATCGTTGGAAAGCGCTTTACGCGCGAACAATTAAAGTTATCCTGGCAAGCGTACGACACGGGCAAGTCTGTCGTCATAAACGATTACGCCGCCTTGCCAGAGCGCGCGGATATTGACGCCTACAGCCGACTTCATGCAAACATGGAAATCCCCGTCATGGCGGGCGTCAAGTGCATTGCGATCCTATCGGTAGGACGAACAAAACTTGGGCATACTTTCGTAGAAGACGAAATTGACACGGGCGTCATCTTCTCTCGATTAATCGGCTTGGTGTTGGATAACGCCCACCTTTACGAATCCGCCTTGAATGAAATCGCGGAACGCAAACGCGCGGAAGCCCTTTTGCAGGAAAACGAATCGCGCTTTCGGCAGATTGTCGAAAATACGTTCGACGTCATTTATCGCACCGACTTGGAAGGCAATTTTACCTACGTCAATCTCCCCGCGTTGCATCTCCTGGGGCTGACGGACGAGGCGCAAGCCGTCGGCAAAAATTATCTTGATTTAGTCGCGCCCGATTCGCGTCAAAATTTAAAACGCTTTTATGATCGGCAAATCCTACAACGCACGCCCAACACCTACTCTGAATTCCTCTCGCAAACTGCGGAAGGCGAGGAGATTTGGCTTGGACAAAACGTGCAATTAATTATGGACGACGACAGTCTCGTCGGCTTTCAGGCGGTCGCGCGCGACGTCACGCAACTTAAACAAGCGCACGAGGCATTATCCATCGCCCGCGACCAAGCGCTGGAAGCCAGTCAGCTAAAAAGTCAGTTGCTGGCGCGCGTCAGCCACGAATTACGCACGCCGCTCAGCGGCGTTCTCGGATACGCCGAGTTGCTCAACTACGAAGCGTTTGGCAGACTCAACAAAAAACAAAAAGACGCCAGTCAGCAAATTATCGCCAGCGCCAACTACTTAACCAACTTAATCGAAGACCTACTCGACGAAGCGCAAATCAACTCCAAATCGCTGGTGTTGGCGAGTATGCCGTTCTCGCCCGCAGAAATCTTAACCAAAGTGGAAACCACCATGTCGGTGCTTGCCAAAAATAAAGGCTTGAAATTAATCACCAGCGTCTCGCCCGACCTGCCGCCCACGCTCCTCGGAGATTTGAAACGCCTGCAACAGATCATCATCAATCTGGCGGGGAACGCGATGAAATTCACGACGAAGGGGGAAGTGCGCATCAGCCTCCTGCGCTCCAGCCCCGTGCATTGGGCGATTCAAATCGCAGACACCGGCGCGGGCATCCCCGCCGAAGCGCAAGCTTATGTCTTTGAGCCTTTCCGCCAAGTCAACAATTCCATCACGCGCGAAAATCGCGGCTCAGGGCTGGGGCTGGCGATTACCAAACAACTGGTAGAATTGATGGGCGGCAAGATCGCGCTCGAAAGCGAAGTTGGCAAAGGCAGCGCCTTCACCATCACCTTGCCCATTCAAAAACAAACGGAGCAAAAAAATGGCTAAACCCCTCGTCCTAGTTATCGAAGACGACCCCACGCTGGGCGTCATCTTTCAAACCACCCTCAAACGCATCGGCTTCGACGTCGTCCTCGACGCCGACGGCAACAAATGGCAAAAACTGATCGCCAACGTCGCGCCCGTTTTTGTCGTGACCGATATGCACCTGCCTTACGCAATGGGCACCGACATCATCAAAAAACTGCGCGCCGAGCCAAAATGGAAAGACATCCCCGTCCTGATTGTCACCGCCGACATTCACCGCGCTAAAGATCTGGAAGAAGTAGGCGAACAAGTTCTGCTTAAACCCGTCAGCGTGGCGCGTCTGCAAGAAGTCGCCTTACGCCTTCACCCCATCGCTTAACACGCGCCAACCATCTCCGTCAAGGATTATCTTATGCCCAAACCGCTTGCCCTCATTATCGAAGACGACTTGCAACTTAACAAAATTTTCGCCTTGACGCTGAGAGTTGATTTTCAAACCGAATCGTACATGGACGGCACCGAAGCCTTAAACCGCCTGTCCGAAATCGTCCCCCAGCTGGTTATCCTAGACATCAATCTGCCCGGAACGTCAGGCACAGAAATCCTCGCCCACATCCGCGCCGACGCGCGCCTCGAAAAAACGCGCGTCATTGTCGCCTCCGCCAACGAGCGTCTCGCCGAAGATTTATACGACAAAGCCGACCTCGTCCTGCTGAAACCCGTCAGCCCCAAACAACTGGCGCAACTCGCCGCGCGCTACAAGCCCTCGCCCTAATCGCTTTGCGTCCCAAAGGGAGAAGGGCTGGGGATGAGGAAGAATTCCAACGCCTCATGTTTTCCTCCGCCCCAAAAAGCGATTGCCCCTTAACCGTAAAGTCGCTTCAGTCGCATCAACGTTCGCTCTCCCCGATAAAACTCGACAAACGAAACGTTCAGCAATGAAAAAAATGACACTTACCGCCCGCACTCAAAATTTGCTTGACCATCTAAAAAGCCTGATGACGGTCAACGAAGATGAAATTGTTCAGCGCGGAATCGCGCAAGCGACCACAGAGCGGATTATTGACTTGCGCCGACGAGCGGGACAATTCAGCGAAACTTATGAAAGCGTCGCAAATTTAGAGGCGCTGGCAAACGCAGGCGTTTCCGCCGACGACCACACTCTTTACACCGACTTACTGGAATGGCGCGCAATTCAACATGAGCTAGAAAGCCTCGCCCATTTTTTGGAGACCGTGTGAGCGCTTGGCATACAATTGTCTTTCGTTTATTGCGTGAAAGCGGTTTGTTTTTCGACGTTCAACTTGCAGGCGGAAAAATACGCGCGTTTATCAGCGCCTCCGTGTTTCTTGACATTCACTTTGACCCCGCGACAAACAGTTACTCTTACGCCGTTATTGACTTAACTTTGCCTTACGCGGGCGACAAAAGATTATTCGGCTGGGACGACTTCCCGCATCCCGATTATCCCGCCTTAACAAGCATGACTTGTTACCCGCATCATTTTCAAGAACGTCTGCCCGATGGGAAATGGCGATTTTTAGAATCTGCGTTTCGCGGAAATATTGAAAAAGAAATTCCTGAAGTTCTCAAAGTCATTCGCCAAAAGCGCGTTGCGTAAATTCGTTTTCAAATCGCCATAATCATCTCGCCGCTTTCAATCACTTCCGCCTGCAACTTCCCCGCCGACAATTCGCGCAAATCGTTTTGAAAAGCGTCAAACGTATCCACAGGAAAACGCAACGTCAGCGTAATATCCCCTGCAAAATCTTCGCCCATTATCTCCCCGTTTCTGCGCGGAACAATCAACCGCACACGCTCCAATAAATTGTACGGAATGGCAAGCAACGCTGTATGCGTTGAAATGCGCCGTCCGCGCCCAACCGCATTGCTCACAGCCTGCGCGGATTCGGTGTACGCTTTCACCAACCCGCCCGTGCCGAGCAATGTCCCGCCGAAATAGCGCGTGATAACCAAAACCGCGTCGCCAAGTCCGCTGCCGCGCAAGACCGCCAACGCGGGCTTGCCCGCCGTGCCAGCAGGTTCGCCGTCGTCCGAAAAATATTCCGTCACCGTATTTCCCCCGCCGATAATATAAACAGGCACGTTATGCGTCGCGTCCGCGAACTCTTTGCGTATCCGCGCCATGAACGCCCGCGCTTCGTCAATGCCAAAGGCGGGCGCTAACGTGGCAATGAAGCGCGAATTGATTACAATTGTCTCGCGGCGAATTTCGGTCAACGGAACGGAGTAAGGTTTCATGGCGGCATTGTAACGCAAGTCTATAGACTTGCGTTACTGGTACAATTATCAAAGAGAAATTTGCATGTTAACGACAACTATCACAGAAATTGTTCCAATAAAAATAAACAAAGACGGCGTCTTCCTTATCGGCAAAACGCGAATCACTTTGGATACCGTCGTCGCCGCCTTCAACGAAGGCATAGCGGCGGAAGAAATTGCGCGTCAATATCCGTCCGCGCAATTGGCGGATATTTATTCGGCGCTCGGTTATTACCTCCGCCACAAAAAACAAATAGACGCCTATATTAATCGTCGCGAAAAAATCGCGCTGAAAATTCGCAAACAAAACGAAGTCAGATTTAACGAAACAGGCATACGCGAACGATTGCTGGCGCGACGCCAAACGAGGAAAAAGTAAACTATGCTTTTTCTTGTGGCGGATGAAAATTTTAACAACGATATTGTTCGCGGTTTGTTGCGCATCAAACCCAAACTGGATATTGTTCGCGTTCAAGACGTCGGCTTGTTCTCCGCCGACGACCCTACGGTTTTAGAGTGGGCGGCAAAAGAAAATCGAATCCTTCTTACGCACGACGTCGCGACGATTACAAAATACGCTTGCGAACGCGTCAACAAGGGGAAGTATATGCCCGGCGTTATCGAAGTCAATCGTAAAGTTCCATTGAAAACGGCGATTGATGATATTCTGCTTATCGCTGAAATTTGCAAGCATGGGGAATTTCAAGGACAAATTATATATCTACCATTGGCAAAATGAATCCAAAAATCCAAATCTTCAAAGACCTGCACGCATTAAGCGACTTTGCCGCGCAGTTATTTGTCTCCGCCGCGACGCAAGCCATCGCTGAACGCGGACGTTTTCTCGGCGCGCTTTCGGGCGGGAACGCGCCGAAGCCGTTGTATCAATTATTGGCAAGCGAAGCGTATCGCGGTCAAATTGAATGGAAGCGCGTTCATATTTTTTGGGGCGACGAGCGTTGCGTTCCGCGAGACAATCCCGAAAATAATTATTTTCAAGCAAGCGAATTGTTATTAAGTAAAGTCGCTATCCCCGAAGAAAATATTCACCGCGTCGAATCTGAATCAAGTCCCGCAGAAGCGGCGCGGGATTACGCAAATGCGCTGAAAAGTTTCGCGGAAGCGTCGCTGGAATATCCGCGCTTTGATTTTGTTTTACTCGGCATGGGCGACGACGGTCACACGGCTTCGCTATTTCCCAACTCGCCGACGGATGTTTCTTCGCCCGTTATCGCAGTGACGGCAAATTATCAAGACCGCCCCGCAAATCGCGTTACGTTGACGCCGCTGGTTTTTAATGCGGCGCGTCAAATTATTTTTCTCGTCAGCGGCGGAAGTAAAGCGGAAACGCTTGCCAAGATTCTCAATGGCGAATATCGTCCAAGTCTATTGCCCGCGCAACGCATTCGCCCAACAGAAGGAGAACTTATTTGGTTGATTGACGAAACGGCGGCAAGTAAATTGTAAATAAATATAATCATTTTCTCAGCATTTTTTATAATCTCTGTGGTAAATTCATAAAATCAATTTTTTCAAAGGAGCAATTAAATATGGAACTCGCAATTATCGGTTTAGGAAAAATGGGATTGAACATGGCGACGCGCCTTGCGCACGGCGGTCATCGCGTGGTGGGATACGCGCGCACCGCCGAGTCGGTTCAAGAGGCGATTAAGAACGGCGCGGAGGGCGCGAGCTCGCTGGAAGACGCGATAGGCAAACTCAACGCGCCGCGCATTGTTTGGGTGATGGTTCCGTCGGGCAAGGTTACGGACGATACGATTAGTCAACTGGCGGGAATGCTCAACAAAGGCGATATCGTCATTGACGGCGGAAATTCCAACTACAAAGATTCTGTCCGCCATGCCGAAGAACTCGCCGCGAAAGAAATCGAATTTGTAGACTGCGGCACCAGCGGCGGCATTTGGGGCTTGACCGAAGGTTACAGTCTGATGATTGGCGGCAAAGTCGAAGTCGTGGAAAAGTTGCGTCCGATCTTTGAAACGCTCGCGCCCACCGCCGATAAAGGCTGGGGACGAGTCGGTCCGCATGGCGCGGGTCATTATACAAAAATGATTCATAACGGAATCGAATACGGCATGATGCAAGCCTTCGCCGAAGGCTTCAGCCTTTTGAAAGCCAAAAAAGAATTTGGCTTGGACTTGGCGCAAATTTCAGAAATCTGGCAACACGGCAGCGTCGTGCGTTCGTGGTTGCTCGACCTCGCCGCCAACGCGCTGAAAGAGGATGCAAAGCTCGAAGACATAAAACCTTGGGTCGCCGATTCTGGCGAAGGACGCTGGACAGTTTTTGAATCGATTGACTTGGACGTCCCCGCGCCGATTATCACGCTTGCCCTGCAAATGCGCTTTGCCAGCCGCGACGCTGAAAACTTCTCGGCGCGAATGCTCTCCGCCCTGCGAAATCAATTCGGCGGACATGCCATCAAAAAAGCTTAAAGCGGATTTTAGAGCGGATTCACGGATAGAAACGGATTTTCTCTTCCCGCAACCTTCAACTTTCAACCTTTGACCTTCAACCCTATGAATGACCTCCCCACTTCCATCATCATCTTCGGCGCTTCGGGCGACCTGACGCAACGCAAGTTAATTCCCTCTTTGTTGAATCTCTCACGCAAAGGACGCTTGCCAAAAACCTTTTCCATCATCGGCTTCGGCGGCACTCCCTTCACGGACGAACAATTCCGCGAGCATTTATTAGACGGCGCGAAACAATTCTCAAGTTTCAAATTCACAGAAAAAGAATGGGCGACGTTTGCGCCGCGTCTTTTTTATCAACAAGGCAAATATGACCAAGCCGCCGATTTTCAAAATCTCGCGAAACGTCTAACCGAATTAGAAGCGGGGAAATCCAACCGCCTGTATTACATGGCAATCCCGCCGAAGTTGTTCCCCAAAGTCATTGAGCAACTCGGCGCGACAAAACAACTGCGCGAAGACGACGACAATTGGCGGCGCGTGGTTTTGGAAAAACCTTTCGGCACGGATTTGGCGTCGGCGCAAAAATTAAATCAACAAGTGCATAAGGGTTTAAACGAAGACCAAATTTATCGCATTGACCATTATCTCGGCAAAGAGACCGTGCAAAATATTTTGTTCACGCGCTTTGCCAACACCATTTTTGAGCCGCTCTGGAATCGCAACTACATTGACCACGTCGAAATCACCGTCGCGGAAAAAGTCGGGTTGGAGCATCGCGCGGGATATTACGACAGCGTCGGCGTGTTGCGCGATATGTTTCAAAATCATCTACTGCAATTGATGACGCTGATTGCCATGGAGCCGCCCGCTTCGTTTCAAGCTAGCGCCTTGCGCAACGAAAAGGTCAAAGTATTAAGCGCCGTTCAACCCATCGTCGGCGACGACGTGGCGGTGCATACGGTGCGCGCGCAATATCGCGGCTATCTCAAAGAGGAAGAGGTCAAGCCCGATTCGATTACTCCCACTTACGCGGCGCTGCGACTTTTCATCAACAACTGGCGCTGGCAGGGCGTTCCCTTTTATTTGCGTTCGGGCAAAAACATGGCGGAAAAACATTCGCAGGTGATTATCCGCTTCAAGGAGCCGCCGATGTCCATGTTCCCGATGGCGCCCGGTCACCAAACGGCGGCGAATATGCTTGTGCTGTATCTCCAACCCGACGAGGGGATTCATCTGCGCTTTGAAGCGAAAGCCCCCGACACTGTCGCCGAAACGCGCTCGGTGGATATGGAATTTAATTACGCCGAAAATTTTGGGAAGTCCGCCATTCCCGAATCTTACGAACGCCTCATTCTGGACGCGCTACAAGGCGACGCTTCGCTCTTCACTCGCGCCGACGAAGTGGAAGCGGCGTGGAGTTTAATTGACCCGATTCTGCAAGCGTGGGAAAGCGATCAAGCCCCGCCGCTTGCCGTTTACAAACCCGGCTCGTGGGGACCCGCCGAAGCCGACGCCCTGCTCGCCCGCGACGGTCACAAGTGGATGCACGAGGAGGCGCGGCGCATGTTGGAATCATAATGGATAAAGTCATCATCACGAATCTGCGCGCGCAAGGCATACTCGGAATTCACGAATGGGAGCGCGTCTCGCGCCGCGAGATAATCATCAACGCGACGATGTTCACCGACACGCGCCCCGCCGCGCAAAGCGACGACGTCGCCGATTGCGTCAACTATAGCGACGTGGCAAAAAAACTCCGCGCTCACGCAAAAAGCGCGGCGCGCATGACTGTCGAAGCGTTGGCGAATGATTTGGCGGAAATCTGCTTGCAAGAGGCGGGGGTGGTGAAAGTTATCTTGCGCGTGGATAAACCCGGCGCAACGTCGGAGGCAGATTCAGCGGCGGTGGAAGTCGAACGAGAAAAACAGGTCTAAGGTCAAAGGTGTAACGGGGACTCGCCGCGCGAAATGTTCGCTAAAAATTCCTGACGCGTGGCGAGGTTGGCGCGGAATGCGCCGTGCATGGCGGAGGTGGTCATGCGCGCGTCGCGTTTCTTTATGCCGCGCATCATCGAACATAAGTGCATGGCTTCGACAACCACCGCCACGCCGAGCGGTTTGAGCAAGTCGCGCAAGAAGTCTGCGATTTGGCGCGTCATGCGCTCCTGCACTTGCAAGCGGCGCGCATACATATCCACAATGCGCGGAATTTTTGATAAGCCGAGGACTTTGCCGTTGGGGATATAAGCCACATGCGCGCGACCAATAAAAGGGAGGAGATGATGTTCGCACAAGCTATAGAATTCAATGTCGCGCACCAGAACCATTTCGTCGTAATTCACTTCAAAAAGCGCGCCGTTGACGATGGCGTTTGCGTCCATTGTGTAACCGCCCAGCAATTCACGATACATGCGCGCCACGCGCCGCGGCGTAAACTGCAAACCTTCGCGTTGCGAATCTTCGCCGACCGCATTTAATATCTGCGCCACCGCGTTTTCGATGACGACGTTATCCATATTGTCGTCCGCAATATCTTTATCGTTCACATCGTCAAATTCCATGTTTGCTCCAATCTGTCCCTCACCCTAGCCCTCTCCCAAAGAGAGAGGGGATAAACTCCCTTCCCCCAAAGGGGGAAGGGTTGGGGATGAGGGCGTTGCGTAAGCCCTAAATAAAAACTGACTTGACAGCGCCGCCGCCAAGCCAGTTTTTTGCATAACCGATCAGCCCAGCTCGGGTTCGATCAACCCATAGCTGCCATTGCGGCGCCGGTATAACACGTTGACTTTGCTCGTCCCAGCGTTATAAAAAACAAAGAAGTTATCGTGACCCAGATTACGCATTTGCACTACAGCTTCCTCTTCATTCATTGGGTAAAGCGTAAACTTCTTTTTACGCGCCACCAGCGGAGAGATCTCGCCCGTTTCGTCGTTGATAATCGGCTCGGCGGCTTCAGCGGCGGAGCGTCCGTCGCCGCGACCATGCTGATGCTTGCCTTTGTATCTTTCGATTTGGCGTTGCATGTTGTCCAGCGCGTGATCAAAAGCGGTCAAGGCTTCCTCGGCGCGCTCTTCGGTGCGCAGCTTGAAGCCTTTGCCATGCACGGTGATCTGCGCGACGTTGCGGTCATGGAGATGGCGCGCGGCTTTGTAGTGAATTAATTCGACATGCGCCCCTTCAATGGCGGGCAGGTAATGATCAAAATTGCCCGCCTTCTTATTCACATGCTCTTCGATTTGTTCGGTCAAACGGATGTTGCGCGTCTGAACTTCAACTTTGTTAGACATAATGTACTCCTTTTTTGAAATAAAAATTCACCAACACATAAACGCTCACGCATGCCTCAAACCATGATGGGGCAATGCGCGAGCGACTGTCAATGCGTAGATTTGGCTGGCGCCGGCGGATAACAGGGCGTCCGCTCCAGCGGAAAGCGTGGAGCCGGTTGTGGCGACGTCGTCCATTAATAAAACAGCGCGTCCTTTTACAAGAGCTGGCTCCGCCTGAAAAGCGCCTTTTACGTTCTCTATGCGTTCCAGAGCGGAAAGCCCAACTTGTGTGCGCGTTTCTTTTGCGCGAGTTAATGCGCGCGGGGCGTGTTGCAATCCCAAGCGCTCCGCAAGCGGACTGGCAATTTCCTCAACCTGATTATAGCCGCGTTCTTTTTTGCGTCCTTTCCCCAAAGGCACGGGAACGATCATATCAACTTCCCAATTCAATGCGCGAACAAAATCAGAAAGAGGCAAGGCAAAAGCGCCGCCTAAAGATCTGTCGCGTTTATATTTTAAGCGATGAAGAGCGCTTCTCAGCGGTTCGTCAAAGCTCGCCCACGAGCGCAGAGCGGAGAAAGAATAACTGTCTTTTACGCATTGCGAACATTGTTGGGACGGTTTCGCAGACGGCAAGCCGCATTTTAAACAAAGCGGCTCGATTAAAAAATTAACCTTGGCGTGACAAGTCGCGCACCAGCAAGAGCCGATTGTTTCGCACCCTCCGCATGTCGGCGGAAAAAGCAAATCTAAGAACGCGTTCCAAATTGACTGATAAGACGTGCGCGATAAAGACTTGTTCAAGTTTATTCCGCCTTTCTTTTGAAAATTTCAGGCAGATCATGAAGCGCGCTGATGCGTCTAGCGAATTATTTAGCGCCGGCAAACGCTTTCGCCACCTGAAAACCAGCAGGAATTGTCAGAATAAGCATGATGGTCGGGAAGGTTAGGAAGGTCATCGGGATGATCATCTTGACTGGCGCTTGATGCGCCAATTCTTCCGCGCGTTGGCGACGCTTCATCCGCATTTGGTCGGATTGAATGCGCAACACCTTCGCCAAGCTGACGCCAAGTTGCTGACTTTGAATCACGGCGGCGACAAAGCTGGTCAACTCCGGCAAACCAATACGGTCCGCCATGTCGCGCAGGGCTTCGCGTTGCGGTTTTCCTAATTGAACTTCGCGGATACAGCGCCCAAACATGATGGAAAGCTCGTTCTCCCATTTTTCGCTGACTTTTGACATCGCCGCGTCAAAGCCTAAGCCGGCTTCCACGCAAATGGTCAAGAGGTCGAGCGCGTCAGGCATTGCCTTCTGCACTTCCAACTGGCGGGCGTTGATTCTGCCTTGCAACCACAATTGCGGGAAGAAAAAACCAACTGCGGTAAAACCAACCACCGTCGCAAACTTCCTTCCAAGCGACCAGCTGTTTTGCCCAAAAAAGGAAACAAAAAGAAGTGTGCCGCCAAAAACCACCGCGACCACAAAGCGAGTCGCCAGAAACGTTGCGGCGTCAATCCGGCCAGGGTTTCCGCCTAGTTCCAACTTAAGCGTTGTTTCCTGTAAAAGTTTTTGCGGCGTAAAGCGCGTTGAAATTTCGCCAACCTTTTTGACCATCGGAATAATGACGCGCTCAACAAAAGGTTGTTGCAGCTCGGCTTCTTCAAGGGAAACGTTTTCGCCGCGCTGAGTCGCCTCGGCAAGGCGCACCATGACGGGATCCATGTCGTCTTGCGTACCTTGACGGAAAAAGCGCAACCCAAAATACACCAGCGCGCCTAAGCCGCCCAGAACGACAATCCCAACGATGATATAAATTAGCGTAGTCATTTTTACACCTCAATATCGGCAATTTTCTGCATAATAAGGTAACTAGTTGCAATCAAACCAAGAATAACGACGACAATGATTACAGTGCAGGTTGTGCCGCCGTCCGTCATGTGAATAATATAGGTCGGGCTAATGAACCAAAGAAGACACGCCAGCCCAAGCGGAATGAGGGAAAGCACAGCTCCAGAAGCTCGAACCTGAGAAGTAAGCACACGCACCTCGCCTTTGATGCGAACGCGTTCTCGAATGGTAAAAGAGATGCTGTCCAAAATTTCTGAAAGATTTCCGCCCACTTCGCGCTGAACGTTGATGGCTGTGATTACAAAATCAAGATCCGGGCTAGGAATCCGACGAAGCAAATTATCCAGCGCGACTTCCATGGGAATGCCGATCTGCATTTCCTGAACGACGCGCCGAAATTCATCGCAAACTGGCGGCGGCAACTCTTTGCTGATCGCTTCCAGCGCCTGCATGGTCGAATAGCCCGCTCGCAAACCATTGACCATTAAGTTGAGCATATCGGCTAATTGATCCTGAAATTTCTGCAAGCGTTGTTTCTGTTTTTGCTTCATATAAATGCCAGGAGCGACGCCGCCAATCACCGCGCCGATGACGCCAGAAATCAAATACCGGTTTCCGATAAACCAGACCAGAAGCCCGCCTACAAAAATACAGGCAAGGATTAACATAAAATATTCGCCAACTTTGAATTTCATGTCTGCGCGCGCAAGGTCGCGGGCAACGCGATCGCCAAAGGAAGTCTTGGCGACTTTCTTTGAGACCCAGTCGGAGACAACGTTCTTCTGCGCCTCTTTGTCAATATCTTTCTTGTCGCCGCTGTCGTCTTCCAGATATTTGCCAAGACGTTGCTCGACAATGGCGCGTTCGCTGTTTGACGAAATCACAACGCCGACAATGATGGCAATCACAATAACGACGCCGCCAATAATAATCCAAGTAATCATGTTTGTTTCTTCTGTAAATTAAATATATTTGAAAATCGGGGGTTCGTTTTTCTCTAAAAAGCGACGCAAAGAACGCTTTGCCAACCGCAAAAATTATTATTTTAGGCGCGTCAACGTTCTCACGCCAACTGAGCGAAAATCCTAAAAATATTAGTAACGACGCCGTTCGCCAATGCCAAAAATGGAGGGCGGCAAATGGATGCCGGCGGATTCGATTTTTTCCATAAATTTCGGTCTTAATCCCGTAGGCCGCATTCCCCCGACAATCCTACCCTCTTGCATACCTGTCTGTTCAAAGGTGAAAATATCGGTCATCGTAATGACGTCGCCTTCCATGCCGCTAATCTCTGTGATCGTTGTAACTTTACGAGTGCCGTCGCGCATACGTTCCTGTTGACAAATGACGTCCACAGCGCCAGCAATTTGTTCGCGGATCGCCCTGACTGGCAAATCCAAACCCGCCATAAGGCACATGGTTTCGATACGAGAAATGGCGTCGCGCGGGGTGTTGGCGTGAGCGGTGGTCATGGAACCGTCGTGACCCGTGTTCATCGCTTGAAGCATATCGAGAGTTTCGCCGCCGCGGCACTCGCCGACGATAATCCGCTCGGGGCGCATACGCAACGAGTTCATCACTAAATCGCGGATGGTCACTTCGCCGCGTCCTTCAATATTCGGCGGGCGCGATTCAAGCGTAACGACATGATCCTGACGCAGTTGCAGTTCAGCCGCGTTTTCAATCGTGATAATGCGTTCGTCGTCGGGAATAAAACCAGAAAGCACGTTCAATAGGGTTGTTTTGCCTGAGCCCGTACCGCCAGAGACAACGATATTCAATCGCGCCTCGACGCAAGCTTTTAGAAATTGCACCGCTTCGGTTGTGATTGAACCAAACTGGATCAATTGGTCAATTGAAATTGGATTCTTTGAAAATTTACGAATGGTGAGAACGGGCCCGACCAAAGAGATGGGCGGGATGACCGCATTGACGCGGGAGCCGTCCTTCAAACGCGCGTCTACGTACGGGCTAGACTCGTCAATACGACGACCCAACGGAGCGACGATGCGCTCAATAATACGCATAACGTGTTCGTTGCTTTCGAAAGTTACGGGAACGCGATGCAATTTGCCTTTCCGTTCAATATAAATATTCTTTGGTCCGTTCACCATGATTTCAGAAATCGAGTCGTCTTCGAGTAACGTCTGCAAAGGACCCAACCCAAGAATTTCAGCGGCAATTTGCTCAAACAAACGCGCGCGTTCCGGGCGAGATAAGACAATATTCTCGTCTGCAAGGATCTGTTCGAATAGGGATTGAATCGTGCGCCGAACCTCATCCGATTTGGATACGTCCATGGATGGGTCAATTTCAGCGAGTAATTTATTTTGAACGCGCGTCTTTAAATCAAAATACGAACCGGCTTGCGGCGCCGCAGACGGAGCGCTGACCCGCCGAGACTGCAAAGAAGAAAGGCGCGATTCGCCGCCGCCTTGACCTTCGCTCGGCGGTTTTGGCGCAGGAGGCGGAGTAGGAGGGGTGGGTCCGCCTCCGCTACCGCCCTGCTGACCGCCGCCTTGACCTTGTTCAATACGTCGAAGTAATGACATTTATATAAACGCTCCTAGCGTTTGCTTGGGATTGCGGCTTCAGAATCTAAAGCCGCCAGTCGCGCCCTCACGGACTCAGCCAACGACAAAATTCCTCTTCCCACGGGTTGGGCTTTATTGTCAATCATAAACGGTACGCCGCGATTCACCGCAGTAATCACGATTTTTTCGTCCAATGGGATGACGGCGACTATTTCATGCTTCAAGTTTTCGCTCACGCGCTCTGGCGTAATCGAAATTTGTTTATTGTAGCGGTTCATGGTAAACACAAGCCGCTCCTTGCCAACGCCCATGCCTTGCAACACGTCAAGAATTAAGCGCGAGCTTTTAATGGCGGGAATTTCCTGCGTGGTCACCAACACAATCACGTCGCTTAGGTCAATCACTGAGAGGATCAGCTCCGTTAAAATAGGAGACGTGTCAATCACCACATACGCGTACATTTGCTGTAAATATTGCACGACTTTCGAAAATTGCTCCGCGCTGACGCTCTCCGCCATTTCTGGACGCGACGGGGCGGCAAGAATACGCACGCCCGAAGCTTCATGTTTGACTAGTATTTCTTCGACAATGTCCGGTTCTAGTTCGTCAACGCGCGGCGCGAGCTCGGTAATTGTATTTTTGCCCTGCACGTTGACGAACATGGCGACGTCGCCAAACTGTAAATTAGCGTCCACCAACACGGTGCGGGTGTCTTCGCTATTTAAGGCTAAAGCCAGATTAACCGCGATGGTTGTGCATCCTGTTCCGCCTTTCGGGCTATACACCGTTACGACTTTGCCTTTAACGGTTGGCGCAGGCGACATAGCCGACGAACCTGTTGACGCAGCAACAAAGCGTTGCGCGCCTTTTGCGCGTTCGGCGCGCGCCATTTCCCCGGCATGTCGAACGGCGGAGATTAGCTCGTCTCCCATCGGGGGCTTTTGTAAAAAGTCGCGCGCGCCAGCCAGCATTGCGCGGCGCATGTAGTTTTGGTCGTTCTGCACGGACAGAATAATTATCTGAATATGCGTTAGTTTCTGCCTGATCATTTCCGTAGCGGTAATTCCATCCATATCGGGCATGTTGATATCCATCAACATAACGTCTGGATCCAACTCTTGAGCAAGCTTGATAGCTTCTTTTCCAGAGGTTGCCGTGCCGACAACCTCCACCCCCGACTCAAACTGCAAAAGCTTGCGGATGTTTTCCCGCGTCTCCGCAATGTCGTCCACAATTACCACGCGAATTTTATCTGTCGCCATACATAATCCTATTGTTGCATAGATTTATTTTTTAAGAAATGCCGTTATTTTCAAATTTCCAAACAACGCGTCAACGCTATTTGCCGGGTTGCGCTCTTGGCAACGGCACATCGAGCGGATTTGTAGCTTTCAAGGTCATGTCGTCCAGCGGAGCACCTGTTCTCGCGCGAAAATTCATGTCCGTTGAATAAGGAAGCTTGGCTGGAACGGGAATATTATATTGACTAAGCAAGAATTGCAGGGTTGTCGCCTCGGTGGCTTGCCGCGCCTGATCGCTCGGATTGCGCAAAGTCATTGTGATCTGCGCGTCTGTATACATCAGATACGTCAAAGCAATCGAATCTTGCGGGGTAACAATTAAGGTCGCAGTATCCTGTTTAAACGCCGTAGTCGCCCCTGCCGCTGGCTTTGCCGCGGGCGCAGGAACTGGCGTAGATCCAGGCGCGGCAGGCGCGGGCGCAGGCGTCCAATCGCCCACACCCATCACGACTATATCTTGAAGCAACATCTGACACACCAGTCTGGGACGCTGTCGAAGTTCAGATGGGATTAAATAATAAGGTTGCTGAAGCGATGGATCCAATTCAACCCTTCCTTGCGGTCCGCCTTTAACAGGGTCTACTCCAAGCGTAAGGGCGGTTAAAGTGTCTGGCAAAAAACCGGTGCTGGATAAAGACGCCGTAGTATTCGGAAGGATGGTTTGGAATGCGGGGTCTACGTCTACAAAGAGAAAACACGCGTTAATATTAACATGCGCGCCTTTAGCGATAGCGTTTGCCGACAAAGTCAAGCGACTTGATGGGATAGCCATCGCCGTCATTCCAGGCGGAATTAAAGCCGCCCATTGCGGTCCTGCAATCGCCACCGACGAGGAAGAATCGGAAACCATTGATTCTGTAATCACAACGCCTTGATCAAGCGGGAATTTGGCGATCTTATTTATCAGCGCAGCTTTCTCGTCAAGCGTAAACATTACCGCAATTGCGTTTTCTTGAGGAATTTTCATCGTGGTCAGCGATTCCTGCGTAATTTTGCCGCCTTGCGGAATGGGCTGAAGCGCAATGTAGACTTCAACAGAAGTCTGTTTTACAGGCTCAGGTTTGGTCAACTGGCTAAAAACCACAAAGGCTATCCCCAAGCCAACGACAATCACGACGATCACAACCACAAAAATCAAAGTTCGTCCACGACGCATAAGTTTCTCCTATTTTATCCGCTTACAACGGGTATTTTACACTGCGTTCATTATAATACAAGAAAAACAACAAAAACATAATTACAGATAAGCAAAATCCTGACGTAGGAAACGCCTGTTTACGAAGGTTAGCCGAGCGCACAGGTTGAATAAGCATGGACGGAGACGGTTAGGCTTTCGCCGGAACGGAAAAAGAAATCCTCGCGCCCGAGCCGGCGGAACTGTCTATCTCGAAGTTTCCGCCGAGCATTTCAGCGCGTTCGCGAATCAGCTTTAATCCCAAATTATTCGAATCTTTAAGCGTTTCGGGATCGAAGCCTTTGCCGTTGTCGCCGACGCTCACTCGAATCAGGTCGCTCCCAAGATCAACTTGAACTTTAACCGTCGTCGCCTGACTATGGCGGGATATGTTGCCAAGCAGTTCCTGAGTCGCGCGAAAAAACATAACCTCAATATAGGGTTCCAAACGGCGCTCGGTCCCCGTAACCGTCACATTCACTTCCAATCCGGATTGTTCCTTGAAAGCCTCGCAATATTTCCGCAGGGTGGGGATCAAGCCCAAATCGTCAAGCATCATTGGGCGCAGTTCAAAAATGAAATTGCGCACTTTTTGGAAATTGCCCATTGCGGAAGTTTTCAGGTTCGCCAATTCTTCTTTTGCCTGCGCCACGTCGACGTCCATTAAACGCATGGCGATTTCCGTCTGCAAGATGAAATTGGAAAGCGCTTGCGCGGGTCCGTCGTGCATTTGACGCGACAGGCGCTGGCGTTCCGCTTCTTGCGCATTGACGATCATTTCAATGCCCGCCATCTGACTTTTTGCGGGAGTTGCGGAAGCGGATGAGTTTTCAGATTCTACCGGTCCAGCCGCCGCTTTTTCCAAAACCGCCTTATATTTTTCAAGGTGGCTTTTATCGTTTTGAAGTTTCTCCAATTGACCGCGCATCACAAAGAGCCTTTGTTGCGCGTCCAAAGCGGAATCGTAAGCCATTTTTATTTCTTCCGCCGTTCCTTGTTTTTGCACTTGTTGAAGATGAGCATTAATCGCGGCGTTGCGTTGCGTAATTTTGGAAAGCTCGCCTTGGCTTTGTTCAATCATCAAAGTTACTTCGCGCAACGAGCGTTGCGTTTCTTCCAACTCGGTTTTGTAATCTAAATCGCTATTAGTCATTTAGTCGCTCCTGATTTCAAGTGTCCATATTGTTAAGCGTTACCCAACCGCGCTTCAAAGCGAAGACCACCGCCTGAGTTCGATCTTCCACGCCGAATTTTCGTAAGATCGCGGTAATGTGATTTTTGACCGTCTGATGACTGACGCCCATAAAACTAGCGATCTCTTTATTGCTCATGCCGCGCACTATCGCAAGCAACACTTCCATTTCGCGGTCAGACAATGGATGATATGGATAGCCAGTATCGCTATAAGCGCTATACGCTCTTTTCATACTGTCTTCCACCCAAGTATCCAATCCGCGACGGGTAAAAACGTTGTTTGCAAAAACATACTTGCCTGCCGCTACTTCGCGAATGGTGCGAGCGAGAGACTGCGGCTCAATATCCTTGGAGCAATAACCGCGCGCGCCGGCGATCGCGGCATGAATGGCTTGCTCTATGTCGTCGTAGCCGGTCATTAAAATAATTCGCGTGGGCAACCGATCTTGAAACACTTGATGCGTAATCTGCTGACCGTTCAGACCGGGCAGGTTTATATCCAGCAAAGCGATCATGGGTTGTTCGGCGCGAATCACCGCCAGCGCATCGTCTCCCGTTGCAGATTGGGCAATGATGCGCATATCCGATTCCAAAGACAAGACGTTGATAATGCCTTGTCGAAATAATGGATGATCGTCAACGATCAACAGGGTAATTTCGTCGTTCATCCCAAACTCATTCTCTCTTAGTTTTGAATGGATACGTCACGCTTAAGCGTAAACGCTGAACGTCTGCGCAAAACGATTTTGCTAATTTTCAATAAGCCCATTTTAACCTATTTATGGCTTTTCCACCGATAAACAGCCATATTCTTCTGACCCAACGTTAAAGTGACGGGGTTATGCGTTTCAAACGCGACTTCGGCGTTTGCGGTCATGCGCGGATAAAAATCAGGGAAGGCGATTAGGTAGTTCGCGCCGCGTTGGTTGAGATATTTTTCGAGGCGCGGCTCGTCGCGGATGAAGGGAATCACTTCGGGGGAGACGAGTCCCGCGAGGTCAATTAACTCGTGATTATCGTAGTAACCCAGCGCGCCGATGTCGTGCGCGGCGATGATTGCGTCGGCGGGGAGATTTTGCGCCGCCCATTTTGCCGTGACGACCATCTCGCCTTCAATCACCGCGACGTCTTGGGCGTATCCGCGCGCGCCGATGAAGATGAAGCCAAGCGTCAGCATGACTGCGCTTGCGCGCCAAATCGCTTGACCAATCCAATGATGTCGCCCAAAAATTTTGCTTTTATCAAACTCTAAAAGAAAGAGCAAGCCGAAGAGAAAAAATATCGGCATGGCGGGCATAATGTAACGTCCGTGTTGATACACGGGCAGGCGCGAAATGTACATCCCCAAATATCCCGCGCACCAGATTAGCGCGGCGATACTCCCCCACATCTTTTGCTTGACCGATTTCACCGCCCAGCCGACAACGCCGACGACCAGCACAATCCCCGCGCCAACGAGCAGTTGCAAAAACATTTGTCCAAGTCGCGTAAAAATAGACAGCGTTTGCCAACTGGCATACTCAGCTTGCTTGGCGTAAAAAGTATTCGGCATGGGCGTTCCGCCGATAGCGAGATTGAAAAATAAATAGGGAACAAACAACGAGCCGAAGCCAATCAAGCAAAGCCCGATAGATGTAAAACGCGCGCGCATATTTTCTTCGACGAGGATGAGGGTCAGCAGGATGGGGGCGAGCAGAGTCAAACCGTCGGGGCGAACCCAAACTGAAAGACCAGCGAGCAACCCTAATGTTAAATAGCGCCGCGAGTTCGTCATCAAAAAAATCAAAACGGTTGTGACGATTAATCCGTGAAGCAAAGTCTCCATGCCCGACATTGCCGCCCATGCCAAATGCCACTCAAAGGCAATGAAGATTCCAACCCAAGGGAGACGCGGGCGATAAGTTTCAACGATTTTGCGCGCGCCCCATTCGCAGACAAGGGCTAAGGCAAAGAGAGTTAACGCGCCGAGAAAATACGTCCAGATGTAAGGCGAGAGGCGCAATAAAAAACCGACAGATAACAAGACTGACCAAAGCGGAGACGTAGAGCCTGCGGACGGAATGCCCGCGCGAAACGCCCACTCGCCGCGCATGGCGAAGTTGCGCGCGTATGTTTGATGAATCCACGAGTCGTCGAGCGGGAAGCCGATAGCGTAAGTGAAATGACTCGTCAGCAAATAAACGCCCGCAATCAAAATGACCGCGCATGCGACGACGATAAAATCGAGGGGCGAGAGTTTACTTGAGTTGGATTTTATAGATGTATGCGCCATTGGTCTCGCCTAAGTAAATGAATTGTTGCCCTTGCACCGAGTCGCGCCCGACTTTGGATTCAAACGCCAGATACCGCGCCTTGAATTGCTCCGCGACTTGTAGGATGGCTTGCTCGCCGCCGTAGGGAACGGAAATTGCGGCGCGTCCCGTTTCGAGATAATAGCCCGGCGCATTGCGGACGAGAACAATATCGTCGCGCCCGATTCCTTTTTCAACTAAAAACTTTTCAACCGCGGGATAATGGTCTTCGCCTTCGCCCCATCCCAACTTGAAGAGGCGCAAGTTGACGACAAAGATTGAAAGGATAATCGTCGTCATAATCAAGAGACTGCGGAAGACAAAGCGGTTTTTTTCATGTCCGATTCCGCGCTTTTGCAAAGAATTCAAAATAGATTCAAGCCCAAGCGGAGCAAGCGCCCACCATATCGGTTGCAACGCCGCGCCCGCGTGGAAGAACGCTCCGCGCGCGCCCGCGAAAGGAAAGAGAAAGGTCATCACAAAAAAGAGGATGAGCCATGCGACGCCCGCAAGTTTGACGCGCTCGTCTTTTCGATAATAAACGAAGCCCGCGACGATAAACGGAAATAAAATGATTCCGCCATGCGCGGCGAAGGCGCTTTCTAAGTTGATAACGAACGCGCTCATTCTATCCGCGAGAATTTTATGCCAACCTTGCGCAAGGAAGGCTTCTTGAGAAAGCGCGGAGGGCGGATAAATAAAAGTTTGGTCGTAGTTTGTCAGCCACAATGCGCGACTTCCGCCGGGAACCATGAATGAGCCGTAGGCGTTGAAGTTCCGCATGTACCAAGGAAACATAACAAGGAAGAAGCCAAGCAGGGTAAAAATAATTGGTAATTGGTAATTGGTAATTGGGGGGGGCGATGCGCGATGCGTGATGCGGAATAGGATAAAGAGGAATGTGATGGCAAGCCAGAGGAGTCCGTCGCTACGGGCGATGGTCATTAAGCCAGCGAGTAGTCCGAGCGTGAACCAACGGCTTAATTGGCTGGGGTCTTCGATGAGTTGGGTGGCGACGAGAAAATATAAACCGCCCAAGAGCATGAAGATTCCGAAGTTGTCCGTGACGCCGACAAAGGAGGCGTTGTACACGGAGAAAATAGCGAACAAGCCCGAAGTGAAAGCAAGGTCGCGTCGTTTTGAAAATGTGTAAGCTAGCGCGGCGGTAATCGGCGGGACAAGCGCGGCAATTAAAAAGAAGAATAATCGCGCCGAAGCGTAATCGGTTTTGCCTGTGAGAATCATCCCCAACGCGGCGACGATGGAAGCCAATGGTTGCCAATAGCTATGCGAGGGATGCGGCAACGACGTTGTGCCGTCGAGATAATTCCACAAGTAAGGCTCGGTGAAGCCTTTGCCTGTGGCAAGTTGAATCCCGCCCGCAAAGTAATAATCTGAGTCCAAGTAACCGGGCGCGGATTGATATTGGGCGATGAAGACAGGCGAGGCGAGTCCGAGAATGAAGAGGAGGAGGTAGAGGCGGGGGGGCATGGGGGGAAAAGATGAAAGATGAAAACGTAATTGGTAATTGGTAATTGGTAATTTTTTACTACTCGCCATTTACCAATTACTATTTACCAATTCGGTCTGACCAGATGCGCGGGGGACGGATTGCCCACCAGCGAATCCAGTATAAGCCAACGATGGTGAAAAGCGGAAGGAAAAGAAAAGCGGCTTCGCGGGCAATTTGGAAAGGAATTAAAGCAAGCGCCCACGGAACAAGAAACATAAAAAGCATGAGCAAGAGAACAAGGAAGTTTGCGATTTTATGCCAGCGGTCATGGGCGACGGCGAAGATGAGCGCAAGCGGAATCGCCAACACGGCGAGACGTCCCATTTCAGTGCGAAAGCCGAGCAGCGGCGCGGCGGCAATCGAAAGACAAGACGCCCAATAGAAGCGGCGGAAATCCAAATCGCGGGCGACGCTCCACTCGTAGGCGAGGGCGATGAAAAGCGCGGCGATGAATCCCCACGTCACGAAAGGGCTTTGCGACGGAAACAAATCCGCAAAAGCGGCGCGGACGCTGTATCCAAAATCCGCGCGAAGGTTGTTGGAAACGGCGCGCAAAAAAGGGATAATCCAATAAGGATACAAAAGAAAGGAAACGAAAAGCAAAATAAAACTGACCATAAAAAATCCAGCAAAAACGCCCGATTGTTTTTGACGATAGGCGCGCAGAAAAACTAGAAAAAGAAACGGCGCGCCGACTTCCCAATAATAAAAAGAAACCGCAACCAACGCGCCCGCGAGTTCGTTCATCTCGGCGCGGAGGGCAAATAAAATGCCGACATACAACAGCCCAAGCAATAGAACGGGGTTGACTTGTTGAATGGCTTGAAAAGTATAAAAATTAAAAACGGCGAAGGCGATAAATAAAAAAGTAAAGAGGCGCGGCGCTTCCCATTCCGTGAGGCGCAGACTAAAAATAGAAAGCGCGAACCATGCCAGCTCGAGAATCAAAAGATAAAACGCGCGGGCAGATTGAGGGTCGGTAAAAAACGCGAAGGGAAAATAAAGCAGGAGAAGATGAAAGGGCGTGTCCAAAATGTACGGCTTATCGCCCGCCTGCGCGGGAGCGCCGTAAACTAAAGTTTGAACGCGCGCGGGAACTTCGCCGCCGTAAGGATCAATTTGGTCGTAAACAAATCCGCGACTGGCAACCCAATGAACGTAAAAATCGCCGCCGCCCTTGAGCGTGAGGTTGGCGGAGAACAGCGCGGCGGAGACAATTAAAAATACAATTACAACCAACGCGATAAATAAATAATCGCGGGAGGTGAATGATTTTGAGGGAGGTTGAAAGGTCATGATGCGCTTGGCAATCGGATTATACACGAAGCGTTTTGCGCGAGTTTTATTTAACTCACCTTACGCGCCCTCACCCTAGCCCTCTCCCGCAGGGAGAGGGGACTCCCTTCCCCTGCGGGGGAAGGGCTGGGGATGAGGGAGAATTCCGCGTAAGGTGAGTTATTTAATATGCAAAGCCGAAGCGGCAAGCATCGTAAATATCAGGCGGGAATTATTTGCGAGCAAAAGCGTTATAAAGACAAGCAAAACGATTTGAAACCATTTTTTATGCGCAATCGCTTGCCACGCGAACGCGAGAAAAAGAACGACGGCGTAAGTCCAGTTGGCGGAATAGAGGAAGACGTCTTTGCCGTAGCGCAAATGAAGCGCAAAGTTAAAAAGCAGAATCAAAATAAAGGCAAAAGAAAAACGGTTATCCTGTTTTTTTAAGTTTTTCAAGAAAAGAAAGCCGCCGAGCAGGATTAAACCAAGCCAAGCGAACGCCAGCGTCCTGCCGAACCGCGTCGCGTACGCGCTTAAACGCAAGGGGTCGGCTTTGAATATCCATACTTTTAGAAACGGAATCTCTTCGTCAAGAATTAATGGGTCGGGCGCGACGACGCTATGCAGGAACATCACGCGCAAAACCGCCGAGGCGCGCGCGACCGAAGGCGTAAACGTATTCGCCGCTTCGGCGTTGAAACTGGCCGGGTCAAAAAAATACGGTTGCGAATTGGGGTAGATAAAATTATTAAGCGCCGCCAGCGGAAACGCCAACGCGCCGACAATGAGGCAATATTTAATCCAGCGCTTGAAATCCCGCTTCACCAGAATAAACGTAATCGCAGTTTGAATGAAATTTGTAAGCGTAATTCCAAATGAAATTACGCCCACGAAAACCAACGCAAACAGAGGTTTATCCTTGAGCGTCAAAACAAGAAAAATCAACGTCGCTACGGCGAGAAAAATATATGTTTCGAGCAGGGAGCCGAAAACGAGATGCGCGGCGGAGGCGCCAAGCAAGGACGCAATCAACAAGGCGTAGAGCGAATTCCCAACCGCGCGCTTCACAAAATACCATGCCAGAAAAACGCAAAGCGCACCCGCTAAAGCGACCAACACAAACGCGGCGGCGAGTTTATCCCCTTTCAAAAAAAAGGCGACCAAGATAACCAACGGTCTGATAATCAATAATACAAAGGGATGGACGGCGCGCCAATAATAATCGCGATAATCGCCTGTGGTAAAACGCATACGCCAAAGCAAACCGTCCGAGTCGAAGAAAATATCGTCCACGTCAAATCTGGGTTGATTGAAGATAGACGCCAGCATGAAATAAACGAAAAAGAAAAATCCCGCGATGAGAACGCCCGCCGCGATTTTATCCGCGAGGCGATATAGGCGCGTCTCTTGCGCATTTCTTTGCTTGAGAAACGTTCCCCCCCACGCGAGGCAGGGAAGCGCCAATGCGCTCCCAACGATAAACGGAAGCGACTGCCCGTCTTCCAAAAGAAAAATTCTTGCGTCGAACAGGAGTGGAAATTGATTCGCCATTCGATACATGCTTACCGCAAAGACGGTCAAGACGATAAACAGCGCGAGCGCGAGGGCAAGGTCTAACGGCTGGGACGCGCACCAGCGCTCCGCTTTGCCGAGCAAGCGATAAATCAACAATCCCAGCGCGGATTGCGCGACGAGCGCCAGTAAAATAATTTCAATAAACGCGGGATAAAAATTACCCAAAAAGCCAAGCGTAAAAAATGCGACTGGAATGGATAACGTCCACGCGACGAGGAGGCGAGGGCGAAACAACTTTACCATCAATCAATTCCCCTGACGAACGAACGGCGCGATTGTCTCAAAGATAAACTGGAAGAATTGAAACTGGTTATAGGCAAGCAAAATCAGAAAAATTACCAGCCCGCCTTGAAACAAACGATGCTTGGCAAGCGGCGCAAGCGCAAACGCAACGAAGAAAATCAGCGCGTAAGCCCAATCGGGCGAGTATAAAAACGGTTCGTAGCCATAATTGAGATGAAGCGCGAAGTTGAACAAAACGCAAAGCGCGAACGCGAGGGAGAGGTCTGCGCGCCGCGCGCGAATTAAATTCCACAGGAAGAAGACGCCCGCCGCCAAAAGCAAAAGCGCCCAAGCCATGACGAGCAAGTTGCCCAAGCCGTCGTACGCGCTGTACGAAAATACGCCGGGAACGATTTTGAAAAAGTTGAAGCGCGGAAACATTCCGCCGACTTCTTTAACAAATACATAAGGTCGCGGGGCGACGACAGTATAAAGCAAAATAGTGCGAATAAGAAGCGTCACGCGCCCAATCGCCTTCCACGCTGGTTCTTGAAAAATGGAATAAGCGAAATTCTTTTCCGCTTGCGCGTCCGCGGTGAGAAAGAATAATTTGCTGGACGGATACCATGCGGCATGGAGCAGACTTAAGAGGACGTCCGCAGAAATCGTCAAACCGGCAAAGCGGATCATTCCTTTGAGCGCGGAAGCCCAAAATGATTTACGCGATTCGTTGGGTTGGCGTTCGATTAGAAAAAATTGGTTGACAAAAAAACCGATAAAGTTTTGAACGAGGTTTGTAAAGGTGATTCCAAACGTAAGCAGGCTGACGCCAACCCGCGCCCCCGTTGAACTTTTTTGAGATTGAAGCAAAAGAAAAAAGCCGATCATCGCGGCGGCGGAAAAGATGTAGGTTTCAATAACCGAACCAAAAAAAATATGCGCTGTACATAAACCCAGCAAGGAGGCAATCAACGCCGCGTAGACGGAATTCTGAAATTGGCGTTTGATGAAGACCCATGCCATAAAAACGCATAACGCGCCCGCGAACGTATTTAACAGAATCGCCGTCAGCGGATAATTTTGGGTAAAAAGATTAAGCGTCCAACCCAGCGGGCGGAAAATGAAATACGCAAACGGATGCGGTCCACGCATTTCAAAGGCGTAGCCGTCTGGCGCGGCGATGCGCATCATCCAAGGATAGTTATCGGCGTCGAGAAAATTATTGGTGGTGTCTTTGTTGGGGAAATTAATTTGCAAACCGATTGACGCGTAAACGACGAAGAAAATCAAAGCGAGCAAGACGCCGTAAAAGTTCTCTTTCAAGAAAGACGCGAGGTCAATGCGCGGCGGGCGGATGCGCGGCAAGCCGTCTGCCGCCAGAGTTTCCCAAAACGAAAAAATCAAATAACCCAACGCCACAGTCGCAAGCGTGACAAGGATGATTTGATCTATGAATGGCCGTTCGAGTAAATTAAGGAAAAAAAAGTCGAACGCAAAAGCAAACGCAAAAGCAAGCGAGGCGGAAATGAAAATTTTGAGAGGCGGTTTCATTATGAAAGAAAATGTAAGTCGGAGCTCCAACGCCGCGCTTGCGGTCGGCGCAAGCGTCCGACTTACAAAAATAAATTACTTCAACATGCGCGCGAGTTGAAGGAATTCAGTCCACTCTTCTTCAAAGAAATGAACGGTGACGTTGTTCAGTTCGACGTGGTAGGTGGTTTCGCCGTCGGGTTCTTCGGCTTTCCATGCGACGAAGTTCTCGGTCTCGGCGATGGTGTCGGTGCGGGGTTCGTTTTCGTTATTGTGATTGCTCATGGGAATTCTCCTTTGGATGGGCGTTAAATTTAATGCAAACGCATGAAGCGCTGCGACGTTCAAAAACATATCGGGGCGACTGATACCCTTACACTCTCAAAATTAGGACGCGGACGAGCGCTGAGAACGCGGATTCAAAGCGTTTTTTCTGGCGCTTCGTCAAAAAAATCTGCGTTCATCTGCGTTTTCAGCGTCCCAAAAACAAAATGTAAGGGTATCAATCGGGGCGATTACTTTCCTTTGTTGCGCTTCAACTTCAAGTTACGAAAGGCGTTGCGAATCGAATCAAGAAGGGGCGGCGGCGGCTGGTGTTGTTCCTCTTCGGGCCATGGGTTGACGTCCAACATTTTTCGCATGATATAACGCCATAAAAGCATGGCGCTGGCAAGGATGGGGGCGGCTAAAATTACGCCAAGCAAGCCAAATAAGTTCGCCGCAATAATGGCGGCGACCAACACCGCGGCAGGATGCACTTTAAGCGCCTCGGAAAGAATGCGCGGGGAAACGATATTGTCAATAATTAGGTCAATGATAAACGAAGAGCCAAAGACAAGGGCGGTGTAAGAGAAAGGCGAGATCTCGAATATTTTGTAAACTTGAAAATACGAGACAAGGATCAGCGCCAGCCAATTGATTGAGGGTCCCGCGTATGGAACGAAGCGCGCAAGCCCCGCCAAAAACGCAAGGCTGATGGCGTAGTTTACGCCTAAGGCGTTAAGCGCAATGAAATATACAATAAAGGCGATAAAGAAGACGATAATCTGTCCGCGCAGAAACGCGTTCCAGATTCGGCTAAGTTCGCGGCTGAGACGCTCAACGTCAAGCTTGTAGCCGGGGATTTCTACGGCGACGATGCGCCCGCGCAAACCGCCGCTTTCTTCCAGCACAAAGTACGAAACGAAGACGACGAATATCGTCCAGCCAAAAAAGTTTGCGGCTCCGCCCGCGATTGCGCCAAGCAGGTCGCCTGTGCGACTCAATAACGGTTGCACCATATCCAGCGCTTGTTTGCTGACGGCGTTCAGGTCAATGGAGCGGAGATCAATTTCAAAAGGTCCAAATTGATAAACTTGTCCCGAAAAATTTTGGATGAATTGCGGAAACGTCTTTAATCCATCCTGCACGATGGCGATCACGCCTTGCGCTTGTTGAATCAGCCCGACCCCGCCCAACGTGAGCAATCCAAGCAAAAGGACAATCAGAATAAGATAGACCGTCGCAACGGATATGCCCCACGAGAGGCGCAATCTGTTTTGAAAAAATCCCGCGATTGGGTGAAGCAAATAAGCCAGCACAAGCGCAATCAACAAAGGGGTGATGATAAATTGGAAATTCACCACCAACGCGCCCAGAATTACGACAACGGTGAGCGCGACGACGAGCTTTGTATTTGCGCCCCACGCAGGGGACGTTGGGCTTTGCGATTGATCCATAGATACGCTCCAATCTTAGGTTGGGAATATGCGCAGAGCGTTGCTTTGATTATATACTGCGAGACGTTAGAGAGCCAATTGCGCAATGACGCGCTAATTTTCTAGTTACCTGACAGTTTCCGAAATGGGACGCGGACGAGCGCAGAAAAACGCGGAAAAGATTATCGGGCGGCTTTTCAAAAAAATAATCCGCGTTCATCAGCGTTTATCCGCGTCCGATTAAAGCGTCAGGTGGCTAGTAATTCAGGACTTTCGCTCAACTTCATGTCGCCCTGAGCGACAGCGAAGGGTCTCTGAGACAAGCGTAGAGATTCTTCGCTTCGCTCAGAATGACAAGCGAAAGTCCTGTAATTTTACAACAGTTAAACAAAAAACCCGCGAGTTTAGCTCGCGGGGCAGTTGAGCGTTGATTAATGACATCCCGAAATAAACGGGAAGAGAGCGCACCAGCGATAGGTGTAATCCACCCACCAGAAAAAGCCGCCGCACATACAAATAAACAAGAGTACGCCGCCGCCGATGAAGAAGGGAAGCATGTTTGTCTTTTTGGCGGCTGGCGCAACGGGCATCCCAGAGTAGGCAGGCGTGACTGCAGGCTGAACGTACGCCGCTGGCGGCGTCACTGGTTGAGCGCGAGGCGAATCTATGCGCACAGACGGCTTGTATGGCGTCGCCATGGTTGCGCCGGGGTCCATGTTGATTGCGTCGTACATCAATACAATTTGTTCGCCAAGCGACACAACGTCGCCCGGTTTCAACACGACGGGACCGGAAAGGCGTTGCCCGTTGACAAACGTGCCGTTGGTGGAGCCAAGGTCTTCAAGCACATATTTGCCGCCTTGAAACGACATGCGCGAGTGCTTGCGCGAAACCTCGGCGTCGTTAATCGCAACGCCGTTGGATGCGTCGCGTCCAATGGTAAGTTGGTCTCCGTCAAGCGGGAAGGTGACCCCAGGCGTAGGACCTGACCGCATTGCAAATTGAAATTGAGACATTTTCGTCCTCCACGGTACAATAAATTAAAAAATGATTTTACCTAGTGTACAATCTTCGGGCGAAAAAGTCAAATCATTCCTTCTTCTTTTTTGGTTTAGCGTCAACTTCTTCAATACGCGGCGGGGTTCGCGTAAAGCGGGGCAGGAACACCGAAAACGTTGTGCCCACGCCAGCTTTGCTTTTCACTTCAACGCGCCCATTATGTCCATGAACAATTTGCTTACAAATGGAAAGCCCCAGCCCGGTACCTGCGACGCGCGATTCGTTTTCGCGCACACGGTAAAATTTCTCGAACAAATGCGGCACGGATGCGTCGGGGATGCCGACGCCGGTATCTTGAATATGCAAAATCATTTCGTTGTCAATCGTTTCCGCTCTCAACGTAACCGTTCCATGGGGGCGATTGTATTTGATCGCGTTGCTCAACAAATTTAATAACACTTGTTTAATTTTGTCGCGATCCGCTTCCAACAAAGGAAGCCCTTCGGGCGATTCAACGCGGATTTGAATATCGTCCTCGGTCGCCTTTGAAGCCATCACGTCTTTGCACTCATACATCAAGTCGGCGACGCTAAACGTCGTCTTGCGAAATTGGACGCGCCCCGATTCCAGTCTGGCAAGGTCGAGGAAGGAAGACGCCAGCGCGTTCAGGCGCATGGTCTCATTGTGAATGTTGTTAATGATCTGGTCGTGTTGATCTTGAGACATTTCGGGGCGCAAGAGCAAATAGGTGGCTGTGCTAAGCGACGATAAGGGCGTGCGCAATTCGTGGACAAATTCCGCGATCAAATCCGATTGCTGGAATAAGCGCGCGTTCTCAATCGCCACCGCCGCTTGCGCGCCCAAAACCAAGAGCATGGATTCGTCTGTGTCGCTGAATTTACCTCTGTGCTTGTTCAAGGCTTCCAACACGCCCACAATTTTATTTTTGGTCACCAAAGGAATCCCAAGAATCGATTCGGTGGAAAAGCCGGTGGTTTGCTCGACGTTGGAGAAAAAGCGCGCATCCTCGTGGGCGTTTGTGATGCGCACAGGTTTGCGATTGTTCACAATCCAACCGGCGATGCTTCCCTCCAATGGGACAAGAATCCCGCGTTGCGTTGATTCGTCCATATTTGTGGAAACTTGAAAATAGAGTTGTTGCGACGTGTCGTCGTACAACAAGATGGAGGCGGCTTCCGCGCCGCTGATTTCCGCCGCCGCGTGAACAATGCGCGAGAGCAGAACGTCCAAGTCCAAAGTCGAAGCAAGGTCGCGCGCAATATCCACCAAGCGGCGATAACCGTCCAAGCGTTCCGTTTTTATTTCAGCCATTTAATACTTTCTCCGTAATCGCGGGAATGACCAACGCGACGTCCTCAAGAATCGCCGCGTCTGCGCGGACGTTCAAATAAGTTTGCGCGTTGTTAACGATGACTAAATGCGCGCCGCGCTCCAAAGCTTGCATGGGCAAGCCCGCCACAGGCAACACTTCCAACGAAGAGCCAGCCACGAGCATTAAGTCGCATTGGCGCGCCTCGCGTTGCGCCTTGAGCCACGCCGCCTGCGGCAACTGTTCGCCAAAGAGAATGACGTCAGGTTTAAGGATTTGTCCGCATTGCGGGCAAAGGGGAATCTTGCCCGTCTCCACAAACGAGGCGATATAAAGCGCGGCGTTTGCTTGATGATAACACTGAGTGCATGTTAAAGTTTGCATGGTTCCGTGCATTTCAATTACATTTTTTGAGCCGGCTTTTTGGTGGAGCGCGTCAATGTTTTGGGTGATGACAGAGCGGATGCGCCCCGCATTTTCCAAGTCGGCTAAGGCGCGATGCGCGGGATTCGGCTGGGCGTTAAAAATTTGTCCCGCCAGCGGACGAAACCATTGATAGAATTTTTCGGGCGCAACGCGAAAGGCGGTTAGCGAAGCCGCCTCCAGCGGTTCGTCGCGCGTCCACAAACCTGTCCCGGTGGAGCGAAAATCGGGAATGCCCGAAGGGGTGGAAATTCCCGCGCCCGTCAACGCAACCGCGTACTTTGATTGGCGAAACAAATCCGCGACAAAATCAATGGACGTTTGCGTTTGCGGGGAGAACGAGGTCATCGCGCCTTTTCGCGCTCAAGCAAGGCGTCCGCCAATTTAAGGAATTGCTGCGAGGTCATGTTTGCAGGTTGGCAAATGACGGCGGGCGTTTTCATCCGCGTGGCTTGCAGAAATAATTCAGGCGCGGGCGTAAACGTCGTTAAGACGGAATGCCCAAGCATTTCTTGCGCTTGCATCCACGGCATTTGAGCTTCGGAGCGCTGGCGATTGTTCAACGTCACGCTAATATCTTTACGGTCAATTTGCAAATTAGCGATTTCGTCAATCAAGAATTTGCTGTGTTGAATGGAGTTAGCCGCCCCCTCCACAACCACGATGCGCTCGTTGCACATTGGCAGGATTTTCTGCGTAAAATCGGGCAAGCCCGTGCCAAGGTCAAGGACGATGAAATGCGCCAGCGCGGCAAGGCGCACAACAATCGCCTCGTAATTTTGCGTTTGCGAAGTCAAAGCAATGTCGCGCGGATTTTCAGAAGCGAGTAGAAGTTGCAACCCCGAGCTGTGCGAAACCAGCGAGGCTTGCGTTTTCTCGCGCGTCACTTCCGCCACGTTGCCGCGCAGAAGCTCGGTTAAGCCTTTTTGATGCGGAACGCCCAATTCCAAGCCAAGCGCGCCTTGCCCTGAAACCAGCTCGGCAAGAATCACGTCGGCTTGCAAACGCGAAAAAAGAGCCGCCGCCAAATTGCAAGCGACTGAAGTAACTCCCAACCCGCCGCGCGCGGCAAGTACGCCAATTATGTAACCGCGATGTTCTTTGGGAGCGACCTCAGCCTCAACCGCTTCCTTTTGTTGCGGCGAACGCGCCAGCAACGCTTTGATATGCGCGTTCAATTCGACGGGATGCGTGGGCTTGGTGAGATAATCGTCCGCGCCGACTTCAAAGCCAGCGACTTTATCGTCCAATTGCGTTTTGGCGGTGAACATCAAAATGGGAATGGAAACGGTCGCCGGGTTTTTGCGCAAACGACGCGTAACTTCATAGCCGTCCATCTCGGGCATCATCACGTCTAATAAAATTAAATCAGGACGCTCATCCAACGCTTTGGTTAACCCTTGCGCGCCGTTTGAAGCCGCGCTAATTTCATAGCCTTGTTTTTGCAACATCAACCCGACAAGTTTCAGGGTGTCCACGTCGTCGTCAATAATGAGTATCTTTTCAGCCATTTTGCCTCGCGTTTTGCCAAGTACGATTTCGCTCATTATAATATCATCTTAATGCCCTGTGTTATAATGAAATTGCATGATAAAAAAATCTCATGCCGTTTGGGGACGACAGGCTTCGACGGAAGAGGCTGGTTCCGAAATGCGAGCCGAGCGCGCGCCGAACTCGTAAACGCAGCGCAAACTTTAAGTGCCAACCGCACTTCATACGCCGCTATGCCCCTCGCCGCTTAACACGGCAGGAATATAACGGTCAATCTCCTTGATGAGATTGCGTCCACCGCGCGTCGTCCTCCATTCGGACGCGGACCGGGCGAGACAATAATGGAGCTCCGCGTATGACTTCGCTAAATACGCTTAAGCCTAGCGAATACCTTTAGAGCGACCTGTCCGCCGAGACGCTCTAAAGCGAAACTTTCGGCAGACTACGCTCGTAGATTTTCGCGGGTCGAATCTTTCGGACTCGGGTTCAAATCCCGACGTCTCCACACCCAATTGACCGACAGTTGTTATACTGTCGGTCAATTGGTTTAATGCGTAATCGGCGTTCTCTAACGTCGATTTTTCGCAAACCGCGCGTTAGAGAACGCGCGACTACGCAAAGATAAAGCGGAGAACCGACATGAAAAAACTTTTTTTGATTGGATGTCTCATCCTAACCTCTGCCTGCCAAGCGACGCCTCCCGCGCCCCAAGCGGAATCTACGCCGCTGGTTACGATTCCGACTCCCGTTCAGTTTGCCTCGCCCACGCCGACGCTTTCGCCTCCCTCGATGTTTACCGCCGCGCCCGTCCCGTTATATTTCACCGCAGAATTCAACGCGGACATGAGCGCGTGGACGACGTTTCAAACCGGCGGAGCGCAATCTCCTGTGACCGCGCTTGAAAACGATTCGCTTCACATTACCCTCGCGTCCCCAAACACTTGGTATTACGCCGTCCACAACGCGCATGAATATTCCAGCGTATTTGTCAGCGCAAAATTTTCAGGTTCGCCTTCGGGTTCGGCGGGAGTCATCTGCAATTACAGCGAAGCGAACGGCTGGTATGAATTCAACCTTGCCAGCGACGGAACGTATAACATTCTCTTCGGTCAATGGCTGTCCGCGGAAATCGCGCAATACCAACCGATCTTACGCGATAGAACTGAATATCTTCAAGTTGGAAATCTAAACTACGAAATTGGTTTAACCTGCGCCAACAACACGTTGTTCTTGTATATCAACGGCAAACTCTTCCGCAAAATAGACGTAACGCGCTACGGCTTGACGAGCGGCAAAATCGGCGTCGCGGCGGCGTCGTTTGACGAAACGCCGATGAATGCAATTTTTGATTGGGTGAAAGTTAGTCCGCCTGAGTAGAACAAGTCTATAGACTTGTCTACAGTTTTCGGAGATTTTTCTAACAAAATTCTTGCGCACGTCGTTTAACATTTAGACATAGAAAACTAACTATAAGCAAGGAGCAATCTCATGGCAAAAATTATCGGCATTGACCTCGGCACGACCAACAGCGTAGTCGCTGTGATGGAAGGCGGAACGCCAACCGTTATCACCACCGCAGAAGGCGGACGCCTCTGCCCGTCTGTCGTCGCATTCAACAAGAACGGCGAGCGCATGGTCGGACAGACCGCCAAGCGCCAAGCGGTTATTAATTCAGACAATACGATTTATTCCATCAAGCGTTTCATTGGGCGTCACTTTGACGAGACGTCCTCCGAGCGTAGCATGGTTCCGTATCAAGTCACGCAAGGTCCCACCGGCGACGTGCGCGTGAAGATTCCCATCAACGGCAAAGAATATTCGCCGCAAGAAATTAGCGCGATGATTCTCGGCAAGTTGAAATCCGACGCCGAAGCGTATCTTGGCGAAGCCGTCACGCAGGCGGTCATCACCGTCCCCGCGTATTTTAACGACAGCCAACGCCAAGCCACAAAAGACGCGGGTAAAATCGCGGGCTTGGAAGTTCTGCGCATCATCAACGAGCCGACGGCTTCTGCGCTGGCTTACGGGTTGGATAAAAAGAAAAATGAAACCATCCTCGTCTTTGATCTTGGCGGCGGTACGTTTGACGTCTCCGTCCTCGAAGTGGGCGAAGGCGTGATTGAAGTGAAATCCACTAACGGCGACACGCATCTCGGCGGCGACGATTGGGATCAGAGTATCACCAACTGGGCGGCGGACGAATTCAAGAAAGATCAAGGCATTGATTTGCGCGCCGACAAGCCCGCTCTCCAACGCTTGCGCGAGGCGGCGGAAAAAGCCAAGATTGAACTCTCCACTGTGATGGAAACCGAAATCAATCTGCCCTACATCACCGCCGACGCCAGCGGACCGAAACATTTACAACTCAAACTCAGCCGCGCAAAATTTGAGCAAATGACCGAAGACCTGCTCAAGCGTTGCCGCACCCCGTTTGAAGCCGCGCTCAAAGACGCAGGCATGGGCGCTGATAAATTGGATGAAGTAGTTCTCGTCGGCGGTTCGTCGCGTATGCCGATGGTTCAAGAATTGGTTCGCAAACTCACGAACGGCAAAGAGCCGAATAAAGGCGTCAATCCTGATGAAGTCGTAGCCATCGGCGCGGCGATTCAAGGCGGCGTGTTGGGCGGCGAAGTCAAAGATATTCTGCTGCTCGACGTTACTCCGCTTTCGCTCGGCGTTGAAACGATGGGTAGCGTAATGACCGTGATGATTGAACGCAACACGACTATCCCCGTGCGCAAGACTGAAACCTACTCGACGGCGGCGGATAATCAAACCGCTGTGGATATTCACATCCTGCAAGGCGAGCGCCCAATAGCGGGCGACAACATGTCGCTTGGTAGATTCCGCCTCGATGGAATTCCGCCCGCCCCGCGCGGCGTCCCGCAAGTGGAAGTGACCTTCGACATTGACGCGAACGGCATCTTGCACGTCACCGCGAAGGATAAAGCGACGGGCAAAGAGCAAAAGATTACCATCACCGCTTCTACGAACTTGAACAAAGGCGATATTGATCGCATGGTGCAAGAAGCGCGTCAAAACGAAAGCGCGGATAAACAACGCCGCGAAGCAATCCAAGTGAAGAACGACGCCGATAATCTCACGTATCAAACCGAGAAGGCGTTGCGCGAACTCGGCGATAAAGTCCCTGCGGCGGAACGCGGCTCGATTGAAACGCAAATCAACGACTTGAAGCAAGCCGCGCAAGGCGACGATATTGCCAACATCAAGAAGCACACCGAGACGTTGCAAAACGCTTTCCACGCGCTAAGCCAGCAACTTTATTCTCAAGGACAAGAAGCGCAACCCGAAGGCGGAGAATCTTCCGCGCCGCAAGACGGCAACGTGGTGGATGGGGAAGTGAAAGAGTAATTGGTAATTGGTAATGCGCAAAAAACGCAAACAGCTCGACGGTTAACTCCGTCGAGCTGTTTGCGTTTCATAATTGATTGCAACGAGAATTGATAAATCGCGCGCTCTATTTCACTTGGACAATTTTTCCGCCCGTCATTTTTTGCAAGTCTTCCGTTTTCAATTCAAAGATCGCGTTGGGCGTTCCCGCCGCCGCCCAAATTGTTTCATATTGCAAGAAGTCTTCGTCGAGATATGTTTCCATTTTTTGAGCGTGCCCGATTGGAGGCACGCCGCCGATGGCGAAGCCAGTCACGATGCGCACAAAATCCGCATCGGCGCGATGAATGGCTTCGCTCGCGTATTCGCTGATGCGTTTTTCGTCCACGCGATTCGCGCCGCTGGTCAAGACGAGAATCGGCTTATCCGAATCTTTCCCTTTGAAAATCAACGACTTCACGATTTGACCCAATTCGCAAGCGGCGCGTTCCGCCGCTTCCTGCGCCGTGCGCGTAGATTCGGCGTGTTCAATGACGGCGTAATCATAGCCAAGTTCGGTTAATAAATTTTGTATCTTTTGCGCGGAAGGAGAGAGAGTTGTCATACCCAAATTATAGCGGCTTCCTTTTTGATTTACAATTGACGCATCTTTTTTAATTGGAGAACTTTCATGGATTACATAGACCTTCGCTCTGATACTGTGACCAAGCCCACGCCTGAAATGCGCGAGGCAATGGCGGAAGCCGAAGTCGGCGACGACGTTTACATGGACGACCCGACGGTTAATCAATTGCAAGAACTCGCCGCGCAAACGCTCGGCAAAGAGGACGCGCTGTTTGTTCCTTCGGGGACGATGGGAAATTTGATTGCGCTGATGACGCATTGCCAACGCGGAGACGAGGCGATTATCGGGGATCGCGCGCATGTCAATTTGCATGAAGCGGGCGGGATGTCCGCGTTGGGCGGAATTTTTCCGCGCGCGTTAAAAAATCAAACCGATGGAACGCTGGCGTTGGACGACATTCGCGCCGCGATTCAAACTCCCGACGTGCATCACGCAATTACGCGACTCGTCTGTTTGGAGAACACGCAAAACTTTTGCGGCGGCGTTCCGCTTTCGGCGGAGTACACTCGCGCGGTCGGAAAGATTGCGCGCGAACATCATTTAGCTTTGCACATTGACGGCGCGCGAATTTTCAACGCGGCAGCCGCGCTAAACGTCTCGGTCAAAGATTTGGTTAAGCCCGCCGACTCGGTCATGTTTTGTTTGAGCAAAGGATTGGTCGCGCCCGTCGGTTCGATATTGGTTGGGACGAAAAAATTTATTAATCGCGCGCGTCATTTGCGAAAGATGTTAGGCGGCGGAATGCGGCAGGCGGGAATATTAGCGGCGGCAGGAATCGTCGCATTGGAGAAAATGCCCGCGCGACTTGAGCAGGATCATCTTCGAGCGAAGAAAATCTTCGACGCGCTGAAGATAATTCGCGGTCTGGTTTTGGACGCGTATTCTTCCACGAATATGATTTTCTTCAACTTGGCGGACGACGTTCCGTTATCCAACGAGCGCCTCGTTGATGAAATGAAAAAGCGCGGCGTGTTAATTTCCGCGCTGGGCGCGCGACGTTTCCGTTTGGTGACGCATTATTGGATTGACGACGCGGACGCAAAACAAACCGCGCTGGCGTTTGCGGATGTGATGAAATAGTCGTTTTTTGTTTCTGATATAATCCCGCCGCGCAAAAAGTTTTTTCGCGCAAATTCCGCAAACAGGCAACTCATGCAAAATTTTATTCCCCTCGCTCAAATAGACGAAACCGCGCAAGCGATTAGAGCAAACACTACAAACATAGAAGCGACATGAATAAACAGCCTGTTTTCTATAAAGCCATCCGCCTCGCAAAAAATATTTACCTCTGGCTTTCCATCGTTTTTGGCGTAGCGCTCAGTTTAACCCTATACCAAGAAATATGGACGGCATTCTTTTCCACTGAGACTTCGCGTCTGCAAATTCTTTCTTGCGCATTCGTCTTTGTGTGCATTGCAGCTTGTTTTTATGCTTTTGAAGCAATTCTCTTGCCGCGCTTTGGATCATTTTCCAAAGCGCAGAAAATGGGGCTGATTTTCTTAAGCACATTGGCTCCGTTGATATTAGCCGTCGCCGTTTTGAACAAAGATTTTTTCGATAAAACAATTTATTTTCTTTTACCCAGCCGCGTTATTCAAATTGAAGTTTTGGACAAAGGCGTTCAGAACGGAAAAATTGCGCTGACTGGAATTTACGCTCAACCGCAAGGCTCAATCAGTTTCGACGCATTGCAGTTGAAAGGCTGGGAAAGAAAGGGCAATCAAATTATCCTTGTTAATGCAACGGACAATCAAATTGCATGGAAGGGCAAAGCGGGTTACAAAACTTCGCTGACGTTCAAATTTAACAACAACGCGCCTAAAATTAAGGCGTATTGGGATTCTGCCGACGCGACAATCTACAACCCTGCTTTCAACAACGCAAAAGAAACGCGAATATCCAGAAACTTCGACGTTCCGCTTTACGCAAGCTGGGCAACGCTTGCCGTAGCGTATTATTTATCCGCCATTTTTGCGACGTTTTTCCTGTCAACAATATTCGTTGCATTCTCCGGTTTTTCAAATTCCGCCTCGCTAGACAATAAAAAGGCGTGGATTTTTTACGCGCTTCCAATGTGCGCCGTGTGGATGTTTTATCTGCTTGTATTTTGGCCCGGCTTTATGACTGCAGATTCAATTACTCAGTGGCAAGAAGTAAACACGGGGAAATTTGTCCACGCGAACCCAGTAATGCACACTTTAACCGTGTGGCTAATTACTCGCATTTGGTTTTCCCCAGCCGCTGTGGCGTTTGTTCAAATTATAGTTTTAAGCGGCGCGCTTGGGTGGGGCGTGGCAACTTTGCGCCAATTTGGCGCGCCCAATTGGCTGGCATGGCTGACGGCGATTACATTGGCTCTTTCCCCCGCAAACTCCGCGCTGAGCATTACGTTGTGGAAAGACATTCTTTTCTCCGCGATGGTCGTCCTATTGACTGTGAGCGTCTTCAAAATTATGGCGACAAACGGGGAATGGCTAAAGCGCAAAACAAATTGGATTGCGCTCGGCGTCGTCTTGACGTTTGTATGTTGGTACCGTCTAAATGGAATTCTTGTCGCTTTTCTAACTTTGGCGACGACAGCTTGGGTATATAAAAAATATTGGCGAGCCTTGGTCAAAGCCGCCGTTTTGTTTCTTGTGTTGTATTATCCCGTTACCAACGCCGTCTTTCGCGCGTTGAACGTCGAGTTTTTCAATATGGCGCGCAGTGAATTAGTAGCGACGCAGATGATTGCAGGGTATATGAAAGCCGGAACAAGTTTCTCCTTGGAAGAACAAAAAGTCTTAAATTCAATCCTGCCCGAGCCTTGGGCATATAACTGCTATCGAAACGAGGCGCTTCTTTTCAACCCTAATCTTAATTGGAATTACATGACGGCACATAGTCGTGAAATAACGTCCATCGCGTTAAATGCGATTAAAAAAAATCCGCTGATAGCTTTTAGACATCTGGCTTGTCAGGGAGCGTCCGTATATCGCATTCCTGAAGAGTATCCCAACGAGAAGAGAATGTTGGGAATCTATAAAAACGAATACGGGCTAAAACCGTCTTCAAAATTATCAGGGGCGTATCCGCTGTTATTGCGATTTCTGATTGATTTGACCGACGCCCGTAGCCGCAACGCGATCTGGCTTGTTTGGCGGGCGCCTTTTTGGATGTATTTAAGCGCGTTTGCTTGCGCCGTATTTTGCATAAGAAATAAAACTTGGAAGCCGTTGGTAATTCTTCTCCCAGGTTTAGCGACCGTCTTGCCTTATCTCGTTTTGGCGTTAGGACAAATTTTTCGGTATCTCTACGCCATATACCTAATTGGAATTTTATTCAGCGGATATTTTTTAACCTGCGCGCTAACAAGGCAATCCTCGCCTGAAAGCGCCGACACGCAACCCGCGCTTAGGAATTTGCCATGTTTGAAAACAAAAAAATTGCGGTCGTCATCCCCGCCCACAACGAAGAAGTATTAATAGAGCGAACCATAAACAGCGTCCCATCTTTTGTAGACAAAGTAATCGTAGTAGACGATTACAGCAACGACAAAACGGCGGATGTTGTAAACGCGCTTCATTCTCGGCAACCAGACCGTATTATTTTATTACAGCACGAGACCAATCAAGGCGTGGGCGGAGCGATTGCCAGCGGCTACATTTGGTGCCGCGACCATGAAATAGACGCCGCCGTTGTCATGGCAGGCGACGCCCAAATGGATCCCGCCGATTTGCCTGCGCTATTGGCGCCAGTCTTAAACGGAAAATATGATTACTCAAAAGGAAACCGTCTATTTACCGGCGACGCATGGGAACTTATTCCAAAAACGCGCTATCTTGGCAACGCGGCAATGTCTTTGCTCACAAAAATCGCCTCCGGTTATTGGCGCATCGCGGATTCGCAATCTGGATATACGGTCATCAATCAAAAAGCTCTGCGAACAATTAACTGGAATAAAATGTATAAAAGGTATGGGCAGCCCAACGACCTGCTGGTTCGACTAAATGTTCACGACTTTAAAGTGTGCGACGTGCCGACGCGCCCGATTTACAACATCGGAGAAAAAAGCGGCATTCGACCCATTCAAATGATTCCGCAATTGTCTTTTCTTTTGCTAAAACTGTTCCTATGGCGAATGTTCCAAAAATACGTTATCCGCGACTTTCACCCTCTGGTATTCTTTTATTTGTTTGGATTTTTTTTGTGCGCCCCCGGCTTTCTTTTAGGGCTCTGGTTGCTTGTTTATCGCGTTTTTATCGGGCAAGTCGCCGTCACCTCCGCGATTTTTTCAGCGTTGCTGATGATCTCCGGACTTCAGTTTTTACTGTTTGCCATGTGGTTTGACATGGACTACAACTCAAGATTAAATAGACCTTTTGAAAGATAAAGGATGCGCAATGCAAGAAAATTTGCATATGCAATAAAAAGGAAACGCAGGCAAAAATGAAAGAATACAGTGAAAATAACTTATTAAATTCAAAAGAATTAGAATATTTGGTGGGAAAGTATAAAGAAAAAAACCCAATATCAAAAATTCTTATTGAAAACTTTTACCGCGCTATCGAAAAAGTTATTCGCCTATTGAGCCCAATTGATCGAGCGCTAGAAGTTGGATGCGGCGCCGGAATATCTTCTATCCGAATTCGCCGCATGCTTCCTCAAGAAACGCATTTTGAAATATCGGATGTTGACGACAACGCGATTCGCCAATTTGAAAAATTAGGACTCCCTATTCCATTTCAACAAGAATCCGCGCTTGAACTTAAAAGAGGCGCCGGAGAATTTGACTGCGTTTTTCTTCTAGAAGTGCTAGAACATGTGCCGAATTACAAAAAAGCGTTATCGGAATTATTTCGCGTTTCAAGTAAGTACGTTGTCGTTTCCACTCCTAACGAACCATTATGGCGCGTTCTAAACATGTTTCGAGGAAAATACTTAAAGGATTACGGGAACACGCCCGATCACATAAATCATTGGTCAAGATCAGCCCTTGTAGAATTGATCAAAGAACATGGAGAGATAGTGAAGGTATACTCGCCCCTCCCATGGACTATTGTGGTGGCAAAAACGCCATTAAAGAAATAATGATAAAAAAAAACGCGGCTCGAATAATTAAATTATTCGGTTATTTTTTTACCGCAATCGCTTTAATATTTGTCGGAAAATCAATTTGGGAGCAAAAAAAATTCCTCTTGCAAGTGGATATCCGGACTGCGACGATAATCCTTTTTGCGGGAATTGGAACTTACACGGTCGCTAATTTAATTCTAACGATTGCGTGGAAAATGCTTCTAAATTGGTTTGGAGAAACCCGCTTAAATTTTCTAACATGCGCGCAAATTTACGGTAAGTCGCAAATCCTAAAATACATTCCCGGAAATTTATTTTATCTCCCCGGAAGACACGCGCTCGGCATACGATACGGCGCGGAACATGCTCCCTTAGCGGGCGCGATGACGCTTGAAATTGCCGGGTTATTTGCGGCTTCAAGCGGAATTTCTATTTTGGGAATTCTTTTTACGACAGAAGCAAGCGCTCGGTTGCCGCTATTTGCTGTCGTAACAACGCTGGCGCTTTCTTTTGCTTTTCCCGCCGTTTTGAAGCGCGCGTTGTCGTTCGAGTTTGTTCAAAATAAAATCCCTGTTTTAAAAAAGATGCGATGGGGCGGATATTTTCAATTGCTTGCCATTTGGTCTCTGTATTTAGCCTTTTTTGTTTTGATTGGGTTAATCATGTTATGGACAATTGCGGCGGTGACAGGAAGATGGAATGCCGCGCCGTTTAATGCGGTGTTGTCCGCTTTTGCAATTTCGTGGTTATTGGGAAGCATAGCCCCCGGCGCTCCGGCTGGCGCAGGGATTAGAGAAAGCGTAATCATTCTTCTTTTGTCAAAATATATTGGGGAATCAAATAGTGTGCTGGTTTCGCTGATGATGCGCATTGTCACTATTCTAGGGGACGTTGTCTTTTATTTTATCAGCGCGCGTCTTGGCAACCGAAATTAAATAAAGACAAAATAAAGACATTTTTGTTTCTGATATAATCCCGCCGCGCAAAAAGTTTTTTCGCGCAAATTCCGCAAACAGGCAACTCATGCAAAATTTTATTCCCCTCGCTCAAATAGACGAAACCGCGCAAGCGATAAAAAGCCGAATTTCGATTCAACCGATAGCGGGGATTATTCTCGGTTCAGGATTAAATCATCTCGCCGATTCCGTTCAAAACGCCGTTTACATTCCGTTCGGCGAATTGCCGCATTTTCCCGTATCCACCGTTCAAGGTCACAGCGGACGTTTTGTCATCGGCGAGTTGGAAGGCAAGCCTGTGCTGATCATGCAAGGACGCATTCATTGTTACGAAGGCTATTCGATGAGTCAAACCACGTTGCCCGTGCGCGTGATGCAACGCTTGGGGATTCCAACTTTGATGCTTACCAACGCGGCGGGCGGAATTCATCCCGACTTTGCGGCGGGCGACGCGATGTTGATTACCGACCAAATTAACTTAGTCGGCATGGTGGGATTGAACCCGTTGATTGGTCCCAACCTCGACGAGATTGGCGTCCGCTTCCCCGACATGAGTCAAATTTATGACCGCGCTTATTGCGACCTTGCGCGCAAAGTCGCCAAAGAAAACGGGATTAAACTGCAAGAAGGCGTCTACGTCGGATTAAGCGGTCCCGCGTTTGAAACTCCCGCCGAGTTGCGCTTCCTGCGAATGATTGGCGCGGACGCGGTGGGCATGTCCACCGTAGCGGAGGCGCTCGTGGCGCGACACGGGAATATGCGCGTTCTTGGAATTTCAGGCGTCAGCAACAAAGCCAACATGGACGGTCTCGCCGCGCCCGCAACCCATGAAGAAGTGATGGACGTCGGCAAGATTCTCACGCCCAAAATTGAAACCATCCTACGCGGCGTCTTGCGCGCGTTGTAAGATATGACGGAATTTTATAAATTTCTTGCTTCGTATGAAGCGTTAATTTACATTGCGCTGGCGATTGGCGCGTTGTTCGCTTTTCGCTGGCTGTGGCGTTCGTGGAAGGAATGGCAAACCGCCGTTTATCGAATGGAGCGCGAGTTTTCAGCTCGCCGCTTTGGGCAATCCGCCGCGATTTCGATATTAATCGTGATGTTGTTGTGCTTTGAATTTTTTATGGCTTCCTTTATTATTCCAAATCTTTCCTCAAACGCCTTTCGCCCCACGCCGACCTTAGATTTTATCTCAACCCCCACCGGCACGCTTTCCGCGGAGATGATGACCCAATTTGCGAACGCGCCCCAAAAAACGGCGGTTGCAAATATAAAGGGCTGTACGCCCAATCAAATTATGATCGCCTCTCCCAAACCGGGCGATGAAGTGAAAGGCTCGATTGAATTAATTGGCACGGTCAACGTTCTAAATTTCGGATTTTACAAATATGAAGTCGCGCCGCAAGGTAGCGACACTTGGGCGACCATTTCCGCCGGGAGTAAAATTGTAAACGACGCATCTCTTGGGAAATGGGACGCCACCGCTTTAACTCCCGGCGATTATCAATTGCGTCTCGTCGTCACCGACAATCAGGGAAACGCGTTGCCTCCCTGCATTGTGCCTGTGCGCGTTTTGCCTACGCAATAATTTTCTGGAAACGCATGTCTGAAATTCAGATTCACCCCACCGTCGCAAACGATCTTCCGCGTTTAATGAAATTAGATCATTCAACTTCCAGCGAATCGGTCTGGCAGTTAGAGTTGCGCCGCGAGGCGGAACGAATTACCGCCGCCTTCCGCGAAGTGCGCTTACCGCGTTCCATCTCCGTCGCCTTTCCGCATGATCCCCTTGCGCTGTCCGACGATTGGCAAAAAAAATCTATGCTGAGCACGGCTTTTATAGACAAAGTCCCCGTTGGGTACATCTGCTTATTTGAACGCGGCTCGGTCGCATGGATAACGGACCTCGTCGTCAACCTGAAAAATCGCCGTCAAGGCGTAGGAAGCGCGCTTTTGTCCGCCGCGCAAGATTGGGCGACAAGCAGAGCGCACCGTCGCCTGATTTTGGAAATGCAATCCAAAAATCTTCCCGCCATTCGGCTCGCGCAAAAATTCGGATACGAATTCTGCGGGTATAATGACGGTTATTACCTAACGCAGGACGTGGCTTTGTTCTTTGGCAAAGTTTTAAAATAATAGGACTTACGCAAAACTCTGCGTAGGGCGCGTTCTCTAACGCGCCGCTGGCGAAAATCGGCGTTAGAGAACGCCGCTTACGCTCAAAAGACGTTGTTTTGCGTAAGTTCAAAATAAGTTCGCGTTATTTGTAAACTTTTTAATAGATTAGAAGGGTTGCATGATTATCGGCTGGATGGATACGTTGTTGGCGGGAATTAAAGCGTTTAATCAGATTCTGACGGCGGGGATTGCCATCACGGCGTTTTCGCTGTTTTTATACGCGCTGTCTTTTAACTTGCGCGATCGAGTGGCGCGCTCGTTTGCGATTATTTTACTTTGCGTGGTGATTGTTTTTACTTCGGAAGCGTTGCAAGATAAAACCACCACGCCCAAAGCGCTTGACTTACTCTTGCGCTTGCAGTGGTTTGGCGTCGTTTTTCTGCCCGCCGCATACCTCCATCTTTCTGACGCTTTGCTGGTAACGGCGGGACGGCCCTCGCGCGGGCGCAGACGACTCGCCGTGCGCGGCGCTTACGTCGTCTCGTCTTTATTTATCCTTTTGCTTGCGTTTGGATATTTGCTCGGAGCTCTCGTTCCTGACGGGAAGCCCGCCCCTCACCTTTCGCGCACGTTATGGACTGAAGTATTCACTTTCTTTTACGCCGCCGTCATAATCTGGGCGGGCGTGAATTTTGTACGCGCCTATCGTCTCATGCTAACGCAGTCAGGTCGCCGACGCATGTTGTACCTCATGGCGGGAGCCACCGCGCCCGCGCTAGGCTCCTACCCTTATTTATTATTTGGATACGGTTTCGCCGCGCAACATCCCTTTTTATTTTGGGGCGTCGCCACAACCATCAACGCTCTGGTCGGCGTCTTGGTGATCGTGATGGCGTATGCCGTCGCGTTCTTCGGCGTTTCATGGCCCGATCGCGTCGTCAAAAGCCGCTTGGTCAAATGGATTATGCGCGGGCCCGTAACCGCCTCCGCCACGCTCGCGTTGATGACCATTGTTCGACGCGGCGGAGAATTGTTCGGTTTTTCTTACAGCGTTTTTGTTCCATTTATTGTCGTTATAACGGTTTTATCGCTTGAACACGCCATTACCTTTGCCGCGCCCCTCTGGGAACGTTGGCTGTTTTTCGGGAGCGATCGCGGCGAATTGCAAGCGCTTCAAAACGTCGAAGAACGGTTACTGACGCAAAGCGATTTGCAACAATTTTTAGAGGCGGTGCTTGCCGCCGTGCGCGACCACCTGCAATCTCCCGCCGCTTTTGTCGCCGCCTTAGACAACGAAACTTTATCTCCCATTGTAGTCGCGGGAAATCGCGCCTTGCTCGATCAGGAAGGGTTAACCAAAGCGTTGGAAAAAGTCAATGGAACGCATGGCGATATGCGCCGCGAATTTCAATGGGGAGTTTTTTGGGTCTTGCCTTTACATCAACGCAAACGCGCCGAAATGGACAGGGACGAGACGCCGCCCTTGCTTGGCTTGCTCGGCGTGGCGCGCCGCGATAAACACGAAGAAATGGAGCGCGAACAACGCGACGCTTTATGGGCGCTGGCAGACCGCGCCGCTCTCGCATTGGAAGATCGCCAATTGCAACAACGCATGTTTCGTTCGCTGGTGGATTTGCAACCGCAAGTGGAAATGATCCAACGGATGCGCGCGGCGAGCCGTTACGACGCGCGCTCAAACTTGCTGACGGAGCCCATCCCGCAAGAGGCGGATCTCGCTAACTGGGTCAAAGACGCGCTCACCCATTACTGGGGCGGACCAAAATTGATGAACAATCCATTAATCAATCTTCAAGTGGTGCGCGACATCGCCGACAAAGACGACGGCAATTCCGCAAACGCCTTACGCGCTTTGTTGCGCCAAGCCGTAGACCAAGTTAAACCAAACGGCGCCAGAAAGTTCACCTCGGAATGGATTTTATACAACATTCTCGAAATGAAATTCATTGAAGGGCGCAAAGTGCGCGACGTGGCTTCGCGCCTCGCTATGTCCGAAGCGGATTTATATCGCAAACAACGCGTCGCCGTGGAAGCGGTCGCCAAAGCGATCTTTGAAATGGAAATCAACCTCAAAGACTAAAACGCGAGGCAAATTCCTACCGCCTTGCGTTACAATTCACCTACTTACAACTCGGGAGAACGTATGATTGAACAGAACAGCAAACCGGAAAACCCATTGCCCGTTTTAGACGACGGCTGGTGGGCGGCGGTATTAGCGGATGAAAGCCGATATCCGGAGCAGAGCCAAACGCAGGACAAGGCGGAGCCGCGCAATGAAGCGCATTCGGGCGAAGCGCCCAATTCGATTGAACTTGCCGAGCCGCCCAAGCCCGCGTCGGCTAAGTTAGGAGGCGGCGAAAAAGCGCAAAGCTTGTTGGCAAACAAGAATCTAATCGCGGATTGGGAACTGATTAAAGATCTTTACGCGCGCGATCAGATTGTGAACCTCGCCGTCAGCGGACACAATCGCGGCGGCTTGCTTGTGGAGGGCGACGGTCTATATGGCTTTGTGCCATTTTCGCATCTTATAGATTTAGCGGGAAAAGCGGAAGACGAAGACCGTAGCCATAGTCTTGAAGCGTACGCTGGGCGCACCCTGAGTTTAAAGGTGATCGAATGCGTGCCGGAAGATGGGCGCATCGTTTTCTCTGAACGCGCCGCCCAAACAGAATCGGGCAAGCGCGCGGAATTATTCGACGCATTGCAACCCGGTCAAAACGTCAAAGGCGTCGTGACCAACATCACCGATTTCGGCGTATTCGTTGATCTCGGCGGCGCGGAAGGTTTGATTCACATTTCAGAATTATCTTGGGGTCGCGTCTCGCACCCAAACCGCATTGTCAACGTGGGCGCGGCGATTGACGCGCAAGTGCTTGAATTTTCGCCTGAGCGCTGTCGCGTGGCATTAAGCCTTAAACGCTTGCTCCCCAATCCATGGAGCAACGCCGCCGTTGAGTTTCCAGAAGGAAGCGTCAAGCCCGCGACCATTACAAGCATTCTTTCCTTTGGCGCGTTTGCGCGCTTAGACGCCGGCGTCGAAGGTCTCATTCACGCTACCGAAATTCCACAGGCAAACGGCAAACCCGTCAAAGAAGTCCTTTCCGAGGGGCAAAGCGTACAAGTGCGCGTTCTGCGTTTAGACGCCCAGCATCAACGCTTGGGCTTGAGTATGAAGATTGAATAATTCACCTTACGCGCCCTCACCCTAACCCTCTCCCGTATGGAGAGGGGACTCCCTTCCCCTTCGGGGGAAGGGCTGGGGATGAGGGAGAATTCTGCGTAACGTTATTATTCGTAGCGAGCGTTATCCAACGTCCGCGCGAAAATTACACTGAGCCGTATTTTCTGTGGTAAAAGTAAGCTGAGTAAATAATACAAATGTCCGCATCTCCACGCGTTCGCAAAAAAAGACAATATGCGCAAGTTGAACCGCCGCCGCCCGTCGCGCAAAGCGATTGGCTCGAAAACCTTGCCCGTTTCAATCTGCATTTTGGTCGCTTCCTGCGCGACGCGGCGGGCGTCTTGTTCATTGCGTTTGCGCTCATGTCCCTGCTGGCAATCGGGCGCGTGACCGAAGGCGCGCTCCTCACGCCCTTCGCCGCCGCGCTCGCGCTTTGGTTTGGGTGGGGCAGATTCCTCGTCGTCTTTGCGATTGGATATTTTGGATATTTTCTTCTGCGCCACAGCGGAGAAGAAATTCGCTGGCAACGCCTCATCGCGCTTGAACTCGCCGCTCTCTTAACCTTGGGGGCGCTCGCCGTTTTAGGATCTATCTTTGGCGACGTTCTCTTCCGCGCCGAAGCCGGCATGGACGGCGGACGCTTAGGTTGGGGGCTGGCAACTTTGGCATGGCGCGCTCTGGGGGAAATCGGCGGCTCTCTGATTCTCTTCCTGCTCTGGTTATTGATGGGGATGACCGGCTTTGGCTTGTGGACAAAACTGGAGGCATGGCTATTGCGCTTCGCCGGCGAAACGCCGCCGGTAGTTGTCGCGCCTCCTATTCCGCTGGAAGCGAATCGCAAAAACGAGAAACCAGCGCCGTCCGCTCCGCGAAAGAAAACGCAATCCATCCCGCCCGAATTTCGCGCTTCTTTGAAACAGGATAAAAAAGAAGAGAAAACCATCAAGCCGCCTCCGCGCGGCGAAGACCTTCCGCCTTTGCAGATTTTGCTCGCCGAATCTGCCGTCCACGCGGACGAACGCACCATCAACCAAACAGCTGGGTTGATTATGAAAACGCTCTCCGAGTTCGGCGTCCCCGCCACCGTGATTGGCTATCGCGTCGGTCCCACGGTCACGCAATTTGCGGTACAACCTGGTTTTCTCAAAAAGCCCGGCTCCGACGAAGAGGACGCGCAACAAATGAAAGTCCGCGTCGCGCAGATCGCGTCTCTGGAAAAAGATATTGCGCTGGCGCTATCCGCCCAGAGATTGCGCATTGAAGCGCCAGTTCCCGGCAAAGCCTACGTCGGCATTGAAGTGCCAAACACGCATAATTCCGTTGTCCGATTAAAGACCTTGCTCGAATCGGATTCTTTTCACAAAATGGGCGCGCCGCTGACCATTGCCGTTGGGCGCGACGTCTCCGGGCATCCGCTCATGGCGGATTTAGCGCGTATGCCGCATCTCCTAATTGCCGGCGCGACAGGTTCGGGGAAATCGGTTTGCATCACGTCTATCGCCAGCTGCCTGGCGATGAATAACGCCCCCGAAGATTTACGCATGGTGATGATTGATTCCAAGATGGTGGAATTGATTCGCTTCAACGGGTTGCCGCATTTATACGGAAAGGTGGAAACAAACATCGAGCGCATTCTTGGCGTTTTGCGCTGGGTCGTCGTTGAAATGGAACATCGCTATCGTCTGCTTGAATCCGCGCACGCCCGCGATTTGGAAGCGTACAATCGCAAAGTTACGCGTAAAACCGACGGCAAATCATTGCCGCGCATCGTCGTCTTGATTGACGAACTTGCCGACTTGATGATGTCCGCGCCCGACCAAACGGAGCATAACCTTGTGCGCCTCGCGCAGATGGCGCGCGCGACGGGCATTCATCTCGTCGTCGCCACGCAACGCCCGTCCACCGACGTCGTCACCGGTTTAATCAAAGCGAACTTCCCTGCGCGTTTGGCGTTTGCCGTCGCTTCGGGAATTGATAGCCGCGTCATTTTAGATTACACCGGCGCGGAAGCGCTGCTGGGCAAAGGCGACATGCTTTTCCTCAACCCTGAAGTCGGCAACCCCGTCCGCGCGCAAGGCGTAATGATTACGGATATGGAAATCGAGCGCATCATCTCGCATTGGCAAAAAACCAGCGACGCTCCGGTGAATGAAGTTGCGCCGTGGGAAAAACTCCTGCAAGAACCCGGCGAAGGCGAGGACGACAGTTTGATTGAGCAAGCGATTTCCATTGTGCGCTCATCGCAACGCGCCTCCGCGTCGCTGTTGCAACGTCGCCTGCGCATCGGCTATCCTCGCGCCGCGCGGTTGCTTGACCAACTGGAAGAAATGAACGTCGTCGGTCCCTCGCAAGGCGGCGGCAAAGAGCGCGACGTTTTAGTGAGCGAAGATGATTTGGAAGAAGAAAAGAGCGAAGAGTAAAATCATGGCGTCAAACGTTACTTTTACCGATAAATTGCGCGTCATTTTCAAAGGCATATTAGACCCCATCGGCGCGTTTTTGAATCGACTCGGGCTAACGCCCAACGCCATTACCTTGCTCGGTTTGGCAGGCACAACCGTCGGCGCGTATCTGCTCGCGCAAGGCAAAATGACAATGGGCGGGATAGTTATTTTCGCCTTCGTCCTCGTGGACGCGCTGGACGGCACAATGGCGCGTCTGCGCGGCGAGCCGAGCGACTTCGGCGGATTTGTAGATTCAGTCAGCGATCGCTACGCAGAGTTTGTCACCTTTGGCGGGATTTTGTATTACTTTCTGGCGCAGGGCAATCATCTCGGCGCGATGGTCACGTTTGCGGCGACGGCTGGCTCGGTGCTGGTCTCTTACGTCAAAGCGCGCGCGGAGGGTTTGAACTTCACGGCAAAGGTGGGCGTCCTCACGCGCGTCGAGCGGTATTTTGTTTTAATCCCCTTCCTGATTTTCAACCAGCCTTTTCTCGCCGTCGCCATCATCGCTATTCTTGGCAACATTACCGCGCTTCAACGCATCTTTTATGTCCGCGCGCAGGGGCATGCGCGGATGCAAAAAGCCGTGAAAAATAAAGCGTATTTACATTGATTTCCGCCGACGGGCTTTCACTCGGTCCCCTACTTTTTCGCTGGCATGGACTCTTGCTTGCGCTTGGCGTCGCGGCGGGAGCGGCGCTTGCCGCGTATGAAGCCAAACGCCGCTACGACGATCCTGAGATTATCTATTATATTTTTCTGCCGCTGATAATTTTTGGGACGCTTGGCGCGCGCGTCTGGCATCTTCTCACCCCGCCGCTTTCTTCCGTTCAGATTGGTTTAACGTCCCAATATTATTTTTCCCACCCGTTGGATTCGTTCGCGTTATGGATGGGCGGCTTGGGCTTCCCCGGCGCGTTAATCGGCGGAACGCTTGCCTTGCTCTATTTTGCGCGCAAATATGAATTTCCATTTTGGGAATTGACCGACCTGCTCGCCCCCGGCTTGGCTCTCGCTCAAGCCATTGGGCGCGTTGGAAATTATTTCAATCAGGAATTATACGGCTTGCCCACCAACCTGCCGTGGAAGATATTTATCCAACCCGACAATCGGTTGGCGGACTATGAAGCGGCGGAATATTATCATCCTTTGTTTGCGTATGAATCCATTTTGAATTTTGCGAATCTATTTTTCCTGCTTTGGCTGGCGCGTCGCTTTGAAGATAAACTCAAAGTGGGCGACCTCTTCCTCGCTTATCTTGCTTTCTATTCCGTCGTTCGCTTCGCGCTTGAATTCCTACGCTTGGACGTCGCGCTCGTGAACGGGGTCAATATCAATCAAGCGTTTTTTGCGGCGATGTGCGCATTGGCGTTCGCTGGAATCGGTTACAGCAGGGGCGTTTTTAAAAGTTGGCGGTTTTTTGGCAGTTAATTTACAAAAAGCATGGCATACTTATTCAACGAAACGAACCCGCCCTCATCCCCCTCCCTTCCCCCAAAGGGGGGAAGGGAGTTAATCCCTCTCCCTTTGGGACGCGAAGCGGGTAGGGTGAGGGAGCGTATTTTTCAGCCGATAATTTAACGAGGACAACCATGATCGAAACTCACGATTTAAGCAAACAGTTCAATGATTTTATGGCGGTGGATGGAATCAATCTTTCCGTGCGGGAAGGCGAGATTTTAGCCTTGCTCGGTCAGAACGGCGCGGGCAAAACCACCACGGTGCGCATGTTAACCGCGCTTTTGAATCCCACGCGCGGGTGGGCGCGCATCGCGGGCTACGACGTCGTCAAAAACGGGCACGACGTCCGCGCTTCCGTCGGCGTATTAACGGAACAACACGGTTTGTATATGCGGATGACCGGCAATGAATATCTGGAATTCTTTGGGCAAATCTACGGAATTCCCGACGCAAAGCGCAAAGCGCGCAGCGCGCATTTGCTGGAATATTTCGGGCTGACCGAAGCGGCAAACCAACGGGCGGGCGAATACTCAAAAGGAATGCGCCAAAAATTGGCGTTGGCGCGCGCCATGATTCACGACCCCGGCGTATTGTTGCTGGACGAGCCGACTTCGGCGATGGACCCCGAATCCGCGCGACTGGTGCGGGACGAAATTGCGCGACTAAAATCATCCCAACGCACAATCCTAATCTGCTCGCATAATCTGACCGAAGTGGAAGCGCTCGCCGACCAAATCGCCATTATCTATCGCGGAAAAATTTTAATCAAAGGCGCGCTGGAAGAGTTGAAACAAAACGTGTTGGGTTCGCCCGAATATGAAATCAAATTTGCCGAAGCGTGGGATTCAAGCGGATTGGAATTGCCCGCCGGCGTAGAGTTGCTTTCGCGCGCGGCGACCAGCTTGAAGGTGCGCGTGGAGCGCCCGCATGAATCTAACCCGCAAATTATAAAGAGCCTATCCGCAAAGTTCGCTCCCGTCATGGCGTTTCAAGAAGAGCCGCGCACGTTGGAGCAGGTCTATCTCAAAGTGATGACGGACGTCAGAGGATTACAAAATGTTCACTAAACTAACCCCAGTTTGGCTGATCGCGCGCCGCGAGCTGCGCGATCAACTCCGCGATTGGCGCGTGGTATTGCCGATGCTTGTTCTGATATTCTGCTTTCCGATTTTGATGAACGGCTTTGATAAGCAAGCGGTGAAGTGGTTAAATCAATACGCCGCAAATTTGATTCTGGAGCGCCTCGTGCCTTTTTCGGTCTTGATCATCGGTTTTTTTCCGATCACGATTTCGTTGGTGGTCGCGTTGGAATCGTTCGTCGGCGAGAAAGAACGCGGCACGATTGAGCCGGTGCTGTGCGTCCCGCTGGACAACTGGCAATTATATTTTGGAAAAATGCTGATTGGCATGATTACGCCGCTGGTTGCCAGCTGTTTATCCATTGCGTTTTATCTCGCCATTATCGCCTTTCAAGAAGACTTGGTCGTGCCGCCGTCGAACACTCTGTTGCAGCTATTCTTGTTAACGGCGGCGCACGCGGCATTAATGGTCAGCGCGGCGATTGTGATTTCCGTGCAGTCCACTTCGGTGAAAGCCGCAAACCTGTTGGCGTCTTTCATTATCGTTCCCGTCGCAATTTTGATGCAAGGCGAAGCGGTCTTGCTGTTTTGGGGAAACACGCAAGAACTGTGGCTTGCCTTTGCGATTGTGTTGATTGCCACCGCGCTGTTGATGCGCGTCGGCGTCGCTCACTTTGAACGCGAGTATTTATTGGGGCGCGAAATAGACACAATCAATGTCTTCTGGATTGCGCGCACGTTTTGGGCGTATTTCATCGGCGACGCGCATTCAATTGGCGAATGGTATAAGCTCGAGGTGGACGGCGCTTTGCGAAAAATAAACCTCGCCGTCTGTTTGACGATTTTAATCGCCGGCGCCAGCGTCTGGCTGAGCTACGATTGGGTAACCGTCAACGTTTCGCCAATCCTCGCCAAGACGTCGTCCGCAAACCTTGCCAAACTTAAAGATGGCGCGCAACGCATGCAACGCGTACCAGATCTGACCAGTCTCAGCAATCGTGTCAGCGCGCGGTTTCTATTTTTCAATAACACGCGCGCCGTGCTGATTATGTTCTTGGGAGGCTTGATTTCTTTTAGCGTGCTGGGCGTGATGTTCTATATGCTGAACATTGGTTTAATTGGCGGTTTGTTCGCCTTTCTCAAATTGATTGGAGCTTCGTCGCTGCAATTGTCCGTCTTGTTCGTCGCCGGCGTTTTGCCGCACGGCATTTTTGAACTTTCCGCGCTGACGTTGAGCAGCGCCGCGACGCTCTACGTTGGCGCCGCAATTGTCACGCCGCAAACGGGAAAATCTATGGGCGAGGCGATTCTCGAACTGGTTGCGGTTTGGGCGAAAATATTCATCGGGTTGGTGGCGCCGTTGTTGGCGATTGCCGCCGTAATCGAGGCGCATCTTACGCCCCTGATTTTAATGGGCGCATTAAAATAGCAAAAATTATGTTAAGATAGGGGTATGTCAAAGGTAATTATCCTTGGAGCGTCCAATGCAGTCTCCACGCAGGAGAGCGAAAACACTCATTTTGCGATTGTGGGCAATGAGCGCGTTGTGTTGATTGATTCGCCTGACAATACGATCGTGCGGTTGGAGCGGGTTGGGGTGGATTTCAACGATCTCACCGATATTATTGCGACGCATTTTCACCCAGATCACGTCTCAGGCATTCCGCTTTTGCTGATGGATATGTGGCTGATGGGGCGACAAAAACCGCTCAATATTTATGGCTTGAGCTACACGCTGGAGCGAATTGAAGGGATGATGGGCTTTTACAATTGGTCAAGATGGCCTGATTTCTTTCCCGTTATTTTCCATCACTTGCCAGTCGCTGAAATGACGCTTGCGCTGGATTGCGCAGATTTCACGGTGCGCACTTCGCCGGTGCGGCACATGATTCCGAATATCGGGTTGCGCATTGAATTCAAAGACTCGCAAAAAATTATGGCTTATTCATGCGACACGAAACCCTGCGCGGAAGTTGTGCGGCTTAGCGCAGGGGCGAACGTTTTGTTGCATGAAGCCACTGGCGAAGAGGCGGGCCATTCTTCCGCAAAGCAAGCGGGCGAAATCGCCGCGCAAGCGGAAGTCGGCAAGTTGTACCTCATCCACTACGCAACGGGCAAGTACGCCAAAGGCGATCTGATTGAAGAAGCGCGCTCGACGTTCCCCGGCGAGATTGAGTTGGCGAAAGATTTTATGGTTTTGGATTTTTAACGCGCCCTCACCCTAGCCATCTCCCAAAGGGAGAGGGGACTAAAGGGTTGGGGATGAGGGAAACTTACCAACCTGAAATATAAGGCTCCCATTCTCCGTTATCCGTCAAATGTTTCCCAAAGATATATGCCGCGTTTGCAGGCGGCTCCTTTGGAATACGCAAGAGCCGCATGTGCGCCTCTTCCACTTTGCGCCCGCCTTTATGGTGATTGCACGACGAACAAGCCGCCACCAAATTCGTCCAAATATGTTGCCCGCCCAGATGGCGCGGGATGACATGATCCACAGTCAAAGCGCCGTCGCGCTTGCCGCAATACTGACAGGTATAATTATCGCGCCTGAACACTTCGCGGCGCGTTAATTTAACGCATGGGCGCGGTCGGTGAATTTGAAATTCCAGTCGAATGACCGAAGGGCGCGGAAGCGCTTGCGTGACTGTGCGAATATGCCCGCGTCCATTTACGATCATGTCGGCTTTGCCCGTCAGGATCAAACCAACAGCCCGTCGCGTCGAGCAGACATGGATCGGCTCAAAATTAGCGTTGAGTACCAATACTGGTTCATACATAGCGGCTCGGCAATCTGCGTGATTATACTGCCAGTTTATTAAAATTGCTCCGCTCTGTCGCAATTTTGAAAGGTTTGAAAAGCGCCAAGTTACAAGGAGATTGAAATGAACGTGATGATTGCAGGCGGTTCGGGCTTTCTTGGGCGCGCGCTGACAAAATCTTTTCTTGCGGATGGGCATAAAGTTTTCGTTCTCACACGCGACGCGCATGCGGCGGAAGGCGCGCAAGCGATACAGTGGGACGCTAAAACAACAAACGGGTGGGGACATCGCGTCAACGAAATGGACGTTGTCATTCACCTCGCTGGACAAACTCTCGCCTCCTATCCCTGGACTACGTCAACGAAGCGCGCCATCTACGACTCGCGCGTCCTTTCTGGGCTTGCGCTGACCCAAGCGGTTTTAGAGGCGAGGCAACGCCCAAGCGTTTTTGTTCAGGCTTCGGGCATTAATCATTACGGGTTGCGCGGCGACCTCGCCGACGAATCCACGCCGCCCGCCGACGATTTCCTCGCGCAACTTACCGTCCAATGGGAAAACGCAACCAAGCCCGTAGAAGAATTGGGCGCGCGGCGCATCGTGATTCGCTCGGCGGTTGTTCTCGCAAAAAACGAGGGAATCGCTCCGCTGATGGCTTTGCCTGTAAAATTATTTATCGGCGGACCGCTGGGCGACGGAAAATTTGCCATGCCGTGGATTCACATCAACGATTGGGTTGGCGCGACGCGCTATTTGATAAACGATAAAAACGCGCACGGGGCGTATAATTTAATTGCGCCAACGCCGACGTCCAACGCGGATTTTATGCGCGCGCTGGCAAGCGTTTTGCGTCGCCCTTATTGGTTTCCGACGCCCGCCTTTTTATTGCGCATCCTTTTAGGAGAAATGAGCGTCCTCGTCGTAGAAGGCAGATTCGCTCAACCGAAACGTCTGGTTGAGGCTGGCTATCAGTTTCAATTCGAGGACGCACGCGAGGCGTTTGTTGATTTATTTAACTGATGTTACGCAGATAAGCGTTCAACCTTCCCGAACACGGGCTGAATTTATGCTACACTTGTAAATCATGAATACAACGACTGCTCGAACAATGAAATCCATTTCTCTTTTTTCTGGCGCGGGCGGTATGGATATTGGAATCCGCCAAGCAGGATTCGACGTCCTTGCTGAAATAGAATTTGACGAGCATTGTATCGCCACGCTTCGCGCCGCCGCCGAGCGAGATAACACCAAAACTAAAGTAATTCACGCCGACATAAAAACAATTGACCCAGATATTTTGATGGCTGAATTAGGCATAAAAGCGGGTGAGTTGGATTTATTGTTTGGCGGTCCCCCATGTCAATCTTTTTCTTTGGCGGGAAAACAACTTGGGTTGTGCGATGTGAGAGGTCCGCTATTATTTGAAATAATCAGGCTGGCTGAGAAAATTCGCCCCAAAGTTATTTTGCTTGAACAGGTAAAAGGGTTGCTCTCCTCAAAAGGAGAAAATAATCGGCGCGGAGAAGTGTTTGAGACTTTTTTAACCAAACTGGAAAGCATTGGATATATCCCCAAGTGGCGAATTGTTATGGCGGCTGATTTTGGCGTCCCACAGATTCGAGAGCGCTTATTCGTTGTGGCAACACAAGGGCACAATGGATTTCAGTTTCCCGAAAAAACTCATGCGCCTGTTGAAGAGTGCGGCGGTTTTTTTACGCTTAAGCCTTATGTGGGCATTGGCGCGGTAATTAGTGATTTAGGCGAACCGTCGCCAAAAGTGCGCGGACAAACGTTTTATGACCGCGAGGACAGCCATGTTGACGTCACGCCCGCGCGAGATAGAGAAAGAATCGCCCAAGTGCCAGAAGGCTCATATTTGGCAGCGCAAGTTCATCTTGGAGAAGAATTACGCAGAGGACTGTCTCCAAAAGATACGACGAAGTATTTACGCCTTCACCGCGCCCGTCCGTCAAACACCTTGAGAGGCGGCGAAATTTTCTTTCATCCAACAGAAAATCGTTATCTAACCCCAAGAGAGTGTATGAGGATACATGGTTATCCTGACAATTATTACTTAAAAGGACCGATTCGTTCGAGAACTGGAACTGTCCGAAACCTAGACCAACATCGGCAAATCGCAAATTCAGTGCCACCGCCATTGGCGAAAATTTTAGGAACGCAAATAATGAGGTATTTGAATGAGCAAGATTTATGAACTTTTTGGGTATCGCCTTGACGCATGGGGGGCGGAAGCGAGGGCGAACTGTAAAAAAGCATGGTGTCCGTTCATGGACGCCGAATGCGACGGCGGCGGTAATCGTTATCTTTCCGCAATAGATTTGAAGACGCATCCAAAATTGGCAAAAAAATTTCCAGGCAAGCGACTTGTTCAATCTGGGGTTTGTTCTTTGCGTGTGCGTGACGGAGAACAACCTTGGATTGTTTGCCCAAGAAGATTGCTTTCGCTTCGAGAAAATTCCTCTCGGCTTAATTACCAAAATCACGTTAAACAACAGTTGTCAAAACACATGGATCTTCCACAAGGAAACAATTACCGCGCGTGGGCTGAAGTCAAGATGAAGGTAGGAACAACTACCGACGATGAACAAGATAAATTTTTTGATTACACCTTCGATTATGTAATTGCAGGCTCAAAAAAGTTAGCGCTTTCAGACGTCTCGAAAATGATTGGGCGCAGTGAAAAAGCAACGCAGAAGATAGCCGAGCAGAACGGTTTTACTCTTGCAAAGAGAGGCGATTTATGGATTGAAAATTTTCCATCAGACCCTGTTGTTATTGTAGAAATAATGACGTCAAGCACATCAGGCGGCGACAAAAACAAGAGAACCCAAATTGGAATGGCGTTTGAGGACGCTGTTCTTAATCCCGCAAACCACAACGGACCTGGAATTAATTATCGCCAAGTTTGGGCGCGAATGGTTAGCCAACTTATCGTAAAATCGCAAGTTGGCATTGCTTGAGATGGAAAAACAATTTGGTTGATTCAAGACGTTCTTGCAAGCTACATCTCAACCAGCACCGCGCTTAATCTTTCAAAATATCTTGCCGAGCGTCCTGACGAAGTAAATATTTTAGCGTTTGGTTATGGCGACAAAATTAATGATAAATCAATTAGCGATGAAATTCTGCCGTTAGAAGACTCAAACTTTTATGCGGGCCCAATCACTGCAAGCGTCGCAAATAACGCTGAACGCGGCGGCTTTGTTGAAATAGTAAAAATCGGAGCGCCACCGCCCAAAGAACATTTATGGCGATCGCTGTTTTTGAAATCGCCGTGCGCTACATTTGTCAGCTAAAGGAATTCGGAATATAAGCGCTATGCGCCCTAGCTAACATTTGCGCAGGTATATAAATTTGAAAGGAAAAAACTCATGAAAAAAATTATTTTATTGTTCGCTCTGTTCCTCGCCGCATGTGGAGCGCCGGCGGCTCAGCCGCCTGCCGTTCTGCCGCAGGCGACCGCGACGGCTTATATCGCCCCATCGTATCCCACCGCGCAAGCCGAAGTCGCCGCGCCGAATCAAACGGCAAGCGGGATCGAAGTGCGCATGGAGAAAGTCGCGGTGGAAGGAAAAAACGTAAATGCGGTCGTTTGCTTTACCTTGCCCGACATGTCGGATTGGTCTATCTGGTCTGCGAATTTGAATTACGGCGGAACGGTTTTGCAAGAATATGGCACAACGCTGGTTAGTTTGCAAGAACCCGCCAATGGCGGCAAAGGCTTGCGTTGCGATACGCTCACTTTTATTGTGGCGCCCGACGCCAACCTTGCCAACGCAAGCATCGTGATTGATTCCGTTGGGGCGACCCCGCGCGAAGGCGAATATTGCTCCGTTTACATGCCAAAGATTCAACAAGCTATGCTTGAGCGCAAAACAGGCATTGTGTTAAATTGCGTTGCGGACGCAAACGGCGCGCTGACGATGCAAATTACCAGTAAGCCGTCCGAGATGACGCAACAGCAAGCGGAAGAAATTGTGTACAGCGACGAGTTCTACACCGTCAAAGGTCCTTGGAATTTCTCATTCAGTTTGCCGTAGATTCCAGCAGGACTTCCGGCAAAACCCTGCGTAGGGCGCGTTCTCTAACGCGCCGCTGGGAAAAATCGGCGTTAGAGAACGCCGATTACGCCAAAAAGATTTCATTTTGCGTAAGTCCCATTCAGGAGAATTATGAACGTTGACGAACAAGTCGAATTATTAATGCTCGGCACGGAATACGGCGACGAAAACCTCAAGAAGTCTATGTCCGCCGAACTACGCGCGCGCCTGTTGGACGCGCAAAAAGAAAATCGCCCGTTGCGCGTGTATTGCGGCTATGACCCAACGTCCACCGACTTGCATTTGGGACACACCATCACCATGCGGAAGTTGCGCCAGTTTCAGGATTTGGGACACGAGGTAACTTTTCTGATTGGCAGCTACACCGCGCTGGTTGGCGACCCTTCGGATAAAAACAAAGCGCGGCCGATTTTGACCGAAAAAACGATTAACGAAAACGCGCTGACTTACGCCGAGCAAGCCTATCGCGTGCTTGACCGCGAGAAAACAAAAATCCGCTACAACGGCGAATGGCTCTCCAAACTTTCGCTGGTGGATTTAATTCGACTTGGACAAAATTTTACGATTCAACAATTTTTGGCGCGCGATAATTTTTCAAACCGCCTTGAAAAAAACGAGCCGATTTATTTGCACGAAATGTTTTACGCGCTCATGCAAGGCTACGACGCCGTCGCGATGGAAACGGACGTTCAAGTTGGCGGCTCCGACCAGCTCTTCAATATCATCGTCGCGGGGCGCAAACTGCAAGAGGCGCTGGGACAAAAACCGTTAGTCGGCGTCATCACCGCCATATTGCCCGGCACCGACGGCGTTCAGCGCATGTCAAAATCTACTGGCAATATTGTGCCAATCAACACGGGCGCGCATGATATGTTTGGCAAGTTAATGTCCGTGCCTGACGCGGCGATGGGTTTGTACATGCGTCTCGCCACGCGCTGGAATCCGCAGGAGATTGAAAACATCGAGCGCGACGGCGCTTCGGGCGCGTTGCACCCACGCGACGCGAAGATGAAAGTCGCGCATGAAATCGTCGCTATTTTTTACGGCGCCGCCGAAGCGCAATCCGCGCAGGAGAATTTCGTCAAGACCTTCCAACAAAAAGAGATTCCCGCTGAAATGCCGGAGTATGCGTTGCAAGACGGTCAAACCGTTGTGGACGTCATCCTCGCCGCAAAACTGGCGGAGAGCAAAAGCAAGGCGCGTTCGCTCATTGACCAAAAAGGCGTAAAACTGGACGGGCAAGTTCTTGAACGCGGCGACGCGCTGTTTCCGCATCCCGGAGTTTTGCAAGTGGGCAAGCGGCGGTTCGTACGGGTCAAACGTTAAGCGTCCGCCTACTCCATCAAAAAAAGATGACAACGTCAATTTCGCTCGCTGTTTTAATCGTTGACGATTCGGAAAGCGACGCGCAAACCATTGTTCGCTTGCTGAAACAAACGGGCTATAAAGTTATCGTCAAGCGGGTTGAAACCGCCGAACAAACGCAATCCGCTTTGAAGAAACGAATTTGGGATATTGTGTTTTCAGATTATCAGCTATCGCGGTTTGACGGCTTTGCCGCGCTTGAACTGCTGAAAGCAACGCGCTCGGAAATTCCGTTGATTGTGGTCTCAGGCGCGATGGGCGCAGAGAGCGCGGCGGCGATAATGCAAGCCGGCGCGCGCGACTACTTGATCAAAAGCGACCTGACGCGCCTCGTCCCGGCGATGGAACGCGAACTAGCGCAAAGCGCGGCGCGAAAAAAACGCGCGCAAACGGAAGAAGCGTTGCGCGGCAGCGAGGCGCATTATCGCGCAGTCGCTCAAACCGCTCACGACGCCATCGTCTCCGCCAATAGCGCGGGGAAAGTCGTCGGTTGGAATCACAGCGCCGAGCGAATGTTCGGCTACGCCGAAAGCGAAATCCGCAACCAATCGCTGACGACATTAATGCCAGCCGCCTATCGCGACCGTCATCTTAAGGGGCTGAAACGCATGCAAACAAGAGGGGAGAAACGCATCATTGGGCAAATCGTTGAGTTTGAAGGGCGGCGCAAAGACGGAAGCAAATTCCCGCTGGAACTTTCTCTATCGGAATGGCAAGTCGCCGACGGTTGGTTTTACACCGCTATTATCCGCGATATTACCGCGCGCAAGCAAAACGAAGACCAATTGCGCCAGCTCTCGCGCGCCGTTGAGCAAAGCCCCGCCTCCATCGTGATTACGGACGTGAACGGAATAATTGAATACGTCAATCCAAAATTCACCGCGTTGACTGGTTACGCTTTTGAGGAGGCGCTGGGGCAGACGCCGCGCATTTTGAAATCGGGTAAAACGCCGCTTGAAACCTATCAAGACCTTTGGCGGACTATTCTGGCGGGGCGCGAATGGCGCGGCGAGTTGTTGAACTGCAAGAAAAACGGCGAGTTCTACTGGGAAAACGTGTCTATTTCAGCCATTATTGATTCAAAAAATATCATCACGCATTTCGTCGCCGTTAAGGAAGACGTTACAATCCGCAAGGAATCCGAAGAAAAAATTAGGTTATTAAACGCCGAGTTGGGACAATTGGCAATCACCGATTACCTAACTAATTTATACAATCGCCGCTATTTTATGCAACGCGGCGATAAAGAATTCAAACGCTCCAAACGCCACAAACACCCGCTCGCGCTTTTGATGTTGGATATTGACGAGTTCAAAAAAGTCAACGATATTTACGGTCACGAGGTTGGGGATTTGGCGCTTCGGCAGGTTGCGACGGTTTTGAAATCCAGCCTGCGCGAAACGGATATATTGGGACGCATCGGCGGCGAGGAGTTTGCGGCGCTTTTGCCGAACACGGCGCTGCGCGACGCTTTTGTTTTGGCTGAACGAATCCGCCGAACAATGGAAAGCGCGTCTTTTCAGACGTTGGACGCGAACACGTTGTTGACCATCACCATCTCCATTGGCGCGGCTGTTTTTACAAATGAAATGTCAGACATTGACGACTTGCTGAGAAACGCCGACGCCGCTTTGTATCAAGCTAAGTCTAACGGGCGCAATTGCGTAATGAAGTATGAAGCGATTTAAGCCGCGACGTAAGATAGTTATTTTTCTTCCAGCGGCGCGAATCCTCCGCCCAAGATTTCCTGCGCGGGCGAGACGATGACCACCGCCTTTGGGTCTTCTTTGGCGACGGCGGATTTCAAATTATGCGCTTCGGTGACGGTGAGCGCGCACATCAAAACAGTATGCTCTTTTCCCGTGTACATGCCTTTGCCGTTAATGGCGGTCACGCCGCGCCTGAGGTCGGTCAAGATCCGATTTGAAACCGCTTCCGCTTTATCGGTGATGATGAGCGCGAGCAACTGGCGACGACGTTGACGCGGGGCGAGGATGGAGCGCAACCCTTTTGTTTTGCCTTGCTCCGACGGCGCGGCGGTTGCGGATTCATCGCCGAAGCGCGGCAACACCTCGCCTGTGGCGCGCATCATGGTGACCGTGCCAAGCGCAAAAATCGAGATGAAAGCGTAGAATGAAATTCCTAGCATGATTACAATGTAACCTGAAAGCAAGCCAACCGCGCTTCTGTTTGTAAATTCTGTCATGGTGGCGGCGGGAGTGGGAAAAAGCCAAATCTTTGCGACCCAAGCCGCGCCAAGAATGAGAAAGATCCAATAATAGTTTCGGCGCAAACGACGACCAAACGCCTCCCACATGGAAATTGGAAAACTGGGCGTGAGTAAATTTTCGGCGAGGTTCTCCGCCCATTCGGGCGAGGGATGAAACGGCGGAACAAGCATGGCGGCAAAGAAGTCCGTTTCCATCAATCGCACGCGATAACTCCAGAGTTCGTAATAACGATAACGCCGCGCTTCAATAAAAAGAAACCAACTCACCAACAGCGTATTTAATATGAGAATGGCGTGATGCACCGTCGGTTGGCTGAACGCGATGGAGAGCGTCGCGCCGGTGGCGATGACCGCCCAGTTGGTGGTTGTGTCCAGTCGCGTACGCCAGACGTTGGCGCGTTGAATTTCTGCGCGGAATAAATGCACCATCGCGGTGACAAACTCTCCGCTTTTCAGTTTGTATCCGCGATATGTCCAAACGGGTTCTTCGGCGGGGATTTCTTCGGGGGGAATTTTCGTTTTTCGTTTTGGGGGCATGGGGGTTCCAGTGTCAGGGTTCAGGTTTCAGGCGTCAGGTTTCAGGGCGAAAGTTGAAGGGCGAAGGTCAAGCGACTTTTGACTTTTGACCTTCGACAAACTTTCAACTTTCAACCTTTGACCTTCAACCGATAAGCTTCTTTCGTGGGCTTTTGCGGACGCGGCAACCACAGTGGGCGGCGATTTCCATCGGGGCTGACTTGTTCGGCGGGGCGGGCGAGTTTGAGCCACTCGCGGTATTTTTCCATTGACTTGTTGGTGTCTACAAAAACGTCGCCTTGTTTTTCTTCGGCGCTGGCTTTGCGAACGCCCGTCGCTTTTTGAAGCCAGCAATGCACGCCGCTAACGGGGTCGGGGTGAACGGCGTGAGTCAGATTTTGCGTCACGCCGACTTCGCTCCACCAGATGCGACTCGTATCGGGGTCGGTGGATTTCCACGCGGTTGCGCCGTGCAACACGCGCAACAAAAATCCGCCTTTGCCGTCGTCGTTGAGCTCGACCAGATTCGACGCGCCGCGACTAATGCTAGATTTTTCTTGCAAACGCCAGCGCCCAAGATGATGACTAATCGCAATCACGCCGGGCTTGATGGCTTCCGTGACCCAAACTGAATCCACGAAATAGCCAATCTCCGTATCCACGCGCGTCGGGTCGCCCGTCTCCACGCCGATTCGTTTCGCGTCTTCGGGGTTCATCCAAATTGGATTCTTGTGCGAGATTTCATACAACCATTTCGCGTTCGCGCTGCGCGTGTGAATCAACGTGGGCAAGCGGAAGTTCGGCAACAAAATCATCTCGCCCTTTTCGCGATTGATAAAATCAGGGTGAACATGACTCTTCGCCGTCCACGGAATGACGTTTTCTTTTTCGCTCCAACCCCATTGAGCCAATGTCTCGCTAAAAAATTCCAACTTGCGACTCGGCGTGTCGAAGCCAAGTTTTACTTCTCCATCAACATTTACGCCAACGACTTGATTGTCTTTGGAAACGAGATTTTTATCGCTCATCGTGTAATTGGTAATTGGTAATTCGCCTTCCATAAAATTACCATTTACCCATTTACCAATTACTTTTTCAAATGGAACATAATTCTCCTTCACCACCTCAAACACGCCATACTTGCGCATGTACGCCAGCGGAGATAAACCCTCCTGCGCGGCGGCTTCGGGCAGACCGGGGACGGAATTTTCAAATATCCATTGATAGTATTCGTCAACGGTGATGATTTCTTTGGGGCGATAGGGCGACTCAAAATATTGGCGAATGCCGAGCGAACCGTCGGGGTCGAAGCGGGCGGAGAGTTGAATCCAAAACTCGTTTTCTTCCCAGACTTCGCCGGGGTTGGCTTGATAAGTGAAATCCACTTTAATACCCGCGCGTTCCATCGCCACGCGACGGACGGGCTGACGGAAGGCAATCCATTGCCCCGAATGCGTTTCTTGACTCATCAGGTCGTGACGCTCAGGTCCGTGTCCCGTCGGCAAAACGTAATCGGCGAACCATGCGGTTTCGTTCCATGTCGGCGTGAGCGCGACAAAATTTTTGATTTTCGACTCTTCGCTTTTCAGCGCCTTCAGCCACATGAAGCCGTCGGGGTTTGTCCACATCGGGTTATAGACGCGCGTGAAATAAACGTCAATATCGCCGCGCCCTTCTTCGAGCATGTGCGGCAAAAGGAAAGACATCTCGTAATGCGAGAGAGGCCATTCGTTGGGGAAGTGCAACTCGTTCCACGCATCGCCCGCAGGCGCGGACTTAAACGGCTTCGGCACAAATTTATTCCACCCGTTCATGGACGTCCCGCCGACGTTGCCGACGCTACCCGTCAAAACATTGAGGAAGAAAATACATCGCGCCACTTGCCATCCGCCGAGATTTCCCACGCTGGCGCTGCGCCACACATGCGCCGCGAGTTTTCCCTCGCAGTTGGCGATATATTTCGCGGCTTCGCGGATTCGTTCAATCGGAACTTGCGCTTCTTCTGCGGCGCGTTCAAAAGTGTATTCAGCGTAAAGGTCTTTTAAGAGCGCGTCGAAAAGGTCGAAGGTCGAAGGTTGAAAGTCGTTAGCGGCAACTGCTTTGCGAATTTCCTCCGCCAACTGATTACTGTTCACTGATAACTGATTACTGCTCACTGCTTTTAAAGTTTCCTGCCAATTCACCCACTTGCGGACAAACTCTTTGTTATAGAGATTGTTTTGAATGAGATGATTTGCAATTGCTAAAAGAATCGCGTTCTCGCTACCGGGCCAAGTTGGCAACCACACGTCGCTCATGGATGCGGTGTTGCTGAGGCGCGGGTCGAAGGTGATGAGTTTTGCGCCGTCGGTTTTCGCTTCGATGATGCGTTGCGCGTGCGGGTTGAAATAATGTCCCGTTTCGAGATGACTCGAAATTAAAAGAATCACCCGCGCGTTGGCGAAGTCGGGACTGGGGCGGTCTTGCCCAAGCCAGAAGTTGTATCCCGCCCGCGCGGACGACGAGCAGATATTCGTGTGACTATTATGCCCGTCCACGCCCCACGCTTGGATGACGCGATTCATGAATCCGTCCTCGCCTGGACGCCCGACGTGATAGACGATTCCGTCGCGGCGACGGGCGCGGCTCTCGCGCATTTTCTCCGCGATTTCGGATAGGGCTTGCTCCCATGTGATTTGCTCCCATTTGCCCTCGCCGCGCTTGCCGACTCGTTTCAGCGGATACAAAATCCGCTCAGGGTCGTAAACTTGATTATGCGTGGCGGGACCCTTCGCGCAATTTCGTCCGCGACTGCCAGGGTGAACGGGATTGCCTTCAAATTTGCGAATCTCGTAGGTGTCTTTGTCCACATACGCGAGCAGTCCGCAAGCGGCTTCGCAGTTGAAGCAAACCGTCGGCACAAGCGTATAGCGGCGGGCGATTTTTCGGGGCCATTCTTTGCCGTCCCATTCAACCCACTCGTCCCACATTTCGGGCGGCGGATATTGGCTAATGCGCCCGTCGGGATGAACGACTTCGGTGAGATTAACGGGCTTGCTATCGGAGGCGGTGAATTGCGGGGGGGTGAGTCCTGCGGAAGTTTTGGGGGGAGGGAGTGTCATGGGTTTGGGTGTCAGGTTGGGTAATTGGTAATTGGTAATTGGTAATTTTTTGATTGCGTAGTATGTTTTTTACCGCGTGGTATTTTTTACTGCGTTGTATTTTTTACCGCGTGGTATTTTTTACTGCGTGGTATTTTTTACTGCGTTGTATTTTTTACTGCGTAGTAGGCGCTCTCTAGCGCCGAGTTGCGCGAGGAACGATGGACGTTAGAGAAAGAACGTCCATCTACGCGTGTGTCGAGTTGCGCGAGGCATAACGGGCGTTAGAGAACGCCCGCCACGCAGACGTTATATCCAATCCTTATCAATTTCAATCAACGTGTTGTCGTCAAATTCATAATTCCGAAAACTTGAATATGGATACTTGCTCGGCTCGTCAACCAACCCTGCGCGGACGGGGTTCATGTGGATGTAATTCAACTTCTCGCGCATAAATTTATCAGTGTAAATGGATTGCTCCCAAAACGAATCTTGCCAGACTTTCTTTTCGGCGCGTTTGGCTTCTTCGCCTAACGCTTGAAACGCGGCAACCCAATCCGCTTTGCCTTCCAATTCGGCTTGGCGGGAAATTCTTCCCGACGTAAATCTTTTGAAGTCGCGCATGAAATCTGAAACAATGGTTGATTCGCCTGTCGGGTAAATTAGCAAATGTAAATGGTCAAGCATGATGACGTACCCAAAGAGTTTGCATTTGAATTGATAGCGATAAAAATTCAGGCTGTCCAAAATTGGGATGATGAATGAAGGACTGTTGAAAATTTTCAAGCGCCCGTAAATGTTTGTCGTGATGTAAAAGACAGAGCCTTCCATGCGGTTTCGAGGATACATGTTGCTTTCTTTTTTTTGGATGTTTACTAATTGGCGTTAGAGAACGCCAATTACGCAGACCGCTCACGAGAACGCCGATTACGCCCTACATGCGTAGGTTGCGCTCTCTAGCGCAACCGTGTTTCGCCGCGCAACCCGTCGGCGTTAGAGAACGCCGACTACGCTCTAAGAATTTGGAATGTACTGCGGCGCCATCACGAAAGCGTATTCATAGAAGAACAAGCCAACAATCGCGCAAGCAACCGCGAGCGGCGTTGAAAATGCGAACAACGCCAGCGGAACAACATGCCCCAGCGCGATTCCGCCGAGCCAGTAGTGGTGGCGGAATTTGCCGTGAGTCATTTCGCGCGAGGCGAGCATGGCGACGTCGGAGGGGAAGGAGTTGAGTTTGCCCGCGAGAGTCAGCAGGAGGTTGAGGGCGATGCTGGCGGGGAAAAGCGGAACGAGAAGCGCGTGTAAGTCAGCGGGGAATTTGACGAACGCGCCGAGCGCGAGGAAGATTCCGCTGGCGACCATGATGGCTTGCGCGAGGAGTTGAAACGGCAATAGGTTGCTTTGCCACATATCGCGCCCTTCGGCTTGACCGAGAAGGAAGGCGGTGTAAATTACAACGCCAAGCGCAAACGGGAGGGTAATCCACGCGACGATAGGGCGAAGGTTTGCGGCGAGGTCGGCAGAAATAAATCCCATAAAAGCCGCGCCTTCCATCAGCCACCACAATCCCGCAATGGACGTAAACGTCACCATCACAAACGCGCCACGCGCCACCCACGATTTCCATTGCGGACGCAGGAGGATGTTCATAAATCGAAGCGGCTGCGATAAATCTTTGAGCAGGAGAATCACCGTGAAGAGCATGAAGACCATCGCGGTAAAGCCAGCGGCGAGGAAGGTGGGCGCGTCGAAGGGGAAGACGCCGAGCGCCGCGCCGAGACTCAACAGCATAAATAATCCGCCCGCGATTCCTTTGGTGATGAGATACGACGGCAATTCCCAATGCCAATAAATTTTATGTTGCGCGTTGTATCCGACTTGCACCATTTGTTCCGCGACGCGCCCGCCGATTTGAATGGGACCGTTTAGCGGGAGACCTTGCGCTTGCGGAGTTCGCTTCGGCGTTCCCGATTTGGCTTTCAACGTCGGCAAGGGGATTGCGCCGCGCTCGTAAGCCGAGACGTTTTGCTCTGTGACTTTATCCGCCCACATAAACGAGTCGCGGGTTGGCGCGGCGGAGGGGTGCAATGACCAGTCGTTGCCGTTGATGTAGAAAAGTTTTGGCGCTGTGCCTTGTTCGGGCTTGCGGACTGTCGCTTGCGCGGTGGAAAGTTTTTTGCTAATTTCTGCGGCGGGGTCGTTCAAGTCGCCCGCGAGGATGGCGTGTTCGGGGCAGACGACGACGCAGGCGGGCTCCAGCCCGACTTCGATGCGGTGGGCGCAGAAGGTGCATTTGGCGGCGGTGTTCGTTTCGGGGTCGAGATAAATCGAATCGTAGGGGCAGGCTTGCATACAAGATTTACAGCCGATGCAAATGCTGTTATCGAACTCGACGATTCCATCGTGACGTTGATACATCGCGCCGACGGGACAAATCCGCGCGCAGGGCGGGTTGGCGCAATGATTACAGCGCGTCACCTGAAAGCGGCGGCGCACGTCGGGGTACGCGCCCGTCTCGACATATTTCACCCAAGTCCGATACACGCCCAGCGGCACTTGATTTTCCGACTTACACGCGGTCGAACAGGCGTGACAGCCGATGCACTTGCTTTGGTCTATGAGGAAGCCGTAGTTGGTCATTAGTAATTGGGTAATTGGGTAATTAGTAATTGAGTAATTGGGGAAAACCGAATTACCATTTACTATTTACTAATTACTGCACAGGCGGCGCAACCGCATTCATTATCGCCGTTGTGAAATCGGCGGGAGTGACGCCGGGGGATTGGATGTTGAGGCGGTAGTAGGCTTCTTTGATTTTTGATTCGAGCGTTTCGGGCGTGGCGCGCGTGCCGCGCAGGGATTGCTCCAACGCGCCGAGCGCAAACGACGGGAGCAGGGTGAAGTCGCCTGAGATGGCGACGTCGTCAATGCGTCCTTCGCGCAAACGCGCAATGACGCGAATCAATCCGCCCTGCGCTTTGAACGCCGACTCGACGATGTAAACGTCCTGATTGATTTTCACGCCCTGCTGTTGCAAGCGTCCCTTCTGATACAGCCACTCGTCGGAGGTAAAACGCGCGTCAATTTCTTGCGCCCATGCTTCTTCTTCGGGAGTCCATTCGCCTTCGTAAACTTCCGCGCCCAACGCTTCGGCGACATTCTTCATGTACAAATCTTTGACTTGCGCACGGTCAGGCGTGACGCCGAGTTGCTCGGTCATGGTGGTCATGTACGCTTCAAGCGATTCGAAAATTTTGTCGCGCATTTTTTCCGACGGAACTTTGAGAACCTGCGACATGGTTTTCTTGTCGAAGGTGTACATCAAACTGCCGACGACGACTTCCGCGATGCCCATCTGCGCCGCGCCCGTCCCGCCGATTTTTTTTCCGTTGACGTGAATATCGTTGATGGGGCGATGCGTGGCATTAATCCCAAGCGCTTGGTAGGTCGCCACCAGCGGGTCAATGTAAAGTTTGAAGCGCTCTTCCAGCGAGGCGGGCAAATCGTTCTTTTGGAAAATCCATTGCGTGAATAATTGTCCGTTATCCAAAAACACCGCCCCGCCGCCGACCTCGCGCCGATAAACGGGCAGGTTGTGCGTCGCGCAATATTCGAGGTCAACTTCTTTTTGAATGTCTTGATGGTAGCCAATGGACACATAAGGTCCGTTCGGCGAAACCATGATGATGGTATTGGGCGAATCTTCTTTCATCGCGTACGCTACCGCGTGATAAACGGTCTGCGAACGCAGGGGGGATACGCCTTCCATGTAAAGCAGTCGGATTTTTTTGGACATTGGAGATTCCTTTGGTTGAAAGTTTAAGTTTGAATGTTTTTACGATTTACGCTTTTTGGATTTTGCGTCTTTGAATTCGAGTTCCATTTTTTCAAGGTCAATTTTTGCTTTGGCGGAGACAAGAAAATCCATCCCCAAAATTCCTTGAATGTCAAAGCCGTAATCCATGCCGCCGACTTCAATTTCAAAATTTTTGGCGGAAAACTTTCCCGCTTTTACTTCGTCTACCTTGCGGGTAAAAACAACTTCGTTGCCGCCAACTCCCGAAATGGTATGGAGCGCGTCGTCGGGTTGCGGGGTTATGTCAATCTTTGCCAACTCGTCCGCCGAAAACACCGTGCCGCCCGAACCCGTATCTACCAGCACGTTGGGAATTTTGACGCGCTTGCCCGCGTGTTTGATTTCAATGGTAATGAAGGGCAAACTATTTTTGAGTCGCAACCGCATGTCCCCTCCGAATTCCAAGCCATTGCCTTTGCTGGATGTTTAATTGTTTGCGGCTCGTGTGAACAAAGTAAAACTCGCGGTCGGGATAACTTTTGCGCAGTTGCCGATATTTTTGCATCGCGCTTGTTCCGTTTTGGCAAGTTTCAACAACCGCTATTTTCTCCAATACGCGACGCGTTTTGATTGTTCGCGCCTTAATCGCTTCGATAATAAGCCATTGGTTGGGGTAGGTTTTGCGAATATTTATCCAGCGCATAAAATCTTGCTCCTTGCCTAATCAATACACCGCAAACAATTTATTTTCAATTCTTGAATTCGCGCCTTGTACTTTTCTGCCGCTTCTTGACCTGTGACCAAGTAACCGCGTTCATTTTCTAAATTCAGCGGTTTCACTTTCACCAGCCAACCCGCGCCGTACGGCTCTTTATTTGCCAGCAGAATATTTTCCGCGAAGCCCGTTTCATTGGTTGCAACAATCTCGCATGAAAACGGCGCGGGGAAAGGTCCCACCCATTTAGCGCTTTCAATCGTCGCCAGCGCTTTGCCTTGCAAAACTTTTTTGCCGACGTCTCGAAAACTAATCGCCGCGAATTTTCCGCAACGCGTTTGCGCGGGGTCGGTCATGCCCAGCGTGGCGACGTCCCCGTCGAATCGAATCCACACGTCGCGCTCGACGTCGTAGTAGAGGTCTTCGGGGATGTCGCAGGCGGAGAAAATCATGGCAAAAAAGTCGCTTCGGTTTATTTTCGCTTGCTTTGTATGGCAACCATGTAAATTCTGAAATTCAATACGATAAAGCGCCACAACTGATATAGTTTGAAGTTCATCCAGAATTTTTCGGCTTTGGAAAATTCTTGTTGCATTTTATTCTCCTATTCGGGAATTAACGTCCAACCTGGCTTGGCTTTAAACTTCCACATGAAGGCGTGGTGAAGCATGTATTTTGTCCATGCGCCGCCCAAACCCATTTCAAGGTGAGAAGTGAAGAGGTCGCGTCCGTATTCGTTGTCGTATTTCTTGCGGTCAGGGACAACCGGATACATCAAGAGCGTCACCGCGCTTCCATCCCAAAGCGAATCGCCCATACTGGCAACGCAAGCCGCGACCATTTCAGTCATGCGTTCGCTGTGCGTCATTTTGCCTTTTTCGATCAGGTCTATAAGATTCATCGCCACCACGCGCCCAATCGCTCCGCTGATCATGCCCGTGCGCGGCGGCGCCGGAACTATCGCCAAGTTATTCTTGTTGGTAAACGGTTTTGAAATAGGTCCGGGAGGCGCGAAGGCGATCCCGGCGGCAAAGATATTCGCGTAATTGGGATTTTGATATTTTGCGGGCCAGGCTTCGGGAGTTTGCGAGAGTTCGGGATATGGCAAACCATATTTGCCGTCCACCAGCACAAACCCCATCGGGTTGACCACTTTGGAGGCGACGTCCGAACCGTCTTTGCCGATGAATTTGAAGGGCTGTCCTTTGAATTGCGGGATAAGCATGGCAAAGTCAAACTCGGTTGCGCCTTCTTCGCCTTCGTAATTCTGCCAGTGAATTTTGCCTTCCTCCACTTTAGTTACGCCGGTTTGGATTTGATAGCGAATGCCATGATCGTTGAAGACCGACTTGATGAATTCCTCGCTTCTTAGCATGTGCCCGTTGCGCTTGATTTGTATGCCATTGACGCCAAGATCGCCCATCACCGGTTCGTTGGAAAGCCAGAGAATATCGGCTTTGTCGCGCAGACCTTTTTTTTCTAAATCCTTGTGAACGTTGATAATGTACTCGAACGCCGCGCCCTGACAGGTGGCGCCGGGATGTCCAGTGCCAATCACGATTTTCACCTTCTCGCCTTTTTTCATTCGTTCGCATAAAGCCAGATAGGCGTCGCGGGTTTTAACGGTGTGCGGCAGGGAGCAGATGGAATTGGTAAAGCCGCCTTCGGGTCCCAAACCTGGGGTGCCGGCAAAGTTAAGCAAAGGTCCCGGCGCAATCACGAGGTAGTCGTAATCGAGGCGCGCTTCTTTACCCGAGCCGACTTCGTCTCCTAATAAGTATTGATCGCCCGCATCTGGATGTATCTCCTTAACGGCGGCGTGAACAAACTTGACATTCTTGCGGTCGTACACCGGCTTGAGTTTGAAAACGGTTTTTTCGGGTTGCATGTGTCCCACGCCCACCCAAACCCACGACGGCAGGTAACTGAAGACGTCGCGGTTGCTAATGACCGTGATTTCATGTTTCCTGCCGAGTTGACTGCCTAAATATAACGCGACAGTGTGGCCGGCAAAGCCAGCGCCAATAATAACAACTTTTGCCATTTTTTCTGTTCTCCTGATAATAAAGATTTTTGCAACTGTGTTCCGCAGGGGAAGGGAGTCCCCTCTCCCTGCGGGAGAGGGCAGGGTGAGGGAGCGTAAGGTGAGTTATTCAAACGAAATATTTTGCTCTTCCATAAACTTCTGATACGCCGCCACCGCCGCTTCGCCCGTGAGAAGCGAGGCGCTTTCGCCCGCCCAATCAATCGGCTTGACGCGCACGAACCAGCCTTCGCCGTAGGGGTCGGAGTTGATGAGCGACGGCTTGGATTTCATCTCTGCGTTGACTTCGACAATTTCACCCGTCAGCGGCGAAGTGACGGGCCCAACCCATTTGCCGCTTTCGAGCGTCCCCGCCGATTTTCCTTTTTGCACCGTGCGCCCCGTGTCCTTCGGCGTGGCGTTGACAATGCCCTTCGCCATGTTCTGCGCGACGTCGGTGATTCCAATTTTTACCGTGCCGTCTTCCATCACTTGCGCCCATGCGTGTTTTTCTACCCAGTAGTATTTGTCTTCAGGGATGTTGCATCCGCGTACTGTTGCCATTTTGTCTCCTTGTTTGGTAATTGGTAAATCAGTAATTGGTAAGTGGTAATTACCAATTACCTAATTACCCAATCCTTCCGCAACCAACTGTATCAAGTCGCGGACTTCAATCTTGCCTTCGTTGCCTGTCGTCTTCACCGCGTCGGAATACATGACCATGTCTTTGGGACAAGTGACAACGAAGATGAGTTTTTTATCGCTGGGATTTTTCTCGTCCGCAGGGGGCTGCGCCAAAGTTTCCAGCGCTTCTTTGATTCGATTCTCGGCGGGACGTTCGCCAGGGGCGACTTTGCCCATCCAAATTTGACCGCCGCCCGCGCCGCAACAGAACGAGTTTTCGCAGTTGCGCGGCATTTCGGCAAACTCCACGCCGAGAGTTTGTAGCACTTGGCGCGGCGCGGAGAATCCGCCGTTGTAGCGTCCGAGATAGCAGGGGTCGTGATAAGTGACCTTGTATCCCGATAATTTATTTTTCACCGTCAACTTGCCGTCGTCGAACAACTTCGCCAAAACGGTTGTGTAATGTTCCACGTCGAACTCTTGCGGGTATTCGTTCTTCAACGTGTTGAATGAATGCGGGTCGGTGGTGACAATGTTTTTGAATTGCGACTTCTCAAACGCCGCCGTGTTTTGCTCGACGAGTTGCTCGAACAAGCCTTCCTCGCCGACGCGCCGCACATCGTTGCCCGCGTTGGATTCTTGTTGATACATGATTCCGAAATCCATGCCCGCTTGTTGGAAAATCTGCGCGACGAGTTTTGTATTTGGAATCACGCGCTCGTCAAACGACGCGGTATCGCCGACAAACCACAACGTCTCGACGGGTTCTTCTGTCGCGTTCTTGACGGGCATTTCCATTTCTTTTGCCCAACGTCCGCGCAGGCGCTTGCCTTTGCCCATCCAGTTGCCGTTGGTCGCCAGCGATTGCAACGCGGTTTGAACGCCGCTGTCAATCTCACCGCCGTCAATCAACAGCCGCCGACGAATATCCACAATGTCCGCCATCGGTTCGTTGCCGACGGGACAAATCCGCACACAGGCGTAACAAGTCGTGCATGACCAAACCGCTTCAGGCGTGACGACGGACTCGGTCAGCGGAACGAGCAGTTTCTCAGGGTGAGCGCCGAAGGTCGCCTCTTTGATAAGGTAGCGCTTGTTGACTTCTATCGCCGAGGGCGAAAGCGGACGCCCGTAAAAATTCGCGGGGCAAACATCCTGACAGCGATTGCATTGAACGCAAGCGTAAGAATCCAAAACGCGCTTCCACGAAAGGTCGTGCAGGAATTTCGCGCCCGCGTCGAGTTTCGTGCCGACGGGAACAGCGGGGTCGAGTCGTCCGCGCGGGTTTTGTTTCGCCAATCCAAAATTGACGGGACCAATTGTGAAATGCGTGTGTTTGCTGCGCGTGATGTACGGCAAAATATAAAGCACCCACGCGATGCTGACCCACCACGCGACGTGAATGCCCGTCTCCGAGCCGACGTAGGGGCGCAGCAATGCTGCGCCGCTACTGGCAATCGGCATGAACGGGTCGGCGCCTTCGGTGAGGCGAAAGGCTTGACCGAGCAATCGCGCTATGACGTGGAAGACAACGAACACGCCCACCGTCGCCGAGTCGCGCCCCATCGCGCCCGCCAACACTTTGGGGTTGAGTAACACGTTGTCGCGGTATTCCAGCCGCTTATCTTTGACGACGAAGCGGCGCACCATCATCACGGTAATGCTGAACAGCAACGCGCCGCTCATCAAATCCGCGACGAGGTTGAAGCCGTTGGCGAAGGCGTTTGGCGTCGCAAAAAAATGTTTGCCGCCGTAAGTTAATTCAAAGCCAGAGATGAAGCCTTCGAGAACGTCAATCAAATTGACGAAGGCGTAAGTGATGAGTCCAAAAAACAACCCAAGATGAACCGTACTCAACACCCGCCGCGCTTTGAAGATGGGCTGTTGCAATAAAATCGCTATCGCGCCTTTGATTAAACTCGCGGGGATATTCTTCAACTCAGGCGCGGGGCGTCCCTTGCGCACGGAATCAATAATCGTTTTGAATCCATGAATCGCAAATCCCGCCGAAGTCAGCGCCATGAGGATGAAGATGATTTTTTCAATTGTAGTGAGCAAAGAGCCTCCGAAAATCGGTAATTGGTAAATAGTAAATGGCAATTACCACTTACCAATTACCGTTTACCAAATTACAGTAATTCAAGCATAGCCTCCGCCACCTCAAACAAATCCGCATTCGCGCCGTAATGCGCGACGTTGAAGATGGGGGCTTTTTTATCGGTGTTGATGGCGACAATTAATTCGGCGCCGCTCATGCCTTCGAGATGTTCGGGCGCGCCAGAGATGCCGAGCATAAGATACAACTTCGGCTTGACTTTCAAGCCCGACTTGCCGACTTGGCGTGTGCGCGGCAACCAACCCGCGTCAATGACGGGGCGCGAAGCGGAGACCGTCGCGCCGAGCGCCTTTGCCAACTCTTCCGCGAGTTCGACGTTTTCCTTGCCGCCGATGCCGCGTCCAATTGAGACGAGTTTGGTTTGCGCGGTGATGTCCACGTCGCCCGCCGCAGGTTTGATGGCTTCGACGAATTTAGTTTTCAATCCGTCCAGCGCGACGGGCGATGCGATTTGCGTCGCCGCCGTCGAGCCTTGTCCCGCTTCGGCGGGGGACGTTCCCGCAAGCATGGCGACAATCGCCATATCGCCTTCGAGCGAAACTTCGGCAATCATCTTGCCGCCGTAGATTTGACAATTTGCGGTTATCGCGCCGCCGTCCGCGCTGATATTTTTGACATACGCCGCGCACGGTTTTCCGAGCCGCGCTGAAAGCCACGCGGCTAAATCCATGCCCGTCGCCGTCCAGCCGAACATGACGAGGCGCGGCGATTTTTCTTTGACGAGCGCCTCGATAACTTTACCCTGCGCTTCGGGATTGAACTGCGCGAGGTTCGCGTCGTCCACATAAATCGTCGCGTCGGAGGCGAAGACGTTTGCGTCCATTCCGCTTCCCATCACAATCGCGACGGCTTGTCCGCCCAACGCGCCCGCCAATTCTTTTGCCTTGCCAACCATTTCAAACGATATGTCGGAAAATTTTCCGTCAATATGTTCGGTGATTATTAATATGTCATTGCTCATGTTTGCTCCATGTTGGTAATTGGTAAGTAGTAAATGGTAATTACCACTTACCAATTACTACTTACCAATTTACGCCAACCCCTTGCTTTTCAACAACTCCACAACCTTCGCCGCGACTTCCTTCGACGAACCTGTGAACATTTCCGCGTGACCCGTTGCGACGGGAGCCGCCATGGATTTCATCGTCAAGCCCGCGCTGGATTCTCCCGACGGGGCGACTTTTTCAATCGTCGCGGATTGCGCCACTTGGCGGACTTTGCTCACGGGCGCGTAGCGCGGCGGCTTAGACGACGCTTGGACGCCAACCACCATCGGCAGACTGACCGCATACTTCGCGCCGACTCCGCCCGCAAATTCTTTGTTGACCGTCGCCGTCTCGCCTGCGACTTCCACCGAACTGACTCCGCCGATGTAGGGCATATCGAGATGCGCGGCAATCATGGGACCAATCTGCCCGTCAAGATCGTTCGAGGCTTGCACACCCGCGAAGATAATATTCGCCGACATATTTTTAATCGCTTCCGATAACCACTTGGCTTGCGTGTGCGAATCAGCGGCGGGGTCGTCGCCCGTGATTTTCACGGCTTTATCCGCGCCCTTTGCCAGCGCAAGATGAAGGACGTTATCCAACTCGCCAATCATATCCACGCCGACGACCGTCACCGTCCCGCCGACGGCTTCCTTCACCAACACCGCCTGCTCGATGGATTGCTCGTCAAATTCGTTGAGGACGAAATCAATCGAATCGAAATCTATGTTGTTACCTTTGACGGGTAGGTCATCGGCGATGCTGGGAATATGTTTAATTGCTACAACTATGTTCATAAAATCTCCGTGTTTCAGTGTCAGACGTCAAGTGTCAGGTTTCAAGTCGAAGGTCAAAAGTCGAAAGTCACTTGACCTTCGACTAATTACCTAATTACCCAATTACTAATTACCCCTCATTGACCTATCCAACAACTCCAAAATATCCAACACATCCACATGCTCATTCCCCGTAGACTTGACCGCGTCCGCGAAGCGCGAGACCTCAAAGGGACACGCGACAGCGAGGACGTTCGCGCCCGTCGAGGCGGCTTCCATTGCGCGTTTTTCGGAGAGGCGCATGGTCGTGTGTTGCGCGGTGAACGAGTCCATCCACATTCCGCCGCCGCCGCCGCCGCAACAGTAACCGTTTTCGCGGTTGCGTCCCATCTCGACTAACTCAACTCCAGGGATGGCTTCGAGCAATTTGCGCGGCGCGTCGTACTCGCCGTTGTGACGTCCGAGATAGCAGGGGTCGTGGTAAGTGACTTTGACGTTGACTTCATGTTTGAGCAACGGTTTGAGCTGGTCGAGGTGACGCGCCAAGAGCGTGGTGTAATGAACCACAGGGCGATTGAATCCATATTGCGGATACACATTTTTGAAGGCGTTGAGTTCGTGCGGACCCGTGACAACCATCTCTTTCCATTCGTATTTGTTGAAGGTTTCGATGTTGCTTTCCGCCATCATTTCAAAGAGACCTTTCTCGCCCGCCAAGCGTTGCGAGTCGGCGTCGTCTTTTTCTTCTTTGCCGAGAATGGCGAAATCAATTCCCAACGCGGAGAAGATTCGCGCCGCCGCCGATGCCGCATCAATTCCGCGCGGATGATACGACGGATACGAGCCGACATACCAAAGGACGTCCACAGGTCGCGCCAAGTCTTTCATTATCGGAACGGTCACGCCCACCGATTGAATCCAAGCGTCGCGTTTGCGTTGCGGCTGTCCCAGCGGATTGCCCGACTTGGCGGTATTCTCAAACGCCTGTTGTAATTCGGGCGGAACAAACTTCCCGTCGAGAATCGCGCTTTCTCTCGCGGCGGGCATAATCTTAATCATGTTCACTTCTTTGGGGCACACGCGCAAGCAGTTCGCGCAAGTGGTGCAAAGCCAAAGGTCGGGCGCGGCGGTTAAATCCGTGCCTGTTTGGGCGTAGCGATATAACTTGCGCGGACCGTAATTGCCGACAATATCCACAGGGCAAACGCCGACGCATTTCGCGCATTGATAGCAATTCGCAAACGACTCCGCGTTGGGCATGTCCGCGATTTTTTCAATCAGTTCGGGCGTGTACTCGAAAATCACACGCTGTTCAAACATGCGATTCCAATGACCCGAAACGTCCACGCCGTCTACGATAGCGTGTTCTTTTTCGATAGATTTTACTTTTTCAAATTTGACGGTCATAAGTCTCCTTCGGGATGCGTCATCCGTCGTAATTAGTAAATGGTAAGTGGTAATTACTAATTACCATTTACCTTCTTCAATCCCAACAACCTCCGCGCCATCAACGGCAACGGCGGCAACAACCCATTAAACTCTCTGCTCAATCGCCAACTTGTCGTGCCGTAGAGATAAACGCTGTACGCGCAGGCGAGGAAGGCGCTGTTGGCAAAGGGAGCGCGTTTCGCGTCGCTCATTAACTCAGGTGTGAATAAGCCCGTGCCTTCGCCGAACTTGACGCTCAACGCGGTGACCGCGCCGACTTTGGCGTATCCATCCGCGAGGTTGTTGGCAACCAAGTTGTGAATGCTTCCCGCCAGCAATGGCAGAATGCCCGTGCCGACGGTGGGATCCCAGAGCCAGCGAGTCCAAAGCCAATTTTTGCTTGGGTCGGTGTTGTGTAAAAGTCCAGTCGCCAGTTCGAGCGCGAGACGGGTGTCGAGGGCGGTCAGTTGTTCAACAAAAATTGCAACGCGCACGGGAGTCGGCGCTTCGCCTGTTAGTAATTGGTTGATGATGGCGTGGTCGTTTTGTAAGAAGTAATTGGTAATTGTTCTCGCGTTTGCCTTCGTGTGCGTGACGGCGGCAAAAACTTCAGTGGCGTAACGCGGAATTAATTCCGCGTTACCGAAGACGCGCTCGTGCCGTGCCGCCAATTCATCCGCTATCGCAATCAAATCGTCGGGCGAGACCTGCGCCAACGCTTCCTGTAAATTCGCTTGAAGTTCAGGGTCGTCGGGTCCCGTTTTTTGTTTGATGATGTGGCTGGGTTGCATGGGGGTAATTGGTAATTAGTAAGTGGTAATTACCAATTACTAATTACGAAGCGAAGCGACTGCCCTTGCCGCCGCTAACCCCGCTTGCGCGATGGAGTCGTCGAGGTCGGAGGGACCCGATGCGGCGCCCGCGACAAACACGCCCGCTTTGGACGTAGCGGAGGGGTCAAGCCCCGAAGCGCCGCCCGCGTTGATGAAGCCGTATTTATTTTGCTCCACGCCTGCCAGTTGCGCGACGGCGCGAGTACCCGCGCTTGGCTCCATGCCGACGGACAGCACAACCATATCCATCAACACTTCCATCGGGCGGCTCATCGTCGTGTCTTCGCCGCGAATCAAAAGTTGGTCGCCCTTCTTCAACACTTCGCTGATGACGCCCTTCACATAATTAACTTTATGTTGCTCTTGCGCCTTCCAATAAATTTCAGGCTCCCAATAGCCGTACATCCGCATATCAATATAAAAAATCATCACCTTGCTATCGGGCAGTTGCTCGCGGATTTCAATCGCTTGTTTGCTGGCGATGCCGCAACAAACCTTCGAGCAATACTCGTTGCCGATTTGGCGATCACGCGAGCCGACGCATTGAATGAATGCAATCTTTTTCGGCGCTTCGCCGTTAGACGGGCGCACGACTTTATGTTCCTTCAACATTTTTTCGAGGTCGGTCAGCGTGATGACGTCGGGAAAAGAATAATAGTTATAGTATTGCGTGGCGCGACCTGGGTCGAAGTGTTGGAAGCCTGTGGCGACGATGACCGCGCCCGCGTCGAAGGATTCGGCTTTACCGCCCGCTTCAATCTTAACGTTGAAAGCGCCAGCGCTCCCCGAAATTTCTTTCACTTCGGCTTGGTACTTCACTTCCACATTTTTGTTACTCGTCACCGCCGCCGCCAACTCCGCCATTGCTTCGGATGCGTCGCGCCAATGATGGGTGAGTTTGGCGTAGCCCTCGCGGTCAGGCGTTCCGCCGAGACGTTCGCGCTTTTCGAGGAGAATAACTTCCCCCCCAAGTTCCGCCGCAGACCGCGCCGCTTCCAACCCCGCGGGTCCGCCGCCGATTACTAGAATTTTTTTGGTCATAGGTTCTCCGAAGTTTGGTAATTAGGTAATTAGTAAATGGTAATTACCATTTACTAATTACTGATTTTTGTTTATCCGTAAATTACAGGCTTATCCGCGTCTTCCCAAGTAATCCCCGATTTCGTCCCCGCGCGAATCGCGTCGAGGTCGCCTTGAAACTCGTCCCAATATTTTTTCCAATCAATGCCGAGTTTGTCGAGGAAGGGACGCCAATCTGTCGAATGCCAGTGGAATTGCACGACGCGGAAGGGATGCGCTCCCATTGCCAGCGCCGCCACTTGCGCGTCGGAGAGGACGGGAATGCCCACGTTGCGGTCATGCGCCTTCGCGGAAAATTGACTCTTGTCCAGCGTGGTGACGCAACCTGTGTCGTGGGTGACGGTGAGGTCGGGGTTGACTTCGTTTTTCATCACTTCAATTTTGCGAAGCGTGGAGAACGAGCGCGTGAAGTCGCGTTGCACGAGGATGTGCCGAAAGCCAAATCCGCAACAATCGAACCACGTCGAGTAATCCGCGACGTTAATGCCGAGCGCTTCAAGCGTGGCGGTGACGGTGGCGGTGCGTTGTCCGCCGTAAATTTCGGGGTCGTAAATCGCATCTTCGGCGACAATTTTGTAATAATGGCAAGCGGGATGAACCGTCGCGGTGATGGGCGCAAAACTGACGGTTTGCCGTTCCGCGAATTTTTTCCGCATGACGTGAACCCACTCGCTGTAATGCACAATCTCTTCGGGGATAACCAGCGGCTTGCCCAACTTATCGAGGATGCGGCGCACTTCGTCGCGCAACTCTTTACGATGGACAAGTTGCTCGCGGATTTCTTTGTAATGCCCGTAACTCGTGCCGCAGTGAATCATCGGGAAGTAGCCCGTTTCATACGCGGCGGCGAAGTTGCGACTCATCACGGCGGCTTGCGCGGCGGCGTTGGAAGTCGCGGAGGCGTAATAGTTCCAGCCCGTGCAAGAGGTTTGGTCGGTGGGGTCAATGTAATCCAAACCGAATTGGCGATGCAACCAAAAAATGGACGACGTATATCCAGGGATGTGCCCGCACTGTCCGCAGGATTTATGATGCCAAGTATGGTCAATCGGAATTTTTTTCGTGCGCCCGTATTTGGTCGTCACTTCAACATGATTTTCAGGCACGCGCTGGACGATAATCTCGCCCTTCGCTTCGAGTTCGTACAACGCCTCGCGAATATCGTGCGTCGGCGCGACTTCCGCGTCACGAATAACAGAATGCGATTTGCGTTCGAGGATTTCTTCGACGGTTGTCATTTCAGTCATGGAGTTCTCCAATTGATAGTAATTGGTAATTGGTAAATAGTAATTGGTAATTGGTAATTGGCAATTACCAATTACTATTTACCAATTACCCTTCTTCAAGTTCCTCTTGCATAACGTCCGCCAGCAAATCATGCAATCCCTCGTCAATCTCTTTGATGATTTCCATGTTGCCCGTCTCAAACCAGATGGTGTAGAGTTCGAGCAGAGTTTTGCGGTCGGTGCGCCACGCCGCGTCGGTCACGCCGCGCAGCGTATCCACGGGAATGGCTTTGCGCCAGACTTGCATGTTGGCGCTGAATCCCGCCACCCACGGACCCCAATCGGGGAAGAAATCGGGTTGAAGCATATCGGGCGAAACTTGATTGCCTTTGAGCATGACTTTATAAATCACGCGGCTGTATCCTTGCAGAACGTCTTTCGTTTCTTGCAATCCGTTCTTGACGGCGACTTCGCGCAGAAGCGTGACCAATCCGCCAGGGTTATTCTGGCGCGGACAGCGTACGCACGAGAAACACTGCGCGCAATTCCAAATATCTTCGGAGATAATATCGTAGATGCGCTCGACGTCTTCGCGCGCCATCGCTTGCGCGATCACGCGCGGGCTGTAATCATAAAATCGCGCCGAAGGACAAGTTGAGACGCAAATCCCGCATTCGTAACAACCATAAAGAAAATCGTTATAACGCGGGTCGCTTTTGACTTCGAGAAAAAGACGTTCCTTCTCCGCGTAAGTCATCTCAGGGTGGCGGTCTTCCGCCTTGCCTGGATTCCAGTTTTCAAGCGTAGTTGGCATTATGCCTCCTGAACGGGTTGTATTTTTTGTTTCTCGCGTGCCACCGCTTCAAGCAGGTCGTCCCAACGCGGAACGCCGACGAAACGGGTTTGCTCGACAAATACAGTCGGCACGGAAAGCACGTTTTCGGCTTTGGCGAGTTCGCGTCCGTTGACTGTCGCCAGACTGACAAATTTAATCCGCGTTTGCGGGTCTTGCGCCGCTAACCGCTGAACCATTTGAATCGCGTTCGGGCAGGTGGCGCAAGTCGGGTGAGTGAAAACGCGGACTTCAATCATCGGGAAATTCATAACCTTCGCAGTGGATGCAATCGTCGAGGTTTCTGCGTTCCATGAAATTTTCGTACGCTGGCGCCGCTTCGGCTCCCGTGAGAAAATCCTGCAAACCCGTTTGCAAATCGTCTGGCTTCATGCGGACAACCCAGCCCTTGTTGTACGGACTGCGGTTGACCAGCGCCGCGTCTTCAAACAAGGCTTCGTTCGCGGAAAGAAGCGTTCCGTTCATCGGGGCGCGGAGCGGACCGAGCCATTTTCCGCTTTCCACAATCGCGACCGTTTTGCCTTTTGCGTAGCGCGCACCGATGGGACGAAAACTAACGACGAGCATTTTCCCTGCGGTGGTTTGAGCGACGTCGGTAAAGCCGAGCGTGATGATTTCGTCCGCTTCGATGCGCAACCAGACATGCTCTTCGATTTTGTAATGCAAGTCCAGCGGCAAAACGCAACTGCGGACGAGGGCGGTCTTGCTCATTTTCAGAACGCAATCACTGCGTCCGCGTCGCAAGCCATATCGTTAAACGCCGCGCCGCCGATCATTTCTACGCCTTCGATCATGTCGTCCATAGTGTAGCCGTGCAAATCCAACGACGGCTGACAAACCAAAAGCCGCACGCCCGATTCCTGCGCTTGGTCAATGAAAAATTTCAATTCTTTTCCATTGCCGCCTTTGCGCGGAATAACGATTTTGTCGCCGTTGCCTTTTCTCACGCATTGCGGACCGTTCATCGTGAAGTAAATGCAGACTTCGTTATCCATCGCCGCGCCGGCGGTGGCGAGGAAGAACGGAGTCGCGGTGCGCTCGGGGTCTTTCTCGCCGTGCGTTTGAACGTATAAAATTTTCTTTGTTTCAGGGTCGTTGGTTTTCCACATGGACATGGGGAGAGCTCCTTTGGGGCGGGTTACGGGGTGCGAGTTGCGGGTTGCAAGTTACACGTTGAAGGTTGAAAAACGTGCAACCTTCAACGTGCAACCTTCAAACGTTCAAACTTTCAAACGTTCTTCAAAAACTGTTCACTGCGTCATAGACGGCAGGATATATTTTCAACATTTCCAGCATACCGACGGTGCGTAAAATCGTTTCAACAGACTCAGGCGCGCAAGCCAACTTCACTTCGCCGCCAGATTTTTGCGCCGTCTGCAACGCTTTGACGATCACGCGCAATCCAGCGGAAGATAAAAACGTCACATCTTTTAAATCTAAAACGATTTTATTGCTTTCGTTTGCGACCTTGATCAATTCCGCATCCAAATTTGGCGCTGTTTCAGAATCGACTCGTCCAAAAACAGCGACAATGGCGACGTCACCATTCGCATTGCTTTGAACAGAAAATTGCGTCATGCTTGTCTCCTATGTGAAAGGTAGACAGGGGTATACAAGTAAACAGGTAAACAGGGCTTTGTGTTTACCTGTTTCCCTATCTACCTGTTTTCGTTTCTACACAAACAACTGCACATCCGCATCCGCCGCGTATTCGAGGAACATCGCCGCGCCGCCGATTTCGCATTCTTTGATGAAGTCCTCGCGCTTGAAGCCGAAGACGTCCATTGTCATCTGGCAACCAACCATTCTGACGTCCAAATCAACGCACGCCTGACGTAATTCGCCAACGGTGGCGACGCCTTTGTTCTTGAAAGTTTGCTTCATTAAACCAGTCGCCATGCTTTCAAAACCAGGCATGTTTGCCATGAGCATGTTTGGCATAGACCAGTTAATATTTTGGAAGCCTTCCGAGCCAAACGGCATTTTCATTGGCATCGCTGGGTTTCCCAAAGGCGAGACCGAAGCGGTCAACTCAGATTTGAGCAGGGTCAAACCGTAAAAGGTGAAGAAAATACACACCTCCCAGCCCATCGCGCCAGCGGCGCTGGCGAGAATGAACGGGGGGTAAGCCCAGTCGAGGGTGCCTTTGCTTGCGATGAGCGCAAGCCTTCTTGGGGCGTTCGGGTCGGATTTAGACATAACGAGCCTCCATAAAATTTATTTTTTTCTCAAAAAGAAAACGAACTTGCCGTCTTCGGTCATGGAACGAAGCATTTCATTGCCCGTTTGTCTGCTCCATGCTTCCATGTCGGGCGGCGAACCGGGGTCGGTGGCGATCATTTTCAACACCTGCCCAGACTGCAGTTCCTTCATCGCCTTGGAAGCTTTCACCACAGGCATGGGACACAACATCCCAGTGCAATCCAAAACTTGGTCTTCCTTAATTACGTCCATCATCAGACACTCCTTTTGCGATCTTGAATATGATACCGATTCAACTTGCGGTTGACAATCCCCCGCGCGGGGGAAATTTCCATGTCCCGCGCGGGGGACGGATTCGGATATAATCATTTTACAACCTTTTATAGATATTAAGCGTTGTCAAATTTGTTGTTAATATCGGCGGCTTCCCATGCTTCAACGAGTCGAATCGCTCATCCGTTCAAACAGCCTCTTTTTATTTTTAATCGTCTTCCGCTGGGCGGCTTTGCTCCCCGCGCTGTTGACGTTAAACGATTCCCAAAGCCAGTCCGACCCGCTTTTGCCTGCGTTCATGTTTGGCGTTGTGTTTTTCGCAAATGTCGTTGTCTCCGTTTTCAATCGTCCGCTCAATAAATTTGTAACCAATCAGCCCGTTTTTTTGGGGATTGATTTATTTTTTTCCGCGTTTGCAATTTGGGCGAGCGGCGGCTTGCGCAGCCCGTATTATCTTTACGCCCTCAGCCCCTTATTGGCGGGAGCGCTGTTCTTTCAAATGCGCGGCGCGTTTCTCGTTTCTTTAGCGTTTACGCCGCTGTATTTGTTCGGCGTTTTTTATCGCGCAACGCAACCGCTTGACAACGTCGTCTTGATCACGCAATTGGCGGGCGTTTGGTTAATCCCGATTCTTTTTGCGTATTCGTCCGCTTTGCTCAAATCCATTCATCAGGCAAACGCGGAGCTATCCGCCGCGCATCGCCAGCTTGAAATTATCCACGACCTGACCGTGTTGCTACAAGCCGCGCCTGATTTGCTCTCCGTGCAAGAGCGCGTGTTGAGCGCCGTGACCGTTGGGCTTGGCTTTTCAAAAGCCGTCGTCGCATTGGTTGACCCCGCGCGCGAAGAAATCGGCGGTTGGATGGCGTCTCCGCCCGACGCATCGTTTCCCGCCGTCGCGCCGCTTCCGCTGAAATCTGAAAGCGGCGCAGTCGTCAAAGCCCTGCTCAGTCGCAGCGACTTTGTCACAGCAGACCAAACCCTCATTCAAGATTCAAAACTCAACGACTGGCTTCGTCAAAACAAATGGTTTGTCGCGCCGCTTTATTTGCGGGAACATCCCGTCGGGATTTTGCTCGTCGAGGAGGCGGGCCTCACAGCGGAAAAAGAATCCACGCTAATGACGGTTGCGAATCAAGCCGCCCTCGCGTTGGGGACGACCATCCTGTGCATTGACCGCGCCCGTCGCCTCGCCGTCGAAACCGAGCGCAATCGCATCGCCCGCGACATTCACGACACCGTCGCGCAATCTTTGTTCGGCGTCGTTTTTAGTTTGGACGCTTGCGTCAACATGTTGCCGCACCAAGCGGACGCCGTTCGCAACGAGTTGATTGAATTGCGCGCCTTAGCCAGCAACGCGCACGCCGAAGTCCGCCGCTCGATTTTTGATCTGTGGCCCTCCGCGCTGACCATCGAATTATTCATGGCGGATTTAACGAATCACATCAACGCTTGCTGTCGTCCGCGCGCATTCAGCGTGATCTTCAACCATAACGGGGATTTCAATTCGTTGCCTGCGGGATTGCGCCGAACCGTCTATCGCATGGCGCAGGAAGCGTTGGCGAACTCCGCGCGTTATTCGGAAGCGCAATCGGCGCGGTTGTGTTTAACCGTGACGGACGATGAAACCTATCTCGTCGTTTCGGACGACGGCAAAGGTTTTGAGCCAGCCGTCGCGTTGTCGCGCAACATGAACCGCGAACATTTTGGTTTGCATGGCATTCAAGAGCGCGCGCGCGCAATGGGCGGCGATTGCGAAATTGTCTCTCAACCCAACGCGGGCGCGCGGATTATGATCAATCTCCCCATCAACGGGAAGCGCTATGCCTGACGAAGAAACCTCCCTCATCCCCAGCCCTTCCCCCAAAGGGGGAAGGGAGTCTGGCTTCCCCTCTCCCGCTGGGCGAGGGGCGAGGGGTGAAGGCGCGATTCGCGTCTTAATCGTGGACGACCATGCCGTAGTCCGCAAGGGATTGGCGCTGGTCTTGCGTTTGGAATCCGACTTGGAAGTCGTCGGCGAAGCGGAGAACGGACGCGTCGGTTTAGAATCCGCGCGAAGTTTAAATCCCGATATCGTTCTCGTGGATTTGGTCATGCCTGAAATGGACGGGCAGGAGATGGCTCTCGCGTTGCGGAAGTCGCATCCCAATATTAAGATTTTGATGTTGACGGGAACGGAAGCGGACGACCGCGTTTTTGATTTAATCGCGGCGGGCGTGGAAGGGTATGCGCTAAAAAATATCGAACCCGCCGAATTAGTCCGCGCCATTCATGCGGTGGCAAACGGCGAGGCGTACCTGCATCCCGACGCGATGAAGAAAGTATTGGGGCGCATGAAAGACCAGCCGCCACGAACGCAAATTTCGCTCACGCGGCGCGAACTCGAAGTCGTTGAGTGGATGGCGACGCCAAACACCTATCGCCAAATCGCCGCGCAATTAAACGTCAGCGAGGAGACGATTCGCAGTCACGCCAAAAACATCCTCGAAAAAATGGGGCAGCCCAATCGCGCGCAAGCGGTTTTGGCGGCAATGCGGCTGGGGGTCATTAATTTGGGCGACGCGACAACCTGAAACATGTTGGGACTTGAACGATTTAGCGCCGCCGTCAAACGCATTCTCGCCGCCGCGTTTCAAGCGGCGGATGCGGGCGCGGCGGTTGAAAAATATTTGCGCGCGAATTCTTTGCCTCATTCAGCGCGCGTTTTTTCTTTTGGATTGGGGAAAGCCGCTTGCGCGATGACGCAAGCGCTGGCGGATGAAATTCGCTTAACGGAAGCGCTCGTCGTCACGAAACGCGCCTCTTTTCTTAACTTGGAGTCTGTCGCTGTTCTCGAGGGGAATCATCCCATCCCTGATGATTCTAGCCTCGCCGCAGGCGCCGCCGCGTTAAAGTTTGTCTCGCGTCTCGCTCCCGCTGATTTGCTCGTCTGCTTAATCTCAGGCGGCGGCTCGGCTTTAATGGTCGCGCCGCGCATCCCCCTCGCGGATTTGCAAACGCTGACTTCCGCGCTGTTAGCCTGCGGCGCGCGCATTGACGAGATTAATATTTTGCGGCGTCACTTGGATAAACTGAAGGGCGGCGGATTGGCGCGTTCCGCCAACGGCGCGCGCATCGTCAGCTTGCTCCTCTCGGACGTCGTCGGCGACGCCATCGAAACAATCGCCTCTGGCGTCGTCGCGCCCGACCCGACCACGCTCGCGGATTCTTTAGCCGTCATTGAAAAATATAATCTCAAAGATAAAATTCCCGCGTCCATCATTCCCGCCTTGCGCGAGACCTTGAAACCGAACGACCCCGTCTTTGAGCGCGTTCAAAACATAATTATCGCCAGCAACGAAATCGCTTTACGCGCCGCGCAAGTTCAAGCGCAACGCGCAGGCTTTGAAACAAAAATTATCAACGCAAATTTGCAAGGCGAGGCGCGAAGCGCTGGGCGCGAAATCGCGGCGCAGTTAAAAGAAGCGTTGAAAGTTATGCGTCGCCCGTTTTGTTTGCTCGCAGGCGGCGAAACCACAGTGACCATTAAAGGCGACGGCAAAGGCGGCAGAAATCAAGAGCTCGCGCTTGCCGCAGTGAACTCATTGGCGGGCGTAAAAGACGTCGCCCTCGTCTCCATCGCCACCGACGGCGAAGACGGTCCCACCGACGCGGCGGGCGCAATCGTCACGGGCGAATCCGCGCAACGGGCTGTCGCGCTCGGCATGTCCGCCGAAGATTATCTCGCCCGCAACGACGCTTATCCATTTTTTGAAGCGTTGGGCGATTTAATCAAAACAGGTTCAAGCGGAACGAACGTCAACGACTTGGTTCTTTGTTTTGCGTTTTAGAATTTTGGCGCCTTTGCTTCTGTCGCCACAAACGAAAAACCCCTGCGCTAGAACACAGAGGTTTAACTTTCGAGCCGCCGAAGGAATTACGTTTGATAATTCCCCTGCCCCGCAGGGGAGCCTGATGGGTTTCGAACCCACAACATCCACAGCCACAGTGTGGCGCTCTGCCATTGAGCTACAAGCTCCATATTTTAGAACGGCAAGATTATATCATCAGGCAGAAACGTCCGCAAGGATTTTTTTCACCGTTTCGATAACCGCCTCGCGCCCAATTTGGATTTGTTCGCCGTTCGTTAAATTTTTGACGACGACTAGATTTTTCTCCGCCTCGTCGGGACCAACGACCAGCGCGACTTTGATTTTCATCTTGTCCGCAAATTTGAATTGCTTGGGCAGTTTGACGGGTTCGGGAAAAACCAGCGCGTTCAAGCCCGCGTTACGAAGTTCCGTCGCCAACGCAAAGGATTGCGCGGAAAGCGTGGAGTCGAATAACGTCACGAGAATTTGCGCGGGGCTGGGAATAAATTCGGGGACGAGATTATTTTCGCTCAAGACAATCCCCGCCACCACGTCGCCCATCGCAAAGCCGACGCCAGATAACGGTTGTCCGCCGACGTCGGCGAGAAGATTGTCGTAACGTCCGCCGCCGAGAATGGAACGCTTCACCGAACCGCTGACGTCGAAGGCTTCAAAGACCGTGCCGGTGTAATATAAAAGTCCGCGCATGATGTTGGGGTCAAACTTGACATACTCTTTGACGCCGAAGGCTTCCAGCGCGGCGAAGAGGCGCGTGAGTTCTTCGCTGGTTTTCCACAAATCATAATTGCCTAAAATATTTTTCAAGCCGTCGAGTTGCGCTTGGGTCAAGCCGATTTCAAACGCGTACGTTTCCCATTTTGCCGCTTCCATTTTGGAGCGACGGTCAACCAGCGTGGAAACGTCCATGCGCTTTTCGGGGAGAATATCCAGCGCGTCGAATTGCGCATCCATCAAGCGGCGATTGTTGACGAAAATCGTAGCCCGCCCCGCGTCTAGCCCGACGGAGCGCAGAAACGTCGCGGCGACGGCGATTAACTCCGCGTCCGCTTCGGGCGAGTTGACGCCAAGCATGTCCACGTTCCATTGAAAGAACTCGCGGGCGCGTCCCTTTTGCGGTTGCTCGTAGCGCCAAAACGGACCGAACGACCACCAGCGCACAGGGAAGGTCAACTCGCCTTGCTTCGCCGCAATCATCCGCGCCAAACTCGGCGTGAGCTCGGGGCGCAAGGTGACAAAATCGCCGCCGCGATCTTGAAACGCGAAAGATTGTTTTTTGACCAACTCCTCGCCCGACTTGGCGGCATAAAGGTCAATCGTTTCGATAAAGGGCGCGTCCCATTCTTGATAGCCAAACAACCGCGAAGCCGCGCGGACTTTTTCGTAAATAAAATTTCGCAACGCCATTTGTTCGGGATAAAATTCGCGCGTCCCTTTGACGGCTTGTATTTTATTTTTTGTCATTTTTTATTTTCCATCCATAAACGTTAAATACTCTAAAATTCTCATGTTGATTTCCGACAAAGAAAGTTTTGGAAATTTCTTTGTAAACGCGGAACGTAGTCCGGCGCGAACCATCGCGCTAGCTTGCAGGCTGGGATAAATTCTCTTCCCCGGCGGCAAACTTGCCAACAATTTCATTTGAGTCCAGTCTATGGGATCAAAGCCGTCCACAATGGCGGAAATTTCTTCGGAAGTTAGCGGTTTTCTTGCTTGCGACTGCATAATTCTCCAAATGGTATAATTTTGAAAACGCCCTCACCCTAGCCCTCTCCCAAAGGGAGAGGGGACTCGCTCCCTTCTTCCCCTGCGGGAGAAGGGCTGGGGATGAGGGACAATTTATTTCAAAAGAGGAAACATAAAATGGAAATCAACTACCAAGAAACCAGCAAAGACTTGCTCGCGCGGATTGACATTCACGAAAAATACGGCTCGGCAAACATTGACCAGTGGACAAACGATTTGCTTCAACCCCAAGCGGGCATGAAAATTTTAGACGTCGGTTGCGGCGCGGGCAAATTGAGTTTCTTGTTCAATGATTATACTAAAGGCGGGGCGCAAATCACAGGCGGGGATTTCTCGGAAGAGTTGCTTGATAAAGCGCGCGAGAAAAATCAAAAAGTCGGCGCGCAGATTGATTTTCAATTTTTAGATTTCAATAAGGCGTTTAACTTCGCGGACGATACCTTCGACCTCTGCACGTCCGCGTTTGCGATTTACTACGCGGCGGATTTAAACTTCACCTTCGGCGAAGCGCATCGCGTGTTGAAGTCGGGCGGACGGCTATTTGTTTCAGGTCCCTTGCCTGAAAACAAGCAGATGTTCTACGACATCATCAAAGAAGCGACTAACGCGACTATTCCGCCTATGCCAGGTTCCTCGCGTTTCAAGGGCGATATCTTCAATACGATTGACAGCATCTTCGCCAAGACCAAATTGCATAAATTTGAAAATCACCTGACCTTCCCCGAAGTCGCGCCGTTTATTGATTATGTCCGCGCTTCGTTGGGCGAAGACCGCAAACTGTGGACTTCGATGTTCAACGGCGCAGACGAGTACGAGGCGCTGATTGGCAAAATCACTGCGACGGCGCAACGCTGGTTTGAACGCGACGGGAAGTTGGTGATGACGAAGGTGGTCGGCGGGATTTTGGCGACGAAGTAAAAAACTGATTTTTGTAGCGGATAAACGGATATAAAACGGATGAACTTCTTCGGCAAAAAAGTCCTCTTCCTTGGCGCGCATCCCGACGATATTGAAATCGGGTGCGGCGCTTTGATTCATCACATCGTCCAGCGGACTGAGATTTTGTGCGTCACGCTTTCGGACAACCAGAAAAATCCCGACTTGCAAAACGTCAAAGGCGAGCATATTCGATCCATGAAAGTCTTGGGAGTTCCCGAAGAAAGCATTGTCTTTGGCTCTTTCGTTACGCGCATCTTTCCCGATGCGCGGCAGGAGATTTTGGAATACTTCATCAACCTGCGCAAGGACTTCAAGCCCGATTTGATTTTCACGCATTCAAAGCAGGACATTCATCAAGACCACAACACAATCACTAATGAATCGCTCCGCGCGTTTCGCGGCGTCACCGTCTTGGGTTATGACGTGGTGCGCTCCTCTTATGATTTCTTTCCGCATTTTATCGTCGCAGTTTCGGAGGAGGACGCGAACAAAAAAATCGAAGCGCTCGCGGAGTACGAGACTTACCGCGATAGATATTATTTCAACAGCGAGTTGACGCGCTCCATTATGATTCGCCACGGCGCGCTGGCGGAAGTTCCGTTTGCGGAGGGATTTGATATTTTGAGGATTGTGGGGAAGTTTGAAAGATAAAAAATCAACGCCCTAATGGCGTTGATTTTTTATTCCTTCGGCGTCCCAACAAAGATCTTTCCATCCTTCACCCGCACGGGATACGCGGGAATATCCACGACGGCGGGCAACTGCATGGCTTGACCCGTGCGGACGTCAAACTCCGCGCCGTGACGGGGGCAGACAATATGATTTTCCTCAAGCGCCCCGTCGCCCAGCGGACCGTCGTCATGCGTACAGACGTCGCCGATGGCAAACAACGTCCCTGCGATATTGAAGATAACGATGGGCTTGTCCGCAATTTCAACGAAGAGGCGTTCGCCGCTGGGCAGCTCGGCGACAGGGGCAATTTCGATAAAGTCAAGATTGGATTCGTCGTATGCGGCGTAGTTGAACATCACTCCACCAACTCATCGCTCGCCTCGCCCAAGCCATAGACTCCCGCCTTCAATACCTTCAACGAAAGCAACGCGCATTTCATGCGGACGGGACCAAGGTCAATGCCAAGCAATTCGAGGACGGAATCTTTATTAAGTTTTTTTACTTCTTCCAGCGGTTTGCCGATAATCGATTCGAGCAACAAGTCGGCGGAGGCTTGCGAGATGGCGCAACCATGACCGTCGAAGCGGGCGTCGGTCACCACGCCGTCGGCGCTGACGCGCAGGTCAATTTGGATGTGGTCGCCGCAGAGCGGGTTATTGTCCGCGAATGAAATATCATGCGGGTCAAGTTTGCCGCGATACGCGGGATTTTTGTAGCGTTCTATAATTACTTCGCGGTAGAGGTCGTCCATGTTAGTCCTTAAAGTCTTTGTTCAAAAACAAATCAAACAGTCTTACTTGATTGAGACATGCGGTCTTATCGTATAGTTCCATTTTGGAAAAAGATTACGCCGATGCGAGTTAAGGTTTTCTTTTTCTGTTTCCGCGTTTTTCCGCGCTCGTCCGCGTCCCATTTCGAAAACTGTCAGGCAGCTAGAAAATGGGTCAATTTAAAGCGGTGTGATGCATTAAGGTTGATTTCGACAGGCTCAACCCGTCGGAGTGTATCACAGGTATAGGGGGAGCGTGATGCGGCAATTTTACTTCACTCTCCATTTATAATCAGGAAAAATTTTAATTAAGCGTAATTCAGTGCGACCCTCCGCAACCTCCCTCCTTGCCAAACCCTCCGCGACGGACTCCGAGCCGAGAAAAAAATCTCCGCGCTGGGGCTTCCGCTTTTGACGACGTTAATTTTTTAGGCGTATAATCTCAATGCGAAATTTATAATAACCATGAGGAGCAAATATGCTTACAGTTGAAGCGATGATTGACCGAGCGGGAAACGTGAAAATTCTCCAGCCTGTCGCCTTACAAGGAGCGCGTCGCGCATTGCTGGTGATTCTCGACGAACCCGCGCCTGTCATAGCAGAAACCGCCTTGCTCAGCGAAGCGGCGCTCGCGGAAGATTGGCTCAGACCAGAGGAGGATGAAGCATGGGCGTACCTTCAGCCGGCGACGTCGTAGTTTTGCCTTTCCCATTTTCTGACCTTTCGGAAAATAAAGTCCGTCCCGCCGTAGTTTTGGCGCGCGCAAGCAAAGGCGATTGGATTTTATGTCAAATTACCAGCAATCCCTACGGCGACGCGCAAGCCATTGTTATCGCCCAAACCGATTTCAAGTCGGGAATGTTGCGGTTGCAAAGTTACGCGCGTCCTTCCAAACTCTTTACGGCAAACGAAGGTTTGATTATTTCAATCGAGGGAACTTTAAAGCCCGAAAAGTTGAACGAAATTCGAGAGGCGATTGTTCAAATATTGCGCCAAACCAGCGAGTCGTAACCCGCAACGTGCAACTCCTCACATCCATCCGCGACATCCCCTCCTACCAAACCATCCGCGACGGACTCCAAGCCGAGAAAAAAATCTCCGCGCTTGGGCTTCCGCGCTCTGCCTACCTGCCTGTTCTCGCCGCGCTATTTTTTTACGGTTACAATTGCCTAAATTTCAACAGGATACCAACTATGCCAAAACCTATCATCCAAAACACGCTCTTTTGAGATTATGGTTTGGAGAAGAAATACCAATGATTAATTTCTCAACCATTGTTCGTGAAGACGAACACGCCTACGTTGTGACCATTCCCCCACAAACTGTGATTGAGTTCCTGCGCGGCAACGCGCCTTCAATAGCGATGGTGGATAACGCGCCTATGGAATTCCGTTTTGCTAAAAATGTAATGCTGTAAGCGCAGAATTATTACATCGGACATTATCCAAACAAGACCCGCGTTTTGTTGAAATAACAAGGTTTGGAGCCGAAGTTTTAGAAATACGAAACAAAATCTCTTGCGAAGGGATGAACTTTCAAGCAAGCGGAGAAAATCAAGAAGGCTGATGCGCGTTTTTTTGTTTTGCAAACTGTTGTAAAATCAAGCCGTTAAACTTCTGCAAGCCACAACTGGGATTTCACTTATGTTAAAAAAACAACCTGTAACCAAACAAACGCCATCTATTGCCGAAGAACAACTCGCGGGACTGCGCGACCTTATGCCGCAGGTTTTTACCGAAGGCAAAATTGACTTCGAGAAACTTCATGCGACGCTTGGCGACTTTGGAAACGAAAACCCCGAAAGATATTCCTTCTCATGGGCAGGCAAACGCGATGCGATACGCATTTTACAAACTCCCTCGCGCGCCACGTTGATTCCTGCGCGCAAAGAATCCATTAATTTTGACAAAACTCAAAACATCTTCATCGAAGGCGATAACCTTGAAGTTTTGAAACTGTTGTACAAGCCCTACTTCGGACAGGTCAAAATGATTTACATTGACCCGCCCTACAACACGGGCAACGACTTTGTGTATCCCGATAACTTCGCCGACCCGCTGGATACTTACCTGAAACTAACGGGACAAAAAGACGGTAACGGAAATTTATTGACCAGCAACGCCGAAACCAACGGACGCTATCACTCAAAATGGCTTTCGATGATGTATCCGCGCTTGTTTTTAGCGAGACAGTTGTTGCGCGAGGACGGCGTGATTTTTGTTTCAATTGACGATAATGAAGTCGCCAACTTGAAATTGCTGATGGATGAAATCTTTGGCGAAGAAAATTTCATTGGCGAGTTTATTTGGCATAGCCGCCAAAATGTAGACAGTCGTTCTTTGACAGGCGCTTCAATTGACCATGAATATGTTTTATGCTATTCAAAGAGTTTAGAGGCGCGCATACAAGGCAAACAAATTAACAAAGATAAATACTCCAACCCTGACAATGATAGTCGGGGGGCATGGATGAGTTCTCCAATGGACGGCGTGGCTACAAGAGACCGCAGACCTAATTTGCACTACGCCATCGTAAACGCCGCCACAGGTTTAAGTTATGAACCTTCGCCCGACACAGGCTGGCGTTTTCAGCGTTCTACCGTCGAGCAATTAATCGTCGAAAATAGAATATTGTGGCCTAAAAATCCAAATTCAAAGCCCAGATTTAAGCGTTACCTAAACGAACTATCCAGCGAATTTACAGGTTTTTCCTCTGTGTTAGACGTAGACTACACCGCCAAAGCCACGCAAGAATTGCGGCAAATTATGGGCATGGAAACTCTAAAATTTCCAAAGCCTCTATCTTTGCTAAAAGCCCTTATTCAACAAGGACTCAACGGCGCGGAAGAACCGATTGTCTTAGATTTTTTCGCGGGCAGCGGCACAACTGCCCAATCTGTCTTAGAGTTGAACGAAGAAGACGGCGGCAACCGTAAATTTATTCTTGTGCAATTGCCCGAACCCACAGAAAATAAGGAATTTCCTACCATTGCTGAAATCGGCAAAGAACGTATTCGCCGCGTGATTGGGAAGATGGAAAAAGAACGCGAAGGTCAACTGAAATTGGATAAGCTCGAAGATTTAGGATTCAAGGTCTTCAAATTGCACGAGTCCAATTACAAGCAATGGGATAGCGAGAAAAACAAAGACCCCGAATCTTACGCCAAACAAATGAAAATGCTTCTTGACCCGTTGGTCGAGGGCTGGAAAGAAGAAGACGTTTTATACGAAGTCGCTTTGAAAGAAGGCTATGGGCTGAATGTGGCTGTGGAAGAGACGGATGCAAAAGGCGTTCAAAAAGTTTCCGACTCCGATAAAGGTCAAAGTTTTTACATCTGCCTTGCCGATAAAGTCAAAATGAAAGACGTCAAACCGTTGAAATTGAAGAAAGACGATATTTTTATCTGCCGCGATATTGCTTTGGACGACGAGACGGCGGCAAATTTGTCGTTGCAGTGCAGATTGAAGACCATATAAAAACATGCAAATCAAATTTGACGCCAATCAAGAATTTCAAATTCAAGCTATCGAAGCCGTTGCGAACATCTTCGACGGTCAGCCGCGCATTCAAACCGATACGCGCTTTACTTTTGGGTTTGCCGCAGTCGCCAATCGCCTTGATCTCTCTGAAAAAGAACTGCTTGCCAACCTAAAAAAAGTCCAAAAAGAAAACGGCGTCGAATTGGATAGCGATTTAATGACGATTGATAGAAGCGTTGAAACCGTCGAAGGAAAGAAACTGGTCAAGTTTTGCAACTTCTCGGTGGAAATGGAAACAGGCACGGGCAAAACTTACGTCTACCTGCGCACCGTCTTTGAACTCTTTCAACGCTACGGGATGAGAAAGTTCGTCGTCGTGGCGCCTTCCGTCGCCGTGCGCGAAGGCGTATTAAAGACGCTTGAAATCACAAAAGCGCATTTCCGAAAAGAATACGACAACACGCCTTATCGTTATTACGTCTACGATTCAACCAACCTTTCGCAAGTCCGCCAGTTTGCGCTCTCCGAAAGTATTGAAATTATGGTGATGACGATTGACTCGTTTAACAAAGCCAATAACGTTATTAATCAAACCACAGACCGCTTGCAGGGCGAAACGCCCATTCATCTTGTGCAAGCCGCATGTCCCATTTTGATTTTGGACGAACCGCAGAATATGGAAAGCGAATTGCGCGTCGCCGCGCTTGCCGCGCTTAATCCGCTGTTTGCGTTGCGTTATTCCGCCACCCATCGCAACCCCTACAATCTTGTTCACCGTCTTACGCCTTACGAAGCCTATCGTCAAGGCTTGGTCAAGCGCGTGGAAGTTGTCGGCGTCGAGAAAAAATCAGACGAGAATCAAGTTTATCTTCGTTTAGATGAAGTGAAATCGGATAAGAAAACTTTCATCGCAAAAATCGCCGTTCACGCCCTGATGAAAAACGGAACGGTTAAAGAACAAATCGTCACCGTAAAACCCGGCGAATCGTTGGAGAAAAAAGCCAACCGTCCCGAATACGCTGAATTTGTCGTGGAAGAAATCAACGTTAGTTATCAATCAGTTCTATTTACGAATAACGTTGAAATTCAGGTAGGCGAGGCGCGGGGCGCGGATAAAGAAACTATTTTTGACGCGCAAATCCGCTATGCCATTCAAGAACATTTCCGCAAACAAAAGCGCTTGCGAGGGCATGGAATCAAAGTTCTTTCGCTGTTCTTTATTGACCGCGTAGATCATTACGCCAATGAAGACGGCTTGATTCGCGTTTTGTTTAACAAAGCATTTAACGAGCTCAAAGCAAACTCTGAATTCAAAGAAGTCGAGGCGGAAAAGGCGCAAGCCGCCTATTTTGCCTCCCGCAAGACCAAAACGGGCGAAGTGATCTATGAAGACAGCAAAACAGGCGAATCTGAAAAAGATAAAGACGCCTATAATTTAATTATGAAAGACAAGGAACGTTTGATGTCTTTTGAAGAACCGACTTGCTTTATCTTCTCTCATTCCGCTTTGCGCGAGGGTTGGGATAGTCCCAACGTCTTCCAAATTTGCACGCTCAATCAAACAACCTCCGAAATGAAGAAAAGACAGGAAATCGGGCGCGGCGTGCGCTTGGCGGTTAATCAACAAGGCGATAGAGTGCGCGACGAACAAGTGAACGTCTTAACGGTCATTGCGAATGAGAGTTATGAAAACTATGTTTCCAAATATCAAACTGAACTTGAAAACGAATACGGCGCGGGCGCTCTCATGCCCAAACCCGCCAACGCCCGCAAACGCGGCGAGGCAAAATTACGCAAAGGCTTTAATCTTAAACCTGAATTCAAAGAACTCTGGAATCGCATTAAACATAAAACGCGCTACGCCGTGACGATTGACAGCGAAAAACTGATTAGCGACGTAGTGAAAGAACTTAATGAAGAGACCATCCATCCGCCCCAAATTGTGATTCGTCGCGCAAAATTGGAAACGAAAGGCGAATCTTTTTCCACCATTCAAACGGCGGAACGCGTTTGGGACGAAGGCTATAAAACCAACAAATTGTCAAATATTACGGAAGCGATTTCTTCTCTCTTGGAGCGAACTACGCCGCCCGTGCGATTAACTCGAAACACCTTATTAAATATTTACAATAAATCGTCCGCCGAGATACGAGAAGCCGCGTTCAAAAATCCTTTTGAGTTTTCTTCCGTCGCTTCTCGCATCATCAAAACCAAACTTGCCGACCAACTTGTGGAAGGCATTCAATACGAAAAAATTGACGAATACTACGAAATGACTCAATTCATGGACATTCCAAGTTGGGAAGATAATCTCGTCCCCGCGTTGCATTCCATCTACGACCATGTGATCTTTGATTCTGAAATCGAGAGAAAATTTGTCGAAGGATTGGAAAGCCGCGCAGACGTAAAGTTATACGTCAAACTTCCGTCTTGGTTCACCGTTCCCACGCCTATCGGCGAGTACAATCCCGATTGGGCGCTTGTTCTTGAAAAGAAAAATGAAGACGGCGAAGTAGAAGACGTTCTTTATTTGGTCAGAGAAACAAAAGACACGCTCAACCTTGACGATTTACGTCCTGATGAAAAGAGAAAAATCATTGCGGGCAAACGACACTTCAAAGGCGCTTTAGGCGTAGATTACAAGGTAGTAACAAATGCAAGAGAGTTGTAAAACAAAGATGATTGGGGAACACAATTCATCATGCAACTCCTAACCTCCCTCCGCGCCTCCCCCCCCTACCAAACCCTCCGCGACGGACTCCAAACCGAGAAAAAAATCTCGGCGCTTGCCTGTCTTCGCCTTACAAAATGGAATTCAATCAGCAATGACCGTCACGCTTCAATACGCCTTCATTGACGAAACGGGAAACCCCGTTGTATCCAGTCGCAACCATGTTTTGATTGCGGCAGCTTTGTGTACGGAAACGCCGCAATTAATTCGGCGGTTGATTCGACAGGCGCAAAAGAAATACGGTTCGTCGCTGGCTTCGGGCGAGTTGAAAGCCAAAAAAGCCGAAGATAAGTTGGTTGATAAAATACTCCGCGAATTGACGCGCGAGTCAATTGAAATTTTCTCCGTTGCGGTGGAACGGCGGACGCTGGCAAGTAAAATTGAAGACCCCGAAGCGCTTTATCGTTGGACAATAACGCGCCTTGTCAGAAAGTTAGCGACGCGCCATCCGCGCCTTGAAATCGTCATGGATCAGCGTTATACCGCCCCGCATTTGCGCTATCTTCTTGAAAAATCGATTCGCGAGGGCATATCCGATCTGCCGCAACAATATATTTTGATTCGCCAAGAAGATTCTGTTTTCACCAAAGAATTGCAAGCGGCGGATTTTGTCGCGTGGGCGTTGTTTCAAAAATACGAATATGGCAACCCCGCGTTTTACGAACAAATTGCGCCGCGCATTGTTGAAGAAGAATTGATTACAAAACAAGATTTAGAGCGCGAGTGGAAATAAAAAATCCCTCTTGCGAGGGATTTCTGCGAACGGCTCACCCTGAGCTTTGATTTCAATCTGTCCCCATCCATTGCAGGAAGGGCTAGGACTGTCCTACGGACAGCCAGAGTCATCAGGTTTTACGATACCGTTCAAAATTATTCTAATCCTTTTATAGCGGATTTACAAGCATTTTTTTTGCATAAACCACAACCCATACCGTGCAACTCCTAACCTTCCTCCGCGCCCTACCCCCCTACCAAACCCTCCGCGACGGACTTCAAGCCGAGAAAAAAATCTCCGGACTTGGGCTTCCGCGCTCTGCCCGCTTGCCTATTCTCGCCGCCCTCCACGCGGACTTGAATCGTCCCATCCTGTTGGTCACAGACCGCGCCGACCATGCGCTGGGGTTTCTATAAAAAACGACTCGCCCTTTTTCTGTAAGGCGAGCCGTTTTTTTTTTTGAGAGTGAAAATTTGGCGCGATAAATTAGGGAGAGACGGTTATCACCATAGCGGGTATCGAAATATAAATCATGGTCATTATCCCGACAATCGGCACAGCGAGACCTAGTCGAATTCCGTCAACTTTATAAAGCCACGCTAAATGAATTCCTCGCAATGCTACGGCGTTCCAATTGCGGCTTACGGCTGTGCCAATCAATCCAGCGATGATAACTAGCGCCAATCTGGCAACTGTGTCTGATGTTAAACCAACTCTTACCGCTATAAACGCGGCTGGAAAAACAGCCACTAAAGTAAACAGAGCTCTAATAAGTTTGCTGTTCGGTTCATCGTCAAGTATCTTGATATTCAACAAAATAAACGCCATAAACATGCTGGCAACTACAACAAACGAACCTGTTGGAATTGTCAACTCGCCCGTTTGTACGTTGAGATCTGCCCATATCACTAAACCTGCGGCTAACAGAATAAGAACTAGAGCCGCTAAGTTGAAAAAGAAGTAACGCGCTATTTGTTTCATTTTTCCTCCAAGTTTATTCAAATAATTTATCATAATGCAAATCAAATATAAAGTATGTCTGCATTACGAAATTCAAAGCAGTCATAAGCATACGCAATAAAATGCGTTACAAGACAAATAGAAAATAGTGATTTGGGAAAAGTTATCATTTAAGCACTTAAAAAATATTAAGGCGTTAACCATATTCTTTTAGGGCTTTTTGTAACGTTGACATAAAAACCAGGAGCGCCTAAACTGTCATAATGGCTTATGGTTATAGCTGTCATTGCCCAGAAAAAAGCGCATACTCCTCCAGGCCAACCTGCGCCTGGAATAAGAGCAATCACACCGCAAATTGCCGCAACGATATATGATCCTGTTATCATGTTTACAGCTAAATCATGACTTATATAAATTTTCATGGATGTAGTGTTCCATGTTACCCATCCTCCTTTAGGCAAGTTTTTGAA
>Ga0315281_10000093_pt1 | contig 105211 bp, 94 predicted proteins | sample YL17G07_0_MG_FD_204540 | JGI IMG/M metagenome (GOLD analysis project Ga0315281, IMG submission 204540) | Sediment microbial communities from Yellowstone Lake, YNP, Wyoming, USA - YL17G07_0 | ecosystem: Environmental > Aquatic > Freshwater > Lake > Sediment | place: USA: Wyoming | collected...
CGAATGGATGGCACCATTTGCAATCGTGAAGAATGGTTCAAAGCCGGTTCCCGGATCAGTTTCACGGCGCGACTCTTCCAACGACCACGTATACCCGTTCCAGTGATAATACATAATGCGCGGAACGCCTGTACCATCGTTCGTGATCCATCCCCCTGCATAGACATCATTCTTGCCTAAGGCAATTATTTTGATGATGATGAGGGAGTCTTTCAAGTTGTATCCAACCCATTGTGAACCATCGTAATGGTAAGCTAGTCCTCCATAACCTCCTGTCCAGATATCGTTTGATGAGGTTCCCCCGAGTGCGAGAAGCCAATCATAGACGTAGGGTATGGTGATACCATTCCATTTCATACCGTCATAGTGCATGACGAAACATTCTTTCTTTGGAACCGGATTGTTCGATGTATCCCGTGAACCGGATATCCAAACATTATTTTTCCCAAATCCAAATACGTCAGAAAGGAAGAAAGAATAAATATGTTGACCTGGAAACGCTTCAACATATTTGGGAGTTATATCTATCCACTTTATTCCGTCAAAGTGCCAGAGCTTGCCTATAAATAACGAACTGCTGTGAGACACAATGTAAACATCGTTCGGAGCGGATCCCCAAATGCCATCTGGAAAACTCTGATAACTCCCATCCCCTAAAGTATCCATCTGCCAAGTGAATGTCCTTGGGTCTTTTGGCTGCGGCGGGCATGTTGCACATCCATCATCGCGGCACGAACCTGCAGTAAAGAAAAGAATGATGACGAACGGAATAATGGATAATTGGATGAACGCTCGTTTGGCATTTGTCATTGGTATCGTCCTGGAAAAATTAGTGAATCAAAGTACGTATTGGGCGAATGACACACAAACGGAGGAGAACGGGGAAATACAACGAAAAATGAAAAAGGCTTCGGCGAGCTCGGCCGAGCCGTAAAAATGAAAAAATGGAGAGCGAGGCGATGAGGCAACTCAAGAGGTAAAATGGAAAATGAAAAGGTTGACAATAAATTTTAAAGTTTTCATGGCTAATTTCTCCAAGTTTTGTTGTTAATTGATTCGCCTCCCTCGAAGCGCAATTGCCCTGTTGTATGAAACACCGACTGCCACCATAAGGCTGTTGCGTACAGCAACGGAAGACAGACGCCGGCTGGTACTGAAATCCTGAAGCTCGATGTAATGTTTCCAGGAACTTCCGTTAAAATGAACCAACGTACCGAAATCACCTACGGCAAAAATGTTGTTGGCTTTTTCGCCCCGAATATTGTTGAGCACTCCAGTATCGTAGTCCGGCCCCCAACCCAATATTGCTTCTCCGTGTGTGTATTGCGGTGCGGTGTACACTCCCCAGACACCTGCGATCCAGACTTTCTGATCATTGTCTGTCCACACGCTTTTGAGATATGCTGCGAGGCTGTCGTATTTTTTTTTGCCCACATCAGGAGAACTATTGTGGTTGAACGAGTAGACTGTTCGAACAGAACTTCCATCATAATGGAGCAGAACACTCCGCCCCCCATCGGGATTGACGCCGGCAATCCAGATGTCATTGTTCGAAGTCCCCCAGATGTCGGTCAGGTCGATATCCGTTCCGGTGAAAATCTTTTGCCACACTCCACCAGCATAACGGGCGAATAGACCGGTTGGACCAACCATATAAACGGTGTTCTCCGTTGCGCCCCATATCTTTTGAAGTGCGTACAGCAGCGGACCCTGTGGGTTGCAGATCCGTTCGAACGTCGTGCCGTTCCAGTGAATGAGACTCGCTCTTGAAGCGATCCAGATGTCGCTTGCGCTGTATGAGAATACTGACATCAGATTTCCACCCGAAGCCCCTATCTCGCGGCCAGAGTCGTTGCAAGTGGGGATCAAGACATCTTCGAGCCTCCACCCATTCCCATTCCATACTGCGAGGTTGTAATTCTTCTCCAATCCGCTTGAGTCGAGCACATACATGTTACCAACGGCCCACACGGTGGTGTCGTTAATGATGGCAACGTCGCGTAGGATGCTGCTGGAAATTGGCGTGTTCGTGAGCGTGTCCAGCTGCCAGATATAGTTGTGGCTTGTGCTGTCCAATATTGGTGGAGGCGGCGGACAAGATACGCACGGGTCGTCTCTCCGGCACGAACTGGCAATGAATAGAATGCTCACCGCGGAGCTTAGAGCAAGGAAATAGAGTAGTGTCGGTTTGGGGTAACTCATTAGCGTCGTCCCTGAATAAATGTTGTATCAAAAATACAGATTGGGCGAATGACACACAAATGGAGGAGAACGGGGAAAGACAACGAAAAATGAAAAAGGCTTCGGCGAGCTCGGCCGAGCCGTAAAAATGAAAAAATGGAGAGCGAGGCGATGAGGCAACTCGAGATGTAAAATGGAAAATGAAAAGCAGAAAGCAGAAAGCAGAAGATTGATTTGCCGGGATGGAAGCGGAATAGAAACGGAGAAACGAAGAGCAATTCAACTCGGACGCAATCCGGCTGAACTGAAGGTGCGGAGGAAGGGATATGATGAAGGAGAAGGAACTCATGGTGCTCGTGCACCCTTCGCAACACGTTGCGAAGTGAAGCCAAATTAAAACGTGAAGGAACTACGCATGAAACTTACACGATCGCTCAGAGGAAGTCAAGGTCCAGGCAAATTAGTAATGTGCATTTTCGAGAATAGCCGTAGGTTCTTTCTCAATCAAATAGAGGTGTAGGTCGGGAGTTGACTTGTCCGCCCTCTTTCGCGTCTCTTGCGTCCGCCGACTTCTGGTGGATTGGCGAAACTCCCTCCCAGAGCGAAGGAATTGAAAATCTGTTGATGCTAGTTTGCCGCGGCGCGGAGCGTGAAGCGTGGGATGGTAACTGAAAAGGTCGAGCCGTTGGGGCGCATCATCAAATACGTTCCCTCCATCGAGCCTTCCATCGTTTCGAGAATGCAGAAGCTGTTGTAGTCGTGCGACTCGCCCGGCTTGAGCATCGGCTGCTTGCCGATGACCCCCTCGCCTTCGACCTCTTCTAATTTGCCGTTTGCGTGCTGGATGTGCCAATGGCGGCGCATCAGCTGCACTTTTTCCGTGCCGAGGTTTTCGATGCGGATAAAATAAGCGAAGACAAACTTGCGCTGCATCGCATCCGATTGGCCGTCGAGATAGACAGGCCGCACGCTCACGCGGATCGCTTCTGTAGTGGCGGTGTAGGTGTGCATCGCTCTTAAAATACGAAACACTCAGCGATTTGTGAAATGTGATCGACGCTTGACCTGCTTTTTCGGTCACGCCTTCAACAAGGGATTTCCAATGCTCAAAATAAGAGACGCTCTACGTAGTGGGCGATTGCAGGCGAAGCGGTCAGTCCGGGCGATTCGATGCCAATGAGATTGACAAAGCCTTCCAGGCCGCGCTCCTTTTCGTGCACAATAATGAAATCCTTTGCTGCTTCGCCTTTATGTTGAAGTTTTGGACGGATGCCGCTCATCTCGGGCGAGATATCGGCGTCGGAAATTTGCGGGAGAATTTTGCGTATCGCGTTTCCGAAAACATGGCGTTTCGACTCTTCTACGGAGAAATCGAACGGTGGCCCGTCGACGTATTCTACGTCAGGACCGAACTTGAGACGGCCGCCAAGGTCTACAACTGCGTGAACGCCAAGGCTCTCGTTGCCCGGAACGGGATAGACGAGCCGCGAAACGAGTTTGGATTTTTCAGAGGAGACAGAGAAGTACGAGCCCTTTGCGAACGATAGTCGATAACCTGCGGCGTCGATATCGATTCCCGCAAACTGCACAACGCGGTCGGCTCCGAGTCCGGCGGCGTTGATAACGATTTCCGAAGTAAACGTCGAAGTTGAGCCTTGCTCGTCAATCGTTATAGCGTATCCTTCAGTTTGTTTTTCGATTCGCGTTGCTTGCGTTCTGAGAAGCAGCGTCCCGCCCTGCTCGGTCGTGGCGTGGGCGAAATAATCCATCAGTTCGTGAGCGCTGATGATGCCGGTGGAGGGAGAGAAAATAGAGCCGACAGTCTGTATGTTAGGTTCAAGCGCTCGAGTCTCAGCTGCTGTTAGCAGTTTCAACTCGGCTCCGTTTGACCTTCCATTCTCAACGATGGCATTCAGCTTTTGCAGTTCACCATCATCGGTTGCCGTAATGATTTTGGAAATCCGTCTGTGTCCGATCCGGTGCTTCTCGCACAGGCCATACAGACGTTCACGGCCCTCGACGCACAACGTCGCTTTTAAGGAGCCCGGCTTGTAGTAGATCCCCGCGTGGATCACCTCGCTGTTTCGGCTCGAAGTTTCCTTTCCGTACCTGTCATTTCTCTCAAGAACGAGCAAATGCGGATGGCGTTCGGAAAGTCGAGCAGCAATCGCAAGGCCGACGACACCGGCACCAACGATGGTTATTTCGAAATCGGGCATAAATTTACCGCTAAAGAAATTTGACCAAAGAAATAATACGAAAATATTTGTGCGCCACAATAGATTGATCGGAATCTATTTTTCCTTTCCGATTTTTTCTCTATGTTTACTGCGCAATTTATCCCTCCACCCGACCGAAGTAACTCTTAGGAGAAAGGAAACTTCCTATGTTCCGCAGTCTATCAATCCTGCTCGTCCCTGCATTGTTGTTCGGCCAGGCTAAGCCGGACACATCCGGCAAGAATGATTCAAAAGAGAAGTCCGAACCCAAATGGGATGTGAGTGCGAAGCACGGCCCCGCGAAGGAACTTGAATTTGAGACGGATGAAGGTACGTGGATGACAGTCGACCTGAGTCCCGACGGAAAGCAGATTGTTTTCGACTTGCTCGGCGATATCTATTTGATGCCTTCCAATGGTGGAGAAGCGAAAGCTCTGACCAACGGATCGGCCTACGACGTGCAGCCGCGGTTCAGTCCCGACGGGAAGAAAATCTCCTTCACCAGCGACCGGGATGGCATCGATAATCTCTGGACAATGAACACGGACGGCTCGAAACCCAAGCAAATCACAAAAGAAAAAGAACCCCAGGTAAACAATGCCGTGTGGACGCCGGATGGAATGTATCTCATCGGACGCAAACACTATCGCAACACCCGTTCTCTTGGCGCGGGCGAAATGTGGATGTATCACGTCTCCGGCGGAACAACGGGACTGCAGCTGACGAAGCGCCGCAACTGGCAGGAAGATGCAGGAGAACCAGCCATCTCTCCGGATGGAAGATATCTGTACTGGAGCGAAGACATCACCCCCAGCGGCCAGTTTGAATACAACAAGAATCCGTACGGCGTCATCTACGTCATCCAACGGCTCGACCGCGAGACAGGAAAGCAGCAACAGTACATTCGGGGCGAAGGAGGTTCGTTCAGGCCCGTCCCTTCACCCGACGGAAAAACGATTGCGTTCGTTCGGCGCGTCCGATTGAATTCAGTGCTCTATCTTTACGACATTGAAAGCGGCCGCGAGACGCCGATCTATGATGGACTCACACGAGACCAACAAGAAGCGTGGGCGATCTTTGGCGTCTATCCGGGATTTTCGTGGAGCGCGGACAGCAGGTCGATCGTCTTTTGGGCGAAGGGGAAAATCCGACGCATCAATGTGCAAACCAGAGAAGTGACCAACATTCCGTTCAAACTGAAATCGAAGCACTCGATAACAGACGCGGTCCGGTTTACACAAAATGTGTCGCCAGAAAAATTTGATGTTAAGATGTTGCGTTGGGCGCAAGTCGCTCCCGACCAGAAGAGCGTCGTCTACGGTGCGTTGGGGAAACTGTGGATTCGCCCGCTGCCAAACGGGACCCCGATGCGTTTGACGAAAGACGAAACAAATGTCGAAATCGAGCCTACGTTTGCTCCCGACGGGAAATGGATTGCCTACGCAACGTGGAATGATGATGACCTTGGCGCCATTTACAAAGTTCGCACCGACGGAGGTTCGCAAACCAAGTTGACGGCTGCAAAAGGGACGTTTGAAAACCCTGCGTTCTCACCCGACGGAAAACGTATCGTCTTCGAACGGGGTGGAGGCAACAGCATTCGTGGACGACTGTTCAGCAAAGATCAGGGAACATATTGGATGCCGGCTGATGGGGGCAAAGCAACGCTCATCACCGAAGAAGGATCGCTGCCACGGTTCAACAAAACAGGCGATCGAGTATACCTTTCCACCAACGAAGGAGAGAAGGTTGCCCTGGTGAGCGTTGGACTGAGCGGTGAGCAACGTCGCGTACACTTCACTTCTGAAAACGCGCAGAATTTTTCGGTCTCGCCGGATGAACACTGGGTTGCGCTCACGGAGCGATACAATACGTATATCGCTCCATTCGAGATGACAGGACAAGCCGTTGGTCTTTCACCTTCGACGACCGATGTGCCGATTAAGCGCGTCACGCGCGATGCCGGAACCTACGTGCACTGGTCAGGCGACAGCAAGAAGCTCTTCTGGCTGCTCGGTCCCGAGTTGTATTCTCGTGACATCACGAATACGTTTACGTTTGTTCCCGGTGCAAAAGATTCTGTCCAGGAGAAGCCTGATTCGGTAGGGTTGAACATCAGCTTTCAAGTCACAACGGATCGGCCGAATGGACTTATCGCTTTCGTAGGTGCTACGGCGATTTCGATGAAAGGGGGTGAAGTTATTCCTAATGCGACAATTGTGGTTGACCGAAACCGCATTGTGAGCGTCGGTCCGTCGGCGAGCGTCACTATTCCGCCCAATGCGAAGAGGATCGACGTCAGCGGCAAATTTATTACGCCCGGAATTATTGACGTGCACGCCCACGGCAATTTCGGCGATTGGTCTCCGTGGACAAACTGGCTCAACTACTGCGAGCTGGCATTCGGGGTTACCACCATGCACGACCCCTCTGCTTCAACGGATTACGTGTTTACCAATTCGGAGATGGTGAAGGCGGGAGTGATGACGGGGCCGCGTATCTATTCAACTGGAACGATACTCTATGGCGCGGAAGGAAGTGACAAAGCCGTGGTCAATAACTTCGAAGACGCAATGTCTCACCTGCGGCGATTGAAAGCCGTGGGGGCTTTTTCAGTGAAGAGCTACAATCAGCCCCGCCGCGACCAACGCCAACAGATCATTGAAGCTGCCCGCAATCTACAAATGCTGGTCGTGCCTGAAGGGGGTTCAACATTTTTCTGGAACCTTTCCATGGTGCTCGACGGACATACGGGCATAGAACATAATCTTCCGGTTGTACCCTTCTACAACGATGTGCTATCGCTTATTTCGAATTCCAAATCCGGACTTACGCCGACACTGATTGTGAACTACGGTGGGCTCTCCGGTGAGAATTACTGGTACCAAACCACCAAAGTGTGGGAGAACAAACGACTGCTGACGTTTACACCGCGTGAGGTTATCGACTCGCGCTCCCGCCGAAGAACAATGGCCGATGAAGAGGACTATAGCTACATGGAAACGTCGCGAGCGATGAAGGATGTTCTCGACCGCGGCGGAAAAGTCCAACTCGGTGCGCACGGGCAAATCCAGGGTATCGGTGCGCATTGGGAATTATGGATGCTCGCCCAGGGGGGGATGACGACCGTGCAAGCGCTTCAGTGTGCAACGATCAACGGAGCGGAGTATCTCGGACTCGACAAAGACCTCGGCTCAATCGAGCCAGGCAAGCTTGCCGATTTGATCGTAATGGAAAAGAATCCGCTCGAGAATATTCGTAACTCCGAATCAATCCAGTACGTGATGAAAAACGGAAGATTGTATGATGCGGCTACGATGGATGAGGTCGGCAACAATCCAAAGAAGCGGGCAAAATTTTGGTGGGAGAGGTAAAGACAATTTCGATTTGCGGATTGAGAATGGCGGATTGTTGAAGAAGGGGTTTCTTGTTCGCGGTTTTTTCCTTACCCTGTAAGGTAAGCAAGCGGAAGATTTTCAGGAAACAACTTTTTATCGAAGGAGCAAACAATGGGCAAAGGCGATCGTCGCAGCAAGAAGGGCAAAGTGTACCGTGGCACATACGGCAAGCGCCGCAAACGAAAAACCGGCGGCAAAAAGCATTCAACGAAGAAGACCTCGTAAACGTCTGGCGGCATTTCCCGCCGCCTGAAAAGTCAATGGCCAAGCTTTCTGCAAATAATCAACTCCTCCTGCGCGTCTTCGACGAGTCGTTTGACAAGGTTGGCTGGTATGGACCGAATCTCCGCGGGTCGTTCAGAGGGTTAACGTCGAAGCATGCCGCTTGGCGACCGCAAATGAATCGGCACAACGTGTGGGAAAATGTTGTCCACTGTGCGTACTGGAAGTACGTTGTTCGTCGAAGAATCTTGAAGCTCAAAAAGGGTTCGTTCGTCCTCGAAGGAAGCAATTGGTTCAGACGACCGGAAGAACTTAGCGAGTCGGCGTGGCGTTCGGATATTGCGTTGCTCGAAGCAGAGCACGAAGAACTTCGATCGGTGATCGTTTCGTTATCAGACCCGCAACTTGAAATTCCATCCACGAAACCGAATGCAACAATCCGACTGATCTACGGAATTGCACAACACGATGTCTACCACGCTGGACAGATTCGGCTAATACGTCGAACGCTCTAATTGGTTAACGCAATATCCTCCTCTCTCTCCCTATCTTGAATCTCAACCTATCTCTGAACTCCTCTCGATAACCGTTGAATCTTCGAGTCTTCGGATGCATTTCCTTGACAAGTGAACCTAGTGCGTGGAAAATCAGCACCGAAAGAAGTTCGCCCGGTCCTCAGCCATCTTACGCGAAGAGGGGTAAGACCGCGTCCAACCGCTGAGGATGTGAGGGAAAGGAAATTCATTCCGGAACAATGTTTTCATTTTTGAAACGAGTTTCGTTATATTAGAGTAGTATAGTTTACAAAGAGGGAGGTGTTTGCTTGCAGAATACGTATCACTATTTTCATATACCCGTCATGGGTACAGGCCACTCGATTGATACGCCAATCCGAGTTGCCCACCTCGGCATCAACTCCGTCATCTCCATTGTCGACGACCTCTTGGTCGAAAAAATCCGCGAACACTACTCGAAGCTCTTCGACATTCCTTATAAGAAAATTCTCCGCTACGAAGTCGACGGCCGGGCTCGTCGCATCTCTGCCTATCTCGATACCGTCAAAGAGATTGTCCAGCGAAAGTTTGAGGAGGTAAAGAACCTCCCGTTCTTTCATAGAAATGACAAAGCGAAGTATTTTGAGTTGCTCCCTGATTCATCGCCAGTACGGCAGGATTACAACCGTATGCTCGCCATGCCGGAGGGCGAAGAGCGAAAGACGCTCGAAGACTCGTTGACAGAACGCATGCGCCCGGGTTCCATCGATGCCAATATCATGGTGAAGTTGGACCGCGTAAATTACACCAAAGGCGGCATGCCGATGAGCGATGAGTATAGCGACGCGAAGGCCGCGTTGCGCGGTTTCGCGAACAGCGCCGTCGAATCGTCGCTCGTGCTTTCTGCGGGCATTAACCAAAGCCTGTTCGGCTACATGACGAAGTTCAAGGAATTCTATCGCACCGAAACGGGCTACCTCAAAAAGAAAATTATCCTCAAGGTGAGCGATTTTCGTTCCGCGCTCATCCAGGGGAAAGTGTTGGCAAAAAAGGGATTGGAAGTACACGAATTCCGGATCGAATCGGGGCTGAATTGCGGCGGACACGCGTTCGCGTCAAATGGCGAGCTGTTACCCTCTCTTCTCAAAGAATTCAAAGAACGGCGTGAGCAACTGGCAGTCGAATTCCAGCCGATGATTCAGCGGTTCTACGAAACGATGGGATGGGCGTATCCCGAAGCAGCCAAGGAGCATCGCGCGCTTGTGACAGTGCAAGGAGGAATCGGGACGCACGGTGAAATCCGACGCCTCCGTGAAGATTACGGAATGGACATGACGGGGTTAGCGAGTCCCTTCTTGCTCGTGCCCGAAGCGACGTGCGTGGATGACGCAACGCGTGAACTCCTCCGGAACGCAACGGAAAAAGATCTCTACCTGAGTGACGTTTCACCGCTCGGAATCCCATTCAACAACGTGCGTAACACCGGCTCTGAAACGTGGACGATGACCAAAGCAAAATCCGGGAAACCTGGTTCTGCCTGTCCAAAAGGGTTTCTCGTTTCAAACACCGAATACACGCAGAAGCCGATTTGCCTTGCTTCGACCGAGTACCAGGACTTGAAATTGAAAGAGGTCGATGCATCAAACCTTTCAGATGCCGAAAAGGCCCAGCGCTGGGGTGAAGTTGTTGTGAAATCTTGCATCTGCGACCATCTGGGCAACGGTGCGTTGATTGCACTCGGAATTCTCCCCGAACACAAATCCCCGCAATCCATTTGCCCGGGCCCCAACATCGCTTGGTTCAACAGACTGTATACACTGCAAGAAATGGTTGACCATATCTACGGCAGAAGCGCATCCCTCGTCCCAAGCCATCGACCGCATATGTTTGCGAAAGAGATCGTGATGTATGTCGACTACTTCGAAAAGCTGGTCGACAAATGCAAATACACGCCGAACGAGGTGAAGACGTTGCGCCAATACGTGCAGAATATGGAGTCAGGGATTGCCTACTGCTTAGAAATCGCAGGGTCGAAGGCGTATCCCGATGAAAATCTAGACTCTATTCGACCGACCGTAGATGAGCAATTGGTCCGCCTGCGTGAGTTTGTGCGCCGATTTGAAGAGGCTGTTCTAGAACGTGAAAGTGTTGAAGCTTTGGCAGTTTAATCAGAACAATTACATTTTTTTTCGAGGGTCAGACAGGAATGTCTGACTTTTTTTTTGAGTGGGGCAAGAATGGCTCAAGAGTGTATCCGCTGCGAGATTGCGGTGGGTGCGATTACTGCGTCACGGCGGCCGACTGGAAAGGCTGGTCGGAGAACTTGATCTCCGGTTTCTTCTCTGCGAACCAATTCATCGCCCACTGGTCGGTGAAGAAGATCACTGTCTGACCGTCGGCATCTTCGCCGAGGGCGCATCCTGTGGGCAGAAGAGTGTCGGCAAGTTTTCGTTCATCGAAGTCGGGATCAACCCAGCGCACGAATTTCCAACTCTTCAGTTCCAATCTTGTCGCTGCTCCGTATTCTGCTTCGAGCCGATACTGCACCACTTCAAATTGCAAAGGACCAACCGCGGCAAGAACGGGCGATGGCGATGCGCTGTTCTTCAGCGAGAACTGCTGGACAACGCCTTCCTGCAACAACTGAGTCAACCCATCACGAAAGCGTTTGTAGTTGGATGGATTCGGGTTGTGAAGCGTCGCAAAAACTTCCGGCGGAAAGCGCGGAATTTCTGCATAGTTAATGCTCGGGTCTTCCGTAAGAGTGTCGCCGATCCCAAACTCACCGTGTCCGACGAGTCCAATGATATCACCGGGTAATCCTTCGTCCACCGTTTCGCGTTGCTGGCCGAAAAGTTTTGCGGAGTTGGAGAGGCGGATTTTTTTACCAGAGCGAGAATGGATCGCAAACATATCGCGCTCAAACCTTCCCGAGACAACGCGAAGGAATGCAATCCGGTCCCGATGCCGCGGATCCATGTTTGCTTGAATCTTGAATATGAAGCCGGAGAAGGCTCCACGGTCCGGTTGCACAATTCCCGCTGAGGTTTCTCGCGCTCGTGGCTCGGAGGCGAACTGCAAGAATCCATCCAACAGCATCTGAACGCCAAAGTTGTTCCGAGCACTGCCAAAGAACACCGGCGTTTTCTTGCCGGCGTTGATTGCAGCTGCGTCAAACGATTCACCCGCCCCGGCCAACATCTCGAGCTCCTCCTTTGTGTGATGCAAGGTTCTCTCGTCGAGACGAGAGTGGACGATCTCATCATCCAAGCCCATCACAGAAACCGGCGCGCGGAACATTCCGCCGATTGTTTTTTCGAACAGGTGAACTTGGTGTTCGCGTCGGTCAAAGAGTCCGATAAAGCCCGGCCCAGTGCCAAGGGGCCAGTTCATGCAGTACGCGCCAAGGCCGAGGATCTGCTCGAGTTCGTCGAGCAACGCGAGAGGCTCTTTCGTTGGCAAGTCGAGTTTGTTGATGAACGTAAAGATCGGAATACCGCGTCGCCTGCAAACTGCGAAGAGCTTTCTCGTCTGCGCCTCGATGCCCTTCGCGGCGTCGATGACCATCACGACTGCATCGACCGCCGTGAGTACGCGGTACGTATCCTCCGAAAAATCCTGGTGGCCGGGAGTATCGAGTAGGTTGATGTGGTAGCCGTTGTAATCGAATTGCAGAACCGTCGAACTGATCGAGATGCCGCGTTGTTTCTCGAGTTCCATCCAATCTGACCGAGAGGCACGCTGATGTTTTCGCGCCGTCACAGAGCCGGCAAGGTGGACCGCCCCGCCATAAAGCAGAAATTTTTCTGTCAGGGTGGTTTTTCCCGCATCGGGATGTGAAATAATGGCAAACGTACGGCGTGGAAGCATGGATAAGGCAGTTATCAGTTGACAGCAATCAGTAGTGAGCGACCACATCAAACGTGGGTAAACTCTGCGGCATCAAGATGGGGAAAAAAGTGCAGGAATGAAACGAGCTTACTTATGAGCCAAAGAATCGGCTTCGTCTGCGTTAGCAAGGCGATCTTGCTCGCTCGATGCCCAATCGCAGATCATCTTGATATCGTTATCGGAGAGTTGAGCCTCTGGGTGGAGCAACGTGTATCTCTTCATCGGCATTTCTTTGTGGTTGACCTGGTCGTAGATCTCCTCCAGGAACGTCTGTAGCCTGCCCGACTTGTGTTTGCGCCACTCGGAAAAATTCATCCGTCTGCGCGCGGTTGTGACGTCGTGAGCGACGAGAAAATTCGCCGGCGTGAGGTTGCTGTACCAGGGCCAGTTCGTTTCGTTGGAGTGGCAATCGAAACACGAATGGGCAAGTCTTTCCACCACGGCTGGCGGAATGCTGGGATAGGAACGAAGAGAGAGCGAAGGATCAACGGGAGGGTTGGAGCGATCAGGGCGGACAAACTGAGCGAGGATCAATATCACTGTGCCCGCGCCGAGGATTCGTTTTGTGAGTTTGGCAATATACTCCAACCTCTTTTTGCTTTTTTCGTGTGTATCCATGCTCAAAGAATTAGAGGAATAAATCCCGTTTATGCAACAACGGAATTAAGGAATCAACTAATGACTGGAAGCGCGGTGGGAGAAAGAATTTTCTTTGCAGTCCTCTATTGATCAATTAAAATCCCAAATACTCGGAGTAGGGTCATGGTTCTGGGACAACAATATCGCGTCTGCCGAACAACGGTCCGTGTGGCTGAGGATTGAGTATAACAATGTTGGAGAAAGTTCCTCTAGCGGCGGATTTGGAAATCTCTTCTTGCGATAGAAACCGGTCGCCCTCGAAATGAAAATCCTCGAGCCATTTCGTTCTCCCGTTGGGATACCTTACCGTGATATGAATGTGTGCGGGAATCATCCCGCCGGGGTACGCTCCCGGTTTGATGGTGCGGATTGCATAGTTGCAGGCGCCATCGGATTTCAGCCACCCGCGCAGGCGTGGCTCCTGCCAGCTACGATTGGTCTTGTTGTAGAAACCACTCGCATCTGTCTGGTATGCGTACAAAATGAGCCCCGGAAAGGGTGTCTTGCCGTCGGAATGAAAAACAATTCCCTTGACGACCATTGCTTCGCCGGGTTCAGTCGTGCCCGTGAGCGTTGCCCGTAACCAAATATCTTTCGGCGGCTCGGGAAAAGGAGCCGATTGTTGGCTGATCAAGAGGGCGTGGAGGCAGATCGATAACAAGAAAAAGCTATAGGCGTGGTTCACATCCTTTCTCCTCAGTTTGATGCACTGTTTGGTTTATCGCTCGCGCCGATGAGCATGTGAATTGTAACATCCTTGCCGATGAGCGCAGGCCAGCCTGTCGCGCCAAAATCATTTCGATCGATAACAAAGGTGGTTTCGAATCCCGCGACTGTGCCATCGTAGTCTCCCGTGTATTGGACGCCAAGGAGTTTCACCGGGACAGTGATTCGTTTTGTCGTGGCCTTGATTGTACAATCGCCTTCAACGGAAAGCTCGGTTTCGGATAGCGCTGTTGCTTTCACGGAATGAAACATCATCGTGGGGAATTTTGCCACGTGCAACATATCGCGCGAACGGATGGCGTTGTCTCGGTCGCTGTTGCGGCTATCGACGCTGTTCGTATAGACAGTGAACTCAACTTGAATCGCTGCAGGTTTTTTCTGGTCGAAGTGAATCGTCCCCTCAAAATCTTTGAAACGACCTTCCTCTTTCACGACCATCCACTTGGTCACCGCAAAGCCGACATTGCTATCGAGCTTTCGGATGGTGAATATTTTTTGTTGGTTTCTTGCTAGCGATACTGCGGCAATGGCAATGACGACGAGAGTTCGACAACGTGATCGCATGAATTTCCTCTGGTTGAAAGTTGAATGGTTCAACCAATGAGATACGGTAGGCGGAGAAAAGGTTGGAAGAGATTGGAAAGGAGGGCGAAGGGAGGGTTAACTGTGGGGTGTTCCAAAAACAGGATCTGCTTGTTAAATGTGGTTATCAGAATTTTCTTGGTTTCTCTGGCAGCGGAATAAGAATAGCACTCAGGAATCCTACCACAATCATCCAGAAACCCTTGCCGGTGTGTGAGAAAACCGATCCACTGAATTTAAGTCCATTTTGCACTGCCTGATCGATTATTTCATTCAGAGTTAATAAATAGACGATTATCGCTATCCCTCCAAATATCACAGAGTAGAACTTTCGTGCATTCCCGCTCATTTGTTCTGAGAAAAACGCTAGTCCAGCGAGAGCCAATGCGCTGATTGGAATGCTCCACAACATTCCAAATTTGACTGCAAACCGAAAAGCACTCCCACTTTCAAATTCGCCCACGAACAAAGGAAAAACAAAAAATGAAATGATTGGTGAAAGGCTACAAATGAAGGACAGGGCTTTTTTCATGGTCAATCTGGCAAACGAAAGGTGAATGGCAAAGTTATCCAAACAGCAATTGGTTTCCCTTGCGAGTAGGCAGGTTTAAACGTCCACTGTTTTGCGGCATCCATGCACGCTATATTGAATATCTCGGCGTCACTCTTCAGCACCACAGCTTGCCGGACAATCCCATTTTTGTCGACCCACAACTTAAGGAATACATTACCTTCAACTTGGGCTCTCTTTGCAATCTCAGGATATATTGGATCCACCTTCTGTTGTGGTATGGGTTCCGTGTCGAACGGAACGAAATCCGGCGGAGCTATGTCGTCAGACTCAGGCTCGGAAGATATTTCGATGGTGTCCTTTTGTACTTCCTTGGCAAATGTGGTCTCGCGCCGAAAAGTGATGCTGGAATCTTTGTTAACGTTGTAATTTGCAAGAATTTGTTTTGAAGATTGCTCATACAGGAATATCCGAGTTAGTCGAGCATCGAATGAACAGTTGATCTTCGTCTCCTCGTGCGGGTCGTCGATCGTTGGTGTCTTGGTGTATATTCGCTCGTAGTTGCTCCGTTGGTAGTCAATCGGTCTCACGGCAACCGCTAGTACGACCGACTTGCTAAGTTTTTTAGCCTGCTGGGGCGGGCGATAAATTGAAAGGGAGAATGAATTAGTTATTCTGTCGAAAATAGAATCGGGAATAAAATCGATGTTCGTGATATTAATTACGTAGTCAAACACGGAATACTTTCGGACGGTTACGGCTTTCCCAAATGCATTTGTGGCCACATAACTTTCCATATCCTGATAATCTGTTTGGATGATTATCGGAGTAGCCTTGGACACTTTGTAGGAATCACACACGTAGTCTTGCAATCTTCCACCACCGATTGTGAGCCTCCCCGAATCAATGTCGTACTTGAAATTCTTGGATTCATTCTTTGGAATTTCGGTAACAGCTAATAACACTATCATTGAAGTGTCAACGCGTTTCGACATCCTGATTTTATATTCCGGCTCGGTCTCAAATTCCTCTCTTTTTGGATTCTCTTTCATCGAAGAAAAAAACGTAAAAAAGCGTTTGGTGTCAGTGAGACTGTTCTTCGAAGAAGATGGCACTTTGGAAGTATTCATCGTTGACCTCTGTGCGCGAAGTTGATTCACGCTCAAGGCGGAGAGAAACACGAATATCGGAACGCATTTAAGCCGCATGTTTTTTATCTCCATAGGTTCAAAGTGTTGACGCAAAACGTGTGCAACAACACCCCTGTTGTTTTTGCCCCTTAGAATATCAATTTATCGTGTGGCCAAAGACAATGGAGAGATTACAACTGTTCTCCATATAATGAGCGAGTGTCGGTGTTTGTGCTGTTAGCCGCGGTATGAACGAATGAAAGTTCATCTGAGCTAGAGTGAAACCTTGTCAAGCAATGGTCCGGAAAGCACGTCTCCAAGAAAAGCCTCAAGGTTTACTGCTGCATTGTCGACCTCTTCCCGGCTTGGTCTCGGGACATAACCATGGGCTAGTTTGCTCCTGAGATTATAGCAATGAGTAAAGAACTTAGGCGGACTCAAGTTGAGATACTTTTTGTCGCCAAGACGAAGAGCGAGTTTTCGCCCGGCCTGACTAATCGAGTCTTTCAATAGCCATTGAAGTGAGCCCAGCAACGATTCCCTCTCTTCTCTTGGAAGGTGAAGTGCAAGTTTGGTGCGACAAATTAGCTTCTGAACGTGCTTCTGGGATGCCGCAGAGCGCAATTCAGGCATGAGAAGTGTTTCGACTCCCATCATTAGCATAAGGAGTCGGGCATCGGCTGACGGCTCGAAGAAGGAAGCGCTGAAAAGATCGAAAGCCAGACGATACTCGTATGGTACCCGCTCACGCAAGTTGTAGGCAAGTCGCACTGCTTCGAAGAATTTGTCTTTCCCCTTTGTTAGAACATAGTCTGCTTGAACATTCGCAAAACGAGCTGGGGGGTCAGTCTCAAACACCATCAGGCCGTGGACGTCATTCAAGACTCGTTGATGACTGCTATCTTGCTGAAGATACTGCAGGCCGGCTTCAGTGAACATACCCTTTGGTGCTCGGTCACCGAAGTCAGCACCAATTCGTAGACGGGCGAACGCCATAGTGATGGCATCTCTTAAGTCCTCTGCAGCAACATGAGATGCTTCCTCGGATGCGTATCCGTCACCCCGAAAAACAAGGTCGATAGATTCAGAGATTGCCGTTCCTTGATTCTTTGAGCGCAACGAAATCTCTGGTTGCGTATTCTCCGGTGTCAACGGCCACTTGTCTGTTTCTATTCCGATTCGGAGCCGTTGGGGGAGTTTGAATCGCATTCTGAAGGAGTAAGGCATACTGTTCATGGATAGGTCGCAGGGCGGCTAACTACCTGAATTACGTGTAGCGTCTATGCCTTTTTGGGACGGACAAGTGATTCAAGTTTCGTTCTGTAGCAATACCCTGGCACAGCTTCGAGGTCGGCAGGTTGGCAGGTTGAAAATCAGAAGAAATCGTATTGCCTCCGTGAAGGTTTCGTAAGCGGGAGTAATGGTACAAACTCTCGCGTGGAGAAGCAAGAGACAGGAAAGCAATTAACAATTTACAATTGAAAATTGAAAACCACAGTCCGTCTCGGAACGTCCCGACGATGATGCCAGTCGGGACTACTCGACTGCCGAGAAACAAATCTTGATACCGAAGCGATCTCTTCGGTGTACCCGAGAGCCTGGATTCTTCGACCTTGCTTCTTGCTCGATTTTGCTTTGGGGTTGAAGTCGAGACAAAGCCCTATCCAATACTTCAAATCTTTTGTGGAGTCGATTCCTTTTGGCGCTACATAGACATAGCCTTTCATGGGACGTCCGGCAAAATCCATCGGGCGGGCGCCGGGTTTCCGAACAGCGGCGTCGAAAATTTCTGGATCGATCCGTGCCATCAGATCGTTCTTCACGATGCCGACGCACATTTTATCTTTCACCATGAACGCGATGCCGCCGAACATCTCTTTTTCTTTGAACTTCACACCTCGCGTTTCCAGATCAGTACGGATGCGGTCGGCCAAATGCAGATCGTAAGCCATTAGTCCTCCTCTATTTGATGAAAGCTATACAAGATTTAAGAATGAGCTAACGTTGATCCTCTGGGAAGCAGAGGGGGCGGACTCTTCTCTCTTTCCACAGTTTTGCCCTTTCTTCGGCGATGCAGCCTATTGCTCATCCTCCAATCAGGAGCCGTTCTGTCATTTCTTCTCTATCATAGATGAACAGTCCAAATTTTCCAAAAACTTCTTTTGAATAGACGAAATACTTTCCATCCCTTGAAAGATTAGCACTGTGGACAAAATCTCCAACAGCAAGCTTTCGAGCTTGCGAGCCATCTGAATTCATGACAAAGAGAGCGCTTGTCCTCTCCTGCTCGGAAATGAAGTAGATCTTTTTGCCATCTTTCGACCAGTGGGCGTCCCCCTCAGGAAAGCTGTTATTGGTCAGGTTCCTCGCGTGCGAACCATCCGTTTCCATGATAAAAATTTCTGCCGAGTTTTTCACTTGGTTCCGCACCTGCAATTTCTCCTGACTCGACAACTTCGGAAAACCATCCGGGAAAATCATCTGCTTTGAAAATAGGATCTGTTTTCCATCGGGAGACCATCGGGGGTTGCCGGTTTCACTATCGCCATAGTTGGTTAGAGAAAATCTTCTCGTACCGTCTGTCCGAATCGTAAAGATTTCCGTACCTCTTGACGCTTGCCGAGGGCTCGAAGTGAAAACGACTTGGTTTCCATCTGGCGAGAGATCAGGAAGAAAATTTCCAACACTGTCGTTCGTAATCCGACGTTGATTCGAGCCATCCGCGTCCATAATGTATATCTGTTCGTGCGTGCCGTGCCCATCTCGATCGGAGATGAATACAATTTGCCCTCCATCGCTGGACCAGCGCGCTTGCGAATCGTTGACTTCTCCGTTGGTTAGTTTGCGCAAGCCGGAACCGTCAATGCGGATCGCATAGATGGCAAAATTTCCATCTCGCGTGGATTCAAAGATGATTTGCGATCCATCGGGAGAAAAATCTGGATTGAAGTAGTAAGCCGCCTTCGGTTCTTCCTGAGAATGAAGCAACAGAGGGACCATCGCAAGAAAGATGAAGAGCGTTTGGTAGATTTTGTTTCTCAAGACATACTCACTAGATCGAAGGGGTTTATGCTGACGGCCGTGCATCTTCCGTTAGACTGAAGGCATTCAAGAAATGAAGATGCTTCCGCTGACTGCACCTTCCCACTAAGCTCGAACACGCTGGATTCGTCCATCACTCTTTATGAACCACCGCTTTGCATTAGGGTGAGGTATTGATTGAAACCGGTTCGATGAAAACAATTCGCGTAACAAATTCTCCCAGCCATTCATCGAGCATTTTGCTGTCAAGCCGCAGTACACCCTCGCGCGCCACGCCGCGTGGAAGGGGATAGAACGAGGCAAGTCGGTCGACGACACGCTCGCGGTCTACCGCAATCGTGCGAGGAATCAGATGCCAGAGACTAATTGCATCGTCTGATCCCGATCGCGTTAGGATGCTGTTGAGTGCTGAACCGCTGCCTCCGTCGAAATCGAATTGTGAGAGTGCCTTGCGGAATTCCGGCGATGACTCTTCTGAGTAGGGTGTGCCGGGGCCGATGCCGCGGCGCGTTTCGCACATGGCAAAAGCCGGAACGTATGCTGTTCGTCCGTTGAATTCCAACGAAACTTCTCCGGCTGTGACGTGGAGAATTGAGTTGCCCTCTTCATCGACGTTCAGATCGTATGCACATCCAAGGTCAACGGCTGTGGCCGAAGGAGTCTCCACAATGAAAATACGCGGAGGTGAGGAGACGCTGGCGTGCACGCTTCCTTGTGCAAGCTCAAGCCGATGTTCCATCGCCTGTGTATTGAGCAAGCGGAGGCGAGAGTTAGGGCCAAGTTCTACGTGTCCGATATCCGCCACAGTGATACGTGCGCTGGAGCGCGAATCGGTTTCGAGCCAATTGCCTTCAAAGATTCTTCCTGCGCTCGCGATCGGTTGATGATCAATAGTCGGGGCGCCGGCGATGCGCTCCACATCCCACGCGGTGCGAGGAGAGCGAAGTGCAAACCAATACCCGCCGAACGCCACAGCCAACGCTGCAGCAAGCGATGCGGCGCGGACAAGTGGTAAGTCGATGAGATTGCGAGGCGTTCGATGAGAGTCTTGGGTGCGTTGCGAGAATTCGAGTAGCTTTAGCGGCTGGCGCGGCAATTGAGCTGCGATGGATTGCCACACGCCGTCGGGTGGCGGAATTGATTTCGGCATTTCTTGAGCTCGCAAGATCAGCGAACGCAAGCGCTCGACTTCTTCCGTACACAGGGCACATTCGCTCAAGTGAGCCTCAAGGCGATTTCGGTCATAGGCCGAAAGCGTGCCATCCACGAGATCGTCGAGAAGTAGTTGGGCTTCGTTGTGATTCATTTCAGCACCTCCCGCAGAAGTTGCCGGGCGCGGTGAAGCTGGGATTTTGACGTTCCAACCGCCACGCCAAGTTGTTCTGCAATTTCTTCGTGTCGAAAACCCTCCACATCGTGCAGTACGAAAACAATCCTCGCCTGTTCGGGCAGACGGGCGATTGCTTTTTCCAGGTCGATCGATTCGGCGTGCACGGGATGTGTGCTGGCGGGTAGTTCATCGAACCCTTCTCTCGTGGATTCGCGCGTGCCACGGATCTGTTGAGTTTGGAGCGAGCGGGTCACAAGATTGACTGTTAAGCGATGCATCCAAGTGGAGAAAGCCGCTTCGCCCCGGAACGAGTGAAGTTGTTCCCACGCGCGGACAAACGCATCCTGCGTCAACAATTCTGCCCGGTCGCGGTTCGCCGCGAGGCGCAGACAGAGTGCAAAGACACGTCCAGCGTTTGCACGGTAGAGCGACTCGAATGCTTTCGTATCGCCCCGCTGCGCATCGAGAACCTCCTCGGTTAAATGCCCGTTGAATGCTGTTGTCGGTCTCAATTCAAGTGCGATAGCAACTGCCGCCATGGTGCATTGTTCGATACCGGCGGCGGTGAAATGGTTGGAAGGGATGACGAAAGCAATTTAGAAATAATTCTGCGGGAGGCAATGATGGGTTATTCTCGGCTTTTCCTGCGGTGATTTCTTCCCGCCAATAATGCCTTCCAGGGATAACAAGCGAAGAAAAAAGGCGGCCTTGTGGCCGCCCTTGCGTTGCTCACCCCACGGTTCCCTTTTCTCACGATAAAGGAGTATTCAACACCGCCAGAAATGGTTCACGGATTTCACCGCTTGAACAAATCTCCGTTGAGATACTTCAATCCCGAATCAACGATGATAGTAACAATCTTCTTTCCGGGGCCGAGAATTCTTGCACGTTGCAGCGCCGCCCACACGTTTGCTCCGGATGTGATTCCTCCGAAGATTCCGTCGAGCTTTGCTAACTTCCGTGCCGTTTCGATTGCTTCCTCATCCCTGACGGCTATGATTTCATCCGCCAGATCCAAGCGACAGATTGCGGGGACAAACCCTGCTCCAATGCCTTCCAAGCGGTGCGTTCCCGTTATTTCCCCACCCGAAAGAGCGCGCACGTGGTACGGCTCGATAGCGACGCAACGAGTTTTTGGGTTTGCTTGTTTCAGCATCTCTGCATTTCCCGAAAAACATCCGCCCGTACCGACGCCCATAATAAACTCATCGACGGCGTTGCCCAGTTGACTCAGAATCTCCTTCGCCATGGCGTGGTACGCGTTCCTGTTGTCGACATTGTTGAACTGGTCGGTCCAAAACGTATTGGGCTGCTTGCTCAATTCTTTTGCCCTTGCCACCATCGAGTCGATGAGCGTTGCCGTGATCTTCCGGTTCTCGCTCGGAAAAATCTCAAGCGTCGCACCGAAGGCACGCATCGTTTGAAGTTTCTCTTCTGAAAAGGCGTCTGATGTGACGAAGTGTGCTCGGTAGCCTTTGGTTGCACAGACCATTGCAAGTGAACTGCCGGTGCTTCCTCCGGTATAGTCCATCACGGTGCCACCCGGTTTCAATTGGCCGCGTCGCTCGGCACCCTCAACCATCGAGAGTGCCATGCGGTCTTTCATGCTTCCGGTGGGATTTGCGCCTTCGTACTTCACGTAAACCTCCGCGCAACTTTGATCAACCAAGCGGTCGAGTTTGAGGAGCGGAGTATTTCCTATTGCGATCATCCTATCCCTCGGGCGCGAGAATTCGAATTGGCATCAACGAACAAAATGTTTACGCGGGTTGAGTCGGAGCGAGGGACTTGACGACGCCGACGATGTTTCCCTGCGGGTCTTTGAACAGTGCGTATTCGACCATGCCGGGGATCACTGTCTTCGGTAGAATTGTCTTTGCGCGCATTTTTTTCGCCTTCGATAGATAGGCTTCAATGTCCTCCACTTCGACGTAGAAGGTAACGCCCCATTTCCCTCCGCGCTGCTTGGTGCCTATCCCGCCTCCGATTCCTTTATCCTGCGCCTTGACCATGCCGTACCGAATCTCCTTGACCCACTCAGTTTCCCAGCCGAAGAGCTTCGCGTAGAACTGCGAAAGCTTCTTCCCGTCCTTGGACATAATTTCAAAATGTGTGACTGCGTTGGGCATATTGCCTCCGTTGGTAAGTGTTATGGTTGTGGAGTAGTTGTTTGTGGTGGAGAAACGTCGACAGTCGTCAGCGTGCGCGAAAGAGCAATGCAGACGATCGTGGTGGCGAACGAAAGATAGCCAACGAGTCCATAGTTCGCAAGAGCCCCGGTTTGCGATTTTCCGATCATGAATCCGGCAATAAACGTCGATGCTCCTGCAGCAAGCTGCGTGATGGAGGAATTGATGCTCAAGAAAGTTCCTCGTCTCTGCGGTTGGACGGAAGCGGAAACCATGGCCATCGAAGGAACAACACGGCCTGAGACAAGGACCATAAAAAAGACCGTCGTAACGATTGCTACCGAAAGAGTCGATTGGGGAAGATGAGTCAGCACAAGGATAGGGAAAACCGACAAACTCGCTACGACCGTGAAGACGGGAAGTTTCCCGTACTTGTCGGCCAGCTTGCCGATCACGCGGGAAGAAACTAATGTCGCCAATCCGCCCGAAAAGTAAATGTAGGGAAGGTCGGACTCAGCCACGCCCACGTTGCGGACAAAATAGGGACTGATGTAGGGAATGATTGAGAAGCCTGCGAAGACGAGCGTGCTCATAAAAGCAAGCGCACGAAGGGTTGAAGTTTCAGAAAAAATTGAAAGCACCGTTCGCCACGCCTGCTCGGTCTTCGGAGAATTCAAATGAGTCCGGATTTCAGGAAGAATTTTCGAGCCGAGCACGAGCAGCACCAGCGCCACACCTGCGAGGACGACGAAGGGCGCGTGCCAACTGAATTTGTTTGCCAGGAATAATCCGATGGGAACTCCGGCCACTTGTGCGAGCGAGAAGGAGGACATCACCATGCCCATTGCGGCGCCCCGTCGCTCGTACGGAATAATATCAGACACGATGGTCATAACCACTGCGCCGAGAACTCCTCCGAATGCGCCGGCGACAATGCGAGCGCCGAGCAAGAAGTAGAAGGTGGGTGCGACTGAGCAAAGAAAAGTACCGACCGCAAACCCGCCGTATAAAACCAGCAGTGAGCGCTTTCGATCGAATCGGTCGAGAAAGAAGGAGGCGAGAAAGCCCGTGATGCCTGCTGTGAAGGTGTAGGCCGAAACGACAAGTCCAAATTCTTGAGGCGAAATACCAAAGAGCCGCATCAGCTGGGGGCCGAGCGGCATCATGATCACGAAATCCAGAATGTTGGTGAATTGGATTGCGGTGAGCGTAACGAGTACGAGAGTTTCTTTGCGAGCGGGGAGGGTCATTGGTTTTCAGATATCAGTTATCAGCTTTCAGCCGTTAGCGGTCAGCAATTCGCATTCACCATTCTGCAATCAGCATTCCGAAATCTTGCTCATTGTTTATGAGTTGCTTCCATCTCATCAATACTCCTGGGCCAATCGCCTTTGAGCAGCCGTGAAAGCGAACGGTCAGCGAGAAGCTTTCCTCCCGTTTGGCAGCGTGGACAGTAGTTGCATTCATTCTCCGCATAGACGATTCGTTGAACCGTCGTTCCGCACACGGGACAGGGTTTGCCGAACTTTCCGTGCACGGCCATTTCGGGATGGAAGGCCGTGACTTTTTCCGGAAACTCTCCGCGTAACTGCTCGCGCAATCGTTCCGTCCATTCATTCAGCGTCATTCGCGCGGCATCGAAAAGTCTGCTCGCCTCCTCATCGCTCAACTTCGAGGAAAGCTTCAGCGGCGAAAGTTTTGCGCGATGCAAAATCTCATCCGAATACGTGTTGCCAATGCCGCTGAACAGCGTCGGGTCGGTCAACGAACGTTTAAGCGTGTGGTTTTCTTTCGACAACTGCAAGCGAAAATCGTTCAGCGTTGCGCCGAAAATCTCCAGCCCGCCACGGTCAAATTGCTTCAGCGACTCCTTCCCGCGCATCACGTGAAGCGATGCCCGCTTTTTCGTGCTGGCCTCAGTCAAGAGCAACGTGCCCGTAGAAAAGTCAAACGCCGCGAGCCCAATCTTGCCCGGCGGTTTCACGCCACGCTTTTTCCAGTGAAATCTTCCCGCGACCATCAAATGGAAGACAAGATAGAGATCGTTCTCAAATTCCCACACCACGCGCTTGCCGATACGATGGAGAGCGCGGATTTGTTTTCCTTCCGCCTCGAAAATCGGTGGGTCAACGGTGCGTACAAGAAACGGACTGGCGAGCCGGATTCTTTCGAGCGGCTGTGAGCTGATATGCGCGTTCAGGGCTTCTATGTAGAGGGTGATGTCTGGAAGTTCAGGCATTCGATTCGGATCGCGGTGCGATCGTGCCGATGAAGCGCTCCGCAATCGTCAGCCGCTCGGCTTGATCATCTAATTGTCTGTACTCGACGCCAAAGGCGAGTTTGAATTCTTCGTAGTCTGATTGCGATTTCCAATAATCAATCGTGATGTATCGATTTTGAATGAGAGTGTCCCGGAGCAGATCGGTCTTCAAGTACCCAGTCGATTTGCGAAAGAGCTGCGCCCAGCCGCCGTTCGATCCATACAGTTCTTCAAACTCCCTTGCCAAGTTGGTGCGGACTTCGAATTCCCAGATAACGATAAACTCGGCGGATGATTCAGGAAGAGGTGGCATGGCGAAGGGGTTTGTTGCGGATAAAGTAGGAAACGGAAGAGAAACTCTCAAACCTTCATTTTGCCCAGTAGCAGCGGTGAAAGAATCTCCGCCGTCGACGCGCTTCTCGGCGCGACAGTGCGAAACAGAAACCACGACTCGCGATGTTCCGTCCACTCTCCTCGTTTCAAGGTTACGAGCGGGCCAAGGCTCTCCACTTCGAGCATCTTTGCGTTTGTGAAGAATTCTGCGTTGCACCCGAAGTCAGGATAGGTCGCGTTCTTCTTCAAAGGAAATTTCTTCAAGAACACACGATCTCCGTTGATATAAGCCGCCCATCCTTTTGTAATCCGAGCGCCGATTTTTTGCAGAGATGTGGATGTAGAATCCTGCTTGATTTCCACAAAGTTGTCTCCCCACACGTAGCGCGCATCCGTCATGCGGGTATAACTCCATAATACAAGAGGGCGAACGGGAAGGACTCGTCTGGAGTGCGGTTGAAACGGTTCCTGCGGGAACACGGCGCGTCCGCCGGGAGCCATCACGCTCAACGCCCACGGTGCGAGCGTGCGCGATTTCGACCCCTTATTGGTAATGCGGTGAACCAAGTCGACGCGATTCTCTGTGGGCGATATACGAAGGCGAATTTGCTTCTGGATTTTCGGTTTCTTTTCAATCTGTGAATCGAGAATGAGCCAGCCGTTTTTCTCTTTCCAGTCAACGGGAAGATTATCGGGATGGTTCGTGATGCCCTCAATTTCCGGGGCTATCCAAAGCCGATGTCCGCCGTAGCTCTTGTACTGGCTGCCGAAATTCCTGCCGAGCTGCTCTTCGTATTCCACAAATTCATTTTTACCTCCGACAAAGCCGAAGCGAATAATGCGCGGCCCAACATCGGTTGTGGCGATGAGTTCAATCTCGCTGTTGGCAAGACGAAGGCAGTTTTGCCAGCCAGAGTAGGAAACGACGCTGGATTTTTTGATTTGATGATTTTGTGATTTGGAGATTGAAGGAGGTATCATTTTATTTTTCTCGATTTGGCGGTGCTGAGAGATGCAGAAAAGATTCTCAGGATTTCATTCGCCTCAGTGAGCAGTCTTGGCAAGTCGTTGGATGTAATTGCTCCTGCTTCAGTCATCATTTCGAGCCAGAATACCGTCTCATCGGCTTCTTCGACAACAATGCCAGGCTTTGCCATAAATTCGGCACGCGAACGAGCTCGGCAAACCGCTCGATAGTTGGCTGCGACCGATGTTGCAGATCGCATGAGTTGCTTGCCTAGGATTTTTGATTCGTCTGAATTGGGCAGCGTGCGAATAAATCGAATGACGGCAATCGCAAACTCTTTCGTCCGTTTCTGAAGTTGTATTGCTTGATCAAGCATTCTCAGCCTCATGAAAATATGCGATCATCCAAATCAGAAAATCTCCAAATCTCTAAATCTCAAAATCTTTCATCTCCGCTTCCATCCCGGCCCCTTCACAAACCTTCCCGGCGTAGCCCCCGTGTGTTCGCCATCCTTGAGGACCTGCACGCCGTTGACGAAGACGTGTGCCACTCCAGTCGAGTATTGATGCGGCTTGTCAAACGAGGCGTGGTCTTGAATCTTGGAAGGGTCGAACACCACGACGTCTGCAAAGCAGCCGGGCAACAGTCTTCCGCGTCGCTTGAGCTTGAGATTTTCTGCCGGAAGAGAGGTAAGTTTGCGAATCGCCTCTTCCAGAGAAACAATCTTCTCATCGCGCACGTACTTTCCGAGCAGGCGCGCTACGTTGCCGTAGGCGCGCGGGTGCGGATTGGACTTGAGAAAGTTCCCTTCCGGCGCCATCGATTCGGCGTCGGAACCAAAGCTGACCCACGGGAGGGCAATCTGCTTCTTGATATTATCTTCACTCATTAAAAAGTACACGGTGGAGACACGCGTGCCGTCGTCGATCACCAAATCCATTGCCGTTTCTTCCGGGGATTTGCCGCGGAGTCTCGAAACCTCCGCCAGCGTTTTGCCGGTAAGATATTTCAGACTGTCCTGTTTGAAACCGACGAGCAAGACGCGCTCCGCCGAACCCGCAGCAAGGTAAAGATTCTCCCAGGCGTCAGTCGGTGTGGACATTTCCTTCACAACCTTCTGACGAGTTTGCGGATCCCTCAAGCGTGCAGCCCACGCTTTGTAACCCCCTTCTTGAACCCACGGCGGCATCGATGCGTCAAGTCCGGTTGCGCCCGCAGGGTAGGTGTACATATCAGCGGTAATTTTCAACCCGCCCGCCCGAGCAGCGTTGACCTTGCTGATGACGGCATCCATCTTGGTCCAATTCGACTGGCCGGCGGCTTTCAGATGATAGATCTCAGCCGGAAGATTCGCCTCGCGTGAGATGACGATTAGTTCATCAACTGCCTCTAAGAGGCGGTTACCTTCGCTCCGCATGTGCGAAATATAAGAACCACCGAATTGCGCTGCGACTTTGCAGAGTTCGATTAACTCATCGGTCTTGGCGTAGAATGCCGGCGCGTAGATGAGCGACGAGCCAACGCCCAGCGCGCCTTCTTCCATGGCGACGCGTACGACGGATTTCATTCGCTCAAGTTCTTCCTCCGTGGGTGGGCGATCCACGTAGCCGATTTCGTGGACACGGACGGTAGTCGCACCGACAAACGAAGCGACATTCGTGGCAATTCCCCTTCCTTCCAGATAAGCGAGATACTCTCCGAGTGTTGTCCAATTGATATCGTACTTGATGTCGCCTTGGCTTTCCCGATCAGACTTCTTCATCTCCTCATTCCACGGACCCATCGACTCGCCTTCGCCCATCACTTCCAGCGTTACGCCCTGGCGGATGTCGCTTTGCGATTTCGGGTCTTCGATAAGAGACGTTGTTGCCCAGCTGAGCATGTTGATAAATCCCGGTGCGATTGCAAGTCCGTGGACGTCGATCTCGCGTCTCGCTGTGATGTTCTGCCCGGTTCCCGTTGCGACGATTGAATCGCCGTTGACGTAGAGGCTGCCGTGGACTGGAGGTCTCCCCGACCCGTCATAGAGTAATCCATTACTGATCACAAGGTCAACTGTTTGTTGGGCAGAGGCGCACGACAACGCGAGGAAGAAGGTGAGCAGACGATGCATGGGGATCCTTTGGATTGGTTGGAGTGGAAAAATGATACCGAAAAGAAGCAGGTACTACAACAGCGATTTCAACTTATCGTATCCGGTGCGGCTGACTGTGATTTTGTCGCCACTTTTCAAAATCGCTACACGGCCCTCCTTGCCATACGGTTCGATGCGCGCTATGCGTTCGATGTTGAGAATGAATGAGCGATGTACGCGAACAAACTTCGTTGGCTCCAGTTGATTTTCGAGATCGTTCATGCGCTCTTGTTTGAGATGTTTTTTGCCCACGGCACGAATTTCTACGTAATCATCTTGAGCCTGGATGTAATCGATTGATTCAACGGGGATGACGACGACTCGAGTTCCCTCTCTTACAAGGATACGCTCGAGGGGTGACCGGTCTTCTTTCAACAACCGTAACATCGGCAGAAGGTTCTTTGATTTCGATTTTGTTAATCGTTCTTGAACACGCCGTATGGCGTCGTCGAATCGCGCTTGTCCGACAGGCTTCAGCAGGTAGTCGACGGCGTGTGCATCGAAAGCTTTCAACGCGAATTGGTCGTACGCAGTCACAAACACGACCGCAGGCGGCGATTCAAGCAATTCCAGCACTTCAAACCCGCTGAGCTTTGGCATTTGGATGTCGAGAAACATTACGTCCGGCTTCAAGTCTGCTACTGCTTTCACCGCCTCAAACCCGTTCACGCATTCGGCAACCACGCGAAAGTTCTTGTGGAGGGAGAGATATTCCCGCACGATCGACCGTGCGAGTTGCTCGTCATCCACAATGATGGCTTTGATTGTTTTCACAATACGCGGAGAGGAAGTGTTACTTCGGCAATGAACGTCTCTTCCCTCTTCGTAGTCAAAAGCTGTGCTCGATTGCCATACGATGCCTGCAATCGTTGACGCACGTTAGAAATGCCCATACCGCTCTGCCTGGGGGATTTGGAGCCGGCGTCGAACGGATTTTCAACACGCACAGAGATGAACGGTCCATTTTTTGCAACCGTGATGTTGATCGAACCCCCCTCGACCAACGATGCCACGCCGTGCTTCACGGCATTTTCGACGAGCGGCTGAATGATAAGAGGCGGAAGTTTGCACAAGAGCGTCGGTGGGTCTATCTCAAACTTCGTTCGCAATCGTGTGTCGAACCGTACCTGTTCGATGCGGAGGAATTGCCGTACCAGCTCGAGTTCTTGCTCGACGGTGATTTCTTTTTCGCCCCCCAGTTGAAGGCTAGTGCGCAGAAACTCCCCAAGGAGGATCGTCATTTCCCTTGCTGCCGAAGGGCTGTTCGTTGTGAGTGCGCTGATAGAGTTTAAGCTATTGAAAAGAAAGTGAGGGTCGATTTGCGTTCGTAGAAATCGGAGTTCTGCCTCTTGCGCGAGCATTCTCGACTCAACTGCTAGTTGCTCTGCACGCTGAGAATCTTCCATTGAGATGAGCACGTAGAAGAATGCGGCGGAGAGTAAATACAACCCTGCCACGGCCCCGACCCACCAGGGAATGTGCAATACGTTAAGCTGGATTGGCGCGAGCAGTTCCGCCGAAAAGAGTAACTTAATCCAGCCCGAAGCAATTCCCACCCAAACGATGCCCGAGATGATGGCAATAAGTGAGTGCGATGCGAGGGCCCGGGCCAGACTGTTTGAACGTAACGGAAGAGCGCGGCAGAGAAACCAAGTAGCGACGCACTCGAATGAAAAGAGTAAGGTTGGTGGGACAACGACAAACAACGATGGCGCCAACGCGATCGCGTTGGTGAAGGCAAAGATTGCACTGAACACTCCCCCGACCCCCAGCCAGACAACAAGCGACACAGCGAATTGATTTGTGTTTCGGAAGAAAGGATGCACGGTGGAAAATATACGAAGAGTCACGGAAAGTTCCGTGACTCTTTCGGGATGGTTACAGAAGCTGGCTTTAGTTAGAAATCTCGACGCCACCCATAATGACTTGGCCGTCGATAATAAGCCGCTTGGCAGGGTCTTGCTTGCCGGGAAATGCCTTGTGTTCGATACCGCCCATAATCGGTGTGCCGCGCACAATCACCGTCCAATCCTGAGGCACTTTCATCTCGATCCCGCCCCAGAAGGCGAAGACGTTGATGACCGCCTCTTGTTTCAAGCCGGCGCCTCGCAAATCCACTTCGACACCTCCCATAATTGCCGTGAGTTCGCCTCCTCGAAAATCTTGCGAGCTGCTCACTCTGCGAAATCCCGACATGATTGCTGTTCCCTGGATGATAGAATCTTCGGACGCACTTCCCGGGAGCGTTGTAGCGTTCCTGCCTCGCATTGACGATTTCCACAACATCATCCCGCCGATGGCAATAAGGAATATGGGCCAGAGTTCCCAGGGGTCAACGTATACCCAATGGAGCCGCCGGGCAAGAAGGAGAGCTCCGAACAAAGCAAGCATCGCACCCCAAAACCTGCTCGAAGGTCGTTCCGGAAAAACGACTTTTACCAATCCATAAATGACGAGCAACGCTGGCCAGAAGCGAAGATAATCTTCTGCGTAAACCATCCCGAAGTTGTCCAGCAGAAACAATGTGCCGATGCCAATGATAATCAAGCCCAGCACGATCTGCGGTGAAAGCCTCGACCTGCTATTCATGGTTGTTCTCCTTCATTTGAACGAACGCGAAATTGGCGCGCAACGCTTTTGGCAATGACTCCGAGTCCTACGCCGATCAGGATCAGCGGCCACGTATCGTGGAATGAAAGATCCCAGAGGTGATTCATTCCAATAAAGAACGCTGCACCCATGAAGAACCAGAAAATTGAATCTGACCGGTGTTCCCACGTTTGCCCGGAAAACAGGCGAGCGAACCCGATGATGACAAATATGAGTGGCCACAATTTGTGGAACGGAAACTGGATCACATCAATATTGCGCAGCAGAAAGAGAATGCCAATGCCGATGATCATGATGCCCGTGAAGAACTGACCCCGGTGCTTCGTTTGCGTGTATTCCATAGTGCCTCCTCTGGCTAGTGGTTCTGTATGCAACTTACTGCAGAGTGGTAGAATTGTTACAGAAAAATCGGTGAGTATCGGCTGGGAGTCGGTGAACGAAGAAAAGTCGTTTGCCGGGTCATCGAATTACTGTTGAATGTCGGAGGGGAGGTCGATGTCGAGCGACCCTTGCGGGAAGAGAACGAATGCGGTTTCTGTAGGGTTGCGTTCGATGATTGTTCTCGCGCCGCGGTCGCCTCGGAGTGCGAGGAGCTTGGGAAAATACTCTCTCCCAAAAAGGACGGGCGTTCCCGCGACTTGGCCGTAACGAGACGCAACGATGGACTTGCGTGCAGTCGTACACTGAGCAATCAGGCTGTTCAACAATTCGGAAGTCACGTATGGCTGGTCGCAAACCATCAGTATCGAAGCTGAAGCTTCTTTTAAGATCGATTGAACTCCGACTCGGATAGACGAGCTCATCCCTTCACGCCATTCAGCATTGACCAGCACAGAGGCATTTCCGAAGTCGATTGCGTCCCGGATCTCTTGTTCGTGGGCTCCGAGGACGACGATCACCGAAGTCGACGCTGAAGCAATTGCAACGTCGACAGCGTTTTGAAGTAGGAGCTTGTTGTTGAAGTGAGCAAGCTGCTTGGGAGAACCGAATCGGTTCGAATCCCCCGCAGCGAGGATAATGGTGGCGATGTGAGGGTGGAGAGAGCCCAAGATCAAAAGTCAAAAGTTGAAAGGCTTGGACACACGTTAGTTACGTTTCAACTTGATGATGCTTGCGGCGAGGATCTTTGAGATTTCAGTAACTTCTTTCAAAAGTGTGTCAATCGTTTGCGCATCAGCTCCGAGAGCATCTTTGAGCAACGCGAGCCAGTATTTTGTCTCATTTGCGGACTTCAAGGAGTATTCATAGAATCGGATGAAATCTTTGCGAGAACTAGCGGACTTTGCCTCCGCGACGTTAGCGCCGACCGACGTCGAGGATCGGACAAGCTGGTCGAAGAGAGATGAAAAGAGTCGATCCACATTTGTTGCTTTAACGAACTTCAAAATGGCAACCGAAAAAGCGTAGGAGCGAGCGCCTATCTCCATCGTCTGAGCTCCGGATAAGTTTTGAGTTCGCACTTTTGACTTTTCCGATCCGTCCACGAATCCTAACCAAGCGAGTTCATCTCGTGTAACCGCTCACCTTTTCGATCTAGCAAGAATCTTCTCCATCTCATCAATGATGTGGTTCATTTTCTTCATCGTCAGGTCAAAAGGTTCTGAGGTTGTCATATCGACGCCGGCTTTCTTAAGCAACTCGATTGGATAATCCGAACCGCCCGCAGAGAGGAAATCGAGAAATTTCTGAGTTGCCGCCTTGTCCCCTGCCAATACCTTTTCCGAAAGCGCAGCCGAAGCAGTAAATGAAGTAGCGTATTGATAGACGTAGAAATTATAGTAGAAGTGCGGTATGTACGCCCACTCGGCTTTGATCTCATCGTCAACAGTGCACACGCCTTTGTCGTGCCCGTAGTATTTGCGCACGATTTCCAAATAGAGTTCGTTGAACTTGTCCCCGGTGAGCGGCTCACCCTTCTCGGCCAGCCCGTGGATGCGCAACTCAAACTCGGCAAATTGCGTCTGACGAAAAACCGTTCCCTTAATGCCTTCGAGGTAGTTGCCGAGCAAAGAAAGCTTCACGTTGTCGTCTTTGATTTGCTTCAGCATGTAATCGATTAGCAGCGCCTCGTTGAAGGTCGAGGCGACCTCCGCCACGAAGATCGGATAATTAGCGGTAGCATACGGCTGGTTCTTGTTGGAAAGGTACGACTGCATGGTGTGGCCAAGTTCGTGCGTAAGCGTGCTCACGTCGTCGTACTTGCCGTTGTAGTTGAGCAGCATGTAGGGATGGACGTCGTACGCGCCGCCGTTGGAATATGCGCCGGAGCGTTTGCCTTCGTTCGGGTAGTAATCAATCCAGCGGTCGGTGAACGATTTCTTGATGATCTCGGTGTAATCCTTCCCGAGCGGCGCGAGCGATGCGAGCACGTGTTTCTGCGCCTCGTCAACGTCGTACTTTAGATCGACGCCGGAAACAAGGGGCGCGTAGAGGTCGTAGTAATGAAGCGCATCCAGCCCCATCATCCGCTTGCGTAAATTCAGGTACCGATGGAATGTTGCAAGATTCTTGTTGCAGTTATCGACAAGGCTTTGATACACGGAAGTCGGAATCGCGTTCGCATCGACCGAACTTTCCAGCGCGGATGAATACTTGCGCGCGTTCTTGTAGAACATGTTCTTTTTTACTTCTGCATTCAGCATCGTGCCCATCGAGCGGCGATATTCGTTCAATTTGCTGAAGAACGTCGCAAATACTTTCTTACGGTCGTCCCGGTTTGGCAGAGTGCGATTCAACGAGAACGCCGCTTGGTCCAACTTGACCGTCTTTCCGTCGCTGAGCGTCACTTCCGGGTAGGGGAAATCTGCGTTCTGGAAAATACCGTGGATGTTTCCCGGCTCACCCGACATCAAGCTCGCGTCGGCAATGATTTTCTCCTCCCCTTCAGTCCCGGTGTGGGTTTGGCGGCGGAGAATATCATCCAAATAATGTTTGTAGATGCCGAGCTTCTTTTCTTCCTGCAGAAACTTATCGACGGTCTTCCGGTCGATCTTCAAAATCTCCGGCTCAATGTAAGCAGCCTTTGCGCCGTAGTCGGAAAAAATCTGGCTCATTTCCTGCACCATCGCTAACCGGGCGGACTCTTTCGTGTTCTGGTCCGAACTCATACTCGCATAAACGTAAAGCCGACTGAGTTCCTTGTTCAAATCGGTGGAGGCATCTAGCGCAGCGAGGAGATTTTTTGCGCTTTGGCCGAGCGTTCCCTTAAACGATTCGACGTTGGGAATTTGCGCTACGGTTTTCACTTTGGCGGCTTTCCACGCATCGTCGGTGGGGTATATGTCGGCGAGATTCCATTTGTACTTATCGGGAAGTTTGGAGCGGTCCCGCTCTTGGCTCAACGCTTCGTGCGATGATGAGAACGCAAGCCCTGCGAGAGCGAGCGTAACTTTGGCGAATGGGTGCATAGGGTCTCCTGCGTGTTGCATGTGGATGCCTTCATGAATTTTGCGATGGACGAATTCGGAATGCGGCGAGAACGCCGAGGTGAGGTCTGCAGTCCTTTGTTCGCTGGGTAAACATACGAATTTTTCAGAAGTGCAGCCAACATCGCGTTGGACGGACGACTCAAATAGCCTTTGAATGCGCGTGAGAAAAGAGCTACATTTTCACCGTGTGGCTGTTGAGATGTGAGGGGGGGGAAGTGAAGTCGGACAAGCTTTTTATTAGCGGAGAACGAGATGGAAAGATATGCCGTTGAGTTGATTCTGCTTGGGATTGTACTATTGGGAATCTATGTGCGGACGTTCATCAAATCGACGGTAGAGAATTCCATTGCCCACCAATTCGATGTAAAACTCGAACAATTCAAACAGAGTTTTACTCGAGAGCTACACGCCGTGGACAGAAAAGACAAGTACGTGCTTGCTGCACTTGACAAGCGCCTTGAAGTTCATCAACAAGCTTTTGCATTTGCGGTCGAAATGATCCGCAACGTTCATTTCGAGACGTCGGCTCGTCAAGATCTTGAGGGCAAGCTTGACACGTTCTGGATTAACAACTGCTTGTATCTGTCCGCAACTATTCAGAAACAATTCAAAATCGGGATGAACTACTTCTCTACATATGAGATGCTGTTACGTTCATTCAAGCTGACTTCATCAGACAAGAAGGAGCAGAGACTACAAGAGATGTTTGACCACATTTACAATCTTCCTGAAGTCATTGCAAAAGCCATCGACCTTGAATTGATGGGGAATGATGCTTTCTTGCAAGCCGGGAAGAAGATAAACGCTTTAGGAATTGAAGATGTAAAGGAAGAACTATGACCGAACTTATCTGGGATGGTAAATACAAAGATGACAAAAAGGTCGCGCCCGTACGGATTGCTCTGCCGTTTCAAACGATTGAGACGGTGAACGAGAGCGCGCAAGACCGGCAACGCACGCTCGATATGTTCGCGGCGGGCAAACCGACCGAGTGGCGCAACCGGTTGATTTGGGGCGACAAAAAATATGTATTGCCAAGTTTGCTGCCGGAGTTCGCCGGCAAAGTGAACCTGATTTACATTGACCCGCCGTTTAATGTTGGAGCAGATTTTTCTTACACGGCGACGATACCAGACCATCCGGATACGGAAGAAGATGAAACAACGGGATTTCGGAAGGAACCAAGCGTCATTGAACAAAAGGCTTACCGAGACACGTGGGGCAAAGGCCTTGATTCGTATCTAGAGTGGTTTTATGAAACGACAATATTGTTCAAAGAATTGTTGCATCAGGATGGCAGCTTGTATATCCACCTTGATGATAACATAGGGCACTATGCGAAATCAATTCTGGATGAAGTCTTCGGAATTGAAAGATTTACAAATGAAATTATTTGGAGACGAACTGGAGCTCACAACGACCCAGGACGGTTTGGAAATATCCACGACGTAATTTTTTTTTACACGGCCAGCGACAATCATATTTGGAATCCGTCGTTTACGCCGCACTCCGATGAATCTTTGGCAGCATCCTTCTCCTATTTAGAGAGCCCGGATGGAGAAATTATCAGATTGAAGAAAGGAACATTGATCCCCAAGGGCTACAGACGATTTCAAACTGTCACGCTTCGTAGCCCTCACCCACGGCCAAATCTTAAATACGATTTCAAAGGATACAAACCTCACCCAAATGGTTGGTCGGTGAATCGGGAAAGAATGGAGCAATACGACAGAGAGAAACGGTTATTCTATCCTTCCTCAAAACAGGGCGCTTTGAGACTCAAAATGTATCTTGATGAATCTCCCGGAGTTCCAATTCAGGATCTATGGACTGATGTAAGAAAACTTGAAGCTAGTTCGCTTGAACGCGTTGGTTACGAAACACAAAAACCAGAAGCCTTAATCGAACGAATTGTCAAAGCCTCTTCCAACGAATACGATTTGATACTCGATTGTTTTGCGGGTTCTGGCACAACAGCTGCTGTCGCAGAGAAACTCAATCGTCGCTGGATCGCTTGCGACCTCGGAAGGTTTGCCATACACACCACGCGTAAACGGTTGCTGCAAATCCCCAATGTCAAACCGTTTGTTGTACAAAATTTGGGTAAATATGAACGGCAGGCTTGGCAATCGGTTGAGTTTGCAAGCCCCCAAGACCGCGCCACGCAAGAAAAGGCCTACCGCAACTTCATCCTGCAACTTTACCACGCCGAACCAACGAAAAGCTTTACGTGGCTCCACGGCGTGAAAGCAAAGCGAATGGTGCACGTCGGTGCGATTGACTCTCCCGTTTCTCTCGGAGACGTGAAAGCAATTATACAGGAGTTTTGGAAGTCAGTCGGCAAGACGAGCGAAGTCAAAACGAATGGTGTCGATGTCTTAGGCTGGGAATTTGCGTTTGACATCAACGAAACGGCACGTCAGCAAGCCGCAGCAAGCAACGTGGACGTGAAGTTCAAAAAAATCCCCCGCGACGCGATGGATAAGCGTGCAGTCGATCAAGGGGACATACATTTCTTTGAGCTTGCGGGCCTCGACGTGAAATCCAAAGTGAAGGGGAACAAAGTCGAACTTGCGCTCAAAGAATTCGTCATTCCGCCCGACGATGTGCCGGAGGAAGTCCGCAAGTCGGTAACGCATTGGTCCCAATGGATCGACTACTGGGCGGTGGATTGGAATTATCGAGACGATACATTCCACAACGAATGGCAAAGCTACCGCACAAAGAAGGATCCAAAGATCGTTCTCGAAACGTCGCACGCTTACGAGGAAAAAGGAAGCTACACGGTTGTCGTCAAAGTGATAGATATTTTGGGAAATGACACGACGAAGGCGATAAGCATTTTACTTTAGGGGGAAATCTATGGAACAGTTGAAAAATGCTGATATTGAACGGCTCTTGGGTTCAGGAAAGGTAATTACGGAGGGTTCGAAGAAAGGCATGACCTTGCGGAGCGGAAGCCTTCGGAACGACCTCAAACTTGAAACGACAGATGGGAAAGACCGTTTTAGCGCGTTTATTAGGGTTAGCGAGTCCTTCGTAGAAGATTTTTCAATTGGGATAGATTATATTACGGATGAGGGAAAGCACATCTGTCTGATGAGATGCAACGGCAAACACGGCGAGCACCGGAATCATCGTCCTGGCTCACAACCTTTCTATGATTTCCATATCCACCTTGCAACGGAAGAAGCAATTGATCAAGGAGAATCGCCTGAACAATTTGCCGAACAGACGAATGAATATGCAACGTGGCAAGACGCTTTACGATATTTTTTTGAGCGGGCGAATGTGAAGAACGCCGTAGAATATTTCCCTGAAATCAGTCAGAAAAATCTATTTGAAACCTGATGGACTCCCAAACTGCTCTACAGCATCTGCGCGATGGTTTTAAAAATCGCATCTCTTTTCGAGAGCGTCGAAAAAATATCTATCAGCTTATTGCTCCTTTGTATCACGAAGATGGCGATATGGTGGATCTGTATGTCGAAGTTCCGGAAAATGGATCCAACTGGATTCGTGTGAGCGACTTTGGAAAGACATTAATGCGTCTCTCGTATTCGTTTGAGATTGATACACCGAATAAAGAGAAAATCTATCGTCAAATAGTTTCCCAAAACCATGTAAGCGAAGCGAACGGCACACTTTACATTGAAGTAAGCCCTGATGATTTATATGCTGGAACTCTGCAGTTATATCAAGTCATTGCCAAAATCTCGAACATGAAGTTATACAGGCGCGAAGTGATCCGAAGCCTTTTCTTTGAGTTGCTGACGGAGTTTGTTATGACGAAACTGCCCCGGTTCCGTCCCCAGCAAGATTATTACCCCATCCCAGGACATGAAGAATACAAGGTTGATTTCTGTTTTAATGGTAGACCCAAACCAATTTTCGTTTTCGGAGTTTCCGACGCATCGCACGCTCGACTTGCTACAATTTCATGTCTCAAGTTTCAAACGGAGAACATTCCATTCCGAAGTGCGATTGTTTTAGAAAGTCTGGATGTTATGGGACGGAAAGACCAGGCCAGATTAATGTCGGCTGCAGACAAGGAATTTCCGTCGCTTGGAGATTTTCAGGAGAACGCTGAAAAATACCTCGAGCGTGAACAAGGTTAAATTTGTTAGCCTTGATCATACCCCCTCCCCCGCCTCCCGATGTCACTTAAGAAACGCAGCGCAAATCTCAAGAATCAGCGGGGTATATTCGACCTTGAGGATTATCTCGCAACAGCGCCGTGTGTGCCTGCATTGAGGAATGCCGTCCGCGCTTGGAGAGAGACGAATTACAAAGGAGTAACCGACACAACTGGTGAACTTCTGAATTTTTGGTTTAGGACCGACCACAAACTCCGCAACGGAAGCAGATTTTCCTACCACCTCGCTCAGCGCGAAGCGATCGAAACCCTCATCTATGTATATGAAATAGAGAAAGCGCGCAGCCGAAAGTCTCTGTTGGAAAAGTTCGCATTCAATCAGAAGGGGCTTCGCCTTCCTCCGTACGATGACTTTGCGCGCTATTGCATCAAGATGGCAACGGGAAGCGGTAAGACGAAGGTGATGTCGCTTGCTATCGCATGGCAGTATTTCAATGCGATCCGGGAAGACGATAAAGAATTTGCAAAGACATTTCTCGTCATTGCACCGAACGTCATTGTATTCGAACGGCTGCAAACCGATTTTGCGGGTGGAAGAATTTTCCATTCAGATCCGATGTTTCCAAAGCATTTCGAAATGTTCTGGGATCTTGATTGTTACATGCGTGGAGAATCTGAGCGAGCCCACAGCGAAGGAGCATTGTTCCTCTCTAATGTTCAGCAGTTCTATGACCGGCCGCAGAAAGGAAACAACAATGAACCGGAAGTCCTTACGGCTCTTCTTGGACCAAAGCCGCAAACGCAGAAGTTAGAGATTACAGACTTTGATGAACGAATAGCGAAGCGCGACGGCTTGCTTTTGGTGTTAAACGATGAAGCGCATCATACGCACGAGGAAGACAGCGAGTGGAACAACGTCATTCGCAAAATTCACAAATCGAGTCCGCTTGCTGTTCAACTCGATTTTTCAGCGACTCCGCGGTATTCAAAAGGTGGATTGTTTGCTTGGACGATCTACGATTATCCTCTCAAGCAAGCGATCACGGACAACATCGTAAAACGGCCCGTCAAAGGGATCTCAAAGATTGATGAAGCACGGTCGAATGTTGTGAGCGTGAAATACGCAGGTTTCTTGACCGCAGGTGTTGAGCGCTGGAAAGAATACAGGGATCAGCTCAAGCCGCTCAAGAAGAAACCGATTCTATTCTTGATGATGAACAACACCGAAGAAGCCGACGACATCGGCGACTGGCTTCAAAAGAAATATCCTTCCGAGTTTGGAGGGGATAAGACGCTCGTCATTCACACCGATACCGCGGGAGAAGTCTCTAAGAAAGATTTAGACAATGCACGGAAACTCGCGCGCGACGTTGACGAAGAAAATTCGACTGTCAGCGCAATCGTGAGCGTATTGATGCTGCGAGAGGGTTGGGACGTTCAAAATGTAACGGTCGTGGTCGGTTTGCGACCATATTCTTCAAAGGCGAACATTCTGCCGGAGCAAACCATCGGACGCGGGTTGCGCCTGATGTTTCGCGCAAGTTCTTCGGGCTACACCGAGCGGGTAGATGTTATTGGCAACAGAGCATTCCTGGAATTCGTCGAGGATTTGGAAAAGCTCGAAGGGCTGAAATTAGACACATTTGAAATAGGCAAAGACAAGCTTCAAATTACTACGATACAGCCAGCAGCGGCAAACAAGGATGCCGATATCGGCATACCGGAATTGTCGCCTTCGCTTGTCCGGAAAAAGTCGTTGGCGGAAGAAATTGCGTCAATGGATGTAATGAGTTTCAGAACAAATCCACTTCCTCTAAAAGGCGACAAAGAGGGCAAAGCTGAGAAGTTTATTTACGAAGGGCGGGATATCATTACTGATGAAATACTCTTGCAAAGAGAGTACACCATTCCGCCAGCGCAAACTGCTCAAGAAGTTATAGGATACTTTGCCAGAAAAATTGCTCAGAACGTAAAACTCCCTTCACAGTTTGCCGCGCTTGTACCTAAGCTCAGAGAATTCTTCGAGCATAAGGCGTTCGGGAAGGATGTTAATCTTGCCGACCCATTAGTTGTAAGAGCAATGAGTACCAACTTGGTAAGCTATGTCGTCACCAAGGAGTTTGAAAAAGCTTTGCGAGACTTAGTCGTGGAAGACAAAACGCCGCTGCTTATAGCGCCGAAGAAAATGCTTTCTGCGACTCCGCCTTTTCCATATTCTAAAATACTTCTTGAAGCGAAGAAGAGTGTTTTCAATTATGTTGCGTGCGATAATGAACTCGAATATGCGTTTGCGCGGTTTCTGCAGGAAGCCGAAGAAGTCGAGGCCTTTGCGAAGTTACCCGAACAATTTGGGTTTTCGATCGAATACCCCGATAGTCTCAGCAATATCAGAAACTACTACCCTGATTTCGTTCTTCGACTCAAAGTCGGCTCGCATTGGATTGTTGAAACAAAAGGGAGAGAGGACATCGAAGTCAAAAGAAAAGATGAAGCCGCAATTCGTTGGTGTGAGAACGCCACGATTCTAACAAAAGTCTCGTGGAATTATTTGAAAGTCCCGCAGAGAGAATTTGAGCAACTGCACCCTTCACGGTTTGAAGAATTGTGTGATGCTCTCAAGCCTTGAGCAAATGGGCCGAACGAAAACCGCAGGACGTTCATAGGCTGCATTGTACCCCAACTCTGTTTTCGATTCAAGCGTTTTTTCTTCATATTGATCCCGCCCCATCGCAAGCTCATTTCGAATCGGAGTCAACGTGTCCAAACCGCTCAATATTTTTTTTATCGGTGATATCAACGGCAAGCCCGGATTGGCGCTCGTCCAAACGGTCCTGAAACAATACTTGCAGAAGTACGAAGTGGATTTTTGCATCGCCAACGGCGAAAACTGTGACGAAGGAAAATCCATCACGGAAGAGCAGGCCAAAACGCTGTTTGACCTCGGTGTCCACGTTATCACAACCGGCAACCACGTGTGGGATAGCTGGAAGGCGAAGAAACTCCTAGCCGAAAACAAAAACATTCTGCGGCCGCTCAACTATCCGCAAGGCAACCCCGGTTACGGCTATTGCCTCTACGATTTGAAAGAAAAGGGGCGCGTCGGCGTGCTCAATTTGCAAGGCCGAACGTATATGCAAACGATCGACGACCCGTTCAAAAGCGCCGACTGGGCGGTCAGCAAACTGGCGAACGAAACGAAAGTGATTTTTCTCGATATGCACGCCGAAGCGACCGCGGAGAAAATGGCGCTGGCGTGGCATCTCGACGGACGCATCAGTGCGTTGGTTGGCACACACACGCACATCCCCACTGCCGACGCGCGTATTCTTCCCGGCGGCACAGCCTACATCACCGACGTGGGGATGACCGGGCCGTACGACTCCGTCATCGGCATGAAAAAAGAAATCGCCATCAAGCGGTTCCAGTTTCAGACACCCTACAAGTTTGAAATGGCTGAACACGACGTGCGGTTTTGCTCCGTCTTTGTTCAGGTTGACTCGGAGACGGGGAAAGCTATCAAGATCGAGCAAGTGATATTCCCGAGCTTCTCGTAGGGTCTTTTCACCCATTGCGCAGTGAACTCGGACGAAAGGCTTTTGAAGGGTCTTTTCCCATTAACGTAACAGCTAATCATTCAGGGCCCCCAATGAACGGTCGGTTTCTATTCTCTGTTGTTCTTCATTTTCTCATTGTCACGCAGGTCAGTCTTTCGCAATCCAATCTCAAGTCGAAAATCGACGACCTTGCGAATACCATTGAACCGAAAGTGATCGAGTGGAGGCGCTATTTCCATCAGAAACCGGAACTCTCGAACCGGGAATTTAAGACAGCAGAAAGGATTGCCGCGCATCTGAAATCGCTCGGACTCGAAGTCCAAACCGGGGTCGCGCACACGGGTGTTGTGGGACTACTCAAGGGTGGAAAGCCCGGACCGGTCGTTGCTCTCCGGGCGGACATGGATGCGCTGCCGGTGACGGAGCGCGTCAATCTTCCCTTTGCATCGAAAGTCCGCTCCACCTACAACGGCCAAGAAGTCGGCGTGATGCACGCGTGCGGGCACGACACACACAGATCCATACTGATGGGCGTAGCGGAAATTCTCACAACGCTCAAGAGAGATCTGCGCGGCTCGGTGAAATTTATTTTTCAGCCGGCGGAAGAAGGCGCACCGGAGGGCGAAGAGGGAGGCGCGGAATTGATGGTGAAGGAGGGAGTTCTCGACAACCCGAAGGTCGATGTGATTTTTGGCTTGCACATCAACGCGCAACAAAACGTCCAGACGATCGAGTACCGGCCGGGAGGAATGTATGCCGCCACCGATCGGTATACGATCAAAGTCAAAGGCAAGCAAAGTCACGGTGCTTATCCGTGGCTCGGCGTCGATCCAATCGTCGTTGCCTCGCAAATTGTCATCGGGCTCCAAACCATCATCAGCAGGCAAATGGATTTGACCAATAATCCCGTTGTAATTTCTGTTGGGAAAATTCAAGGAGGCGTGCGCAATAACACTATTCCAGAAGAGGTGGAGTTGGCCGGGACGATACGGACTCTCGATACGGCTATGCAGCACGGTGTGCATGAAAGAATCAAACGCACGGCTGAGTGGATTGCCGCAAGTGCTGGGGCGACTGCGGACGTTCGAATCGTGGCGGGGTATCCTGTGACGTACAATGATCCAGCGCTCTCGGAAAAAATGGTTCCGTTCTTGCAAGCAGTTGCAGGAAAAGAGAATGTTATTCTCAGAAAACCCCAAATGGGCGCAGAGGATTTTTCATTTTTCGCACTCAAAGTTCCCGGGCTTTATTTCAATCTGGGAGGAAAGCCGAGAGATTTGCCGGAAGAGAAATCGGCGGGACACCACACGCCCGATTTCTTTGTGGATGAAAGCGGTATGAAGTTAGGTGTTCGCGCACTGTGTAATCTGGTGGTCGATTACACAACGATGAAGGGCAAGTAGTGGTGTGTTTGATCAATGGCGTGGTTGAGAGGTGCGGGTTTCAATCCATGGACGATAATCCCCAACCCCCAAATACAATCTGGAGTCTATGGCTGAAATAATCGACGGCAAAAAAATTGCTGAAGAAATCAAGCGGGAAGTCAAAGATGCGACCGATCGTTTGAAGAAGATCAATGGTGTCACTCCCGGTCTCGCGTTTGTTTTAGTGGGAGAAAATCCTGCGTCGCAATCCTACGTGAAGTCTAAAGGCAAAGCGTGCGAAGAGATGGGGTTCTACTCGGTAACGGAAAAACTTCCAGCTACAACTTCTCAAAATGAACTGCTAAAACTTGTTCAGCGATTCAATAACGACCCGAAAATTCATGGACTGCTTGTTCAGCTTCCGCTGCCAAAGCATATCAGCGAACAAGCTATCATCGAGGCGGTCAACCCCGCGAAAGATGTGGATGGGTTTCATCCCATCAACGTCGGCAAACTTGTTATCGGCGAAGAGTGTTTGAAGCCCTGCACTCCTGCAGGAATTCAAGAATTGCTTGTGCGAAGTGGAAATGACCCTTCGGGCAAACATGTGGTGGTCGTGGGGCGCAGCAACATTGTTGGTAAACCGATTGCGAACATTCTTCTCCAAAAACAATCCGGTGCCAACGCAGTTGTTACAATCGCTCACACTGGCTCGAAGGACATCGCGAAGTTCACGAGGCAAGCTGATATCGTTATCGCCGCGATTGGAAAAGCAGAAGCAATCACTGGCGAAATGCTAAAGGAAGGGTGCGTGGTGATTGATGTCGGAATCAATCGAGTAGAAGATTCATCGAATCCCAAGGGCTACCGCATCGTGGGCGACGTACATTTCGAGTCCGCCGCGAAGAAAGCCAAAGCTATTACGCCAGTGCCGGGCGGCGTTGGGCCGATGACCATTGCGATGCTGATGCAAAATACGCTGAAGGCAGCGGAGAAGCTCAGCCGGAAGTGAGACACAGCCAGAGGATGGGAATGACGAAATAGGCAAGCGTCATCCCTGAAACAGTAAACCCTGCCAACGCTCCCAATGACCAGAAGGCCATTCCCAATTCGCTGTCGTTCCTCTTCGCATTCTTGAAGGCCAAGTAGGTGCAGAGTATTCCCACGAAAAGCCCGATAAGCGAGATCGGAACGAAGACCGCCAGCAAGAGTTTGTCGGACATGGTTGAACCAACCTAACGATTTTTTCGACTCTGTAAAAACAAAAACCCGTTCCGATTTCTCAGAACGGGTTTCGAAATCAATGGCAGAATTAGAACAACTTAGTTCTTCTTCGTCTCCTCTTTCTTTTCCATTGTTGCGTCGCCCTTCTTCTCCATCTTGTCCATCATCATCGCCATTGGCGTAATGGAAGCAACCATCATCATGTCGCCCTCCATTTTGCCTGACACGGTGACCATCAGGTTGTCTTTCTGTTTTCCGTCAGCCTGAACTTTGTCGAGCCATTCTTTCGCCATTTTGTCGCCCTTCTCGTCAAACTTGTGGAAGGCATTCTCGTACACAAGCCCAAAGCCGGTCTCCGCGCAAGCTTCTTCAAGCGCACAGGCGACAGTATGTTTAGCGGCCTTCTTTTCATCTTTGGCCAACCTCTTACCGCACATCATGTCGGCGAGGTATCCGTGCCAGGCGGTTCCCTTCATCTCCATTTTGGCTTCCTTCTTGCCCGGCATCTCCTTTTTCGATTCCATCTTCTCCTGGGCAAATGCGATTGAAACCGCCATCGCCGCGGCGATGACCAGTGCAAATCTTTTCATGCTTCCTCCTTTAGTGTTTAATGTTGAGACAATTAGAAAAACATGCTTCAGCTCTCTACGTCAACGACGTTGGAGATCCTAATTAATTCTCCTTAGGTCATAGGCAAGGTGATGAAATTCCACCTGAAGGGCAAGTTGCGATCAAAAGTGAATTGTTCCGACGAAACGATTGAACTGCTCGAGACCCACGAATGCACAACTCGAAAAAATGCTACTGTATCCGTTGCGCCGACAACGCTTTAGCCACAAATTCCGCCGAAGGCAAAAATCCCACTACGCGAGCTGATTGCTGTTCGATTCCTTCTGCAGAAAGAAACACTATCGTTGGGACGCCGGAAATGGAAAATCGCTTTCGAAGCGCCTCGCTCTCCTCGGAATCGAAATGTGTCAGGTCGACCTTGAACCGCCTGAATTTCATTGTGGCATCTTTCACTGCTGCTTCGACAAAAGTCTTCCTGTCCAACTCTAAGCAAGGGATACACCAGTCCGCGTAAAAATCCATCATCACCGGCTGGCTCTTGGCTTTTGCCTCTGCAAGTGCTTGTTCCGAATACGGCTCCCAGACCAACCCGTGTTCTGTTAAGGCCGAAGCGAAATACATTCCCAGGGCGATGCAAAGAACCCCGAACATCCACTGAATGCGGTTCAAGAATTTCTTTTCCCGCCCTGTCGGGTCGAGAAAACCAAGATAGCTTCCGCCCAGGATTGCAGCGGCGGGAACGATGTACGCGGCAAGTTTTGGGGCGACTGCCAGCGACAAATAGAAGCAGGACGCTCCAACGAGGATGACGCCAAAGATGTGCTCTACCCATACCAGCCACGTGCCGGAACGGGGAATTTTTTTTAGAAGCCCTGAGAAGGTTCCGAGAATCAAGTACGGAAAACCGAGGCCGAGCGAAAGTGCAAAGAAAATCTGAAACCCGAGCAAAGGATCGCCCTTTGCGCTAACGTAAGTAAGCAGCGCTATAACAGGGGGACCAACACACGGTGCCGCAAACACACCCACCACCAATCCAGACAAATAGGTCGCGATAAATCCTGATCCTTCCTGTCCGCCCAATTTACTCGTGAGCCAATACGGGATGGCGATCTGGTAGAGGCCAAACGAACTGAGCGCGAGGCCGAACAAGAGCGCGGCGATTCCGCCCAACACCCACGGGCTTTGGAGCCAACTGCCGAATAGACCGCCGCCCAACGCCGCAGAGACGCCGAGCGTGCTATACATGGTGGCAATTCCTAAAACGTACACGATCGCTTTTACGAACACACGCGTCGCGTGAGTTTCAGTCTGGGTGCCGAAGAGCGACACTGTAACCGATAACATCGGGTAAACGCAAGGAGTCAGGTTTAGCGCCAGCCCGACAAGGAATATTGCCAGGTACGCCAAGACAGATCCCTTATTACGGAAAGCATCTGCAAAATCATTCTGCAGTTCTGTCGATGAAGCGACTGTTGGCGAATAACTCGAGAAGAGTTCGGAATTGATTTCGCCTCCCTCCGTCCCAGTACCGGCGACAACGACCGGAATGGAAACAGATATTGTTGAAGGCGCAAGGCATACGTGGTCGTTGCACGATTGCACTCGGAGTTTCGCCAGGAGCGTGTCGGTTCCGGGCGAGAATCGTGAGGAGAGCCTCAGGCTGGCGAAGATCGTGACTGTTCCGCTGTAGACGTCGATCGGTTGTTCGGCAAACTCAAATTTCTGTTTTTCGCCCTTCGGAAACTGGATGTCGGTGACGATCACTCCTTCGCGCGGGAGAATCTCAAAATCAGTCGGAATCAGATAGTCGAACGTCGGCGTGTGTGAATTCAGATGCCAATCGTGGGCGATCGTCAGCCGCAAAGCGATTTTCAGTTCGTGTCCAGCCGGGATGGCAGTACGTGCGCGGAAGATTTCAAGAACAACATTCTTAGCCGAGGAGGTCGGTTGGGCACCAACGGCGGAACCAACAATGAGTGAGAGAATGAGAGCAGGAGTGAATCGGCGCATCAAAGAATTGCTCTCAGCTTGCTTTCGAGCATAGCCTTTGTCATGACGCCAACGTGTCGGTCGGTAATGTTACCTTCCTTGTCAACAACAAACGTGGTAGGAATCGCCTCGATGTTGCCGTAGGCGCGTGAGATCGTTCCATTGCCAAGAAGGATGGGGTAATTGATTGCGTATCGTGCTGCGAACGGTTTTACGTCATTCCAGCCCCCTTCATCCAGCGATACACCGAGAAACTCAACTCCTTTGTCTCGGTATTGAGCGTAGACCTCCTTGAAAGCAGGAATCTCCGCGCGGCACGGTCCGCACCACGTAGCCCAGAAATTCACCACCACCACTTTCCCCTTGAGTTTCTTCAGTTCAAACGTTGTTCCGTCTGCAGTTTTCAAAGAAAAATTCGGAGCCTTCATTTTTCCCTCTATCCCTCGGAAGGATGAAGTTCCCAATACGATTGCGAATCCGATAATTGCAAGGCTGACACGCTTCATAAGACAAGTCTCCCATTACTATTCCCTACTATGACAAGCAACGAACCCATTTCGTTCCCCAAAAACTTAGGGAAATTTTGAGAGAAGAGAAAGGGCTGTTCTGTGCTGAACGTCGAGGGAAATCTCATATCTCAGCGGCGTCGTTCCGATGCGGAATAGTGTGGCGGATATTTTCGCCTGATCAAATTGCATTTCCATCCAAATCCCGCTATACTTTTTTCGCTTTGGAGTCGAATCCTACATACATCATCGGTATCGATGGTGGTGGCACAAAGACTACGGCGCAACTTTGCCGTGGTCAAGAAAATATTCTTGCGGAAGAAGTCGGGGGTCCATCAAATTTTCAAATCATCGGTGCCGAGGCGGCAGCCATCACCATTCTCGACCTGGTACAGGGTTGCTGCCGGAAAGCACGCATCGCTGTTTCGGAAGTGGGCGCACTCGTAGCGGGGCTGAGTGGGGCGGGTCGGGTGTCGGATCAGGAACGAATGACTTTAGCTCTCCAGACGGAAGCCGTGAAAAGAAGGATACAGTTTCGCAACTTCAAGATCGAGAGTGATGCCCGAATCGCCCTCGAGGGTGCGCACGCTGGAGGCCCAGGTATCATCGTCATTGCCGGCACCGGCTCAATCGTGTTCGGAAAGGACAAACTCGGCAAGGTTCATCGCGCCGGAGGCTGGGGTAGAATCATAGGTGATGAAGGGGGCGGGTTTACCATCGGCAAACTCGCGCTCCGCGCGGTAGCTAGAGATTTTGACGGACGAGGCAGTACGCGAATGACGCAACTCGTGGCATCCCAATTCCCAATAGATTCGCCCGAAGCGATGATCCGTGCGGTCTATACCGATGCGTTGGATATTGCCGCACTTGCGGCCATCGTAATCGAAGCGGCGGGTAACCGAGACAAAGTTGCGCGAGCAATCCTCTCGTCGCAAGCAAAGGAGCTCGCTGCAGATGTGGCTCAGGTTGCCAAAAAAATCCGCCGCCCAAACAAGAAAATCTCGATTGCGTTCGTTGGGAGCATTGCAGAACACCGAAACTACTTTTCAACAGAGTTGACGAAACATATCCGGTCAATGGTTCGAGGAGCGCACATCGTCAAACCAGCGACCGCACCCGTTCACGGAGCCGTCTTGATGGCTCTCCGCGCTTTGAGTCAATCCCAATGAAACCCGTCACCGTTCTTCTTCCGTTCATCGACCAAATTTCTTTCCGGGAAACGGTAGAACAGTTTGCAGATTCGGCACTCGTCGAAAAGGTGATTGCAGTAGGCCGCTCGAAACTTACCCGCATCCCAGGCGTGCGAGCAATAGAAGGCGGCCTGTTCACTTCGGGGAAAATCTTGAACCGCGTCATTGCTTCGGTTCACACTCCCTTCCTGCTCCTCGTGTCGCAATCGGATGGCATTGAACTGGGAGAGAGAGGCCTGAGTCGATTTGTTTCAATTGCAGAAGAAACACGTGCGGGCGTTGTCTATTCGGATTACTATGAGTTGAAGCAGGGAGAGAAAATGGCGCATCCGGTAAACGACTATCAGTTCGGTAGCGTGCGCGACAATTTTGATTTCGGGCCGATGATGCTTTACTCAATGCGAGCCGCGAAGCGGGCGCTGAAGCGGCACGGGAAGATTGCTGCGGTTTCCTTCGCCGGATTGTACGACTTGCGACTGAAAGTTTCACTCGATCACACACTGTTTCACGTTCAGGAATATCTCTACACGAAACTCGCACCCGACACGCGAAAATCCGGCGAAAAACTTTTCGACTACGTTGACCCAAAGAACGCGAATGTGCAGAAGGAGATGGAGCGGATCTGCACCGACCATCTCAAGCGAGCTGGCGCCTACCTCAAGCCAAAATTTTCTCGTGTGCCGAAATCGAAGGCGCAGTTTCCCGTGGAGGCGAGCGTTATTATTCCAGTGAAGAACCGCGAGCGCACAGTTGCCGACGCCGTGCAGAGCGCGTTTCGGCAGCGGACAGATTTTTCCTTTAACATCATCGTCGTGGACAATTTTTCCACCGATCGGACGACAGAGATAATGCGCGGCCTTGCCGCCACCAACGTGCGCGTGAAGCATCTCATCCCGACGCGAAACGACCTCGGTATCGGAGGATGCTGGAATGAAGCAGTTTTCTCCGAGCACTGCGGCAAGTACGCCGTGCAGTTAGATTCCGACGACCTCTATTCCGATGAACAGACGCTGCAACGTATCGTGGACAAATTTCACAAAGAAAATTGCGCGATGGTCATCGGCTCGTACAAACTTGTGAATGCAGAGCTGCAGGAAATTCCGCCGGGTCTCATCGACCACAAAGAATGGACGCCGAAGAACGGACGGAACAATGCACTACGCATCAACGGGCTGGGCGCACCGCGCGCGTTTAACACAGAAATCCTGCGTTCGGTCGGCGGATTGCCGAACACCAGTTACGGCGAGGATTACGCTGTCGCCCTGCGCATATCCCGGAGTTACCAGGTCGGAAGAATCTTCGAACCGCTCTATCTCTGCCGCCGATGGGAGGGCAACACCGATGCTGCGCTGCCGATCGAAACAATCAATCGCAACGATCATTACAAGGACTCAATCCGCAAAATTGAAATGATAGCGCGGCAACAACTCAATAAACAATGAGCGTCGCGTTCCGCCGATGGAAGTCGGGTGACTTAGAAGAAATCCGTTGTGTCGTGCTGGAGACGTGGTTGGCGGCGTACCTCTCGTTCATCCCGGAGGATGACCTTCGATCGTATCATGATGAATTCTACAGCCAAGAGAAATTGACGGAGCTTATGCAGAATCCACAAGCGAACGGGTTCGTTGCCACAGAGAATGATACCGTCGTCGGATTTGTCCGAACTGACTTCGCCGCGGACGAGCAACGCTACTATGTTTCTTCGCTCTATGTTTTGCCCAAGTATCAGGCGCGCGGTATCGGCAAGCGCCTTATGCAACTTGCGGCGGAGGAAGCACGCAGCCATGGACTTGACCGCGTATGGGTCGGCGTGATGGTCGAGAACACGGCGGGGCTTGGATGGTACAAGCGACTCGGCTACCAAATTACTGAAGAGAAACCGTTCACGATGGGAAAGACGACTGTACAGCATTACATCGGCTACGTGCTTCTCGAGTCAATTGAAGGCTAAAAGATAAATATAGACTCACTTCTCGCAGAAAATGAACTCTGAAAGAATCTTTTCCCGGTTTGCTTTTTCCAACGAACGCTCTCTCGGCTCACTCGTATCGGAATTGCACGAGCATCAGGCCATTGCTTGGCCAGCGCTCGCAGCAGGAATCAACGCCCTCAGAAGCGTTCAAGTGCGTGAAGTTTTGTGCAACGGTTTTTCCGTGAGGCTGCAGTTCAATGCCGAGCGGATGACCAGCACGAGCGCGAAAACCGATGCCGCATCCTTGGCCGCGCGGGCCTGTTTTCTCTGCGTGGAAAACCTTCCGCGCGAGCAACAGGGAGTATTGTATCGGGATGAATTCCTGGTGCTCTGCAATCCTGCGCCCATCTTCAAGCCGCACTTCACCATCGCGCGCACGCAACACATTCCACAATCAATCCACGACAACTTGGAAACGATGCTGAAGCTGTCAAGAGAGATGAGTCCGGAGTTTTCGGTGTTCTACAACGGACCCCAATGTGGCGCCTCTGCCCCCGACCATTTGCATTTCCAAGCTGCCCCACGCAACGCGATTCCCGTGGAGATTGAAGCGGTCGATGCGCATCGGCGAAACGTTCTTCATAAGTCTGGGGCGATCGCTCTACTCTCATTGAAGAAGTACGGACGTACTACGCTTGTTGTCGAATCCACGAACCTCGAAGAGCTAACAGCGTTTTTGCACGAACTCTTTTCGGTGTGGAAGGGTGTTCAGGGGATTTCAGTCGAACCGATGATGAACCTAATTGCCACATTTCGACAGGAAGTATGGCGCGTTATCCTTTTCCCCCGCACGAAACATCGCCCCGAGACATATTTCAAATCGGGCGAAGAACAAATCTTGGTTAGTCCCGCGGCGGTTGATATCGGTGGGCTTGTTGTTACTCCGTCGAGGAAAGATTTCGAGAGATTGGACTCGCCGACCATCGAATCAATATTTGCAGAAGTAAGTTTGGATGAACAGACGATGACTGGAATCGTGAATCGGATGTTTGGATAGGAGTGCGAGGATGATTTTTTCTGAGCCCGTCATACGCGTCGGCATCCTCGAGCGAGCGACTTCGCTACGCGGAGCATTGCGAGGTACATTTGCCTCTGCTCAATCCTCAAACCTCTCGGGCGAATTTAGTGTGGAGCTCACCGAGGATCACCTTATTTTGAACTCTGTGGGAAAGAAGCTAACGAGTCCGACCGAAATCCGATGCACTCCAGCGGCGAACGGGTCGTTTGCGCTTGACGAGGTGACCATCGGAATCAATTTCCATTGGGAGCGGAAGGAGCGGCAGGAGTTTCGAGGCACGCTGGTTGTCCGGGCAAATCCGGATGAGACGTTGACCGCTATCAATGAAATTGGTGTTGAGGATTATCTCAAGAGCGTCATCTCTTCCGAAATGAGCGCTGAAGCGCCGATGGAGCTGCTCAAGGCGCAAGCGATTACCTCGCGGAGTTGGTTGGTGGCAATGCTGGAACGAGAGAAGAGGAACGTTGGCGTTCCATCGCGCCGCACCTTCGAATCGAAAACTGAAATCGTGCGTTGGTACGACCGGGAAGACCACGCCGAATTCGACGTCTGTGCTGACGACCATTGCCAACGCTATCAGGGCATTACGAAAATCGTTTCGGATGCCGCTGGCAGCGCAGTCGATGAGACGCGGGGGGTGCTCTTAGTCCACCAGGATAAGGTGTGCGACGCTCGGTTTTCAAAATCGTGCGGTGGGATCTCCGAGCGGTTTGAAAACTGTTGGGAACCGAGTCCGCATCCGTATTTGACGAGCATCTCCGATTCGCGTACACCCTTTGCTCCGATCAACAGTGAGCAGGAAGCGAAGAAATGGACTGAATCTTCGCCACGCGCCTTCTGCAACACTGCCGACGGAAATGTGATTCGACAGATTCTGCCATCGTTCGACCAAGAGACGACGGATTTTTTTCGATGGAAGGTCTCGTATGCTCAAGCTGAACTGGCGGCGCTTCTTCAGCAAAAATCTAGGATCGACTTCGGTGAGGTCAAGAATCTTGTCCCGCTTGAGCGAGGTCCTTCGGGAAGAATTATCAAATTGAAAATTGATGGAACGAAACGAGCGCTTCTGGTCGGCAAAGAATTGGAAATCCGCCGGTGGCTCTCTCCATCTCACCTCCACAGTTCGGCGTTTACTGTGGATGGGGAAGCAATCAAAGGGGGAATTCCTTCACGCTTTACGCTGCGCGGTGCCGGATGGGGGCACGGCGTTGGGTTGTGCCAGATCGGCGCGGCCGTAATGGCCGCCGAAGGATTTGCCGCCGAAGAGATTGTGAAGCATTATTTTCGTGGGACAGAATTACGCCAAATGTATTAAGCCCCCGTGGTTCATGGTAGTGGACCAGAGCACACGTATTGAGTTGATTTTCGAAAGGGACTATGAATAATCGCCGCACGCCCTGGTCTTGGGTTCCGTCGCTCTATTTGGCGGAAGGAATTCCGTACGCCGTGGTGATGACCGTTTCCGTGATCATGTACAAGCGGCTCGGCATCGCTAACGCCGATATCGCGTTCTACACCAGCTGGCTCTACCTGCCGTGGGTGATTAAGCCGCTGTGGAGTCCCGTCGTGGATGTGCTGCGCACGAAACGGTGGTGGATAGTCACCATGCAACTCCTCATCGGGGCAGGGCTCGCAAGCATTGCCCTCACGCTTCCGATGAGCGGATTCTTTAAGTACTCCTTAGCAGTTTTTTGGCTGATGGCATTCAGTTCGGCCACACACGATATAGCCGCAGACGGGTTTTACATTTTGGGATTGAGCGAGCAGCAGCAAGCATTCTTCGTTGGCATACGCAGCACGTTTTACCGCATCGCTATGATTTCAGCTCAAGGGTTGCTCGTGATGCTGGCAGGATATTTTGAAACGAACAACGTTCTCAATCTGACAGGAAACATCACCGCCGCGTGGATGGTGACGTTTCTGATCCTCGGTGGCCTGTTCGCTGTATTTTTCACCTACCACAATCTTGTTCTTCCCCGGCCTTCATCCGACATTCCGACGGGGGAGTCGTCAAACGTTTTTGCCGGCTTCAGCGAAACGTTCATCTCGTTCTTCAAGAAAGATAACATCGGCTCGATTCTTGCGTTCCTCCTTGTCTACCGATTTGCAGAGGCACAGTTGGTGAAACTCGCTTCACCCTTTCTGCTCGACGAGCGGTCTGCGGGTGGACTCGGGCTTTCAACGACACAAGTGGGGTTTGTGTACGGAACTGTCGGCATCGGCGCGCTAACGGTTGGTGGGCTCGTTGGCGGTTTTGTGGCCGCGAAGCGCGGTCTCAAGTATTGGTTGTGGCCGATGGTGCTTGCCATTAATTTGCCGGATGCAGTGTACGTTTATCTCTCGTACTTCAAACCGGAAGATTTTCTCACGATCAACATCTGTGTCGCGGTCGAACAGCTCGGCTACGGGTTCGGGTTCACCGCCTACTCGCTTGTAATGCTTTACGTTTCGCAAGGGAAACATTCCACCGCCCACTTCGCGCTCTGCACTGGATTTATGGCGCTGGGAATGATGATACCAGGAATGTTCAGCGGGGAGATTCAACGTACACTTGGCTACCAGGGATTTTTTGTCTGGGTGATGCTGGCGACGATACCTGGATTTTTGGTCACAAAGCTTATCAAGGTGGATGCTGAGTTTGGAAAGCGAAAGGAATCCGCCCAATGAGGCGAGAGTATTTCCTTCTTATTGCGGCAGGATTGATGCTCGGCTGCGCCGAGTCCATCGACAGACTCGCTGGCGAACGAGCTTCCGATCAACGAACCGCGTGGGTCGATTCGACGGTTTCCAAATTGACCCTCGAAGAAAAAGTCGCCCAGCTCATGGTAGCCTTTGCTCCCGGCAGGTATTTGTCAGAAGAGAGCAGCACGTGGCAAGAATTGCATCGACTGGTATCGCAACGAAAAATCGGCGGCGTCTATTTTTCGCTCGGTGATGTGTATGAGTACGCAAAACAGGCGAACAGACTTCAACGCGCCTCGAAGCTGCCGCTGCTCATCGCAAGCGACTTTGAGTTCGGCGTGGGGATGCGCGTCAAGTACTCCACCACGTTTCCACGCGCGATGGCTATTAGCGCAACACGCAACTCTCGCTTCGCCTATCTCTCCGCAAAATTCACTGCACAAGAAGGGCGCGCCCTCGGCATTCATCACAACTACGCTCCCGACGCCGATATCAACACGAATCCGCAGAACCCGGTCATCAACACGCGCTCGTTCAGCGATGATCCGAAGTTGGTCAGCAAGATGATGACGGAGTACATCAAAGGACTGCACGAAGGTGGAATGATCTCCACCGTGAAGCATTTCCCCGGGCACGGCGACACGGACGTTGATACGCATTTGGGTTTATCCGTGCTGAATTTCAGCAAAGCGCGACTCGATTCACTCGAACTTGCGCCGTTCCGTGATGCCATACAAGCGGGAGTGATGTCGGTAATGGTTGGGCATCTTGCCGTACCAGCACTCGACTCCACGAACGAACTTGCCTCGTCAATTTCGCAGAAGGTCACAACGAATTTGTTGAAAGAAGAACTCCACTTTCGTGGACTCGTCATTACTGATGCATTGCGTATGCAGGCTGTCTCACGCACGCACGCACCCGGCGAGGCTGCGGTGTTAGCCGTAAAAGCCGGCGCGGACATTATTCTCGCGCCCGAGAATATCGACATCGCCATTGATGCCATCGTCGATGCAGTGCGCAAGGGGGAATTTCCAGAATCGCGTGTCGATGAATCTGTGAGAAAAATTCTCAAGGCTAAGCAATATGTTGGGCTCGACCTGAATCGTTTCGTTGATGAGGAAGTAGTTGCGGTAATAGTTGGGAGCCGCGAACATCAATCGCTCGCACGTGAGATCGCTCGCAGTGCGGTTACCGTATTGGGGAATGAGACGAACGTTTTGCCGCTTCCGATGGTAGACGGACGGAAAACACTCGACCTCGTAATCTCCGACGATGAAGATGCAAACGACGGCAGACAGTTTCACCGGTTGGTTCAGGAGCGCCGCGGCAACAATCTGGATTTCTACAAAATCGACCCGACAAGTAATCGTCTCGATTACGACTCTGTCCTCACGCTGGCAAAAAAATCCGATGTGCTGATTGTGCAATTGCTGCTCTTCACTCGCTCGGGCGCTATGTCGGGCTTCATCGACCCGCAGCAGGCTGAACTTCTAAAAAAACTTTCCGAGTTGAAGAAGCCCGAGGTGGTCATCTCCTTCGGCAATCCATACGTTGCGGCGGCATTTCCGAAAGCTGACGCATACGTCTGCACTTATTCTGACGCTGAGCCGATGATTCAAGCCACGGCAGAAGTGATCTTCGCGCAATCGTCCGCCCGTGGGAAATTGCCCGTCGCCATTCCAGAACGGTATAAATTCGGCGAGGGAGTCGAGTACCCGAAACTTCGGCTGCGCGACGGAAGGCCAGAAGAAGTCGGAATCAATCCTTCAGCGTTTGCGGCAGTAGATTCTATTGTTGGTGCCGCGATTCGTGATTCCGCATTTCCTTCTGCCGTTCTCAGCGTAGCGCGAAGCGGGATTGTCGTGAAGAGTGAAGCATATGGCAGGTACGATTATTCTTTTTCATCGCGGAGTGTAGAGGAAGGTTCACTCTACGACCTTGCTTCGGTCACGAAGGTCATCGCAACGACGAGCGCCGTGATGCGATTGGTGGACGAGGGCAAGCTGGACTTAAGCGAGCGCGTCTCGGCATACATTCCGCAATTTGCTCAGAAGGGCAAAGAGAACATCACCGTCTACAATTTGATGGTGCACAATTCCGGATTGCCGGCGTGGCGTCGGTTCTACGATTTTTGTAACGACGCGAACTGCGTCCTCGATTCCGTCTACGCAACTCCGCTCACGTGGAAAACCGGTGACACGGCGGTCTACAGCGACCTTGGACTCATCACGATGGGAAAAGTCATCGAGAAAATCTCCGGCGCTCCGCTCAACCACTATTGCGACTCAGTCTTCTTCAAGCCGCTGGGGATGAAGAACACGATGTACAATCCGCCAAAGAATCTTCTTGACCGAATTGTTCCCACGGAAGTTGATACGTTTTGGAAGCGAACGGGCGTAGCTGTGCGCGGAAGAGTACACGATGAAAACGCCGCGACGCTCGGCGGTGTTTCGGGGCACGCTGGATTATTTTCGACGGCTGGTGACCTCACCATCTTCCTCCAAATGCTGCTGAACGGCGGAACGTACGGCGGGGTTCGATTCCTGAAGGAGGAAACGGTCAAGCAGTTCACCGCGCGGCAATCCGAAAAATCTAGCCGCGGCATTGGCTGGGACACGAAATCTTCCGACCGTTCCTTCTCCGGCAGATTCACCTCGATGAAAACGTATTTGCATACCGGTTTCACCGGCACATCCGTCGTTGTCGACCCTGAAAAGAATCTCATCATCGTTTTCTTAACGAACCGCGTCTATCCGACTCGTTCGAATCTGAAAATTGCCGATGTCCGGCCGAAGGTGCACGATGCGATCTTGCAAGCGCTGCAGAAATAAGTTGTCTCCTCAATACTCAACACAAACTAAATCAAGGTGACTTATGAAAATTCTTAAGAGAGCATTCTTTCTCAGCATAATTGCGGTTGGACTGTATAGTCAACCATTCCGGCTTAAGGAATCTGATACGCTCAAGTCGTCGGTTCTCTCGGGCTTGAAATTTCGCAGCATCGGTCCCACGCTGATGAGCGGACGCGTGAGCGGCTTCGCCGTTCATCCCACAAACAAAAGCGTCTTCTATGTTGCGGTTGCGTCGGGCGGAGTTTGGAAAACGACGAACGGCGGAACGACGTGGCTTTCGGTCTTCGATGGAGAAGGTTCTTTCTCCATCGGCTGCGTTGTGCTCAACCCCTCGAACCCGTTCGAAGTGTGGGTGGGATCGGGTGAAGCGAACAGCCAGCGAAGCGTTGCCTTCGGTGACGGCGTGTACAAATCCGACGACGGCGGAAAGTCATGGAAGAATATGGGATTGAAGAAATCCGAGCACGTCGCGGCGATTGTGTTTGACCCGCGCGATGCGAAAGTAATGTACGTTGCCGCGCAGGGTCCGCTCTGGTCGTCGGGCGGCGACCGCGGCCTGTTCAAAACAACCGATGCGGGAAAAACATGGAACAGCATCTTGAACATCAGCGAGAACACGGGCGTGACGGAAGTCCTGCTCGACCCGCGCAATCCCGATGTTGTCTATGCTGTGGCATACCAACGCCGACGTCATCGCTGGACGATGGTCAACGGCGGTCCGGAAAGTTCCCTCCAAAAATCTACCGACGGCGGTCAGACTTGGAAGAAGGTCAAGAGCGGATTGCCCGGTGGCGATTTGGGAAGAATCGGCATTGCCATCTCGCCGGTGAATCCCGACATTCTCTACGCCACAGTAGAAGCTGAAGGAGATGCGGGGGGTGTGTTTCGATCCACCGACCGGGGCGAGACGTGGGAGAAACGAAACCCGTTTGTCGACACGCAAATGTATTACGGAAAGATCTATTGCGATCCGGTCGACGTCGACCGCATCTACGTTTCGGCAACATCGATGCAAGTATCAGACGACGGCGGGAAGACGCTTTCACGTTTGCCCATCCGAAACATACACGGCGATGTGCATCCAATTTGGGTCGACCCCGACAACGCGCGCCACTACCTGCTCGGCACCGACGGCGGCGTGCACGAAAGTTGGGACCGTGCCGAGTCGTGGCAATTCAAGGCCAATCTTCCCACCGTGCAGTTCTACCGCGTCGAGGTCGATAACTCGAAGCCCTTCTATTATGTCTACGGCGGCACGCAGGATAACTTTTCCGTCGGCGGTCCCTCGCGCACGAAAAGTGCCAGCGGCATTGCAAACAGCGATTGGTTTATCACGCAAGGGGGCGACGGGTTTGTCACGCGCATCGACCCCACCAACCCGAACATCGTCTATGCCGAATATCAGTACGGCGGACTCGCGCGCTTCGACCGCGCAACTGGCGAGGGCGTGGACATCCAACCGATTGCAGATAAGGATGAAGAGTCGTTGCGATGGAATTGGGATGCCCCATTGATCATTTCTCCCCATAATCCTGCAAGATTATATTTTGCCGCCCAAAAACTATTTCGCAGCGATGACCGGGGCAACACTTGGGTCGCGGTCAGCGGAGACCTGTCGCGTCAAGTCGACCGGAACAAACTGCAAGTTATGGGAAAAACCTGGCCGCCCGATGCGGTGAACAAGCACGGCAACACGGCTGTTTTCGGCAATCTTTCGTTCATCTCCGAGTCGCCGAAGCAGGAAGGTTTGATCTACGCGGGCACGGATGACGGATTGATTCAAATAACGGAAGACGGCGGGAAGAACTGGCGAAAGGTCGACAAGTTTCCCGGCGTACCGGAGTCGCAAGGCGTTGGCGCATACGTTTCGAGCGTCCACGCATCGCTCTTCGATGCGAACGTGGTGTACGCCTCGTTCGATAATCACCAGATGGGAGATTTCAAGCCTTACGTTTTGAAATCCAACGACCGTGGAAAAACGTGGAGTTCCATCGCATCCAATTTGCCAGAACGCGGAATGGTTCACTGCATCGCGCAAGACGGCGTGGATGCGAACCTGCTCTTCGTCGGAACGGAGTTCGGCTTGTTCTGCACGGTTGACGGCGGGAAGAAATGGACGCAACTCAAATCGGGATTGCCCGTCATCGCGGTGCGCGACATCGCAATCCATCGCGAGGAGAACGACCTGGCGCTTGCGACATTCGGGCGAGGGTTCTACGTCTTGGATGATTACTCTCCGCTCCGTTTGCTCTCATCCGAGATGATGGCAAAAGAAGCTGCGATGTTTCCAGTACAGGATGCGCAAATGTATATTCAATACAGTCCCATCGGCGGCGGCAAGGGTGAGCAAGGCGATTCGTATTTCACGGCCGACAACCCAGCTTACGGCGCAACGTTTACGGCATTCCTGAAGGAGGCGATGAAGACGAAGAAGCAGCTTCGAAAAGATGCCGAGAAGAAGGAGGGGTTCAAGTACGCGACGGTCGATGAACTGAAAGCCGAGGCAGACGAAGAAGCTCCGGCGATTTTCTTCACGATTGCGGATGAGAGCGGCGCGGCGGTAAGAAAAATTGCCGGCAAGAATGAGTCGGGATTGCAGAGAGTCAATTGGGATTTGAAGATTCCCTCGGCCGATGCGATTCGCGGCGGCTCAGCCGAGGCGGGAAACAACGCAAGCTGGCTTGCGATGCCGGGAAAATACTCCGTTACAATGTCCAAACGCGTTGACGGAGTAGAAACGGTGATTGCCGGTCCGGTAGAATTCAAGTGTGTTCCGCTGGGTTCGCCGACGCTGCCATCAGACCGCTCGGCACTTGCTGCATTCCAAAAGAAAGCAATGCGATTGCAGAAAGCCGCGAACGGTTTCTCCCAAGTGATGAGTGAGACCCGCACGCGCATCGACGCGCTGAAAGCCGCTATTCTACAAACCCCGACGGCGAGTCCGAAACTTCACGAGCAGTTGCGCGCTGCCGAGAAGAAATTGGTCGCGATCCGGCGAAAGTTCAGCGGTGACGAAATTCGGGGGCGCTACAACGAGAACCCGCCCCCATCGATTATGAATCGCGTGAATGCAATGACGGAGAATCTCTATTCGACAACATCCGAGCCGACCGGCACGCAGCGTAAGGCGTACGACATTGCGGCGGATGAGTTCACCGTTGAGTTTGAGAAGTTGAAGCAACTTACCCAATCCGACTTGCCCGCGATTGAGCAGCAGCTTGCTTCGCAAGGCGCGCCGTGGACGCCGGGAAGGTGGCCGGAGTGGAAGAGGGAATGAAATTGCGATGAGGCAATGATCATTGAGCAATGACAGTTGATGCAGAGGAAAGGTCCGACTTCTAACTAGGGGAGTCGGATTTTATTTTGCGAGGGGAGCTTATTTTCTTGCGAACATCATCAGCCCCACCAACCCTAGCCCGAACGTCGACACGAGCGGGATCGTTGGCGAAACGCTCCAGAGCAGTCCGCCAATGAGTCCTGCAGGAACGATTGAGAGATTCCTCATCGTGTAATAGAGTCCGACGACACGCCCAGGGAGTTTGTGGGGAGATTCGTCTACGATGTAGGATTTTCTCGCCGGCTCGCCGAATTGCCTGGCAGTCACGGTCCACACCGTGACAAGGGCGAGGAATCAGGTCAACCCACCATCCCCAACCCCAACGCCTCGGCAAAGGGAATAGCCTAACAAATCAGTTGCAAAAACAAGGTTATACCCTTGCTCCTTCATCTCGAGGGAAGCGGCTGGCAATTGTTTTGGCGTAACGGAAGTATTGTTCGAAGGGCCTTATATTGGTTCTATCGAAAACGAACCTTTGTCTCGACGAAAACGGACGTCAAAAAAATCGAAGAAACCCGATTGGCCAAGCAAGAATCCGACTCCCGGGGAATCCACAAACCCCACCCACGCTTTCTTTTTGCTCTTTGCCAAATTGATTATTTCGTACTCGATCTCGTGGAAATATGTTTGAACTGGAGTACCATTAATTCCAATCGTCGATTGCGAACGTCCCTGCTCCCAACTCAGTCCTAAGAGATCTGCGTACTGCTTATTTGCAAGATTGTAGTCAGCACCGGTATCGAGAAGTGCCTTAAGGCGAATTGGTTTTCCATTGGCCTTGAGTTCCAGGTCAATCATTGGCCGAAGAAAAGTCTTATAAAGCGGATTATTGGAGGGGAATCTCGTGTAGGCAATGTACTTCATACAAGCGAAGGAACATAACCCGCGTCGGAATCCGGCACGAGCATCACTGTTCCATCCTTCACTCTATCGCCCAATTCCTTTAGGGTCTTTGCAGAGGCAATGATTTTCTCGTTGTCGAGGCTGAGCACAACCCACATCTTTTCGAACCCCTTTAACAGGCTCGTAAAATCAACTATCGCAACGTTTTCGTTTTCCATAAGCGGCTCCTTTCTCGATCCATCCAACAACCAAACTATTATAAACTGATTCATTCTTAGATGCAAGAATCCTATTCACTTCTTCGCAAAAACAACAATAATCCCACCAACGCCAACCCAAACGTCGCCACGAGCGGAATAGCGGGTGAGACACTCCACAGTAATCCACCAATCAAACCGGCGGGAACGATGGAGAGATTCCTCATCGTGTAATAGAGTCCGACTACACGCCCGCGGAGTTCGGGTGGAGCTTCATCAACGATGTACGATTTTCTCGCCGGCTCGCCGAATTCCTTCAGTCCGCCCACCGCAAATGCCGCGATAATCCAGTTCGTCGTGCCCGCCCACGCGATTGCCAGAGGAAAGAATGCGAAACAGAAGAAGGTCAGCGCAATAATCGGTTTGCGTCCGGTCAAGTCGGCGAGCCTGCCGGATGGCAGATACATCGAGACGGCGATGAATTGCTGGAGTGCGAAGAGCAAACCGTACTGAGCGACAGAAAAGTTTAACACGTTTGTTACGTAGAGCACGATGAATGAGAGTGACATCGCCTCGCCGAACCGCACGAGGCACTCCACAACGAGCAATCGCTTGAGCGATGAAGGGATTGAACGAAAGACGATTCTTACCGGTTGCTTTGGCGAAGTTGAAAACGCGTGGATTGATTCCTGGAATCCGAAGAATTGCGCCGAGAGAACGAGCAGCGCAAGTCCTATAGTAATCGCCAGTGCGAATTTCACTCCAACAATAATTCCCAAACCCGCAAGCATCATTCCTCCAACAGGTGCACCGATGACGCGCGGAAATCTCTGTAAGATCGAGACGATGCTAAATGCAAAGCCCCGTTTCCCGTACGGCAATGCATCGCCGATGATTGCGAAGGAGGTTGGGAAGGCGCCGGATTTCCACGCCATCACCAGCACGAATCCCGCAAAGACCATCCACCAATGATTCGCAGAGGCGCAGAATACGTATCCGCAAATCGCTGCAGCGGTAAAAATCATCAGAGCGCGTTTTCTGCCAAGATGGTCGGTGAGCCATCCGCCGGGGTACTGGTAGGCGCCGTCGAGAAAATCACGAAGGGAAGCAAACGCTCCAACGACCAAACTGCTTGCGCCCAACCCCACCAGATACTTAGGGAGGTAAGCAAGCCAGAGCTCTTCGCCGAGTGCGAGACCGAGCGTGCTCAATGAAAGAATCAAGACTGGACGAGGGATTCGGGATTTTGCCATCGTTGGACGCGAAAAAGTATCGTATTTCTTCCCATTTTCCAACCAAACTTTTTTCTAACCTTTCTCGGCAGTCGCAGTCTTATATTATGTCTGGACGAACAGAGGAATTCCTGAAAACAGCAAACACTGACAACGAACTTATGGAGCGCGTGCGTGATGGGGAGGTGAAACGGCTGGGCGAATTGTTCGAACGCCACGCCGAGAAACTCCACGGTTTCTTCGTGCGGCACACGAACCGACGCGATGCGGGCGACGACCTTGTGCAGGATGTGTTTTTCCGGATGCTGAAGTACCGGCACACATTCCGCGGCGATGCGCCCTTCACCGTTTGGATGTATCAACTGGCCCGCAACGCAGCGGCGGATTATTTCAGAAAGTGGAACCGGGAATATCCGACGGAAGAAATTCCCGAAGAGCGCCTCGAGAACGAAGCGGGAGCGGACGAAATGATGGAGCAGAAGGAAAGGGCGAAATTCTTACAGGCAGCGCTGAAACGGCTTGAGCCTGCGAAACGGGAAGTGTTGCTCCTGAGCCGCTATCAAGAATTGAAATACGATGAGATCGGAAAGATTCTAGATTGTCCCGTCGGCACGGTAAAAGCCCGCGTTCACTTTGCCTTAAAAGATCTTCGCGAGGAATATTTCAAACTTAGCGGCGAGAAGACGATTGATTGACAGCACAGAACGAAATGAGGTGACGCCATGAATGCACAAGAACACGTAATTGATCTGATTCCTGATTTCTTAATGGGAAGTTTTGATACAGCGCGACGAGAAGAGATTCAGGACCACTTGCGTTCGTGTATGGATTGTAAGCGCGAATTTGAGAGCTTGGGCACGCTCTGGAATTCGTTAGGCGATATCCGCGCGGAAAAGCCAACTCCTATTCTGCGCGAACGATTCTACGCTATGCTAGCAGCCTACGAGCATGGAATGAACCAATCGAACACGAAGCCTTTGATCGTCGATGCAGTAAACACGCTCATCGAGCGGGTATGGCCCAAACAACCTGCGATTCAATTTGCGCTTGCGCTCAGTCTCTTTGTTGTGGGTGGAGTTGTCGGCTCACAGATCAATCGTTCGAACGAAAAACCTTCGCAGCCCGACACCAGCATCGAGATGGCGACGCTCCGGGGCGAAGTACAGGCAATGAACCGAATGCTCGCTGTATCGTTGATGCAGCAGCAATCGGCTAGCGAGCGGCTCCGCGGCATAACGCTCACGTCGCAGTTCCAGCAGCCAGACCACGAACTCACGGGGGCGCTGTTCGAAGCCATGAATTACGACCCAAACGTCAACGTTCGCCTTGCTGCGATCGACGCACTGCAGCAATACGGCAGCGACCCGCTCGTACGCAAAGGCATCATCGACGCGTTAACAAAACAGGCTTCGCCGCTTGTACAAATGGCTCTCATTGATGCCTCTGTCTCATTGCGTGAGCGACAGTCAGCATCGGTGTTTGAAAAGATGTTGAAAAACCCCAAACTGAACGCCTCCGTCAAATCTCGTGTGGAGACGGCTCTCAAAGAACTTAAAGACTGAGGTCTTCTGTGAACCCGAAAGTCATTACTTCGCTGGCACTTGTCTTGATCCTCGCTCTTCCTGCGGCACACTGCCGCGACCGGTTCGAGCGGGAAGAAATCAAAAAAACGTTTCCCGCCGCGAGCATCAAACGATTACTGGTCGATAACATTTCTGGCTCAATCCATATCGTGGGGAAATCGATTAGCGAAATCCGTGTCGTGGCCAAACGAACTATCAACGGAGAGTCCGATGAGAAGATCGCAGAGGCGAAGGAGGATGTGAGGTTGGAGTTCACTCAGGGTCGAGACCGGTTGGAGATTGTTGTCACCGCACCCTGGCGGAACGGAGACCATATCAACTGGCGGGGAAAGGAATTCTACGGATACGAAGTGCAGTACGATTTTGAGATCGAAGTCCCGCAAGAGATCATTCTCTTCGCGCACACGGTGAACGAAGGCGATATCGACGTGCAGGATGTGAAGGGTCGGTTCGACCTGCAGAACGTGAACGGAGCGATCTTGGCAAAGGGTCTTGCAGCGGAAGGCAACGCGCATACCGTCAACGGTTCGGTGGAGATTTCCTTCGCCGTATCGCCGAAGCAGAACTGCTCCTTCAAGACGATCAACGGAAGAATCGAAGTCGAATTTCCCAACACCTTCGGAGCTGATGTGCGTTTCAAAACGATGAACGGGAAAGTTTACTCAGATTTCGAATACGAGGAGTTGCCGCAAGAGTCGATCAAGGTTGAGCGCAAGTACGGCACGCGAATTTACCGAAGGGGAGAAAATTCGCATATCCGCATTCGAAATGGCGGACCGGAACTGAGCTTTGAAACTCTGAACGGCAATATCAATATCCTGAAGTCGAAATAGATCGGTAACAGTTCAATCTTACTTACGAAGGAGGAGGAAGTATCAATGAAAAAAGTAACGGCAGCATTCGTGCTCTTGACTATCGTCGCAGTTCCAACGTTATGGACGCGCCAGGCAAAAGTGACGCAGTCTTCGAAGACTTCTCAATCAACCCAGGTGCAATCATCGGACAAGGATGAGGCGCAACCGGACAAGCTAACGGTACAGCTCTCCGACCCCACCCGTCCCGCGACACTACGGGTCGGTCTACTCAACGGAAGCATCGTTGTCCAGGGAGGTCCCGGCAAGGAGGTCATCGTCGAAACTCGCGTGCGGAAAGAAAATGGACCGGGTCACACCAAGGAGCTCGGTCGCCTCAAGGGGCTGGGTCGCGTTTCTGAGGACGACGATAGCGACGATGAAGAGGGCGGCCGGCGCAAGCCTAGCAAGCAGGGTCTTCGTCTGATTCCCAACAATTCCTCTGGGTTGTCGGTTGAGGAAGAAGACAATGAGGTTATTGTTAGCACCGGTTGGAGCGCCGGTACTCGCACAGTCGAACTCCACATTCAGGTGCCAACGAATTGCTCAATGAAACTCAGCACCGTGAACGAGGGCGATATCGAAGTAAGCGACGTGACCGGCGATTTGGAAATCAACAACACCAACGGCGCAGTGACGCTCAATCGCATCAACGGCTCGGTGGTGGCACACGCGCTGAACGAACCGCTTCACGTCACATTCGTCAAAGTCAATCCGCAGAAATCGATGTCGTTCAGCTCGCTCAACGGCGACGTGGATGTGACCTTCCCGGCAGACCTGAAGGCGACACTCAACATGAGGTCCGAACAGGGAGAAATCTACAGCGACTTCGACCTTGATATTGAAAAGACGACGAGCCGAGTTGAAGAGAAGGGAAAAGGGAAGGGAAGGTACAAAGTCTCAATCGAACGTGCGCTGAAGGCAAAGATCAACGGTGGCGGACAGGAAGTGTTGTTCAAGAACTACAACGGGAACATCTACATTCGCAAAGCCAAGTAACAGAACATAGAGGTGGGAATATTCGAAAGGCCAGCTGATGCTGGCTTTTTTTTACTTCAGTCAGAGGTCGACTTAAGCAAAGCTAGTCCTTGTAGCAGATTTTCAAGGTCCGCTGGAAATTTCGCCTGTATTGTTCCTTCAAGCACTGATATTGGGATCAGCCCGTGTCGAGAAGTTACAAACATCAATGCCGACAGGGGGGCTCTATCTGCTCCAAAGGTTTTGCGAAAAGGAAGCGCAATAACTTTTCCTTTTGCTTCAATCGCGCCAAGCGATTCGTCGATGTAGAAGGTCGTTTCGGAGGTTGCACGACCGAGCGTGCCATTGCTGGTGAGCTCTCGAAGTCCATCGGACGACGTTGCGATGACAAAATCGGGGTGTTCGACTCCAGTGAATTGAATTTCTTCAGGGCTGATCCAAACTTCCGAAAGGGAAAACCCAGAGCCCTGAGTCACGGGGTTGTCATTCTTTTGCGTTACGTGCAATCCGTTAGCGACCGCAGCCTGGCACAAAAGTGCGGCAGAAGATTGCACGCGCTCACCAGCGCTCCCCGCAATGACGATATTGACGGGATGGTCGAGCTTCGGTGGTTCGATTGGCTGGGCTACTCGGAGGTGATTTTTTTTCCCGATCTTGTTTTCAATTTTCGTCAACCGCTGGCCATACGGTTTCCGCGTGTTGAGCGATTGAAGCAACCCAAGCTCCCAACCATTGCCGTCTGCGATTTCTGTCAACTTTTTTCCGGTCAGATCATTTTGGTCGACCGCGTACTCAGTACACAATTCAAGGATTTCAACTGCGGCAAATCCTTCAAAAACGATCGCCTTCTTCATCAGCTCCGTCAGTCTGATATCAATTGCCGTTGTTCTCGCGACGAACGCCGCGTTGCTGCTCTTGAGAATACCACAGAGGTCGACCGGTGGAACAATATTTCCTTTCGGCGTGGTAGCCGTTACGAAACATTCGGGCGTAAGGCCAGAGCCTTGTCCTCCTGTCATCCCGTAAACGAAGTTGTTGCAAATCAGAACGGTAACATCGACGTTCAACGAGGCCGCGTGGACGAGATGATTCAGTCCAATCATTGCGCCGCCGTCGCCGATGATGATGATGGTTTTCAGTTTGCGGTCTCCAAGAACTGAGTCGGCAAGCTGAATGCCGGTCGCAAACGCTGTCGAACGGCCGTGCGTGGTGTGGACGGTATGGATTTTCTCGAACAGTGCGTCCGCGAGGCCGATGCAGCCGATATCGGTTACGAGGGCGACGTGTTCAAACGGAATCTGCAGTGCAACGAGTGCGTCGTTCAATTTGCGGAGCACCGACGTGTGGCTGCATCCTTTGCAGAACGGAAACTTCGGTTGTTGCACCAAGTACGAACCGATGTGAACAGGCGATGCCGATATGGCGGTGGGGCTTTCCACGGTCAGCGCATTATCGAAGTGAGTATTTCGTCGGGAGTAATCATCGAACCGATCTTGTTCACGCCGACTAACACACGGTCTCCGCAGAAGGGCGCAATGACCGAGCGATAGAGGCCGTGAAGATTCTCTTCCGGAATGACGACGCGCTTCGTATCCTCAAGCGCCGCACGAATCATCTCCACGGGGAGCGGAAAAAGAGAATAGATAATTAGGAGCGAAACCTTTTTGCCAGAGTATTGCGCGGAACGAACTGCCTGCCGTGCAGCACGAGCAGTTATTCCATACGCAATCACCAACGTATCGGCGTCTGGCAAAAGATCGCTATAAACGACAGAAAGCTCTTCCGCCCGCGAACGGATTTTTTCTTCGAGATGAACCAGCACATCGAGCGTCTCGGGAGAATTTTTCTGCAGCGCTCCTCGCTTGTTGTGGGCAGAACCTGTCGCCGTAACTTTCAAGCTGCCGCCGACTGGAGCAAAAAGTGGGATCTCGTCTCTCGTTCCGTAGAAATAGGTGCCGGCATTCACTTCGGGCGCTCCGCTCAGTTCGCCTGGAGAATGTTTTCGTGTAAAGCTTGCTCGTTTGGAGAGCGAGGCGAAGTCCAAGCTTTCAGTCGTCATCCCGACTTCTTTGTCGCTCAGCAAAATGACAGGCGTACGAAGTTTTTCCGCCCAATCGAATGCAAGTACCGTCAGATCGAAACATTCGTGAGCGTTGGTAGGGCAGAGAATGGGAATCGTGTATCCGCCGGATGTACAGAACTCTGCGAGGAGGAGATCACCCTGCCCACCCTGTGTTGCGCCACCGGTACTGGGCCCGAGACGCTGTACCATCGCAACCACCAAAGGCGTTTCAGTCATCAGGGCATACTGAACAGATTCCGTCATCAATGCCCAGCCGGGTCCTGAAGTTGCTGTCATCGCTTTGACGCCCCGCATCGATGCCCCAATGCAATAGGCAATGGCGGAGATTTCATCCGGCGCGCTCAGGGCGAGACCACCGACCTCGGGGAGTCGGTCGATCATCGTTTTGAAGATTCCTGAGGCTGGAGTAATAGGATATCCGGCAAAGAATCGACAGCCGGCCTGCAAAGCTCCTTCAGCGGTCATTTGATTACCGGAGCGCAATCGAACATCGCGCACTTGCTCCTGGTTTTCGGGTCTTGCGACTTGAGTTAACATCCTGCAGGGTCGAATCGACTATTGATTTCGTTGAATCGCCGGCGCAACATCTCGACCGATGCGTGCCGTCTCTCCGCGAGCTCTGCAACAAGCGCGTGAGCGTCAGGATAATCGCATTCGGCCGCCAGCGTGTCATAGAAGGCGACCATGGCTTCTTCCCGCTCGATTGCTTCGAGGATTGCTTGGCAATCTACACCACAGAGATGATCACAAGGCTCTGAATCCTTCATACTACCTCCCGATTGATATGTTCTTGGATTCAAGGAACGTGCCACTCGAATGTTCTTCGCCACCAAAGAAGGTTTTCAGAATACGGGAAGATTTTGACTCCCCCGTCGTCAATTTTGAGTTCTTGTAATGCCTTCACTTCTCGAAACTGCAAACTTCAAGAGTGGGATGGATTCTTTGGACAAATCATTCCACCTTTTCATAAAATGAACTTGCTTCGACAAGCAAATCCGTGGCGAGGCCTCGAAGGTCTTCCGGAGCACATGTGGATTCTCTCCATCGCGACATTTATCAACCGGCTGGGAACGATGGCCTGGCCTTTCCTCGCGCTTTACGGAACGCAAAGGCTTGGCCTCGCGACCTCTCAAGCAGGTCTGCTCCTAACGGCGTACGGCGTCGCGTGCTTTATCGCCGCGCCGTTTACCGGAACACTGAGCGACGCATTCGGGCCAGTGCGAATGATGATGGCTTCGTTGTTCGGCGCTGCAGCAATCCTGGCGGTCTATCCGCTGGTGCACACATTTGCCGCGCTGATTGTCTTAACAGTGATTTGGGCGATCTTTGCAGAAGCATTCCGTCCCGCTGCGATGGCGATGGTTGCGGATTTGGTAACGCCGCAGAATCGGAAAGCGGCATTCGCATTAAACCGACTTGCCATCAATCTTGGTATGAGCGTTGGTCCGGCACTCGGCGGATTCCTTCTGCTGATTTCGTACGATTTCCTATTTTGGATCGACGGTGCGACTTCGCTTGTTGCAGGACTCGTAATCGCATTCTCATCGCTCACACGGATTCACCATCGTGAAGAGGACTCCCACGCCCGAGGAGTTCAAGTCCACGCCTTCAAAGATCGCGCGCTTCTGATTTTTCTCCTGGCAAGCATTCCGGTCTGGGCAGTTTTTTTCCTGCACGAAGGGCCGATGCCTCTCTTCCTTGTTCAGGAGTTGAAGTTGCCCGAATCGGACTATGGATTGCTTTTCACTGTGAATACCTCACTCATCATTTTTTTTGAAGTTCCCCTTAACTTGCGAATGGCGAACCAGCCCCACGCGCGGACGTTAGGCCTCGGAGCGCTCCTGATCGGAGTCGGATTTGGTTGCACACAGTTTGCGACTGGATTTTGGAGCGCGGCACTCACTGTGAGCCTCTGGACAGTCGGCGAGATGATCATGCTGCCAACCTCAGCGACCTTTGTTGCCGACATCGCTCCTGCCAAACAACGTGGACAATATATGGCTCTGTATCAGATGATGAGTGTGCTGGCTCTTTCGTTAAGTACTTGGCTCGGGACATGGACGTTTGAACGCTTCGGCTCGGCCGTCGTCTGGGGCGGCGCGTTTGGGTGTGGATTACTCTCTGCTATTCTTTTCTATTCAATGAAAGGAGCAGATACGGTGGGGAGAGAGCCAACTCGAAGATGATTTTTTCTTATATTTCTCCCGAACCGACAACCATTCTCCCAACGAATTGATAACGCTATGAATCCCTTCAAGAACGAGCCATTCACTGATTATTCAAAGCCCTCCAACCGCAAGGCGATGGAAAAAGGACTTGCCAAAGTCCGGGCGATGCTCGGCAAGGAGCATCCCGTCGTTATCGCCGGAGAAGAACTGCGGACAGAACAGAAACTCCTGAGCTACAATCCGGGCAATGCCACTGAAGTCGTGGGGGTCTTTCAAAAAGCCGATAATGCGTTAGCGAACAAAGCTATTGAGGCTGCGAATGCGGCGTTCAACACCTGGCGGCACGTCGAGGCAAAGAAACGAGCCGACTACTTCTTCAAAGCGGCGGCGTTGATGCGAAAACGCAAGTTTGAATTCTGCGCGATGCTCACGCTGGAAGTCGGCAAGACGTGGCCCGAAGCTGATGCGGACACCGCGGAAGCAATCGACTTCTTAGAATTCTACGCTCGCGAAATGCTGCGCTACGCTTCAAAGCAGCCGCTGACGAAAGTGAAAGGCGAGAAGAACGAGCTAGTCTACATCCCGCTTGGCGTCGGTGTTGTCGTGCCGCCGTGGAATTTTGCGCTCGCTATTCTCGTGGGAATGACATCAGCGGCCGTCTTGGCGGGCAACACCGTAGTTCTGAAGCCCTCGAGCGATTCTCCGTTTACCGGTTGGATGTTCTTCAATCTGATGCGGGAAGTCAAGCTGCCCGCGGGTGTCATCAACTTCATCACTGGGCCTGGCGGCTCAGTGGGCGACACGCTGGTTGCGCATCCCAAAACCCGCTTCGTCTCCTTCACGGGGTCGAAGGAAGTTGGCATCCACATCAACGAGCTTGCGGCGAAAGTGCAACCAGGACAGATCTGGCTCAAGCGCGTGGTTGCCGAAATGGGAGGGAAGGATTCGATTGTCGTCGACGATCAAGCAGACTTGGCCGCGGCCGCTCAGGCAACGGTTGCCTCGGCCTTCGGATTTCAGGGACAGAAATGTTCAGCCGCATCCCGCGCGATCGTTTCAGAAAAAGTCTACGATAGATTCGTCGACCTCGTAAAAGAAAGAACAGAAAAACTGTTGGTCGGCGACCCAGCGAATCCCGCAAACGCCTTGGGGCCTGTCATCAACAAAGGTTCGCAGGAAAAAATTCTTTCATACATTCAAAAAGGATTGCAGGAAGGCGGCCGGCTGATCGTTGGAGGGGGAACGGGGGATGCGAAAGGATATTTTGTGAAGCCGACAATCATTGCCGATGTCGACCCGAAAGGAACGATAGCGCAAGAAGAGATCTTTGGTCCCGTGCTTGCAATCATCAAGGCAAAGGATTTCGACCACGCGCTGGAGATAGCAAACAACACGGAGTTCGGCCTCACCGGCGGCGTCTGGACGAAGAATAGAAAGAAGATGGAAAAAGCGAAGAAGATCGTTCACGTGGGCAATTTCTACGTGAATCGGAAAATCACGGGCGCACTCGTTGGCGTACATCCGTTTGGCGGGTTCAACATGAGCGGCACCGATTCAAAGGCCGGCGGAAGAGATTACATGATGCTCTTTATGCAGGCGAAGACGATTTCAGAGAAGATCAAATGAGATCTCCAATGTTGGAATGTTCAATTTGGTAATGTTAAAACATCTCTTAGACCACATCTCGTGAACGAAGCGTTTGAACATTGTGGGCGCTGCAATGAAGAAGTCACGCCGGACAGCGATTTCTGTCCGCATTGCGGGAAATTGTTTGAGCGGGCGGGAATCTTAAGTTGTCCAATACATCCAGGAGAGCGTGCGGTGGGAGTTTGCATCATTGACCGTGAGCCGGGATGCGGAAGATGCCTGAAGGCGGTGGCCGGGAAATTTCTATGCGCTGAACACCAAGACGTCGAAGTCCGGCAAGATTGGGCAGCTGCCTTCGAGTCTTCGGATATCAACGAGGCGGAGTTGGTGAAGTCTGTGCTGGAGTCAAACGGATTTACCGTCCACGTGCAGAATTTCAACTCAATCGGATTTGTCTGGGATGGCGGCGGCGATTATTCCCTCTCACGCAGCAACATCGGCAAACCGGCAAAAGTATTTGTGCCGATTCCGGAGTATCTGAAGGCAATCGAAGTCATTCACGAATGGAGTTCGGCAGAGTCTGAAAATTTGGAACAGTAGCCACTGAAGGACAGAGATCGCAGAGGGTAGAAATCTATTTTCTTCTCAGTGAACTCTGAGACTCTGTGGCAAATCACTAGGAGCAAGAATGAAGATCCACGAATACCAAGGCAAAGAAATTCTCAAACGATACGGAGTCGCCGTTCCGAATGGACAGGTTGCCTTCACGATTGATGAGGCAGTGAAAGCTGCCGAGAAGATTGGCGGAAGCCTCTGGGTCATCAAGGCACAGATTCACGCCGGCGGACGGGGCAAGGGGGGCGGAGTGAAGCTCGCGCGCAGTTTGCAGGAAGTTCGAGAACGCGCAGGCGAAATTCTCGGCATGCGGTTGGTGACGCACCAAACGGGCCCGGAAGGCAGAATAGTCAAGCGCCTGCTCGTCGAGCAGGGGATGAACATCCAGAAAGAAATGTATGTCGGCATACTCCTCGATCGCTCCCGTTCACAAAACGTCGTGATGGTTTCGACAGAAGGCGGGATGGAAATCGAAAAAGTTGCAGAAGAAACCCCTGAGAAAATCCTGAAAGTATACATTGCGCCGGGTTCTTCGTTGCAAACTTACCAGGCGCGTGAATTGTGCTTCGGCCTGGGCTTGACCGGCGATGCGTTTAAGAATGGGGTCAAATTCCTGCAAGCGTTATTCAAAGCCTACGAAGCTACCGACGCTTCGTTAGCGGAAATCAATCCGCTCGTCATTACCAACGAAGGTACTGTGTTTGCACTGGATGCAAAGATGAATTTCGACGACAACGCTCTTTATCGCCATACCGATATCGCGGAGATGCGCGACATCGAAGAGGAAGACCCGCTGGAAGTCGAAGCATCTGCATCCAGCCTCAATTACATCAAGCTGGACGGTAACGTGGGCTGCATGGTGAACGGTGCCGGGCTGGCCATGGCAACAATGGATATCATCAAGCTGGCGGGCGGGATGCCGGCGAATTTTCTCGACGTCGGCGGCGGCGCAAGCGCCAAAACTGTCGAGGCAGGGTTCAATATCATTTTGAAGGATCCGAACGTCAAGGCGATTCTCATCAACATCTTCGGTGGCATCGTCCGTTGCGACCGCGTTGCAGCGGGTGTCGTTGAGGCCGCAAAGAACATCGACGTAAAGGTCCCGATCGTGATACGCCTTGCTGGAACGAATGCTGATCTTGCCGCAGATATTCTGAAAAACTCCGGGCTCAGCTTCTTGGTCGCTGCCGATTTGAAGCAGGCCGCCCAAAAAGTTACACAAGCGATTGCGGTGTAGGTCCCAACCATTATTAAGAAAGCCTTTTCTGTATGCGTAAGAAAGTCGTCGCCGGCAACTGGAAGATGTTCAAGGACGTTCGCGAGAGCGAAGCGTTGATCAACGGGATCAAGGCTCAGCTGACGTTTGGATTGAACGGTACTCGCGTTGTGATATGTCCGCCGTTCACCTCGCTTGCACACGCCGGCAAGTTGGTCGAAGGCTCCCCTATCGAACTCGGAGCACAGAATATGTACTTGGAGGACGAAGGCGCGTTCACCGGAGAGATTTCGCCTAAGATGTTGAAGTCGGTCGGTTGTTCGTACGTCATTCTGGGCCATTCTGAGCGACGCCAATATTTTGGCGAGACGAACGAATTTATCAACAAGAAATTGAAGAAGGCGATCGCCACCGGACTCATTCCGATTGTGTGCGCCGGCGAAACGCTGGAGCAACGTGAGAAAAACATTACCGACCAAATCGTCTCGACGCAGGTGAAAGCCTGCCTTCAAGATATTCCTGCCAACGAAGTCGAGAAACTTATACTTGCGTATGAACCGGTTTGGGCTATCGGCACGGGGAAAACAGCGACGCCTCAACAAGCGCAGGATGTGCATCAACTCATTCGAAAAATTCTGGGTCAGTTGTACTCATGGCCGACCGCTGAGAAGGTCGTTATCCAATACGGCGGCAGCGTCAAGCCCGAGAACGCAATCGAGTTAATGAAGCAGCCGGATATCGACGGCGCGCTCGTCGGCGGTGCGTGCCTTAAAGCAGACTCGTTCGTGGCCATCATCAAAGCCGCCGTGTAGTCGTTCAGCAGTTGGCGGTCAGCTATCGATAGTGAACAATTTGCCTTCGTAGACTTCCCAAGTGCAATTCTCTCATGATTACGTACAAATCCTCAGGGGTTGATATCGACGCAGGCGAAGAACTTGTCCGTCGGATCAAGAAACCTATTCGCTCGACGTTCACGCCAAACGTGCTCACCGATATAGGGATGTTTGGTGCATTTTATAGAGCGAAATTCAAAGGGATAAAGAATCCGGTTCTTGTCAGCAGCGTCGATGGTGTCGGGACCAAGCTGAAGATCGCACAAGCGATGAACCGACACGAAACAATCGGACAAGACCTCGTCAACCACTGCGTGAACGACATTCTTGTCTGCGGAGCAAAGCCTCTGTACTTCATGGATTACTTCGCGACGGGAAAACTCACGCCGGTGGTTGCAGAACAAGTCGTTCTTGGGTTTGTCAAGGCTTGCAAAGAAAATTCCTGTTCGCTCATTGGCGGCGAAACGGCGGAGATGCCCGGGATGTACAATGGCGAAGAATACGACTTAGCGGGAATGATTGTCGGAGTTGTCGAAGAAAGAAAAATCCTGAACGGCAAGCGGGTGAAGGCCGGAGATGTGCTGATCGGTCTGCCTTCAACGGGGCTTCACACCAACGGCTATTCTCTCGCCCGTCGTGTGCTGCTTGAGAAGTTCAAACTCGTCGATCATCTCTCTGAACTAGGAACAACGTTGGGCGAAGCACTCCTAACGGTACATCGTTCGTATTTCAAGATTCTTTATCCGCTCCTCCAAAGTTCTGTGTTCGGGATTCACGCACTCGCTCATATCACGGGAGGGGGGATTGAAGGAAATACTGCGCGCGTTCTGCCAAAGAAAACGAGACTAAAAATTGACTGGAATTCTTGGGAGCGTCCACAGCTTTTCCGGCTCATACAGAAAACTGGCGACGTTCCCGAAGAAGACCTTCGCCGTGCGCTGAATTTGGGAGTTGGAATGGTAATCGTGGCCTCAAAAACAAAAGTCGATGCGTTGTTACGCCAGCTCATGAAATCAAAACCATTTGTGATGGGAGAAGTGGTTGTGGGGAGGGACCGATGAGCCGGCCATTGCTTCTGAAAAAAATAGACTTGCTCTTCCCGCCTATATCCAAAATACGTAACCCCGCGGTTTGCAGGGTTACGTATTTCTGAAAAAAGAAGATTCAACTCATCGCCACGCGCCGAGTATCGCTCCCGCGGCCAGAAACGTGACGAACTGGTATCCGGTGTCGAGCAAGAACGCGTTGAACGGTTTCTTGGAAAACAGGTATGCCGTAAACTGCACGGTGGCAACAAACCCCAGCCAAACTATTACGCCAGCGCTCATCCCTCCGATCGCGCCAGGCTCGGAGTTTCCCCACCAAATCATGTTAATCAGCGTTGCCAGCACGATATAGCAGACGACCGTTGCCGCAAAAGACTTTGCGTAGAGCGGTCCGGGGTTGATACCTTTCATTTCCTGCTCTGTATAATTATTGAGTTTCATCCACGCCTTGCCAAAAAGGGGACCGTACCACACACCGCCGACAGCGAGGTTGGCGATGCTCGCAACAATGATTGCCAGCCAGTTGAGTGAGCCCATCAGATTTATTCCCTTCGAATTAGTTTCGTACGAAAAAATCTAACCGCAAAGGCCGCAAAGATTTCTACGACGAGATCATTTCTTCCAATAGAACGTTTGCGTCCTTTGGGCCTCCTCTGCGGCCTCTGCGGTTAAGAGTCTCGTTAAGTGAGAACGAATTAGGCTGCGGTCTGCTTCTTCTTCCACGTGGCGAGGATGACGCCCATCGCCAACAGAGTGATGAGTTCGTAGCCGGAGTTAATAAAGAACAAATTGAACGGCCGGCGCTCATACAGCACAGTCTGGAATACCACTACGGCGGCGAAGCCGAGCCAGAGCCAGAATCCGGATTGCGCCCCACCTTTTGAATCTTTCGCTCCCGCGTATTGCACGAAGTGCACCATCACGTAGGCCTGCACGATGTATGCGATGAATGACCCGCCGAAGATCTTAGCCATCTCTCCTCCATCCATTTGCGTGTTCATATTGATGCCGACCGCCGCCGCCCACTGCGAAGCGAAGAGAGGTGGAGAGTACCACAAAGCGCCGAGGACAAACTTCGCGACCGCGGCGGCGATAACGGCCGGCCAGTAGATTGAAACTTTCATAGAACCTCCTTGAAATGTGTTGATGTTGAAAATGAAACGTGCTGCTGTGGATTCATTTCACGTGGATCGGGATGAGTCTGTTTTTTCAATTTGGACGTCGTGCGTTCGCGCGAGTAGAAGCTGCGCCGCGAGAGCACCGACGAGCGCAAAGAGCATGTCCGATTGCGTATCCCACACATACCCTTGCGTGCCGAGGAAGGCATCGGATGCTTCACCCGAAGCGACAGCCGTGAACCATTCGATGAATTCGTAGATCGCGCTGATGCCAAGGCAGACGCAGCAAACGATGAAGAACATCCAAGCTCCATGCTTTACGACCCTTAGCCTGATAAACAGCTCGCGTGCGATGATGGCAGGAACGAACCCTTGCGCGAAGTGCCCCAGCTTGTCGTAATTGTTGCGCGATTGATGAAAGAGGTCGCGCACAAAATTTCCCAGCGGCACTTCTGCGTACGTGTAATGTCCGCCGACGAAGAGAATGCACGCGTGTACAAGGATGAGCCAATACGCGAGGGACGTGAGCGGAAATCGCTTGTAGGTTGCAGCCAGAATGCCGTAGCCGATGAGGGCGGGAAAGACTTCCAGCAGCCACGTGAACCGATCTTTTGGTTCGACGAACGACCAGATGAGAACTCCGAAGAATGCTGCGTGCCACAGCATCATCGATGATTTGTTCAATTGACTGGCTTCCGTTATCAGAATCGAATCGGTAACCTTCGAATCCGCATCCCCGCTGCCGCGAAGATGGCGTTACAGACTGCGGGGGCCGCAGGAGGAAGTCCAGGCTCGCCGATGCCGCCAATCGAATAGGTGCTGTCGAGAATATGCACTTCGACCTTCGGCATTTCATCGACCATCAGCACAGGGTAGGTGTCAAAGCTGCTCTGGACAACGGCGCCGCGTTCAATGGTGATCTCATTTTTCATCGCGGCACTCAGGGCGAATGCAATAGCCCCTTCGATCTGCGCCTCTATAGTATCGGGGTTGATGTACTGACCACAATCGACCGCTGCAACGATACGATCGATCCTTAACTCGTTCTTGTTTGTCACTGTTACCTCAGCGACTTCGGCAATGGCGCTGCCAAAGGCCTCCACGCACGCAATGCCGCGTCCGCGACCCTTGGCCATCGGCTTACCCCAGCCGGATTTTAACGCAGCGGTTTCCAGCACACCTCGGAGGCGAGGGGAATTTGGAAGCAAGGATTTTCTGAATTCGAATGGGTCTTTCTTTGCAGCGTGGGCAAGTTCATCGATGAAGGACTCGACAACGAAACAATTCTGCGAGGGCCCCACCGATCGCCACGCGCCAATGGGCACACCTGTTGAAACGATGTTCGATTCGATAAGGAGGTTGGGAATTTCGTACGGCGGCGTGGAACCGCCCGTTACGAGGCCTTTCGAGTCGGAACCCGCGATGCGGTGCCGCCAAACCGTGAGCTTTCCATCTTTGTCAATTCCACCGCTCAGTTGATTGTAAGTGGCTGGACGATAGTGGTCATTCTTCATATCGTCCTCCCGCTTCCACGTCAGCTTTACCGGTGCGTTGACAGCTTTAGAAATTCGCACGGCTTCTTCAACATAGTCGTTGTCCAGCCGCCGTCCAAATCCGCCGCCCAGGTGCGTCACGTGGAGAGTTACCTTTTCCTTTGAGAGTCCGCACGCATCCGCAGCCCTCGTCTGTGCCTGCTGGGGTGTTTGTGTCGGCGCCCAGACTTCGCACGAATCACCTTTGTAGTGAGCAGTGCAGTTCATCGGCTCCATCGTTACGTGTGCGACGAAGGGAGCTTGATAGAGGGCGTCGACAACTGTCGCAGCAGATTTCAACGCCGCCGCCGCATCACCAGATTGCTTCTCCACATTTCCGGCCCCCGTAACGGCTGCCTCGAGCGATTTCCAGATGGCATCGCTGGATTGCGAAGCGTTCGGCCCGAGATCCCAATCAATCTTGAGCGCTTCGCGCCCTTTGAATGCCGACCAGGTGTTCGTGGCAACAACGGCGATGCCCGTTTCGATTTTCACGACATCCTTTACGCCCCAAAATCGTTTGGCGGCCGCTGCGTCGAATCCCGTTACCTTTGCGCCAAACACAGGAGCATGCTCAACCGAAGCGTAAAGCATGTTCGGGACACGAACATCGATTCCGTAGACTGCTGTGCCGTTGACTTTTTCCGTCGTGTCGAGTTTCTTCACGCGGGTTCGTAGAAGATGCTGGTCCTTGCGCTCTTTGAGTGTGATGTCGGTCGGAATTATTTCGTTTGCCGCCGCTGCCGCAAGTTCTCCGAACGAAAGTCTCTTGCCGGATGCGTGGAGGACGAACCCCTTCTCGGCACGGCAAGCGGTTGCGTCGACATTCCATTGTTTTGCGGCGGCGGCGATGAGCATTCTTCTCGCGGCACAACCTGCTTTGGAAAGTTTGTCGAACGAGCTGCGCACGCTGTTGCTGCCGCCCGTCCCTTGCGAACCATACTTATCGGGATGAGCGTCGGCTTGCAACACTCGAACGCGGGACCAGTCGGCTTCTAACTCTTCGGCAACGATCATTGCGAGCGATGTGCGAACGCCCTGGCCCATTTCAGTTTTGGCAACGGTGATCGTAACGGAGCCAGTCGGGTCGATGCTGAGAAACGTGTTTGGTGAAAAAGAATCGACGGTAAGCAAATTATTTTCATCGCCCGGCAGTCTGAAGCCGAGCACAAGGCCTGCGCCGGCAGTGCCGACGACTTTCAAGAAATCTCTGCGGTCGAGCGTCAATTGGGAGTTCATCGTGCGCCTCCCTTCTCGGCGGCAAGATGGATGCCAGCGCGTATGCGGTTGTACGTTCCGCAACGACAGACGTGTGTTCCGAACGCTGCGTCGATGTCCGCGTCCGTCGGTTTTGGTTTTTGTGAGAGGAGAGAAGCAGCTTCGACGATCTCGCCCGATTGGCAGTAGCCGCACTGGGGAACGTCGAGCTCAATCCAGGCTTGTTGGACCGGATGGGAGGAGTCGGCCGAAAGGCCCTCGATGGTCGTGACGGATTTTCCAGCAGCGAAGGAGATAGGCGTGACGCAGGAACGAACCGCCTCGCCGTTGAGCATCACCGTGCAAGCACCGCACAAGCCGCGCCCGCAGCCGTACTTTGTTCCCGTGTATCCAACAATGTCGCGAATGACCCAGAGCAGGGGCATCTCGTCGGGGACATCGACTCGTTGTTGTTTTCCGTTCAGTTGGAATGCATATGAAGGCATAAGTACCTCCTCGGTTGAACTACTGCTTCAGATACTTGTGGAACCAGGCGTCCACTTTTTTCAGGTCGGGCATTGGCTCGTGCCCCATTCCTGGCGTCATAATGATTTCCGTTTCCACTCCGGCTTCGACCAATTTCTTGTGCATGGCAAGCGCTTGCCGCTGCGGTATAAGCGGGTCATTGTCGGAATAATAGATCAGCATTGGTGCGTCGCCGGTCGAAACGTGCGTAATCGGGGAGGCCTCGGCAAACTTGCCTGTCAGCGCAAACTCACCTTTTTCTACCGAGGGTAATTCCCCTAAGTAACTCACTATAATCCGCAGATCGGCATTCGATTGAATTCCTGTATCTGCCTTGCTATTGAAATCTGAAATCACAAACGGAGCGGCGATTGCAACCACTGCTTGAACTCTTGAGCTAACACTGTCGATAGGATTCTTATTCGGGTTGGCATACGGGGCATCGAACACGCCCAACATCGCCGAAAGATTGCCTCCGGACGACTGTCCGATTGCTCCGATCTTCGCCGAGTTGATGTTGTACTTCTGGGCATTGTAACGGATAAACCGTACTGCCCTTCTCGTATCCTCGACGGCGTCCGGAAACTGAAAGCGGGGAGAGAATCGGTGGTTGATGACGAAAAGGGTGTAGCCTGCATCGACTAATCCTTGCATCCATACAGCTCCGTATTTGTTGTCCCGAACATAATCATCCTTTAACGGAACCTGGTTGAAAACTCTCTGATAGATACCGAAGTAGCCAAAGCCGCTGCCGGGGATGCATATGATGCCAATGTTGTTCCCGTTTTCTGGTTGATACACATCCATCAGCAACGCCATTCCGGAAATCATTCCATAGATCACATTTTCGTGCTTCGTAAATTTTCGCTGCTGCGGGGTAAGGCCCGCGGAGAGCGAGAGTGTCAATAAGACGGGAATCAGAATTCTACTCATGCCAGCTAAACCTCCTTTGAAAAATGAATGTTGAAAGGACTCCGCCGAGCATTCGATGGTGAAGCATTAGGTTGACGAATCAAACGTAAAGATTTGTTGGAAGAAAGGAAAGATACGGGCAGATAGAACTGTCACATCTATCCCTCTCCCCCGAAAAAGCACGGCGGCTTAATCGCTTTGATCCTCGCCGGTTTGTCTTGTCGTCCGAAAAGCGGTTGTTCTTCAGCCGCCGAGATTTACGGATGATGGGAAATCCCTACAACCGACTACGTTGCAGTTTGAGTGACACTTCGGACTTTTCTCCAGGCTTGCACAAAGACGATGAGAAATACCAGATCGATCCACGCAAACGGAATCCACATCGCTGGAATTCCTCCCGTTGCCCAATGGTAGAATGCCACGGTGCAATAAGAGACTTTCAGCCCGATTCCGTAAGGAATGAGTTCCCTAAACTTAACGGGGTCGGTTGCGATGCGCCAATACATGATAGCGAAGAGACAAAGTAACAGCGCAGGAAAATGTAGATATCCCAGATGGTTCGGCCTTTCGATCCCAAAATAGTCAAAGAGCATTGGTCCGAAAAACAAAAATACAATAGAGAGCACGCCGTCATAAAAGGCAGAGGCTGCAAATGCTGTTTTCATCCATTTAGTGTTCATGGGGTGCCCTCCTTAGGTAGTTGAAGTGTGTTGAGGCCGTCCGCGGATCCGGTCGAAAAACCGTTTCCGGCGGAAGGCAGTGAAGTCGGAGTTGTAGAGCCGCTCGCCCAGGTTCCGGAGACCGGTTTCCAGGTCCGAGACGCTCATATTCTTCGGCTGGAAGTTCACATCGAACAAGCTGCATCGTTGCCACTCGCCGTCGTGTAAGATTCGGCCTTCTTCCTTCAGTCGTTTATAGAGCGGCGTGCCGGGAAATGGCGTCAGCACGGTAATTTGAACTTCGAAAAGCCCACTCGTATTCACAAATTCCCAAATGCGCTCGAACGAGGAAGTATCAGTATTGTCGAGCCCCAGGACAAAGCAGCCGTTCACGGTGATGCCGTTTCTTTGAATCACATCGATAGCCTCGTGGTAGTGATCGAATTGCTTCCGTTTCCAATTGGAGTGTAGTTCCAACCCGTCAAGCCCGTCCGCAACTGGACTTTCGAGCCCAACCAAAATTTGCGCGCACCCACTCTCCTTCATCAACTGAAGTAACTCCTCGTCTTGAGCTACAGAAATATCTGTCTCCGTGAACCACCGAATTCCTTCTGGGATCAGCGCTCGCACCAATTCCTTCCCGTGCCGCTTGTTCGCGAACGTGTTGTCGTCGGCGAACTCAATGAACGGGCGGTTCCAAATTTCTTTTATCTTTTGAACTTCCGACACGACTTTGCCAACGGGCTTTGTTTTGAACCGTGGAGAGATGCGAATTGAAGCGGCGCAAAATTCGCAATCCAAGGTGCACCCGCGATGCGTTTGGATGGTAAGACGGTTATACTTTGCCGGATCAAGCAGGTCAAATCGCGGCATCGGGGCTTGTGCAAGATCAAAGCTTGTTTCTCGAGCATCGTATACTTTTTGCATTCTGTTTTGCTCGAGGTCGTGCAAAAGCTGTGGCCAGAGGGGTTCACCTTCGCCTAATACAATTGTGTCGGCGTGCGGAGAGGCTTCCTCCGGCAGTGCAGTCACGTGTAATCCCCCAAGAATTACTTTTACTCCTTCTGCGCGATAACGATCGGCAAGAATGTAGGCTTCATTGATTTGAGCTGAATAACTCGAGATGGCAACTGCATCGAATCCACCTGGAAGAGAATGAAGCGATCCAAGTTCAGGTACTTCGAGGTACTCTATGTCGAATGGCTGCGGCGTCATGGCGGCAAGTGTCAATAACCCCAAACTGGGAAGCGAAGCAACGACTTTGCTTCGCTCAACAAAGCCGGGAAGCGTGAGGCCAAACTCCATCAATTCTTTGTTGTAAGCGCGAGTACCGCTCATTGCAACAAAGCCCATCTTCATGGCCAGCCCCACAACAAGGCACAAGTTCCAAGCAGAAGGCTTGCAACAGGAATGGGGAATATTATCCAAAGGCTTTTCTTCCACGCGCAGAAGTAGCAGCACACCGGCATAGTGATTGCGCCAACGATGAATCCCCACGAAGCGATACGGGCTGTGAGAACGTCGAGCGAAGTTATTGTGAGCGTGAAAGCAAAAAGGATGTTTAAGAAACCGAGTCCGAAGAACGAGATGTGCCCAAGGCGGACCATGCGTCGACGGAACGACGCATAACCTCCGAGCCATTCGTCCTTGTGAAAAAAGAGGCCGATGATTGAACCGGATAATATTCCAGCAAGCACGCCGACCCAACCGATGAGAAGGTTTGTATGAACGGTGACTTGAATTATTTTGTCCATTTGGTCACCCTAGAGTATGATTCTCATGCGTGGAGGAGAGGCCCAGAGGCGTTCGATGACGGATCGTGCGCCGACAAGCGAAACGTAAAGATTTGTTGGAAGAAAGGAAAGATGAGACTCCTGAAAACAATTCCAATTGCTGAGCCCTAGACTTTCTTCCAGTCATTCTGAACTGCCGAAAGCGGAGAAGAATCTCGCGTTAGATTCTTCGTCGCTTTGCTCCTCAGAATGACAACGGAGCGAGTTGTTCTAGCAGCCCATCGCCGCGCCGATTCCCTTATCGCCCGTAGTACATCACCAACGATGCCTTGCGTATCGTGTTGGCGTTGAGGTTGTAGCCAACCAACGCTGGGCGAGCTTTCTCATCCAACCCGAGCTTATCTACCTTCAGTGCGTACACCGTGATGATGTACGTATGGAAGCCGTGCCCCGGCGGGGGACAGGGACCGCCGTAGCCCGCTGCGCCGAAATCTGTCATCGACTGCACGCAGCCCTTGGGTGCGATATTTAACTTCGGCTCGCCCGCGTTCGAAGGGAGTTCCTTCGCCGTTGCCGGAATATCGAACACGAGCCAGTGCCACCAGCCACTGCCCGTGGGCGCATCAGGGTCGTACATCGTTACAGCAATACTCTTGGTTCCTTCGGGCACGTTCTCCCAACTGAGTTGCGGCGAAACATTTGCGCCCGCGCAGCCGAAACCGTTAAAGACTTGCTTGTCTGTTGCCTGACCTCCGACGTCGCTGCTTCTGAGCGTGAATGTCTGCCCGGCGCTTGGGGTAACGATGAACAGACAGATGAGTGAAAGAGCGATTGCCGATCTCATGGCGGGTCTCCTGAAGTGTTGAGGATAGAAACGATGAATCGGTTGACAACGGTAGTCCATTCACAAAAAGGCTGAGTTGCACCCTTGCCGTCTTAGGCGAGGGCCAAGTTCATTCATTGAGTAAATCTGAAGGCTCAATGTGGATTAAGACTTCAGCAACAGTCGGGTTTGAAGCACGGATCGCACGCTTGACTTGCCGTGCGATTTCGTGTCCCTCGCGCACAGAAAGTCCTCCGTCCACAGTCACGTGAAGGTCTACGTAATACACGAACCCCATCTTCCGAATGAAGCATTTCTCTAGGGCGATCACACCGTGGACGCCCTTCGCAATTTGTCGGATAATATCTTCAACTTCAGAAGAGGGGGCGGCGTCCATGACTTCACCGATGGCAGGTCGCAGCATACGAGAGGCGTTGAACACGATGATGGATGAAGCAAACAATGCCGCCCAATCATCGGCACTTTCATAGCCTCTTCCTCCAATCAAGGCAACAGAAATTCCGATGAACGCAGCCGCAGAGGTGATTGCATCGCTTCGATGGTGCCAGGCATCGCTCTTGACGGCAATACTCTTGACCTCCTGCCCAACTTCGGACACAAAGCGAAAAAGTGTTTCTTTCGTGACGACAACGAGAATGAGAACGATGAGGGTGAATGGTTCTGGAGCGTGGTGCGGCGTGACTATTTCACGCACAGACTGGATGGCGATGATGATCGCCGCAGCAATGAGGGTCATTGACACAACTACCGCGGCAAGTGGTTCTGCCTTCCCGTGGCCGTACGGATGGTCATCATCCGGCGGGAGTGCGGAAATCTTTAGTCCACCCCAAACGATAAATGAGCTGGCAATATCCGTCGATGACTCTATGGCGTCTGCAATCAGAGCATACGAATTACCAAGAATCCCGGCAATTCCTTTGATCGCCGCGAGCAAAGTGTTTGCGACGATGCCGATGAATGTAGACCGGAGTCCCTTGTGGGCGGGGTGAATTGGTTTAGTATCTTGGGCCTGAGTCATTGTCTGAGAAACTATTAATCGCACGAGGCTCGCGGCAACAATGCGGTTGTCTTGTGAATTTTCAAGATCAAATGATAAAGTGCCGCCTTGCCGCTGTCGTGCGAAGCGCAAATAACGGCTCGCACATTGAGTTGGGTAACGACACGCAACCGTCCGCCGACAAAAACCGCTTCTCTTTGTTTACGCATTACCCTGTCAGGGTTACCACAACGTTACCTCTCTTGCGCCCGGTGTCTACATAGCGATGCGCCTCAACCATCTGCTCGAACGGATAGTGTCGATCGATGACCGGTTTGAATTTTCCCGCTTCAGCCAGTCTCGCGAGAAAACGCAAATCTTCCGCGTGGCCGGATGCGGGTCCGGCAATAATTTTCTTACTGCTTGTCATTGATGCCCACGGAATCTGAAGCATGTCCGGCAGTCCAGCTAACACCAGAAGAAGACGTCCTCCCTTCTTAAGGGAGTTCTTGCTGCGAGGGTACAGCGCGGTTCCGGCGGTATCAAGAATGATATCAAAAGTCTCCCCACGTTGCGTGAAATCCTCTTCGGTATAGTCGATCACAAGGTCAGCGCCTAGAGAGCGCACCAAATCCACGTTGACTGTGCTACAGACTCCGGTCACTTCAGCACCGAAATACTTGGCGAGCTGTACCGCAGCAGTGCCTACTCCCCCGGAGGCGCCATTGATGAGCACTTTTTCCCTGCTCTGAAGTTTTCCTCTTCGGAAGAAGTTCAACGCCGTCGTTCCGCCAAATGAGATCGCAGCAGATTCCTCGAACGTGAGATTAGCGGGTTTGTGTGCCATCGCTCCCTTTTCGGGCATGCATTTGTATTCGGTATAGCAACCCATGGCGGTATCGGTAAACGCAAAAACATGGTCGCCGACCTGGAATTTGCTAACGTCCTTGCCGACGGATTCCACCCTACCGGAAAGCTCGCTTCCTAGAATGGGTTGCCTGGGTTTCCCAGTGCCAAGCGCGAAACGCATCATTAGCCCGAAGCCCGTTGGCACGTTGAGACTTCGCACCCTCCAGTCGCCTGAGGTTACGGTCGTCGCACATATTTTTATTAGGACTTCATTGTTCTTTGGGATGGGCTTTTCGACTTCCCTCAGTTGCAGAACCTCGGGCTCTCCATATTGTGTGCAGATAAATGCTTTCATCTTCATCTTCCCAGAAATGTGTGCATCCATCTCAAGATATCAGTGCGTTGCTAGCAGGTGACTGGACCTTCACAATACTTGAGGGCCGAGAAAACTCTAAGCCAGAAAATCTCGAACATGGCGACGAATCCCACCGGTCCATTGCACACTGTGTTAGGCGTTCTTAATTATTGGGGGTAATCTTCAGGATTAGACCACTTCCATGCGTTCCAAATAATGAGCAACAGACACACAACTTCTACGGTTGCTATGAATATGTAATGGGGATACGATGATCCACCCCCTACAACAAACACGATGGTCATGATACTGGTGATGATGTTAGCCCAACGATTCACCCTGTGCTTCAACACTCGGGAAAGGAAAATCATAGCAATCGAAATTTCCATCATTATTGCGCCAGTCAACATAAGCTGAGTGATCGGAGTCTCGCCCGCAAATTTTGCTAGTTCATCTAATGCTCCGGGAATATATAACGATAGAATATCTGCCGTCAACATATTAATCATGACAACGATCCATAATGTTGAGAGCAAGACTTTCGTATCTATTTTTTCTGCTGTCTTTCCGCTTGTATTCATTTCTATTGCTCCTTGTGGAGATGATATTGATTAGTGTTGATTTGAAAATCTCAAAGCTAATCAATTTGCGACAATACACCCTGAGCGTTGTAAACGCCGAACAGGGCGTCATAGGAATCACCGCTGACCAAGTCTGTGGAGCCTCCAGCTTACCAACGAGTACCACATCATGACAAGGAGAGCGTTGATGATTGGCAATGCACTCAACGCGCCAGGGAGAATCCGAGACATTCCAGCTACAATCCCGCTCGCGCCGACTGTCCAACCCAGATAGACCGTGCTTTTGCTAAAAATTCCCTTTGACATGGCAAGGGCAGTCAAAAATATTCCCAACGAAGGGATCAGGATAATGTAGATTGCCAACAGCGGAGAATCCAGCATCGTGGAGGGATACCCTGCCGCCGCAACCAAGGTTGCTCGCTGAATGTCACTCGTCGATGCAGCATAGTTGTGGCCAAGTGCGAGCAATGAAGAATGTGCGGTCCAAGTGACTGTTGAATCCACCGCGATGAACAATCCCTCGCAAGTGACGGCAAGCAACATCAGATTGCGGTTGATTCGCTTCAATGATTGGTAAAGAGCCCAAAAGATGGGCACAATAAGCAAGTCCGTAAAGACCATGAGCCCTGTGATAATCCACCAGCCCATCGCGTGTTTGGCGAAATAAGCGAGCCGAGCTTCATCGCCATTCGGATAGAATCCCACAGAAGCATACACTGGAAAAGTGAGGAAATATCCGATTACCAAAATCAAGGCGGCGATACTGCCCACTCGATACATCCATTTCCCCTCTGGGTCAATTACATGAACCGTCGTGTTCTGGTCGATCATTTTCTCTTGTCCTATTTTGATAATGATGCCAAAATAACTTCGACCCATTATACATTTAGATGGCCAAGTTCTCTCTGCGCCATACAGATGGGTGTGGGGATCGCGAAATGAAATTCAAAACAATCTATCCTTTTCAGAGCGTCAAATCCGTCCAACGTCTACGCAAACCATAGTCGGTGCACTTTTCATGCGCCAGCGCGGTCTGCGATTTCCCTGCGTCGCGGCGATAGCTGGTTGGGCGTTTGTAATGTGCCAGCAGGCATTCTAACACTACCTGCGTCAATCAACATCATTTGCAACAACGAAGGGAGTGCTCGCCCCGTGTTTTCCGCGGGTTTGTTGTTTTGCCGCGTTGTGTGCTGGCATCATTCTACGGTCTTAGAAATTTTTCGCATGATGTTATGGTTCTCTCCGAATCTACAAAGAGCATCGCAATGTTCCCTCAGGTCGGAAAAGAGGATGTAGTGAATAGCCAGCTGATTGCTTCGAATGGCCGGCCTTTTCATCTGAAGAATGACATCCTTTTGCCTGCTGTCCGGAATAACCAGAAAAAGTGTTCGTTGATCTTCTGGAAGAGAGATAGAGAGGTCAGAGAGTCTGAGAATGCCGGAGTAGATGGAAGTGCTTTTCTCAATTTCGAAGGCACTAACAATCTTGTTCAGCCCTTTCTCCAGCCACAAAACGTCAATCAGATTGACAGTCTTGAAAGTATCGGGCTCAATCTGGAGCGACGGCAATTGCTCAAGGCTCATGAAGCTGAAGTTGTTTCCTCGATAACTCCTTGAGCGGTCGTTCGCCGCTACGAGGGCATCGTAACCGAGTGAACGACCAATTTTCAGAAGATGATATTGCATTTCGGTGTGTAGACCAACTTCCTGCTGTTCACTGAGCACCTCGGCATGTCGCTTTTGGAGCTGGCGATCGATTCTCTTTCTTTCTCCATCGTCCATCGGCTGTGCCTCGCCTGCAACAAGATTGCCCGTGCCGATTTCAAAAAGGAGGCCGCCAAGCGCACCTAAGTCATTCGATAGGAGTGATTGGTGTTTCTTGTTGGCAGCAAGCATGACCTCTCTCAAACCGAGATAATCTCCCCACGAACCCAATTTTTTCTTCTCGCTGAACAACAGATTGAAGCCTCTAAGAATGGCGGTGTTGAACGGCGGAATAAGTGTGGGATGCAAAAAATAGAGAATATTTGCGACGGCGGGTCCAAGACCTTTGATCTCACGTTCATCCAATCGGATGATTTCTTTAAGAAGAGTCTCCTCGTTAGACGTATTGAGACAAGCCTCCAGAAATTGACCGAAGAACTTCTTGTTCTCTTGGTCTTCGTAAATATCGGGAATGCGAAGCTTTGGCTTCCAGTAGAACGGATGAGCTGCGCCCTCAAAGACTTGTTTCTGTTCTGTGATACAGGTGAGCACAAATTCTAGTGAGGATCCTTTGAAGTCGTTTGGAAATGTCCCTTGTTTGATGTCATCCACCACTTGAAGTACACCTCTGCGGATAGAACGAAAGGCTTTGAGGCGATCTTCGTTGTTCACGAACCACGTATTGTAGACAGACTCTCTATCGAGTCTGTAGCTGTTGATCAGCTGTTCGGTTCTTGTCATCGGCGTGACTTATATTTGCGCATATCGTTCAGGCAAATCTTTTGCTTGCGTATGACTGAGGAAATCTGTGTTGCTTCAATGCTCCATTCACCACAATGTGGACGCATAAATGTTTCGTCTATTCTTTTCCAAGACGAACAGGATTGCCAATTGTAGTTCGCAGGAATTGCTCTCTATCAGCTTAAGATTTGGAGTCGGTAATTTGGCAGGATGAGAATCAGAAGGAATTGTTATGACTCCTTGAAGGTTTTGTCAGCGCGAATAATGGTACAAACTCTCACGTGGAGAAGCAAGACGTGAAGACAAGGCAATTGAGAATTCTCAATTGATAATTGAAAATTGAAACACCGCCTCTCGTCTTTACCAGCAGGTTGCTGAAAAAGAAAGAAACGATCCACGAAGAACACGAAGTGGCACGAATAGTCGCCCAAATTGATTCAGAATTCGTCCGTAGCTTTTCTTCGTGAACTTCGTGCACAGGTCACTTCACATCAACCACCACTAGCGTCAGGTCGTCGTCCAGCGATTCGCCGACGGGCTTGCCTGACCATTCGGACACACGTTGCAAAAGTGTGTCGGCAAAGTCTCCTGGGGTGAGGTCTCCGTGCAATTCAATGAACTGCTTGAACTGTCCATCTCCAAAAAAACTATCCGATGCATTCGTGGATTCAATGATCCCGTCGGTGTAGAGAATCAATCGGTCTCTCGGTTTGATGGCGATTGACGTGGACTCGTATGTGGCCTCCGGAAATGGGCCCAGCAACAACCCGTGCTTACCAACTTCGCGATAGTTGCCGGTCGATCTTCGATGAAGGATCATCGGAGGATGCCCCCCGCTGGCGTAGCGCAGTTCGCGCGCGCCGGTGTCGATGAACAAGCAGCCCGCGGTGACGAAATTGCTCTCCAACTTATCGGCAAGTGCGTGGTTGAGCCCCGCAAGCACACGGGCAGGGTCGGCAAGCACGGGACGCTGTGAAGCGAAAGCCACTTTCAGCATTGAAGCGATGAGCGCGGCCCCGACACCGTGTCCGGATACGTCCGCCACTAGAATGCAGAGCCGCTTTTCGTCGACCTGCAGAACGTCGTAGAAATCGCCGGCGACGGAGGTCATGGGAACGTAACGGGCTGCTAGCTGCAGGCCGTGAATAGTCGGAAGCGTGCGCGGCAAGATGGAAGATTGAATCTGCCGGGCAATTTCCATATCCCGATCAATGGTGAGCAGTCGCGCCTCGTTGGTGAAGAAACGGAGTCCCGCGACATATCCGAGAGACAAAAGAAACGCGAGGAAACCGATTGCTTCTTCGGACCAATCCCACGGCAAGAGCTTGAGCCCCACGAGATTCTCATTCACGGCGAATAGACCGAAAACGATGAATCCAAACAATACGACCTGCAGTTCCCTTGTCTTTTTCATCCCTTTCCAGAAGGCATTTCTAAATATCACCAATGCCCACACGATGACAAGAGTACTATTGATCCGCGTTAACGAGAAAGGGGTAGCTTGGATAATGTCCGAGAGGAGAGCGATGACAGCGAACGCTTCTGCAGTCCGAAAGACCCATACCATCGAATTTTTCCAGCCATTGCCAAAGAGCTGCAGCAAAAACACCGAAAGCGGAACAGGAAGAAGATAGGCAATGAACGCACTAGTATAGAGCAGTGCTTGCGGTGGCTCAAGGTTCGTGTATTGATCTAATTGTGTTTCGACAACGAGCCGCACGCCGTACAGTAGGGAAGTTGTACCAAACGCCGTCAGCGAAAATTCTTTCGTTTTCCATCGAAAAAGTGAAAACAGCAGAACAGATAATCCTACTCCTGCGGCTATCACTCCCAGGATGCTGTTCCAGAAGTATGATTGTGAGAGGAAAATTTGCATTCTATCTACTCACGCAGGAATTCAGTTGGAGCCCGTGTTTTTGTAACGCAACACTCGACGCGCAGCATCTGAGTCGATTGCGAAGTTGAAAAGCAATCTATGACTTCTTCCTTCGCTCGATTTCCTTCATCGCCGGGAAGACGATCCCAAAAATTAATGCAAACCGAAATGAGCTTTCCCAATCGACCAGTCCGGCTCCGTGAACCAGAAGGCTGTAGAGGTAACTCACCAGCGCGCTGACGGCAAGCACGAGAAGAAACGTTTGTGCAAAATCTTGAACGAATTTTTGCGTGTTCATCATACACCTCCGTTAGTGAATCATGAATGGGGGATTGTCTGTTTGAAAACCTCTGGTGTGGTACAATCTGAATACGGAAGGTCTCCCAAATACGATCAGAAGGTGAACTGGAGGATAGTGGAAAGGAGAAATCGTGTTGTCTCCGCTGAGGTTTTGTAAGCGGGAGTAATAGTACAAACTCTCTCGCGCAGAAACAACAGACGATCGCTTATCTCCCGAGATGGCTTGTTCGTGGAATCAGCTGTTGATCGTGCCGCTGCTTTGAGGCATGCTAACGGCTGGAGAGTCCACAATTGACTCGGCGTCGCCGTCGGAACTTTTCTCGTTTTTGAAACTCTGCATCAGTTTCATTTTTGAGATGAGAATTTTTGATCACTCATTGTTTGTCGTTGCATTCATTTAAGCGAACTGCTATTTTTGCCTGCAACAAGCATTTCCTCGAATTGAAAATGCGAAGCTCGCCCTTCCCATTGCATTCTAAATTTTGCTCGCCCCAGAGCTCCGTGCGTTTCCACGCAACGTTTGAGTTCAAGAAGTCTCCGATCTATACACGACCATTCAACTCGCCCATCGCCCTGATTCTGCGGAGTTCGTAGAATCTGAGTAGTTGTTGCGATGGCTTTTACGATTTGACAATGACATTTATTGCCAAGGAGGCTGTATGAAATACAAAAAAACAATCATCACCGTCGGCGTGGTGATAGTAGTTGTCGTCGCGTTTCTCCTGACGCGCGAAACGGCAACCAAGCCGGTTACAACCAGCGCGATCAGCTCAGATGTTCCTGTCTCGGTCGTAATTGTGCAGAGACAGAAACTGGCGAGCAACATTTCGCTCGCGGGGACGATTAATGCCAGCAACGATGTCAATGTAGTCTCGGAGACTCAGGGGTCGATCCGTCTCGTTCATCTAAGGGTTGGTGATCTCGTCAAAGCAGGAACGGTGTTGGTGGAAGTGGAGGACGACATCCCTCGCTCTAACCTTGCCACAGCGGAAATCAGTTTCCAGAAAGCTAAACGGGATTTTGAGAGAAGTGAAACCCTCTTTCAGGAAAATTCTATTTCGCGCGCGCAGCTCGACGGGAGTCGGCTCGCAATGCAGGCTGCAGAAAACCAATTCGAAGTTGCCCGCAGGCAGTTGGAGAATACCAAAATCAAGACGCCCATTTCCGGGACCGCAAATGCTCGGTTCGTTGAGGTTGGTACCATGGTTCAACCCGGAATGACCGTTGCCAATATTGTTGACATCACGACGCTCAAAGTCCGCGTGAATGTCGGCGAACAGGTTGCGTTTCAGTTGAAGCCGGGAGATCTAGTCGAAATCGTCACCGATGTGTACCCGGGCCAGAAGTTTCCGGCACGCGTGGACAACATCGCTTCAAAGTCCGATGAAGCACACACATATCCTGTAGAGATCAAGTTGTCCAATAGTCGGAAGTATCCCCTCAAAGCAGGAATGTTCTGCCGTATTGCATTCAGTTCTCACGCGGCCGCAGAAGCCCTCGCCGTGCCAAGGCTCACACTCATCGGAAGCGTCAAGGATGCCGCCGTTTTCGTTGTTCGCAACGGCGTTGCCAACCTGCAGCCGATCGTCGTGGGAAAACAGACTAACGAATACCTTGAGGTCTTAAACGGTCTCGGTGAACGTGACACCGTAGTGACGAGTGGTCAGAACAACCTCGTCGATGGTTCGAAGGTTTTCATCGTGGCTTCGGATTGACTGGAGCAGGATAAAGGAGAACGCCACCATGACAATCACTGAACTTTCCATCAAGCGGCCATCCCTGATTATCGTCATCTTCATTGCACTGGCTCTCACCGGCGTGTTCGGCTATTTCCAGTTGCGCTATGAGCTTCTTCCGAAGATGAACATCCCGTACGTCACCATCGTGACCGTGTATCCTGGAGCGTCCCCCAGCGAAGTGGAGGAGGGCGTGACAAAGAAGATCGAAGACGCTGTCTCATCTGTAGAGAAGGTTGCAAACATCTATGGTACCTCCTTCGAAGGGCTTTCCGTTGTCTCCATCGAGTTCCGCCCTACAGCGACGATTGATGTTGGCATCCAGGATGTTCAGCGCAAAGTGAATGCGGTTGCGGCTGCATTCCCTCGAAGCGTTCGTCCCCCGATGGTACAAAAGTTCTCGTTCGATGAGCTGCCTATCATCCGGATGGGCGTGACGAGCGCTTTGCCCTCGCGTGAGTTCTACCAGTTCCTGAAGGATCAGGTTCAGCCCCGCCTTTCGAAACTTGATGGCGTCGGACAAGTCTCTCTTGTTGGGGGCGACATTCGCGAGATCAAAATCAATCTTGACGCTCAAAAGGTCCAAGCGTACGGTTTGTCCATCGCCTTTATTACACAGATCATCAAGGTATCCAATCTTGACTTCCCGACAGGGGCAATCAAAGGAGAAAAAGCTCAGTCGATCGTGCGTGTGGCAGGAAAGTTTTCCACAATTGACGACCTTCGCAATCTGATCGTTTCACGTTCGCGACTGGGCGGCGAGGTGAGGTTAAGGGATGTTGCAGAGGTTGAGGATGGCATTCAGGAGTATACATCGCTGAGCCGAATCAACGGAAAGACCTCCGTCGGCATAACCGTCCTGAAGCAATCTGACGCCAATGCGGTCGAAGTCAGCCGACTTGTTCGGAAAGAAGTTCAACAGCTCGAAGAACAATACAGCCGCACACGGTTGAAGTTTGATATTGCTTCCGATGGTTCGGAGTTCACCATCGAAGCGGCGAATGCGGTCAAGCAAGATTTGCTCATGGCTATCTTGTTGGTGGCTGCAGTGATGTTTCTCTTTCTGCACGACATCAGAAATTCCATCATCATTCTCATTTCCATTCCAGCGTCGTTGATCGCCTCCGTTCTTGCGATGTGGGCGTTCAACTTCTCACTCAACCTGATGACGCTTCTTGCACTGTCGCTGGTGATCGGTATTCTGGTTGACGATTCCATCGTCGTTCTCGAAAACATTCATCATCATCTCGAGAAAGACCTCGACAATTTCAGCGCAGCGGTACGGGGGCGTAACGAAATTGGGTTCGCAGCGCTTTCAATCACTCTTGTGGATGTCGTGGTGTTCGTTCCCCTCGCCCTGATAGGGGGGTTGGTCGGGGACATTATGCGCGAGTTCGCCATCGTAATTGTGATTTCAACGCTCATGAGCCTCTTTGTTTCTTTCACGCTCACGCCGATGCTCGCGTCCAGGTTTTCAAGAGTCGAGCATGCCTCCGGTGACTCCCTTCTCGGCCGCGTCGGTCTCTGGTTTGAGAATGCTTTCAGGCAGATGTCGGAACGCTACATCCGAGTACTCACGTACAGTCTCAATAACGTGTGGAAGGTCCTTCTCGGAATGACACTCCTCCTCATTGCATCTCTTCTACTCCCTGCATTTGGCCTGATTGGTTCTGAGTTTATGAAACAGTCAGACCGGGGACAGTTCATTGTCAAGCTGGAGCTTCCGCCGGGTTCCACGTTGGAGAACACGAACAGGACGACTCAGGCAGTTGAACGGATTATCGCATCTTTACCGGAGGTAAAGAAAGTGTTCACGGGCGTGGGTCTCACTTCTGAGGGAATCAGTGCAGGGAACAAGGCAGAGATGATGGTAACCCTCGTTGACCGCAAAGATCGCTCCCGCTCCACAAGCGATCTTGCAAATGAAATAAAAAATCGAACGCGTCAAATCCCCGGCACCAGGGTCTACGTTGACGAAATTTCCATTACCGGCGCACCGGGCGGTGCCCCCATCTGGATCTTTGTGAACGGCAACAACCCGGACTCTCTCGAGGCAACCAGCCGCATCATCATGGATGCACTCAGGAAAACGCCAACCGTCATCGAGGTGAGGAGCTCCTCGGAGACAGGAAACCCTGAAACGCACATCGAAGTGGACCGGCAGAAGATGTCCACCTTCGGGCTGACCGTGTACGATGTCGGCTCTACGTTGAGAGTCGCGCTTACCGGCGACGACGAATCGATGTTTCGTGAAGGCCAGTACGAGCACCCCATCAGAGTCGCGCTGGATAGATTCGACCGCTCGAACCCCGATGACATCGCTCGTCTCCCCTTCACAAGTTCCACCGGACGGCAGATCGAGCTCCAGCAGTTTGGCAACATTGTTCAAGCAAGCGGCCCGACCAAACTTGGGCGTATGAATCGGAATTCATCACTGAGTATCTTTGCCTACACGGACAATTCGATGCCGATCGGAACTGTCGTCCAGGAATACAACAAGATCGTCGGGGATCGCAAAGCCGGAGGAACAACGGTCGAATTTGCAGGTCAGGAAAAAGACCGCGCCGACAGCTTCGGACAACTTGCTATCGCATTGCTGGCTAGTATCCTGTTCGTGTATTTTATCATGGTCGGTTTGTACGACTCGTTTATCTACCCCTTTGTTGTCATGTTTGCGGTCCCACTGGCTATTATCGGGGCGCTCATCCTGCTTGCGCTCACAGGAAATGCGCTGAGTATTTTTTCCATTCTCGGCATCATCATGATGATCGGACTTGTGACGAAGAATGCGATTTTGATTGTCGACAGGACGAATGACAACCGAGAGTCGGGGCTCTCCGTGTCCGATGCGCTAGTGGAAGCCGGCCGGGCAAGGATTCGACCGATTTTCATGACCACGCTTTCCATGGTCTTTGGGATGCTGCCCATCGCGCTGGCTGCGGGGGCCGGATCTGAATGGAAGAATGGTTTGGCCTGGGCGCTTATTGGCGGCTTGATCAGTTCAATGTTCCTGACACTCGTTGTGGTTCCCGCAGTCTATACCAAGATTGAAAGACTTCGCGTAAGTATCCCTGCTTTGTTCCGCAGACCGTTTGCACTTTGGCGGCTGAAGCGGATGAAAGCGCTCGCCGGCGGCACATCGCAGGCCCCAGTTCATTAAGATGAAATGCAAGAAATGAGTGTACGTCTGTGTTCACGACATCGAGGAATCGAACTATGAGAACTTCAACCCTAACGCTTCTTGTCGGGATATTCCTGATCTCACCATTTCTGGGGAGACTCCCTGCTCAATCGCAAAAATCGACATTGCGCATCGGAGTCTCGGTCGACGGACCTTGGGAAAGAAATACGGAGCTCTTAGAGCTTCTCAGAAAGGAAGTCTCTAGCGCGCTTGAAGGGCAGGCAACGGTGACGATTCCTGACAGTAAGGTTCTTGTGGGAGACTGGAGTTTCGAAAGCGCCGTGCGCCTGAACAGTCAACTTCTCGCGGACAAAGAGGTCGACCTCGTCATCGGATTCGGTGTCTTGACTTCACACGACCTCTGCAAGAGAACCCTCCTCTCGAAACCGGTCATCGCTCCGGTTGTGGTCGACCCGACGATGCAGCAGTTGCCGCTGCACTCCGGCTCGAGCGGGACGACCAATCTTAACTACCTCGTCTACCCACAAACGTTCCTCCGTGATTACGCGCTACTTCGGGAACTTGTTCCATTCAAGAAGCTTGCGCGATTGACGAGCAAGCGCTATCTCGAAGGGATTTCTGCGAAGTTCCCGTCGGATGAGGAAATCAGCAAGATCATTGGAGCCTCCTTCGTGACGATCAAATTCGACGAGCAAGCAGAGTTGGCATTAGCCGCCATTCCGCCAGACGTAGACGCTGTCTATCTGGACATCATTCCTCTTTCTTCCCATGAATTTGAAAAACTTGTGCAAGGCCTCATCGAAAAACGTATTGCGAGTTTTTCGATGATGGGGGAGAGCGAAGTTCGCCGAGGAATCATGGCCGCCGCAAACCCAGACATATTCCCGCGCTTGATGCGACGCATCGCCTTGAACATTCATCGTATCGTGCAGGGAGAAAATGCCGGATCGCTGCCCGTTGCTTTTCCCGCCGGCAAGAGACTTTTCATCAACCTCAAGACCGCTTTCGCAGTCGGTGTGTCGCCAAAATGGAACTCTCTCCTGGAAGCGGAGCTGATCCAGCTTGATAGCAGCGAGATCGTGGGGGCCCAACGCTTCACGCTGGCAACTGCTATGCGACGCTTTGTTGACGAGAACCTCGACGTTCAGGCAAAGATTCGTGAAGTCTCGGCGGGCGCAGAAAACGTCGGCATCGCAAAAGCGAACCTGTTTCCAAAGATCGACTTCAATGCGACCGGTTTGCAAATAGATAACGATCGGGCACAGGCTGGAATGCAACCGGAAAAACGAGGCACTGCGGATCTGAGCCTCACACAATTGATTTTTTCGGAGCCGGCTTTGGCAAATGTCAGCATACAATCCTCGCTTCAGAGTTCGCGTGTGAGCGAGCTCGAACTCATTCGGCTGAACGCCGTCACCGATGGAGCTACCATCTACTGCAATTATCTTAGAGCGAGGAAATCTTACTATGTCCTTCTCGAAAACCTGAAGCTAACGCGCTCCAACATGGAGGTTGCTCAAATTCGTCAATCGACGGGAGCGGCGGGACCCGAGGAACCGCTACGGTGGGAGGTAGAGATAGCGAGTCTGCGGAAAAGCGTCATGGATGTGTACGCACAGATGAATCAGCTGTTGCTCGCGTTGAAGCAGGCGATGAATATTCCGCTCGTGTACCAATTGAACATCGACGACATATCCCTTGAAGACCCAACGCTCCTGATCTCCAATAAGAAAGTGTTGGGTTATCTGGAAGACCCTTTGAGCTTCGATCTTCTTTCGGATATTTTTGTTCACGAAGGGCTCGTCAACTCACACGAACTGCAACAGCTCGACGCCGTGATTGCCGCTCAAGAAAGGAATAATGCTTCGATTCGAAATTCGCTCTTCTTGCCCACCGTCGCAGCATTTGCTGGCTACACTAACACATTTTACAAATCTGCGATAAGTTCTCCATACAACCTGAGCGCTGTACCACCACCCCCCTCGTCGCTTCCTCCTGAACTTCCCGGATACCTTGGTCAGCTCTTCACGGCAATCTCACCGAGCCTTCCTGACCAACACGACTGGAATGTGGGCATTCAGTTTTCATTCAACCTGTTTCAAGGATTTTCGACAAAAGCCCGGCAGGAACAGGCCAATCAGACTGTTCAGCAATATCGAATCCAGCGAAATGCGGTCAGTGAAAAAATCTCGCTGAGGGTTCGGGCTCAAATGGAAAGTGTCAAGGCCGCGCATTTTGCCATGCAACAGGCCAGGTTGGTGCAGGAGGCTGCACGAAAGGGGCTTGAGCTGGTGTCCGAGGCGTATTCCCGCGGCGCCGTTTCGATCCTGAGTCTCCTCGATGCTCAAAACACCACATTGCGGGGCGACCTAGTGGCAGCGAACAGCATCTATGATTTCTCTGTGGCCTATGTGCAACTCCAACGGTCTGTCGGAAAGTTTGACGTACTGATGTCCACCGACGCCCGTCAGGAAATGTTGGAGAGGGTTTTGCAGTCAATGAAAGCCGCGTTGAAGAAGTAGAAGCCAAGCTCTCCTTGTGGTTGAGACCAGTTAGAAGGCCTCCGCTACACTGATGTACATTCCACTTGAGTTGTCTCCAAGGCCAAAGTCGAGCCGCAGGTTCAGCCGCTCCTTCGGTTCAAATGCGAACCGTATCCCAAAGCCGTATGACGGTTTGAAGTCGGATAGTCGGAATTGACTGAGGCTTGGGGCAACATCTCCTGTTCCCGCAAACGCCACCCCGCCGAATCTCCAGATAAGAGGTAGCCGATATTCAGCTTGAACCGCAACGTAGTTCTTGTCCCGATATCTTCCCTGGTAATAGCCGCGCATTCGGTTCTGGCCTCCCAATTCCGCCAGCTTGTGGAATGGGGCATCGCCAGATACAGATGTGCCGAAGGCTTGAAATGCCATAACGCCGTCGCCGTAAAATGGAAGATACTTACGTAGGTCAACTTCTGTAACGGTAATCAAGTAGTCGCTCCCGAGGGCTCTGAGTCCCGTTCTAATAGAGAACTGATAATACGAACCAGTGAACGGTGCGAAAACATTGTCACGAGTATCAAGCGTGACCAGGGGCCCAATGCCCGACGTGATACCGTCTTTGCTTCCCAAGATTGTGCCCGAGGAGAGCAAGCCTCCAGGGATCAGTTCGTACACCCTTCGGTTTTCGAAAAAGATGCTTAACCCTGCCTGGAACCCGTTCTCGAGCGATCTCAGCCAGCTGAATTGCATGCCATATAACTCGGAGCTGTAGCTTTCCTCCATGCTGGATGAGGTATTGTTTCCAATTCCGAAAAACTTTTGCGGAAAGCGAAGAAATTGAATCCCTCCACTCAACTTGTAAAGATTCTCTGCTAAGTAGAATTCGCCCGACGCTTCCGCGATGATCTGTTTCTTCTCCGTGTAGATGAAGTTCAGCATTGTGGTTGAAGGACGGTTAGTTGCGGCATTTTCATTGGGCCGGAAGAAAAAGAGGAGGCCGGCTCCACCCGCAGTTCCAGTCTCAGGTGTGTAAAAGAATATCGGAAGCGGCAGAATCCCCGGCGAACTTGCTCGCGTCGTGTCGGCTGTGGAATCCTGAGCTTCGGCCCTATTTTGTGCGCGGGATTCGTTCAGACACATCGTCACCACGCCGAGCAAAGCCAACAAGCTGAATGTGTTTTTCATAGAGCACTCCCTTTATTGAGTGGCGTATCAGTTTGTATCGTTGGACTGGCCGGCCACTGAGTCACGCTCCTCCGTTGGTTCAAATGTAGTGCTTTGCCTTGATCCAGAGATGTGCGAGGGAGACCTTCGGCTTGCGACAAATGAAAATCGGCAGCTCAGTTTCGTACGGCATCGCATAGGCGTTCCGGTGAGTTACCACAAGTTCAACCGATTCGTAGACTTTGCTGTGGTCCTCCGCCTTCCCTCCAATCACGATCAAAACTTCGCCGGAGTATCCGCGAGTTCCCCAGTTCCAGTAACTGTTATGGCCCGAAATTGCTTTGGGCAACTCCAGTGCCGCTCCAAAAAAATCGACCGCGCCAGCTTCACCGTAATTCTGCGTGTAAATTGCTGCGGCTGCTTTTTCCTCCGGCGAGAGGGAGTTGTAGGCAGAAGCTACTTCTGCGACCATTTCCTTCCACCCAAATCGATCCGCTAACACTTGCGGCAACACAGTATCTCCGTGTCGCTCCATTTTTGGCATCGGGAGGCCGATGGCACGCGCGTACCGGATATAGGTCTCCACCGGAAGTACCGGCACGAACATCGGCAGAAGAGCTAACCCGCTCACTGTAAGAATCGCTCCATACGACGGCACAAACCACTTCCAGTTCTTTCGATGGATGAACTCTTCGAACAGGATTGCGCCTGCGCCGAGTATTACAGGATAGACAGGCGAGAGGTAGTAGGGCTTTCCTCTTTGAACAACGAAGAGAATAAGTAGGGTCAGAAAGGCCACGCCAAAGAGTCGATACTTCTTGAGTTCGCTGTGAAAGAAGAACGCCAGCAGGCCGGCTAACCAGAGTGGGAGCGCAGCCGGGTGTTGGAATAGAATCTGTGCGGACATGAATCCCAACGGAGACATCGGGGCGTTCTTCCATTGTTGTGCGTTCTGCATGAATTCCAACGTTGGCCACTCGTTTCCTGCCTGCCAAAGAATATTCGGCAGAAAGAGGAGGGACGCAAGCAATCCTCCCAACCAAAACCACTTCGACCGAAATTGCTTTCGTTGTTCCGTCAGCAGCAGCCCCACGATGAGCGCAAATCCGAAAAAGAGCATGCTGTGCTTGTTCTGAAGCCCGAGGCCCGCGATGAGCCCGAAGAGTATCCACAGTTTTTGATTCTCTGTGTTGATGATTCTGATGACGATGTAGGTGGCGCTCATCCATGTGAGCGACTCGAACGCATTCATCGAATAGAAACCGTTCACCGCAAGATACACAGGCGCAACACCGACTGCTAAACAGGCGAACAGCTGCGCCGGCTTGCCGCCTCTAAACTCTCGTACGATCAACCCGGTAAGGTATACAACCACGGAGCCAGCGAGGGCAGGCAGAAGACGAAGAGCGAATATCGAATCGCCTAGCAACATTCTATTCAGCCATAGAAAAAGAATCGAAAGAGGTGGGTGGTCCACATAGCCCCAGTCGAGATGGTCGGAACAAGCCAAATAGTAAAACTCATCCCGGAAATAGCCGTACCCACCCAAAAGATTTGTCGCCAATGAAAGACAAAATGTAATGAGTGCGATAGAAGCAGCGGGTAAATTTTCCGTGAAAGAATTCCGGAGTCTTGTGAGCATTGCGGTTCCTTTAGACATTTTCTTGAGGCCGATCAATGATAAAGAATCAAGTTCAATTGACGAAAATGAGCATCGGTTCAGGACGGTTCACAAAACATGGAGGATGAGTCGATGTTGACACGGCGCGAACGCAGGATGATGAGTAGAAGAAATCATGGTGCCTCCGCAGAGGGATGAGTTCGACGGCGTAATATTACGCACTCGCCCCCGCAGAATCAAGATGAGACTAACTACTTATGAGTCAGTTGTCTCAGAATTGAAAATCAGTTCATTGGGGGCTTCAGCTGACCTCAGTGGATCAAGACTAGCCAAACGAGGAAGATGTGTTCAGAGTTTCTCGGGAATGAAGTAGAACGGGGTAGATGGACCGATATGTTACTGCAGAGCTTCTTTTATCGGAACGCCGTCAATCTGCTTGGGGATTGGGATGCCCATCAACTTCGCCAGCGTCGGGGCGACGTCGACAGTATGGACGGGCGTTGCGGAACGGTTGGTGGTAAATGTTTTCCCCCAAAAGAGCACGGGCACGTGCGTGTCGTAATCATAAGCAGAACCGTGCGAGGTTCCGGTCTTGCCGGAAGTGAAAAGCATGAATTCTTTCGGGAGTATTTGAAAATCTTCCCAGCGGGGCGGATAGTAGCTGTTACGATACTGTTGCAGAAACAGTCGATCTTTTGTCCGCTTGTCGATGAGTTCATGCGTGAAGAAGAGGTCGGCGACAACGCCTGTGCCGAGCAACGCATTCCGCAGAATGCTCTCGAGTTTCGCGGATGAAAGACCCGCCTTTGCCGCGGCAACGTAGTTAATGAACCCTTCCTGCAGCACGGCCTTGCCTTTGAGACTGTAACGTTTCTGCCACGCAACATTCAGTGAATCGATTACGCTGCCGACCGAGGTCTTCCAATTTATACGCCGCGCGGATTTGAACAATATCCGCGTCAGATATTCGGGCAGCGGCATCACGGCGTGGTCTGCTCCGATGGCGACCAGAATTTTTCCACGTCCGACGCTGCTCTCAAGATCGGCGAGAAAACTTCCCAGCGCAAGGTCGAGCCGCAGCAAGTTATCCCGCATCTCGTGGCTGTTGGGTCCGAACGCGTGTCCGATATAATCAGTAGCCGACAGTCCTACGCAGAGCAAATCTGTCTCGGACCGTTGACCGAGTCGTTCTGCCTTTACCGCTTCGCGCGCGAAATCCAAAACCATCTGATCGGCAAAGGGGCTGGTCAGGATAGCCTCTTTGCGTTTGTTCGACGCAAAGAAATGTGGAAACGCGCTGCTCACGCCATCCCAAACCAATTCTCCTTCAAACTCATCCGCGCCGGGATAGAGGCTATCGGGCTGGAGTTTGTTCCAAATCATCGGCAAAAATTTTCGAACCCAGTCCGCAGCGTTGAACGATCTTGCCCAATCCGGTAGCTGCGAAAAGTAATACGATGATGAGACCATGTGGCCTGTTGACTTGTCGTACCAATACGTACCATCGGGTTTCTTGCCGCCGAGCAAGATGGCTGCGCGGTCTTTGTCGGAGATAGAGATGACCTTCGACCCGGGCGAGGATTGCTTCAGCCAATCGCCGAGAGACGAGCCGACAAGATTCTTGGATGACCGAAACCCGCCCTCTCCCTCAACTACAAGCGCAGATGAGTCTTCAACACAATAAATTTTCCGCTTCAGTTTTGGGTCGTACCACTCGTTCGCAATAATTCCGTTTGTTGAAGGATAGCGTGCGGATGAAAGTGTGGCGTGGCCTGGAGCCGTTTCAGAGACAGCATAGTTGAGCGTGGCGTTCTCGAAAAAGATTCCACCGTCCAGCATTCGTTTGAATCCGCCCACGAAATCGCCGCGGAATCGGTCGACATACTCAGACCGCATCTGGTCGACGGCGATGATAACGACGAGCTTCGGCTTCGTCGTATCCTGAGCCGAAAGAAGGGAGGGGCAAAGTAGAAGAGCGGCAAGGAATCGGCGCATTTAGAATCCCCTCAGCGATGCTTTCCGCAATGAATCCTTTTGAGCGTCCGTCAGCCCGCGCCGGTAGCCGTACACCGCATTCTCCCATTCTCCGTAGAGCGGGTTGGGAAGAACGATGAATCGCCTTCCGAATTCCGCCTTCAGGCTATCCGTTGCGCGGAATCGGTCTGCAACCGATTTTCGCTCGAAGACGAAAGAGAAATCGTTGAGATTATCGCCGCAGAGGAGGACGATCTCGCGTGTCTCAGCGATCCGCAGGCGGCGCGGTTCTTTGGTGGATTCTTTTTCCATCAGCAAGCAATGATCTTCGGTCGCTTGTGGGAATCCTCGCAAGCGAAGATTCTTGAGAGTTACAGAAAGCTCTTTCTGCGTGTGGTTGGAGACATAGAAGACATCCACGCCTTTCGAGGCGGCGTACGAAAGAAACTCCACTGCACCAGGAAGTGCCTCTGCCTTGGCAGAGTCGAGCCACTCCGACCAGTATGAAGGGAAGACCGTGTTCGTTTGGATCAACTTTGCTTGATGAGGTCCGTTGTCGATAATTGTTTCGTCGATATCGACAATGACGGCAGGAGGCTTTGCCTTCCGCGGCGATGAAAGATATTCATCCAACCGAAGCTTCGCGAGAGCGTAGGCTTGATAATAGAGTGCCCGCATCTCGGCGGAGTTCTGAAACCAAACCAACGCGCTGACGGTGTGCTCTTGGCGGTTGGGACTGGGCGCATCGGTGTTGAGCAAACCGAGCCCCATGAGGAGGAATGCAAGAATGTTTTTCTTCATTTCGATTGAGATCGGTTGAGTTAGTTCGTGGCAATAGGGAGATGATAGCTGATGCCGAGTAAGAGTCCGAGGCCGCTGTAATTGAGTGAGTAGTTCGGTAACGTTTGGCCGAGAACTTTTACGTCGGAAACATTTGCTACGAAGTATGCAAGTTCGAACGTCATTGACCAACGTTCACGAAAGAAAAGCAACCCGCCGACTTTTGGGCGGAGTGCAAACGTTGTTCCAACTGCTTCAATGGTGGCGCCGTTGGTTCCTTTGACGGATTCCGTTGCCTTTATGGATCCGAGATCGACTCCGCCGTAAAGAAAAAACCGATCTCCACCAAGCTCGACCATCCCACCGGCTTTTACTGTGCCGTAGACAAAGCCATACGTTGCCTCATCCTCGGCGATGTTCGGGTCGCTTTGAACTTTCACCATTTTGCCGAATCCGTATTCGTACCCGCCGCCGACGTGAAACAGAGTTCCAAAATCGTACGCAATCTCAAGGCCGAGCGGCATGACAGTCGTCGGTGGCTCGGGATTGAATTGTTTAGCCCAATCCTTCAGCGACGCAAAGATGTATCCGGAGC
>Ga0315281_10000094_pt1 | contig 105063 bp, 101 predicted proteins | sample YL17G07_0_MG_FD_204540 | JGI IMG/M metagenome (GOLD analysis project Ga0315281, IMG submission 204540) | Sediment microbial communities from Yellowstone Lake, YNP, Wyoming, USA - YL17G07_0 | ecosystem: Environmental > Aquatic > Freshwater > Lake > Sediment | place: USA: Wyoming | collected...
TAAACTGCATGTTATAAGTTATAAGTGTTCCCTTAGTGCCATCTAGGTTGTGCTTTATCGCGAAAGCATCTCAAATTTCAGCTGGCTGAGGTCAGCCATCTCGTCACGTTTAGTTTCTGGCGCCGGGTGTGGGATTTGAACCCACGAGACTCGATGTGTCATCGGCTTTCCAAAGGAGACCTCATACTTGGCTTCACAGATCAGTCGTCTAATGTCTTGGCTACCCCGTTCTGCACGGGTACGATCGTACGCGCAGGCAGATTTGAGTCGAAAATTCTGAGCGTGTCTAGATGGTGCGGGGGAGGGGATTTGAACCCCTGAACCCCTACGGGACGAGGTCTCTTAACATCCGTTCCTGCGCGATGTTCCTGAGCTTCGCGAACGCATATTCCGTCTAGTCCGCATGGGTATGCGTTCTCGCGCCTTTGACCTGGCTTCGCCCTCATCGAATCGGAGTTTGGCAATGGGGAGCTAAGTGTTATGCTTTCACCAACCCCCGCATAAGCCAGGAGCCTACCCCGCACGTGAAATCCTCGTAGGCCTAGCGGGCTAATTTAAGCTAACGTGAACCAGTCGAATTAAGTTGTCTAAGCCGTCTGCGTCTTTTGCCTTCGAGCGCCCATCGACGTTATCCCGCCCGTTACCAACGCCAGCACGACGATCAGGAAGCCGTTCATCTCATGGGACGGTACCATGGCTTCAGCGTCGTTCAATAGTTGGAAGCCAAGAGCGATTTGCAGCAGAACGACTACGGTTAGCACTATGATCGTGATTTTGGGGTAGAGCGTGGAGGTTTTTGTTCTGAAAGCGATCGCCGTCAGTCCCAGACCAGTATTAGCCCAATCAGCCCGAACAGGATATGTGGCCCGACGAGCACATCGGAGCCACCCGCTACCTGAAAGCCCAATACAACTTGCACTATTGCTCCGAGCAATACCAGTGTACCCAGTACTGGAACGGACTTCACCATTAAATCTCCAAGATCCCACGGAGGCTTGATCACGCTTTAAGCTTGACGGGAGTTGCATCGAGTGATTTACGAGCCATCTGACTTCAGAATCGAATTCACACACCTGTCTGTTCGTTTGTGTGCAGCGAAAACTAATATCCGTGGTTGGCAGCGCTATCTATTGGGAGAGTCTGCGACCTCATCCTCTCCGGGACGGAGAGCCATTGCAGGCTAATTGGCAGCACTCTCCCGAGTAACTTCTCGCCAATTCAATGCAAGGATCGCCACTTGTGCGGCTTTGTCTGTCACATTTCTGTTCAAATATTCCGAAAAATCATTGCATAATTTCTGATCGGTGAGGTCAGTGGCATCTGAATGAGTCGATCATTGTCTTCATCAAGTCTCCGAAGTCTTGTGGGGCGTTGGCTGAGAGAAGCGTGTAGATCACAAAGTACCGGGATGAGTTCTCGCATTGCAGATGAGCCGAGTAACCTTCACGTTGCACCGTTTTGCTTCCGCCAAAAAGTCCTCCGCCCACCGTTTCCTTTAGCCTGATGTGATTGTAAGCCGCTTTGTGGGAGTTCACTTCAATCGAATCTTTCACGACTCGCTCGCAGCCCTTCACGGCGCCGCTCTTGCTTACGGTCTTGATTCCATGTTCCGCTTGCTCCTCGACAGTAGAGAATCGCTTTTGAACCTTCTCCAGATCTCCCCATGAGAGGAACACTTTCTCTTTGTCAGGAAAATGGAAGACTACATCTCCGCTTTCGCGTCTGCTCTTTGGATTGAATTCCACTCTGCAAACGGATGGATAATTGATTGAGAACTTGTAGACACTGAACTTTTCGAAACTTGCGTTGTCCAAAAGATGAATCACGTTCAAGTCTCGGGTTAGCGTTGCGGGTAGGACTTAATCATTCCGCACAAAGACAGCATTCGGAATAGTACCAAAAGGGGTTCATAAATCGCGACCGCTCACGACGCGAGCGATCAGACTGGTTCGGGCTTACACTGGCGAGTAGTAGACGGGGCGTGCCGGATAGTACACAGGGCTCTGGTAGTATGGACCATAGTACGGAGCATAGTAATAGTGTCCGTAGTATGGAGCAGGAAGCGGGTACCAAACGGGTGGTCGGCTCAGGGCGTAGGCCGTGGCACCAATACCCAACCCAGCAAGAGCACCGACTCCAACTCCTATAGTCGCCCCTGTCAACCCTGCTGCGACATACCCGAGGGAGCCTCCGGCTGCGGCGCCCATTAAAGCGCCAGCTGCAAGTAGGAAGATCGGCAATTCATACACCACTCAAATGCGCTTGCTGCGGCGCATATATCGTTTTAGTGGAACGCGGCAGGGGCATTGCAAATTTGAGTACAATACTCAACTTAGATCCAAGGGATTATTGAGGTAGCGAAGCTAGTGAGCTGTCTGTTGTAGCTCGAAAACTGGTGAGTGTTTCTTTTGGGGCGTCGGCAAAAGACACGTTTGAGGCTAAAAAGGGGACGTGATCACGCGAAGGGTCCGACGCCTTCGGTGATCTTGATCGCTTGGACTGGGCATTGGATTTCGCATGCTCGACAGAAGATGCAGTCTCGTTCTCGCATTGGATCGGCTTTCCACCTGTCCAGAAGTGGTTTGCCGCTATCGTTAGGCAACTGTTTGTCGATCTTCTCTTGTTCGCTCGGGAAGTCCATCTTGTCGAAAACGTTGACTGGGCATACTGAGATGCAGATTCCGTCTGCGATGCAGATGTCGAAGTCAACTGCGACTGCGACGCCGTGGACTCCAAGTTCCTTGCTTACGCCCTCTTTCTTCCTAATCTCATGCCCTTCGTGATCGCCGACCTTGGGCCACTCGTTAGGGAAAGTAGCGTCATCAATGATTCGTCTTTCTGTCATCGATTACACCTAACGGGCCGGGGAAAAGGTAAATTGCATTAAGAATATTTGCGTGTCGCAAGTGAACCTGACATAACGCGACGAACGCGCAAGATTCCACAAGTTCGCGAAGAGACAGACATCGACCAGAATCGCAAGTTACGATGAATGAAAAGGTCCGAGGCCTTTGAGTTGTCCTATCGCGCACTACTCACCGCTCTGACCTTCGGTTCCAGCACGGTCCACAGCCAATCAGCAAACTCGCTAAGGTTCTTAGTCTGCAAGTACACATCCCCCGGTCCCGCAATGTTCGTCACCAGTCCTTCCCCTCCGAGAAGTGTGGACTTGAGGCTGCCGAACTTCGTGACCTTGTATTGGCACGTGTCGCTGAATGCGACTAGGTGGAAATTGTCCACTACAAAACTCTCGCCCGGTCCGAGCGTGTGCTGATCAATAGCTCCGAACGTGTTGATGAACAGGTCACCTTGTCCGCTTGTCTTCACCATGAAGAGCCCTTGCCCGAACAGGCCTTTCGTGAACCCTTGCCACTGAACGTCGAGATCTACAGTAGGCACTGAGGCGATGTAGGCGGACTTCTGAATTATGAAGCCCTTCCCGGGACCGACCTCAAGGCGCTGTATATCGCCTATGGGTGCAGAGACCAGACCAATCTTTCCCGGTCCACCAGCTGCCACATAATCATTCACAAAGAATGACTGGCCACCGAGAAGTTTCATTCCCAAAGTGCCCAGGAGACCTTTCTCGCGCATGTGCGTGTTAACCTGTATGTTGGAGCTCATGTACGTCATAGATCCCGCTTCGGCGCGGATCAACTGATTCGTATCCAAGTTTACCTCAAGAAGCGAGTATGATGACCTGTACTTGATCTCGTAATTCACTTTCTGAACTTGCGTTGGCGTTGACTGTGACGCTCCCTGATTTGCGCCGCAGAATGGACAGAAGGTGGCTCCAGTAGCGATCTCTTTTCCGCAACTCTCACAGAACGGCAAATCAATTCACACGTCAGGATTGGGCTTCGTTGTTTAAATTAGCAACGGCAGATCAACTTCGATCTAGTCGATCATCGCATATCCAGAAGTTGTTTGATAACGGAGTCCGCTCTTCTTTTGCATTTGAGTGTGACTTCGTCTTTGTCACTTTGAACCTCCATGAAACGCTGCAGATCTTGAATCATCGATCCCGCCTTCTCTTTTGCGACCTTCGAGCTGACGGGCTTGAAGCCCTGTAACTTCGGTGGGCCCTCTCGTCCCCCCTCAGGGAAATACCAGTCCTTGAAACCCATACCACAACCCGCCTGAAAGAGCAGAAAACCCAGAGGTGTCAAAACGGGAGGATATCCTCTAACCAACTCTTGATTCGTCTCCTTGTGAATCTCGGATTCTCTTGAAAAGAGCGAATATGAAACCATCAAGCTTCCACCAGGCGGAATTAGTCCGCCAAGGATCCTGAATAGTTGAACATCAAGACCCGTTGCATTTAGTGACATTTTGTCGGAGGGCGGGAAGGTAATAGTCTCGTAGTAGTCGCCATCAATCCAGCCCAGAATGAATTGACTCGGCCGACCGCGGCTGAATAGTCCTGAAAAAACCGGATCAATCGACAAGACACTTTGATCTTTCGATAATCTAAGATCGAAGGAAGCCTGCTCCACATATCGACCAGGACGAGTACTAGCGTGAATGCCAAGCTCAGTTGACAATTTCTTCTCATGGAAATATCTCATGACGACTGTCTCTGTTCGTACTGCTCTCGAATTGCCTTCAGTCAACTCTCATACAGCTCCAAACTAGTAGCGGCTTAGGAGACCTGCTCGAATTCGAGTCCAACTGAGCGAGCGTACGCGTATGCTTGCTGAATTTCTTTTCCCGACGGACTACGTGCAATGTCGTGATACTTGCGGGGATCTGCTGTTACCAAATTTGCTGGGTAGTACTGAGCCATCACGTTCACCAAAACCTCGTCACGCATCGTGTCGGCTATGAATTTGAGTATGGGTTGAGTGCAGCATTCAAGGTGATTCGGCATCACCAAATGCCTAATGATCATGCTACCATGTTTCGCCGCGAACACATGGTTTCGCTTGACAACCTCACGGTAACTCGCCTTTGCACCAACCCACATTAGGCGTCTGGCGCACTCGTCGTCCCAGAACTTGAAGTCTGGCAACCAGAGGTCGATCACGTCAGCGAGAATTTCCATTGTCTCCATAGTGCAGTACATGTTACTGTTCCAAATCAGGGGAACACTTTTTGTCATATATCGTAGTGAGTCGATTATTGTGTGCAGGTCTACTGTAGGCTCGCCCCCAACATAATTGATGTTGCCCGCACCTTCACAAGCCAAATCATCCGCAATCTGAGCTAAGCGAACAGGTGAAACCACTTCGCCCATCAGATCGGTTCTGCTCTTTGGCTGAGATATGTCCCAATTTTGGCAGAAAACACAATGCGAATCGCAAGATTCGAAGAATATGGTTCCCGAACCCCCCCTTCGTTCTAACCCGATTAGAGGGGCCTCCTCGCCATAGTGATGGAAGTAGGATCCCACTGAAGTTGTCTTGTCGAGTTTGCAAAAGCCAATCTTGCTATTTGCTCTATCTACGTGACATTTCCACTCGCAGAAGTTGCAGCTCTGAAGCATCCTGTTGACTAGGGCGCTTTTCAAATCTACTAGGTTCGGGTGAGCATCTTTCTTCGCCCACCCCTCCTCAGGATTAGTTTCAACGTTCAGGATGAGTTCCTTTACGCGCTGGGATAACTTGCTGTGCTCTGTCCAGAGTCCATCCGGGTCGGCCTTGTCTAGTTTGATCCCTACGGAGATCTTTCGGCAGAGCATGAATTTAGCGGGCGCTATGCCAGACATGACTCTGCGATACCAAGAGAGTCTCCTAGATACTTCAGGATCCTGCCAGACCGCTACTGCGTCGGGACGCATTGACGCTACAGAACTCAGAAAGGGAGCCATTTTCTGCACTGATATTCTTCTTGATTTGCATTCATTATCCTTTGCTGGCCGTGGAGAATTTGGATAGGCAGGTAGGGCAGACGCAGTCCTTCGCGAGCTTCTTCAACGCCTCCAAATCCTCTTCACTCAGGGTGACCTCTGCGCACCAACATCCCAAACCACCTCGTCCACAGGTGAAGGTGGAACCGCAGATTTCACACTGAAGCTCTCGAGGCAATGCGCTCGCGTTAACAACAGCGAAGATGCAGATATATCTGCCAATCCACATCCGAAACGGAACAAAATTGGCCGGCAAACGAGCATCAGGTATGCCGCCACTGCTGCTCTTAGCAGTGGGGTTATCACAGTTCCTTGTCTCGCTAGATTACCTTGCGATGTCAGTGGCGCTCCCAGTAATGGCCGGAGAGCCTCAGCTAGGCGTGCGAGTTGAGATTGCGACAGCTGCTCAGTGACGGTTAGAGCAAATCTGGGCGTCTTTCTAGTCGCCTAGGTCCCCGTTCAATTGGTCTCCAGGGAATGCTGATGATCCGATCCCGAAGACTCGCTGATTGACTTACGTTTACTGTGTTCAATACTAATCGCTGGACGAACTAGGTTCCCGTTTCGGATAATGACTGATGAACTGGTAATCTGGTCACAGGTCAGTTCGCGATCGGAGGTTGAGCAGGCTGCTGCATTACCTCCTCCGCTATTTTCGTTACATGATCAAACAGCTGATAAGCGGCTGCGATTCTGCGAGGCTCCTCATTGTTCGCGAATGAGTCAGCTGCTATGATGATTTTACCTCCACCTATGCGTGCCTGAACTTGCATCTGCCCGTCTTCACTGATCCAAGTCATTGATAGTTGATTTCCATCGTGAGAGTAGCCTAGCCAGCGGAAGTTGCTGAACCAATGGCCTCTCAGCTTCTGAAAGAGAACTGTAACATCTATGTCAGCGGGTAAGTATGCGTCGATCACTGGTTTCGCAAAGACCTCGTTTGTGGGAATATTGAAGGAAAACGTGTTGCCGTTGTTTCGTAGTTTGTATCCTTCCGCGGATCTTTGAATCACGTCGGCTTCTTCTAGACGCTTCAGTGTTCTTGTGAGTGTTTCCTGATGTAGTCCCAGTCGTCTTCGCAGGCCTTGGAACGAAAAGTAAGTATTCTGATCCTTCGCCAGTAACTTCAGGACTTCGCGTTCGCGGTCGTCGAGGTCGGATTCCTCGAATTCCTGGTTCAGGTTGATTTCGGTAGGTATCAATGATGATCGCTCGATACTCCGCAAACCAGCTTATATTGACTAACTCGAACGGTTCGATGGTCGATTAGTTTTTAAGCATAAATCGATTATACGTTAAGATTCAAGGCTAGCTAGCTCAAAACGCTACGAGGTGAAACGTTCGGTGGCAAAAGCCCACAAAAAGAAGAAAATGAAGAAATAAGGGCGCAAAAGTTGCTGATTAGCGTTTTTCCCCGTTTTCTTCCTGATTTTTTATGAACCAAAAACAATCAGTGATTCCTCGCAGGTCTTCTGCGAAGAAAAGGACTAGGTGCATGGTTACCGGTCAACGCCCCTTTTCCTATTCCCTATGGACGTCCAAGCCCCAAGTATCGGAATCCAGCAGCCTCGCATTCCGCTCTGGACCAAAATCCCCTAGTATCAAAGACCGTCGCGCCCGGCTTAGCGACGTTCGCCAGTCTTCGCAACTCGATGTGTCTGAACTGAGAATGAGATGTTACTAGGAAGATAATGTCCGCATCACGAACCGCCGCTTCCGCATCACTCTCAGATTTCAAGAGTCCATTCCTGACCACTACGCTCTTTGCAAACGGATCATAGGCGGAGACTTGGACGTTCTTATCGATCAAATAACCCGCGAGAGCTATTGCGGGGCTTCTCCGAGTGTCCGACACTTCCGGTTTGAATGCGAGCCCGAGTATCGCCGCCTTGGATCCGCCCAAGGGCTTGTGCCGATTCTCCAGATCGACTGCCAAGCGTCCCATGATGTAGTCAGTCATCCGTTCGTTGATCGCTGTCGACAGATCGATTAAGCTCACTGACCCTCCGAGTTGATGCACCTTGTACAGCAAGTAGTGCGGGTCTTTGGGTATGCAGTGGCCCCCCACTCCTGGACCGGGATAGAAGGCTTGGAAACCAAACGGTTTCGTTGAAGCCGCAGCTAGTACCTCGAAATAGTCAATGCCCATTTTCTCGTGCACTATAGCTAATTCGTTGGCTAGGGCGATGTTGACGTATCTGTAAGTGTTTTCTAGCATCTTCGTGGCTTCCGCGGTTTTCGGATTAGAGACCGCTATGACCGGAGCGCGGAGAATCTTAGAGTAGAGATCGCATGCAATCTGCGTACAGAGAGGTGTTACGCCACCGACGACTTTCGGGATATCGAATACGGCGAATTTCGTGTTCCCGTAGTCGATTCGTTCAGGTGAATAGGCTAATCCGAATTCGTCACCTGCTTTCAATCCTCCTTGCTCGAGGATGGGCTTAATGATCTCCTCTGTTGTCCCGGGGTATACGGAGCTTTCAGTAATCACGAACTTGCCGGGGCGAATCTCCTTAGCTATGGTTTTCGCCACATTGGTCAAAAATGTGAGGTCTGGTCGTTTATCATCCGTAAGGGGGGTAGGCACAGTTATGATCAAGAAATCCGCGATGGAGGCTACGTGCGATGTATCCGTCGTCGCATCAACCAAGTTCGAGGCTACTAGCCTTGGTAGCGTGCGCTTTGTGTACTCGTCTTCAACGTAGGTGGAACCTCGACGTATTGCGTCAACCTTGGCCTGATCACTGTCGCCTGCGATGGTTGTGAAGCCAGCTTGAGCGAAAGCGCAAGCCAAGGGTAACCCTACGTAGCCTGCGCCGAAAATACCGATCTTTGCCTTCTTGACTGCAACCTTGTCTCTAAGAGCCATCAAATGCTTACTCTCCGCCAATCTGTTCACATGATACTTTTTGCCATGGGACGCTCAATATGTTTTCTGTGGGGCTGAAGGCTTGTTCAATGCATGTCTGACTGTGGATGTCGAACGAAGAAAGCATTCTAACAGTTACGATGAAGTGCTGGAAGACACGTCTAAACTACTCGACTGCCTCCGGCCCCTCTGTCGAGCCACGTTCTTCGTGACAGGGGAGATTGCGGATCAGAAACCGGAAGTCGTGAAGACCATTGTGAGAGAGGGTCACGAAGTTGGGTGTCATGGTCTTCACCACGAGGAGTTCGACACATTCCCTCTCAGTGAGCAACTGAGGAGAATCTCGACAGCTACGGACTATCTGACTAACGCCGCTGGTTCACGGCCATTGGGGTTTAGAGCGCCTAGACATAGAGCGAACACCTCCACCATCATGACTCTCGAACGCCTCGAGTACCTATACGATTCATCAGTATTGCCACGCACTTTTTTCATGCGTCCTCAGATCGGAAAGAAGTGGAGATTTCTCTTCGCTCCCACCGAGCCGTATCACCCCTCTAGAACTAATCTTGTTCGATGTGGTGATGGCAAGGTCATTGAGTTGCCCATATCCACCTTCATTGTTCCATTTGTGTCGAAGCTTTCGATGAGATCAAACTTTGCATCAAGCATGCTTGTCTCGATACTCGCTTCTCGAGCTAGATCAAGAGGGTTGCCAGTCATCTATGGAATGCATTCCTACGATAGTGTGTCGGCGAAAGAAGACCTGGATTGGCTGGAAAGAACTCTCCATTCTCTTCTCAAACAGGGGGGCAGGTTCATTACCATGCTTGAGTTAGCACACATCTACGCGGCATAGAAAGATCGAGGTACCTTGACCTTGCCCGGCCTACTCGCGAGGCTATCGGAAATACGGGTTCTCCGCGCTCTCGCCGTCGCACTCCTCCCCGCCAAGGCTAGGAGTGCTCTATGGGCAGCGTCCCACGACCACTTCACAGATCCGTCTGAGCAATTCTATGCTAGGATATATCTGAATCATCTTTTGAGGGAGGTTAATTCAGAGCTACCAGATCGTAGGCTTCGCGTACTCGACCTAGGTTGCGGGCACGGCAGATTCTCCATACCCCTAGCGAAACTTGGCCATGATGTTGTCGCGGTAGACAAGAACAAAGTAGCCTTGAGCCGAGCGAGAAAGTACGCGGCCCAGCTGGGTATCAAGGTGGATTTTCGAAATACCGATTTTTGGTCTGAACAACTCGGACAATTCGACTTGGTCCTTGCGATCGAGACCTTCGATGGCTCAACAGATGACGTATTGAAGCTCATTGAATTAGCAAACAGGTGCCTAGCACTCGGAGGGCTTTTCGCTATCTCAATTCGGACACGTTACTACCAAATGGCCGACTGCATAAGGAGAGGAAATTACCAGGGCGCTCTCGATATTGCTACTGGAACAAGAGATCCGAAATGGCTTGAACCATTGGAGTTAGAGAGTATCTTGCAGGAAAACGGGCACAGGTTGATTCGAATCGTTGGAATCGGAGTCGCCTCAGGCCTTAGACTCGACCCATTCTCCGTTCTGTCGATCCCCGAGAATCTAACCTCTGCTCAACAGGAATTGCTGGAAAAAATCGAAATGCAGGCCGGCTCAGTGCGAGAGGTACTCGGGTGTGGACGTTACATGTTTGCGATAGCTAAGAAAGAGAAAGCTAGTAACCGCGCGGTCACTCAGACTTAGTTGCTGTGCGTTCGAGAATGGTCTCGACGGTTCGGACTGATTTCTCCCAAGAAAAGTTCGTCATGGCGTAACGTCTCGCTCTGGCGCCCATGCGTTGCCTTAACTCACCATTGTTCAACAGCGTCAGAACTTTGTCTGCGAAATCATCTGCATCGTAGGGTGTTGCGCGCAAGCCCACGCCATCTTTAACGACTTCTGCGGGCCCCCATCCATCGTCCCACACTACAGGTGGAACGCCGAAGTACATCGCCTCAATCACAACTCGGCCGACAGACTCCAAGGCCTGGGTCGGGTAACCTACAACGCTCGCGCCTGAGTAAAGAGCGTTAATCTCGCTGCTAGAAACAGAGATGATTCTGACTGAGGAGGAAACACCAAGTCTCCGCGCGAGCCGTCTCCAGATAATCGTGTAAGGCCCGCGGGCGCACGCGATCACCAATGTCGCAGTCGGATGATCTTTGAGGATCTGGGGAAGAATTCCAATCATCAAATCAGGTCTCTTGCTTGGAAGAGGACGTGTGGCCATCAGTATCATCGGCGACTTGATCGAGTACTTGGAGAATATGGGCGCTGGATCAGTTCGTTTGTAGGTGGAGAAATCTACGCCATAGGGTATTTTGATGGGTTTGATTCCGTATATCTGATGGATGAGTTGGCCGATCATGGCGCCTTGAACGAGAACTTCGTTGGCACCGCGCATGGCGGCTTGATCAATGCGTCTTATGATCCGCCGGCCGGCAGAATTGATAGCAAGGTTTATCACAACTCTATCGAAGTCCGTATCCCAAGGAAAGGGGTTAGGGAACAACTCAGGGTAGAGAATCGATAGTATACTATGGATTTGAATAACGTAAGGACGTTTTGAGCGGTAAGCGATCCAGTGAGCTGGTTCTTGATGCGAGAGAAGGATATCGTAATGTTTGAAATCGTTTCTGAACGCGCCAGCCAGAATCAAACCTAGCGCTGCGTTGAGGACCAGGTTGAACTTGGGGATAGAGATTCCTACAAGTTGGCGAATATCGAGACCTCTCATAAGATTTGGGTAGCATGCAACAGGCCTCGCGTAGGTTACGAACAAAGTCACTTCATGCTTCTTGGTAAAGCGGTGAGCCTGTTCTAGGACTGATCTCTCTGCTCCACCTCGTTCGCCAAACGCGCTATGAACACTTGCAATTCGCAAAGGCAACTCTACCCTGTTCTAGAAGTATTGTCGTGAGTTTTCTCTGACCCGGTGGGTTGTTGGACTGGGCTTCTCCTACTCCTACGCTTTCTCCTGTATAGTATAGCTGATCCTAAGATGACAATTGCCATTGTAGCCATTGTCAGATACAAGCCGATGGTTTCACCATCAGAGCGTTGAAACCGGAAGGTTAGTTGGTAGTTTCCTTGGGTTTGCGGATAGGTTACCATGAAGTCTGGACCAAATTGAGAGATCCCAACTGATGCACCGTTCAATATTGCTTGCCATCCCCGATCGTAGGTCATCTTCACGAGAATTGCCGTATCTGGCGATGCACCTGAGACTGACACTTGAATTATATCGGGGTTAACGATTGTGTAAGTAACTTGACCGCCAGTCGGGTCCGGTTGGGTTTGAGTGAGGTTCACGTAAGCTGACAAGCCTCGCGTATCAAGGACGCCAGCTATCGGGCTTAGTGACGTAGCGCCTTGTGCGCTGATGGCTTCGATCAGCGCAGGGCGAGGTAATGGTACCTCGAAGACACCGTTTCCTTCGAAATAGTAACGTAGCGGTAGAACATGGTTGAATTTGTCTGGGTAAGTGTAATCATGATACGGCGTTGAAGCGTTGGGAAAGGTTACAACGATGTATTTCATGTTCCATGCCTGAGCCCAGAGTATGGACACCTCGGGGTCTCGGCCGGTAATGATCTGATACGCGATAGCGTCATACCACGTATTTGTTGCTCCTTGATCACTTCCACCTTTGATCTGTCGGGCATTTGAGAACACGTTCAGCCAGAATTGTACGGTACCGGTGGCGAATATGCTTTCGTCTGTAACGTGGCTGGACAACCAATTTGCAATTCGATATTCTGGAACGTTGCTAAGCTGCATCGTGGGCTGGGTTATGGTCAGCGAATATGGCAATGTGAAGATCGAATTGATGAGCAGAATCGTAAGAATCAGCCCCATTAGCCCTATTCTTAGTGCTCTCTTGAAACTCAGATCTCGCTTTGCTCCGAATCTCGCAACGAGTCTGTCCGCTGACATGACCAACATTCCAATCAACAGGCTGACGCCTGCGTCAAATTCAGGCGCGTATCGGTGTGGTTGTGGTGCTAGTGCAGGCAAGTTAAACCAGTGTGCTCTTCCCGACAAAATCAGAAAAAGAAGAAATACCCAGAGCAAAACGAAGAAGATCGGTTTGGTCCTAGGTTGTCGTGAAAGAAGTCCAGAAAGGAATTTTCGAGCAATTATCAGACCGAGGATCAGAGTCGGGAATAGGATGATTGAGTATCGGAGTGCTGCTCCGGTCGACCCCGAGATTTGTGCGCTGGATATGATGAATCGCAGATCATACTGAAATGAGGCGAAACCAAACCCGACGAGTGCCGAAAGGAAGAACGCCCGTGTGGCTCTCTTAGTACGATACAGCACTTCTGTAGTGACGGCCACCACGATGAGTAGGGCGAGGGCAAACAAGGCAACGAGATTCGCAAGAGCTACAGATGCAAGCAGAAGCGACGCGGCAAGGCACCCGAACCACGTGGGCCTATTCATGCAGCGAAGCAGTTGAAGAACAGCCAAAAGCGCTAAAGTGAATCCGAATAGGTGTGGGGCTTCCCCATAAACTGCAAGGACTGCAACATGGCTTGGAGCAATCACTGGAACAAAGGTTGGAACTAGGGAGTAGGTCAAGCCTGCGAAGAAGCTGGCTAGGCTGTTCTTCGTCAGATACTTGGCTAGCAGATATAGGGCAACGGGGGCAGTCGAGTAGCCAAGTCCTCCAAGAATGCGGTACGATTGTCCTATTGATAGTCCGGAAAGTGTGTGGAGCACAGCGACTAATGAGACGAAAAGCGGTGGATATGAAAGATGAAACGGCAAACCGCCATACCAAAGCGGATACCACGCCAAATTCGGGAAATTGTTCACAATGAAAATAGAATCTGAGATGTATGCAGATTCAATGGAACCCCAATTCTGAGTGAAATCGCCAGAGAAAAACGGAAGAATCGTAAGAGCTGTCACAGCGAAGAGAACCAGCGCAAGGAGAATATCTGACCCGATTCGCAGTTTGCTCGATACGAGCGAGCTAAAGCGCGTAATGAAATTCGTAATCTCCGTAAATTGTGCTTGTGCAGGCAGCGAAACTTGTTCGACAAGCTGAGGCGCTCCGCATCCATCGCAGAACCTCATGCCGTCTTCAAGTTGGCGACCGCACTTGTCACAAAATCTGATCGATCATCACCAATACAGAGTCTGTAGATCTGCTTCCTACGCTGGCCTATCGAACGTAGAATTCACAGTTCCTAAGACTATTAAGGCATCGCAGGATTCGCTACAGAGATTTTGACGGCTGTTCTATGGGAACTGTAACTACGCACGCGAGGTCATCGTCGAATTCATTACTCTAACAGGTCCTGTCACTTGAAGTCGCATCTGTGGTTCCTCGTACGCTGTCGAAGTAGTGCTTCTATCCACTTTTGGCAAACTAATTATGCAAATCCTAGTTATCGAAACGTTCGGAGCCACCCTCATGGATGAGAGTGTAGCAGTAGGTCGGGGAACCGTTTCACTTTTCGGCGCAGGCCTCGTTCAACTCGTTGCCAACACTCTCTATTACGTGATCCTGACGAACCTACTGCATTCAACACTCGAAGTCGGGGTAGTCACTTCTCTCAACATTTTGATTTGGTTCTTTGTGCTCATTTGCGTCTTTGCGGAGCCCATAGTTTATGGATCGCCAATTCCCGCGCCGTTGGCTGTACTCAAGTTTGTTCCAGAATTCTTGGCCAAAAATGATCGAAATGGTGCAGCGAAAGTTTTCAGGGCATCACTCATGGCGACTATGCTTGTAGGTCTCGTAGTAGCGGGATTTTTGGCCGCTTTGCCGTATCTCGTGATTCCTCTTCTTGGCGGGCAAGCGGTTCTTCCCGAGTTCGTTCGTCTCTCTGCTATCGACATACTGGTTCTTTCCGTGAGCCAGATTTGCTTGGGAGTTGTGGTCGCCTTAGGTGACACTCAATCTGGTGCTCTGTACATTATCATTTGGAGTTTCGTCAGATATACTTTGGCATCAATCCTCTTGGTGCCCCACGGCATTCCGGGTATTCTGGTCGGGTGGATCCTCGGTGACTTGGTGTTGTTATTGCTTGCTTTGCAGAAGACTATGCGGCGTCTTGGTGGGCAGGTTGGCGCAAGTAGCTTCTCCGCAAAGGATCTGGCGCGCTACAGCCTGTACACCCTTTTCGCGACGGTAATGGGTTTCGTCATCAATCAGGCCGATCGACTCATCACTCTATCCGAGCAGGGGCTTTCCCGACTTGCGATCTACAATACTGCCATGGTCGCGGCCAGCATTGCCAGTTCCGCTCCTTACGCGTTGATTAACGTCTTGCTTCCAGTCGTAGTCGCATTGTTTGCTTCAAATAGGATGAATGATCTGCACGCAATAATACGCTCATATTCCCGCTATGTCTCGATTTTTGTCATGCCGATTGCGTTCGGTCTTGCAGCTGTAATGGAGATACCACTGAGAGTCTTTGGGCCCGATTATGTTGCGGGCCTTTTGCCTGCAGTCATAGGATCTGTTGCCACAGGCTTGACTGCTCTTGGAACCATATATGCGGGAGTATTGCTTGCACTTGGAAAGTTGCGTTGGTATACTGCTGCTAATCTGCTTGGACTGGTGGCGTTGCTCGTGGTTGCAGTAACGTTGACACCGGTCCTTGGATTGAGTGGGCCTGCATTAGGCCGAGCGAGTCTCATGGCAGTATCCGCTATCATATTCGCGTGGGCAACCTACAAGACTGGAATCTTCGAAATCGACTTCAGAGCATATGTCATTACGATTGTATGTTCAACCATAATGATGTTAGTTGTGTTCGGTCTCCAATCGGTTTTCCATAGCTTTCTGGTAAAGATCCTGATGTTGCCTGTTATCGTAATAATCGGGTTGCTTGTCTATATTGGCTCGTTGCGTGTCTTCCGGTTGTTAACGGTGAGTGACATTGACTTTATTCGTGATCTGATGCCAGATCGCATGCGAGTTATCCTTCCGATAGTCTCCCGAGTAGTTGGGCTGCAATATGATCGGTCGAAAGGCAACGATTTGTGACCACATCAGTTTCTTGCGAATTCCTCTAACCATTTACAGCGCTTCCTTGCGTTTTCTCTCAGCCGTTTGGTTCCGCCACTGGCCTTGTCTCACGTTTTCTTAGGTAAAGCAGTCTAACGGATTCCATCGCGACGAGTACGATCGCCGCCATCATAACAAAGTCCATAGCTTCTCCATCGGAGCGCTCCAATCGGAAGGTCAACTGGTCGTTGCGTTCTTTTGCGGCTACTTGGGTTTTGGTTGCTGATCGACGGGAATTGTCGTCACTGAACTAATTCCATCATGCTCCTTCAGCTTGGTCATTCTAACGCCTGAAGAGCTTCTTCCTTGAGTTGGAATCGAACTTGCGCTCAGGCGAATGGCTTCGCCTCTTTCCGATACGACTAACACATGATCCTCCTTGGAAACACAAACGAGGCTTACCAGATCTCCTGATTTGCCGGAGGATTTCAGGAAAGTCACTCCTGAGCCTCCTCGCTTTTGCAGGCGGATTTGCTCCACTGATGTCCTCTTGCTGTAGCCATTGCGCGTGACGAGAAACATGGCCAGATCTTTCTGCTTCGGAGGTAAGAAGCACCCTCCCACTACCTCCCTGTTCGATGCCAGTCTTACTCCGACGACGCCTTTCGCAATTCGGCTCAGCACGGGGATCTCGGACTCATTGAAGCGAATCGCCACTCCATCGACTGTACCGATTACGATTTGTCCGTCGCCGCTTGTGACAGTGACGTCTGCTAGATTGTCATTCTCATCGAATTGAGTGGCAATAATGCCGTTGGATCGCACGTTCGCGAAACCATCTAGGGGCGTTCTCTTCACTGTGCCATGTTTCGTGATCATGGTTAGGAATAGGTTGGGTGGGAACGAGTTTACTGAAACCGCGTTCACTATTCTCTCACCGTCCGCTATCTGTAACAGGTTGACTAACGGCGTTCCTCTGGCGGATCTCGTGCCTTCCGGGATTTCGTGCGCGTTCATGGTGTAGGCTCTTCCAAGGTTCGTTAGAAGTATCATAGTTTGAGTGGTTCTACACGACAAAACCTTGAGGACTTTGTCCTGTTCCTTCAGGTCTATTGACGGTACGCCCTCTGAACCTCGATCCGCTACTGTGAATGGCCTTAGGCTAACTCGTTTTATGTAACCATCAATCGACAGAAACACGAGAACCTGTTCGTCTTGAATTTCCTGTTCGACGTTGAGGTTGATGGATTCTGGGCGTATCTCGGTTCTCCTTTTGTCGCCGTACATCTCCTTAACTTGGATGAGTTCGGATTTCAGGACGGTCAGTAGTTGTGCGCGTTTTCCTAGTATCTGTTGTAGGTTCTGAATTTCCTTTCGCTTATCATCTGCTTCCTTCTCGACCTCGTCTACTTCGAGTCGTGTTAGTTGTTGTAGTCGCATCTGTAGTATTGCTTCAATCTGCTTATCATTGAGTTCAAGATCCCGCAGCTTGCCCGCTGCTTCGCGCGGTCCTTGGGAGCCTCTGATGATTGTGATAACATTGTCTATGTTCTTGATGGCCGCTGTGTATCCTTCAAGAACGTTTAAGCGTTCTTGGGCTTCTTGTAGTTGGAATTTGGAACGGCGCTCTATCACTCTTATTCTGTGATTGATGAAGGCTTGCAGAGTTTCCTTGAGATCCAGAATCTGAGGGCGCCCGTCAACCAGAACGAGGTTGATGAAACTGAAGCTTGAGTGAAGTTGAGTCTGCTTGTAGAGTTGGCTTTTCATTCCTTCAGGTTGGACGCCTGCCCTCAGGTCTATTGTTACTCGTATTCCTTCTCGACTCGACTCATCCCTGATGTTTGAAATTCCTTCCAATTCGCCTTCTCTAACCAGATTCGCGATATCCTCGACGACTTTTGATTTGTTGACTTGGAAGGGAATCTCCGAAACTACAAGCCTCTTTCGGTCACCTTTCAAGTTCTCTTGGTCGATTCGAGCGAGTATCTTGATCAGTCCGCGGCCTTGCTTGTACGTCTGCAAGAGGGAAGTGGCGTCATAGATGATTCCTCCTGTGGGAAAGTCTGGCCCTTTAATGAAGTCTAAGAGATCTTCGACGCGAGCGTTCGGATGGTCCACCAGAAAAACTAGAGCGTCCGCGACTTCGCGCATGTTGTGGGGGGGAATGTTGCAGCTCATTCCGACAGCGATACCAGAGGCCCCGTTGACCAGCAGGTTTGGAAATCTTGCAGGCAGCACTATTGGTTCCTTAAGCGAATCGTCGAAGTTCTGCATCCAATCAACGGTATCCATGTCGAGTTCGCTAAGCATCTCCTCCGCGAGTCTTGCGAGCCTGGCTTCCGTGTAGCGCATTGCAGCGGGTTCGTCGCCGTCTAGGCTTCCAAAGTTTCCTTGACCGTCGACGAGCGGATATCGCATCGAGAAGTCTTGAGCCATTCTGACTAGTGCGTCGTATACGGCCATGTCACCGTGTGGATGATATTTCCCAAGAACCTCTCCTACAACACGTGCCGATTTCTTATGCTGACCTTTAGACGTGAGCCCGAGGCCTTGGATCGCGTATAGGATTCGGCGTTGTACTGGTTTGAGTCCGTCGTGGACATCAGGAAGCGCGCGGCCTACGATGACGCTCATTGCATACTTGATGTAGGATCTGCGCATCTCGGTTTCGATGGCGACTGGACGAATTTTCTCGGTCTGAGGCACCCCAGCCAAGGCAGGCGGCTCCTATATGTCTAACCAGTCTACTTCGTCGGCATTCTCTTGAATGAACTGACGCCTGGGCTCCACCATATCCCCCATCAGCGTTGAGAAGACCTTGTCGGCTTCGGCAGCGTCGTCAACGGTTACGCTCAAAAGAGACCGCGTGATGGGATTCATTGTGGTTTCCCAAAGCTCACGGGGGTTCATTTCGCCGAGGCCTTTGAACCGTTGAACCACATCGGCTTTGCCCTTAAGCTCACGTTCAATTATCTGCTTTCGTTCCTTCTCGGTCATTACGTTGAATGTTTTGTCTCCTTTTCTTATCCGGTATAGTGGAGGTTGTGCGATGAAGACTTTGCCGGCTTCGATTAGCTGTGGCATGTGTCGATATAGAAACGTGAGCAGAAGGGTTCTGATGTGCGCGCCGTCGACATCGGCATCGGTTAAAAGTATAATCTTACCATACCTGATACTGTCTAGGTCGAATGCGGACCCGATTCCAGTTCCGATCGCAGTCACGAGGGCGCGGATCTCGTTATTGTCCAGGATTCTGTTGAATCCATGCTTCTCCACATTCAGTATCTTTCCTCGTAGAGGTAGGATGGCTTGAGTTCTTCGCTCGCGTGCCTGTTTAGCGCTTCCTCCCGCCGACGGTCCTTCAACAATGAATAATTCCGAACTCGGGTCATGTATCTGGCAGTCAGCTAACTTTCCGGGCAATGTCACGCTTTCGAATGCTCCTTTCTTCCTGACGAGTTCCTTAGCCTCTTTTGCCGCCATTCTCGCCTCCGCGGTTTCAGCCGTACGTTGAACTATCGCTCGCGCGACAGCGGGGTTTTCGGAGAAGTAGGTCTTCAAACCGTCGTAGAGGATGGATTCGACGGTTCCCCGGATCTCACTGTTACCCAAGCGCGCCTTTGTCTGGCCTTCAAATTGAGGGTTCGGAAGCCTTACGTTTAGAACTGCAGTGAGTCCTTCACGAACATCGTCCCCTTGAATCTTTAATTTGTCTTCTTCGATCATATTGTGCCCTGTCGCATAGTCGTTGATGGCGCGTGTGAGTGCGGTTTTCAGTCCGATCAGGTGTGTTCCGCCTTCGCGCGTGTTAATGTTGTTTGCAAAGGTGTGAATGCTCCATGAGTAGTCGTCTGAATATTGAAGTGCACATTCAACTAATACATCGCCTTTCTCGCCAGAGATGTAGGCGACTTCTGAATGAAGCGTCTTTTTTGATTCGTTGAGGTACTTTACGAATTCGCGGAGACCGCCATCGTACTTGAAGCTCCATGATTTTGACGGATGGGTTCGGTCGTCGGTTAGATTTATTGTCAAGCCTTTTGTGAGAAATGTGAGTTCACGAACTCTTGTTACAACTATTTTGTAGTCGAATTTGACGTCCTCAAATATCTGAGGGTCTGGTTTGAAGCGAACAATGGTTCCATGGTTTGATGAGGATCCGATTGGTTGGACGGGAGTGACTGGGGCGCCTCTCTCATAGCGCTGCTTGTATGCGTTGCCATTCACGTGAACCTCTGCTTCGAGCCATTCGCTCAAGGCGTTGACAGCTGAGACTCCTATTCCGTGAAGGCCTCCGGCGACTTTGTAGGTCTTGTGATCGAACTTTCCACCTGCATGAAGCATTGTCATAACGACTTCGAGGGCTGACTTGCCGGTCTGAGGATGAGTCTCGACGGGGATGCCTCGTCCATTGTCTTTCACAGTCACAGAGCCGTCTGAATTGAGGGTGACGTCAATTTTGTCGCAGAATCCTCCCAGTGCTTCATCGATGGAATTGTCGACGACCTCGAAGATGAGGTGATGTAATCCTCGAGCGTCCGTACTGCCAACGTACATGGCAGGCCGCTTTCGAACAGCCTCCAAGTCCGCGAGAACCTGAATCTGATCGGCTGAATAACTTTGAATCTCAATCATGATTGCTCATCTGGACTTGCATCTGCCATCTACGAAAGGGAATTGAATAGTTCGATCATGGTACCGGGAACAAAAGCTTTCACGCCTAGAAAGGATACATTCGCGCTACAGTGAATGGCACGGATTCCGATGTTTGAGGATGGAACGAATCCGTGGCGTCGGGACGCGCGCCCTAGGTGTTGCTTACTTGCGTTTGAGAACAAATGCGAACGCGAAGTACCAGAAGAGAACAAGCCATGTGATGGTTATCACGGTGCCCCCGTAATCGTGATAAATCACAGCTGGCAGGTTTCCGGCGTACAGGTCAACTAAGACCACAGAGACCATGCGGAACAGATCTACGGTGAAGGTTCCCTCGATCGCGGCCGCCAAGCACAGAATCTTGCTGCGGATCGTATATGGTCCACGTAATCCGGCAATCAGGGTGACTAACAGTAGGGCTCCACTCTGCCATCCCACACAAACCCAACTGATGTAGACCTTGAGGGATGGATTACCGACCACAACAAGCGATGCACCAGACACGAAGGCTGTCATGCCGAACATGTATTGCAGGATTACTGCAATCAACTTACCCTCCATCGGGGCGGTCAGATCGAAGAGGGCAACTGTCCACTGGAATTGCATCACGTATGAGTCTATGAGTTCGGAAACCGCGGTGAGGAAGGGCAGCAGCATCAGAACCATGGCGGCTACGGCGATGAGGAGCTGATGCGTTTCAAGTAACTCGGGTTTGCTGTCGGATGGTCCTCTGCCAGTAACGCTCATTTCTTTCTCCTCCTTTTCATGGCGATTGGTATCAGTGGCGCCAAGGCCAGAAGCGGAATTACATATTCCGGAATGCTGTTCGCGTCCGTTACGTAAGAGGCATGTGGGCCTCCAACAATCATTTTCATGCCACTGGCTGACGTGCTAGAGTATGCTTCAAGATCCAAGTGGTAAACACCGTTTGTTCCAGTCCATGGTTGAGGACTGAGCATGACGAGATTCTCAGAGGAGCCGTCGCAGTTCAAGTCGCCCGAGTTCGCATATCCGCTCTGGAGAAGTCCTCTGCTCGACTTCGATGCATAGTAGAGGTTGATTGTGAGATTGTAAGGTCGATTGGATCCGTCGGATGTGCATACGAGATGCAATATCCATCCTGACACGGCGTCGCTGCTGCTTATCGCGTAGTCGGTCGTCGTAGCCCAAGACTGGGCTGTGCGTGATATCGAGATCGTCGTCTGACCTCCAATCGGACTTAGCTGCAGCGATGAATCCATGGCCGGATAGAGCTTCAGATTCGCTGGAATGCCTTGGACAGTCTGCACGTTGCCTGCGAGTAGGAAATTTGTCGCAAGCAGGCCAGCAAGAATCAGAACGATGATTGTTGTTGCATGGGTTCTTCGAACGATCGCGGGTATTTCCCGTATGACCTCTCTAGGGCGCGATCTACGTACTCTGACTGTGAGTGGCTGAACTACTGCCCGTGGTCGGATCTTGAGTGTCGGTCCAGTTATCTTGCCTGTCTTGTAAGTGCGGATCCATCCGCCTTCCTTTGATTCCAAGAACCCTCTCAATGCCGCATAGCCCTGGAAGAAGGCTACAAGGTACGAAAGTACGATCGCTGAGAACACGCCTGTAACGTCTTTTCGTCGCGGGCCCTCATTGATGAGACCTGCAAAATTCATCAAAGGAATCGCGAACGAATTGCTCAGCAACAATCCCCATCCAAAGAGTGCAGTCCAGAAGGGCAGATACGATCGTGTGTACAGTTGAATCATCCAAGCGACTGTTCCGATGCAGAAGAAGAGGCCTTGAATGTAGTAGGGCGTGTAATAGAGAAATTCAAGCTTCTCCGGAAGAGTCGTATTCGGCGACGTCATAAATCGCATGAAGTACTTCTTTGCGTTGAACGAATGGCCTTCGGCCCATCTCTGCCTTTGCTTGAATAATCGCTTCAATGTAGACGGGCACTCTGCATTGGCCTCGATGGTAGGCGTGTATGCAACTCGCTTTCCATCCAAATAGAGCCTGCACGTCAGCTCCCAGTCCTCGGTTATGCTTCTGCTCCATTTGTACTGGCGTAGAACATCGGCCCGTATCATGTACACGCTGCCCGAAATCATCTTCATAGAGCTGAAGAGCTGTTGGGCGGGTCGTTCGATCATGTAGCTTCCGCTGAATTCTGCCCGCACGCCAGCGGTTAACCAGTTCTCGCCTTGATTCAGAGAGTGAAGTTGGTATCCTTGAACTGCCACGTATTCGAACGGTCGCTCGGCTCGAGACTCATTTCCATTTCTGTTCGTTTTGCCGTTACCATTGCCGTTTCCTTTGCCTCTGCCAAGAACTTTGGAAATAGTGCTGAGAACGTGAATTCTCAAGCCATTACCCTTCTTTCCATTCGCGCCGTTGCCATTCTTGCCATTAACCTGTGGCAAACCTCCATCTGTCAAGGCGTGAACGGAGTCTGACTGTCCATTTCCGTTTCCATTCTCATCGTGATTGCGAAGCGCGTTCAGTCTGGCTTCAAGCTCCTTCCGTTTCGCTGTATACGCATTTTCAGGTATCGTTCCGTCCGCAAATCCGATGTCCAAGTTGATAATCTGAAGCAGGAGAGTGTCATGCTCGTTGGTGGGTTGAGGTTTACCGTTGAAAGGTGCGAACACGGCTCGGATCCTAGTCTTGAAGTCATCTGAGTCGATCTTATTCTCAGAGAACATTTGACATACAGTGAAAGCGCGGCGCAAGGCTAAGGGGTGATCAGCGTACGGGTCAGCGGCCATGGGAATATTAGCCATCTCGTCGGCAACCGCTTTCCTCCTAAGCCTGTACTCATACTCCTCTATCTCCCCGGCTGCGAATAACTGATCAAGTTTGAAGAGCGATTGCATCGCCAGCTTCGAGCTCTCTGTTATGGCCGTGCGGCCTCTCAACTTGCTCGCAATTCGCTCTCTTTGCCTCACATATGTGTCAAGGTCGACCTTGCCTTCGGCGTACGATTTGTCAAGCTCAGTAATCTTGGCTAGGATCTCCGTTGGTGGGATCTGCGTGAAATATGGCAGGGCTCTACGAATGATGTCAGGAGGAGGGATGAAGTCTGCATCGAAAATCATCACGTACTCTGCGTCGGGATCCATGTACTTGAGCGCCTCATTCAGAGCGCCTCCCTTGAATCCGCTCCGATCTGTCCGATGGACGATCTTGATAGGGATCGACATCGATGCCAACGTGTTGGTAATCTGCACATGCGCCGGCGTCGCACCATCTCTCATTGTGTAGGTGACTTCATTCGTTTCGGCCCAAGAATGTAGAATATCTACGGTGTGATCCGTGGAGTCGTCAAGAAGAATTACTTCGTAGTTCCTATAATCGAGTGTCGTGCACGCTGTAAGCAGCCGTTCAACAACGTTCGGCTCATTATAGACTGGTAGGTGAATCGAGACTAAGGGTTCGGCCGTTAAGCCCTCTTGTAGACTGGGTCGCGTAACCATCCCGTTTGTGTTCTTGTCCTTCCTGAATACGTTCAAGAGTAGGAGAATGGCCACGTAGAGATAGTAGCGTACGGCATAGCCGAAGAAGAAGAACAGGCCACATGCTAAAGCTACATAAGCGGCTATGAAGCCGTAGGACATCATCGAGCCTGTCCCCTAACTATCATGACACATAGAATATGGCCGAACTTGACTATTATCATTACTAATCAAAGTCGGGTCTAGGACACCGTGCCCTCTAGGTACGTATTAGGCTGGCCACATCGGTCACAGAACCGGGCGATCTTGGGGATCTCGACACCGCACCATGCACACATAGTATGCGAGGAAACATCCGACTGAACGGGCCGTTCAGTTCGACCGACGGATCGTGTAGGTGCAATCTGCACGTTTGAGGAGTCACGAACAGTCTTCAGGACGAATGCTTCTATTGCGGGTGGCACGTGATCGAAGTAGTCCCTGAGAGTGCCCATTACCGTCTTCTCAACTACGAGTACATTCTTTTCACTGATCGTCGTCATCTTCTCAATCGCTTCCTCGATCCTTTCCTGATTCTTCCTGATCGATTCTAGATCTTGACCATTCTGCTCAGATGTCTTCTTTACTAAATAGGAGATCTGATCGGCTAGGGTGTCGAGGCGTTCTTGAATCTTCTGCATTTGCTCACCTGATGCACCTGCGGGGGTTTCAGAGGCTTGGTAGGCGCCAGGGGGTGCTCTAGCTAGGAATTCCAACAGTTTCTTTGCGGTTCCATCTGCCATGCGTTCAGCTCCTTTTTCGTAGTCTCTTCGCCTAACGGAATCTAGGTCATCTGTCAGTTGCCGTATCCTCACCGCACTAGCCGCGGACTGCGCAAGTATCTCTGCGATGACATCGGTTGGTTCCGATGATTCATTATTGGCAGCAATTGCTGCGGGGCTGAGCTTTGCTAGCTGCTCCTTGTATTTCTCATAGCCTTGCTCGAGTAGCCTTGTCACATCCTCTTTGTCTGCGGCGATCGTTCCGAATTGAATTGGAACGCCCATCTGTTTCTCGAAGACTTTCTGCACTACGCGCTGGTGAAGAAGAGTGTTAGCGTTATTCTTGTCGAACTTGTCTCCTGGAAACTCACTTATGACTGCCGCTAAGTCCTTGTACTCAATCGTATAGACCGAAGGATTGCCCTCGACCCCTATCTTTCCAAAGTCCTTAGGGGCAGTTGATGGGACTACGCAGTAAACGTACAGCCGAGGCTGCGTACCTGCTGTAATCGCCGGGGCGGTTGGCGGGCTCGAAGTTTCACCAGTCTTTGTTTGTTCAGCCTCCGCTACCGGAACTTCAACATGATCCTTGTTCTGATCAGCTGGTGTCTGGTCAGGTGCAGACTTCACTTCATCGTCCTTGGCAGGTTCCTTGGTCTGGTCGGGAGTGCGTAGACGCGGCAGTTTGATTTTGAGACCTTTCAAAAAATATTGTCTCCTAGAATTTCTGTCGTCGTCTTGCGGAGGCAAATCTTACCTCGACTCTTCGCAATTTACCGCATATCAGTCTAATATGATAACTGTCACTTAGGTAATTACCCGGTCGGAGACGAGAAGAGAGCATCTGCTGGGTTGTGATCCTAATTGACATGCTCGCGTATGTGTTCAAAGGGGGCCGTCTCCGAAGATACCTCGTAATCTGATATGTCGCATGTTATGGCTGAGTGTATATAAACGGACATTCGAACTGAACGTGTCCAGCTCAACTCAGTTTCGAATATGCAACATATTTCGTGTGGATTTTCACGAATGAAACTAGATCCTAAGAAAATCAACAGCGCCCTTGCCCCCTTGCAGTGCGTCCGAAGCGGACACGATGGTTCAAACAGAAGATCGGCGCAGGGCGCGTTCAGGCAGAGACGAAGAGGAAGTCCTTGACTTTGTCCTCGGTCAGTTCGGCTAGGAATCCGCGCAGTACGCCTTCTGTGTACTCGCTCCCCGGATTCACGCAGATCGTTCTTCCAATCGGGAAGTATCCTTTCGACTCATGTATGTGACCGTGTAGCCCAAGCAGAGGCTGCAACTTTTCTATTGCCGCGCGAACAGCCTTGCTCCCCGCAGGCGCCATTATCGGCCCGGTGGCCGATAGTTTCGGCTTCATGTCCTCGTCAAGTTGCGGTGCACTGTCAATTGTGGTGTCATACGGCGGGCAATGAAAGTTGAAAATACTTCTCGAAGGGTTTTTGAGCTTACTTGTCATATCCTCTATTCTCTTCATGAGTTCTTCATCGGGGATGTCGCGCGGGCATTTCCATGGTGTCATGTTCGTATAGCCCGTGCTCGCCATCTCGTGGATGCCGTCGATATCTAGCACTTGTCCTTCTGGATTGATTATGGTGTTGGATTCTGCGAGCACCTTGTCAATGAAGAATGCATCATCATTTCCAGGTGACACGAAGCACTTGATCTTTGTTCCTTTCAGTTTCTGCTCCGCGTAGGCATTCAGTCTTCTTAGCGATTCGGTGATTAGTGTCTCGAAGATTTGTTCCGATTTGGAGGGATTGTTGCGGAGGTCTTGGAGGTCGTTTGGGTTTGTTCTGTAGGCGTAGTATCCGGCTGCTCTAATTCTCTGGATCAACTCGTCGAGTTCTTTTCCGGGTTTCAACTTGTACTCTTTTCCAAGATAAGTGGCAGTGAAGGTTCCGTCTGCTTGTTCAACTATTGGGATGAAGTACTTGCCTGTTATGTCTCCGCCTATAACCAGGATATCCGCCTTGTAGAACGGGCCAGCGTTGATGAATTTCGTGAAGCATCTCTCGGATCCATGAATGTCAGTTGTATAGAACAGTCTAGTTTTCGCCGTATTTCGTCACCAAATAAAGTGGGTTACCCCCTTATTCAGGGGGTATTTCTCTAAAGGTTAGCTCCAGTGGGAGTCCGGTTCGCTTCCTGTATGCCCATGCTATGGCGTAGATTATGGCTCCGATGATCATCAGTGTAATTGAGAAGCCTAGGTAACCTGGATTGAACGTGCCCATGTAGGCTGGTGCGACACTTGCATATCCAATGTATATCGAACATAGCAATGTGCCTATGCCGAAGATTGTGATCAACGGTAAGCCGAGGACTTTCTTCTTGACGATTTCTGGGGAAGCGTCGAATATGTCTTTTCGCCTCCACGGGAAGATTATTCCGGCAATGGATGCGAAGGCCTGCATCACCATCCAACCGAAACTGGCGTATAGGAAGTAACTCAGCAGGTTTGTGTACACCCAGAGTACCATGGCAATTATGGACATTACTACAGTCACGATTATGGCCATGTATGGTGAGCGATATTTTGAATCCACTTTAGCTAGAGAGATTGGTACGACTCGGTCGAAGGCCCAAGCGAAGATCATTCTTGTTCCGCCAAACACGTAGGTCAGTGGGGCGGCAATACTCATGGCGGCGAATCCGATCGCTACAAGGCTGAACGCTAATGGGTTGCCGACCGTTGCGAAGCGGAATAGGTTTTGGAAGAATGGTGGGAATGCTAACTTGTATGCTGGGTTCCCGCTTCCGAACAAGAGTGCTAGTGAACCGACGAACTGTGGACCCATGGTGCTGACAGTCACGTAGTAGTCTACCCACAGGATGAACATGTAGAGTATTGTGCTGCCTAGGATTGCAATGAACTGAGATCTTCTTACGTCCTTTATTTCTGCGGAGTAGTATACTGTGCTGTTGAATCCAGTGAAGCTGAAGTATGTGAATGCAACCGCGAGCATCGTCGAACCCCAGACATATGATTGCGGATACCCTATTGTCGATCCAGCTTTGATTACTTCATCATAGGTCATGCCTGAAAGCGCGTTGAAGTTTGCCTTGAATCCCTCAGTTCCAAGGGATAGTAATGTGGCATTGTATACCAGAATTGCGATTGCGGTCAGGATGAAGAGCGCCCAAAGCATCAAGTGGGTTACTTTTGTTCCTCTTGTGATCAGTACGCCGAAGATCACGTAGAGGAGTATGGCAATTATGAAAGTGCCGTTTGAAGATTCTAGGAAGGCTGCTATTACTGGCATTCCAAGTACCTCGAACATTGGTCCAAGGGAGTACTGGGTTACCCAGAACATCGTTGCGCCTCCTATGCTTAGCAATGCCATGTTGAAGAAGAAGTTCATCGAGAGTCCAATTACCGGATGGAGAACTCGGCTCATCCAAATGTAGTCTCCACCTGAGCGGGCCATTGACGCGGAGAAGATTGCGTAGAATGTTCCGACGATCAAAGCTACGACTTCGGAGATTAGGACTGTCATGGGGAGATCGGCGCCTGGGAATAGGCTCAGTGCCCAGATACCGTAAATCCACGTTCCTAGGGGTGCCATCCACATGATGTTGTAGATCATTGCATCTCGTGCCGATACGCTTCTTGCGAGACCTGAAGCTCTCCTCGCGAAATATTCTGTTGTGGTTCCCATTAAGATACCACAAGTGCCCGGGTTAGGACGGTTGTGATAAAGAACTTGTCTTCATAGAGCATATAGTACTAGTAAGAAATCAATAGAGAAAGTTATGCGATAAGAATCTTCAAAAATGATCAGTTGGCTCGGGAGTACGGTTAACGCAGTCAGAGAATTAACTAACTTTGTTGTATAGGCTATTCGCGCGAGAGCTCTTCGACGTCTCTGTACCACTTCTTCTTATCGCCAATCTGTGCTCTGAGTTTCCAGCCTCTTGATTTTGGCTCCTCATCCATACGTGTACGCAGCTTCTTGACCTTAGTGTCCACATCAGTCTTGTCTTCGCTCGAAAGCTTCTCAAGGCTCTGAGTAGCTCGTTGGACACGGTCCAAATTCATTGTAAGTGTTCTCCACAACCCCCAGTCGCGTGCGGTAAGATTAGCGATGTAATCCGCATTGATTGTTTCTTTGTCTGATGATCCCACCTCGTGCTCCCTGAGAAGCATTATGGTGTCGATCACATCCTTCTCATTGAGTTTGACTATCTGCATCTTCTCCAACATGAGCTCCGACAAAGGCACGGTCGGTTCGTCAAGTTCTAGTCGATCTTGGAAGATCACATCGTGGCAAAACTCAAGTTTGTCCAAGAAAACGTCGCAATGTCTGTTGCTACCGCTCTTGTCGTAGAATATGAGTCGATTCGCGCCGAATAGAGCGGTCACATGCAAATCCTCCTGATATCCCAGGTCAGAGAATAACTTGCTAATCTTGGCACTCTGTTTCCTGTAGGATGCGAAATCTATGTCAGTAAAGGAACGACCGAGCATTTGTTGCATGTAGGAGAATTTCGGGCAGTGAATGCTGAACGCGAGAGCTCCTAATAGTCTTAGGAGCACCCCCTCGCTTTTCGCTGCGTCAACGATTCTATGGGCTTCGCCTACGAATTCTGGATGAGCTGTACCGTACTTCAGTGCCAAGGCATTGTCTACCAGATTTCAATTGTTCACAGGTTATCCGTTAATGAATCTTTAGGAGAATTCCCGTCTCATATGTTCGCCCAAATGGGTGGTTACATGGCGATTCGTGTCAGTGAAGATACTCCTTAGGAAGCTTAGCAACAACAGTGTAGAGTGGGTCCACTATCTGGGCTATTCTTGCGTTTGCTGTAAGGCTGAGTAGCATGTACGCGTCGTATACAGACAACCCATAGTCCTCATTAAGCCACTGAATTAGTTCCCTGAAGGCTAGTCGTGCCGCGTCCTCGAGTGGTCTAGCACTAGCGGCTGTCATGATCTCTTCTGGCGATTCTATTCGAGGCCATTCGATTGACTTACCTTTCATGACATCAAACTTGAAAGTCAGCACTGCTGGAATCTCAACCGCGGTTCCACAGATCTCACCATCGCCCTGTCTCGCGTGGACATCACCGGCTGCGAAAAGTGCGCCATCAACGCCTACAGGGAGATAGAGTCTGTTTCCCTTGCAGACATCTGCAACATCCATGTTTCCACCGTGCTTGTGGGGAGTGATTGTGGATACGGATTCAGTCGGAGGAGCGACACCGATGGTGCCGATGAACGGTTTCACCGGGAAGGAAATCTCTCTACCATCCTCTGTCCTGTAATGAATTCTTCCGTTCTTTATTGTACTGAACTTTGTTAGCGGAGGGGATTTGCTCAGCCAACCTTCGAGCGCTCCGAACCCGGGCATTACGGTTGTCAGCCCCTTCTCTGGCATTTCTATGTCAACTATGTCAACGACTAGAGTGTCCCCCTTTTTGGCGCCTTCGATGTAGATGGGTCCTGTGACGGGATTGTCGAAGAGTTTCACGCCGGATTGAAGAACCTGGGCTAGGTCATTATCGGGTTTCACGATATTCGCAAAACAATCGTAAGTCTCTATCTTCACTTCTTCACCCGGTTGGACTTTCATAATGAATTTGTTGTGAGGGCTGAAGGTGCAATCTACTATCTCTGAGAGAGTCTTTCTTTTCTCAACGAATTTCATGACGATATCCCTTAGTTGAATTGAGGCAGTTATTCATCTCGCTATCTATGATTTGACGGTTTATCCTAATGAAACTGGTAGTTTCAATGATTCCTATGAGAATAACCGATCTCAGGGCTAAAAGAGGCCTGAAGCCAGCAGGAACATTAAACAAGCGCGGTTTCGCGGTATACGCGGAGCAATCAAGTGATGACGTGCTCTTCATGTGCACGCGGGCCTTCAACGTTCTCAATAGTTGCCTTTGATCCCAAGAACGGAGATCTCGGAGTAGCAGTCCAGTCGAAATTTCCTGCAGTGGGAGCGGTAGTGCCGTGGGCGAAGGCTAAGGTAGGCGCAGTAGCCACTCAGGCTTGGATCAATGTCACCTATGGACCGAACGGAATTAGACTCCTCGAGAGGGGGCTATCCGCACCAGATGCTCTTCGAACCTTGCTTGCCGAGGATCAGCGCCCGGAAGTTCGCCAAGCAGCGATCCTAGACTCCAAAGGCCAAGTTGCGGCCCACACGGGAAAGGAGTGCCTTGAATGGGCCGGGCATATGACTGGGAAGGGCTACAGTTGTCAAGGCAACATTCTCGCAAGCTCCAAGGTCGTGGAGTCAATGGCTAACGCGTATGAAGGCACTGAAGGGGACTTGATCGATAAGCTCACGGCCGCTTTGTCTGCGGGCCAAGCGGCAGGTGGCGACAGAAGAGGACAGCAATCAGCTGCTATCTTGGTTGTGAGAGAGAAGGGCGGGTATGAGGGTTTCACTGATAGATATGTGGACCTACGAGTTGATGATCATGTCGCGCCGATCGAAGAGCTCAAACGCGTACTGAAGGTTTACGACATGACTATGCTGTCGCGAGAAGATCCAAGAAACCTGGTTACAATTGACCACGATGTTGCAACCATAATACAGAGGGACTTGCAGAAGCTCGGGCTTTACAAGGGACCGATCACTGGCACGTGCGACGATGCGACAAAGAAATCCCTCGAGGATTGGGTCAATACAAACAACTTCGAGAACAGAATGCATGAACCAAGTCGAATCTGGAAGAGTATCCTGGGCTACCTGGAGGAGCAGGCCCGACGCTCCTGAAGACAAGACCAGAGTGCGACCTTCCCAAGACATAGTCCTCTTTCCTAGGACGGGAACTCTGCAAAAGGTTCAAGACGCCACCTACACGACAGAGGGCTGCAAACGGCGGAATCAAATATGTCCATACATGAGGAAAGCGGGTTCGTAACGGTAAATGGGTACAAGCTGTTCTACAAGACTTTTGGAACCGGCAGTAACATTCTGCTGTGCCTACACGGAGGACCAGGTGCAACACACCAATACCTTTTATCTCTGGGTAAACTTGGCGACGACAAGTTCAAGGTAGTCTTGTTCGATCAGCTAGGTGTCGGTAGATCCGAGAAACCAAAGGATTTTTCGCTCTTAACGATCGAGCAGGGGGCCGAGGATGTTGAAGGCTTCCGAAAGGCAATGAACTTGGGCAAGGTGTACTTGTTCGGCTCATCCTACGGAGGTGCCCTTGCTCTACAATATGCGTTGAAGTATCAACATAACATCAAGAAGATGATTATAGCAGGCGGCCTTGCAAGTATTCCGGAAACTGTCGCGGAAATGAATCGACTGAAGACACTGCTGCCGAAAGATGTTCAGGAAACTATGGCAAAGTATGAGGAACGGTGGGCGTTTACGCATCCCGAGTATCTAAAGGCTGTCGATGTCTTCTATCGCAACTTTCTGTGTCGCCTCCCCAAGTGGCCTGAAGAAGTTTCCAACGCCATGAACGACATGAGTACTCCAGTCTACTGGACAATGAACGGACCAAACGAGTTTACCATAATTGGGAATCTCAAAGATTGGGACATCACCGCAAGATTACCTGAAATCAAAGTACCGACACTGGTAACCGTTGGAAGATATGATGAAGTGACACCAAAAGTTGCGGAGACCATCCACAAGGGCATTAAGGGCTCGAAACTCATGGTCTTCGAGAACAGTGCACACTTGACCATGTGGGACGAAGAGGAAGCCTATCTGAAAGCTGTGAAGGATTTCATCTCTACCTAAATGCCGAACCATTGCGATCAGTGCAACTGATGTCGTCGCACTCGACGGCACATCTTCCCGATTTATCTGCGAACGGACTGAGTCGCGGCGGACAACTCTGACCAGTTGTCTGCTGCATAATCGAAGCACGCCAGAATTGTTTCCTTATAAGAGCTGCGTCCAGGTCTGAGGTCTGCTCGCAAGTGATTTATACTGTTCAGGCTGTTGGCTCTCCCTTTGAGGATTAGAATGAGTACACCGAATTCTATGGATGAACTCCGTGGATTCGCCAGAAAAGCTTCAGGCCTCACACGCAACGTGTCAGCATGGGACGCATTAATCTACAATATCAACGCCATGGGCATTCTATTTGTCCTGCCCTACGCCACATGGGGTGCCGGTCTCTACCTAGGAGTTGACCTACCCAGTACGATGCTCTTGGCTCTCCCAATGTCGATACCAATCGCAATGCTCTACGCGTACTTTTCTGCAGCTATGCCTCGTACAGGCGGGGACTATGTCTGGGTAAGCAGATGTCTTCATCCAGCAGTGGGCTTCATGTCAAACTTCTTGTTAAGTGTCGTATTGCTGTCATTCATAGCTGTCGAACCCGCTTGGACGCTTCAATGGGGAATAGCTCCAATCCTAACGGGCCTTGGCGTTCTGAACAATGACCCTGGTCTAACAGCGTTAGCAGCACAGGTATCATCACCCATAACGGTTCAAATTTTTGGCCTAATCTACTTCATCGCTATCGCTCTCACGTTAGTCAGAGGAACCAAATGGGCATTCAGAATACAATGGGGAATGTTTGCTCTCATAGTGCTAGGCACAATTGCGTTTGTCGTCTCAGTCCTACCGGGCGGCTTTCTTGGTTTCCAGCAACGGTTTGACACCATGAGCGGTACCACAGTTGCAAAGGTCATGAGTGACGCACTCTCCGCGGGCTTTGTGACGCAAGTGACTATCTCCGGTATCTTCTTGGGCACGGTCTTCAGCTTCCTGAACCTCACCGGGTACTTCTTCTCGGTCTACTTCTCCGGCGAAATCAAAGACGTACGAAAATCTCAGTTGATTGCAATAGTCGGTGGAGTCATAATCTTTTCAGCGATACTATTGGTTGCCTATGAAGCAATCTACTATGGTCTGGGAAGAGACTTCTTCGGAGCAATTTCCTATCTGTACATGACAGGAAGCAAGGACTACACACTACCCTTCACAGCTCCTTTCCCACAATTCCTAATGCCCTTCATCACTCCAAACCCACTCCTAGTGGTCCTAGTAGGTCTCGGTTTCGCGATGTGCCCACTCGCAGCAGGACTTGCTTACGTCCTTCTACTCACAAGGAACGTTTTTGCATGGTCATTTGACCGGGTCGTTCCAACCAAGCTGTCTGCTCTAGATCGGAAATACAACTCGCCATACATGGCTCTGATAGTGGTAATAGTGCTCTCGATGATATCGCAAGCGCTGTGGCTCTACACTAGTTGGCTCAGCTACATAGCGTACGGGATTACAGGCCTCTTCCTAGCTTCCGCTATAGCTGGAATTGCAGGCATCGTCTTTCCATATCGCCGCAAGGAACTCTTCGAATCATCCCCAGCAATGGTCAAGCGAAGAATAGCAGGGATTCCAGTGATATCGATTCTGGGCTTTCTATCCTTGGCTGTCTCCATTTTCGTAGCCTATGCTTCACTCATGCCAGCATACATTGGTACTATCAACTTCGCATATATCGGCGTGATAATTCTAACTTACGTTGTAGCTCTAGCGATCTATGCAGCGTCAGCGATGTATCACAAGAGAAAGATTCCACTAAACCTGACCTTCAAGGAGATTCCACCAGAGTAGTTCAGGAGAGACAATACCTATCTCTCCCATCCCTTTTTCCCGAACATTTGTTTCCTGAGGTGCAATGATGAGTAAGCTGAGAGTCTTCTTCGTAACAGATGTTCACGGATCAGAAAAGTGCTTCATAAAGTTCGTAAACGCCGGCAAGTTCTACAACGCAAACGTCATCATTCTCGGCGGAGACATCACCGGCAAGCTTGTCATACCAATAGTCGAACGTGATGGTTCGTTCATGTGCGAGCTCATGAATACCATTCACACAGCAAAATCGAAAGAGGAGCTCACGACGCTTGAGAAGAAAATTAGAGACATGGGATACTATCCATATCAAACGACATTGAGCGAAATGGAAGTATTGAGAGCAAATCCACAAAAGCTGGATGTGCTCTTTAGCAGACTAATGTGCGAGTCAGTACAGAGGTGGATTAACATAGCGGAAGAGAGGCTTCGCGGTACGGGAATCAAATGCTTTATCTCCCCGGGTAATGACGACAGATTTGAGATCGACTCGATACTGGCCAACTCGAATTATGTCGTAAACCCCGAAGAGAAAGTTGTGGAGATCGACGGATCTCACGAGATGATTAGTCTCGGTTTTACGAACATGACACCCTGGAAGTGCCCTAGAGACATCTCGGAAGAACAGCTTGCAGCAAAAATCGAGACGGTAACTTCAAAAGTGAAGAATTTCGAAACCAGCATATTCAACTTTCATTGCCCGCCGTATGGTTACGGGCTCGATGTGGCACCGCAACTTGACGAGAAACTTACACCGATGCTTGCCCCGGGTGGGACACCGGTTATGATCTCAGTCGGCAGCCCATCTGTAAGAGCCTCGATTGAGAAGCATCAACCTCTCTTGGGGTTTCACGGGCACATACATGAATCACGAGGGACCGTTAAGTTAGGGCGAACCTTATGCATCAACCCTGGCAGTGAATACTCAGAAGGAGTCCTCCGCGGGGCGTTAGTGGATGTTGACGGAAAGAAGATTGACGACTTTCTCCTCACGGCAGGCTAATACCCGGCACCAGGGAAGATAGTTGGGGACAATGTAGAACTTGACGAGTCTGCTTATCGAGAAGTTGGACGTCTACCCGATCAAGGTTCCACTGATCAGACCTTTCCGAATCGCATTGGAGACCGTCACGGACTACGAAGGGGTCTTAGTCCGGATACGTCTCTCTAATGGTGTGGAAGGATGGGGCGAGGCCGCACCTGACCTCGCAATTACCGGTGAGACTTGGATGACCGCTCTGTCCATACTTGAGCATCAAATCAAACCGCGCGTTCTTGGGCACGATATCTCAGTATATTCAGATATCCTGATGGAAATTGACAGGGCGATTCTTGGAAATCCAAGCGCGAAAGCAGCATTGGACATAGCGATACACGACGCCTTGGCAAAGCAGGCTCGGCTTTCTCTCAACACAATGCTAGGCCGAGCTGTCCACAGCCTTGAAACAACTCAAACTGTCGGACTTGAGAACCGCGAAGAGACGATAAAACAAGCCCGCGGTCTACGCGACGAAGGTACCAGCCGCATGAAATTCAAGATAGGAAGCAAACCGGAAGATGATGTCGACAGGATTCGAGCCGTGAGAGAATCCCTCGGAAACGATTTCCACATAACCGTTGATGCCAACCAAGGGTATTCCGTCAGGCAAGCTATTGAGGCCCTCACACATATGGAACGGTTCGACATCGACTTCTGCGAGCAACCCGTCCATTACAAGGACATAGATGGCCTGGCGGAAGTTCGCAGGAATTCCCCAATTCCCATTATGGCAGATGAGAGTGTTCACTCTCCCCGAGACGCCTTGAGGATAGCTCGGCAAAAGGCCGCGGATATGATCAACATCAAACTGATGAAGTCAGGCGGCATACATGCAGCAAGAAAGATCGCAGCTATCGCAGAAGCAGCAGGCATGCCGTGCATGGTCGGTTGCATGGTTGAGACCAAAGTAGGAATAGCGGCTGGTTGTCAATTCGCTACGTCCCAGTCAATCGTAAAGTACGCGGATTTGGATAGCCACGTCACGCTTAGAGAAGATCCAACCAAAGGCGGAGTCGAGCTCAAGGGATCGTCAGAGCGGCTCGAAGCAGGACCAGGGCTTGCATTGACCATTGACGAGTCATTGCTCCGAAAGCTTCTCGTTCAGCGATAATAGCAAGGTGACCTTGAGATGTGGAAGATCCCCCAAAGTGAGAAAAGAATCAAGATTGCAGCAGTCCAGTTAGAATCACAACTGGGAAAGATCGAACACAATCGAACGCGTGCAATCGAAATGCTCAACGAAGCTGGCTCCCGAGGTGCGAAACTTGCCGTCTTGCCTGAGTTGTCAACCACAGGATTCTGCCTGGGCGAGGAATTCATGCAAGCTGCGGAAGCCATACCAGGAGAAACCACGAAGCTACTCGGTCAAGTAGCGAAGAAGCACGGAATGTACGTTGTATGCGGGCTACCGGAGCGAGGAGATGTCCCAGGCGTGATCTACAACTCCGCGGCCTTGATAGATCCGAACGGCAACGTTGCAGGGCGGTTCAGGAAACTACATGTTACCCTCTATCTGCATACAACTGACTTCATGGACGAAGAACGAGAAATCTTCAGACCGGGCAACGAACTCCCCGTCTTCGACACGGATACAGGCAAACTCGGGATGCTGATTTGCCAAGATGGTGATTACCCAGAACCATACAGGGTATTGGTGCTGAAGGGGGCTGAGATCGTGACGGTATCCGTGAACACGCCGCGCGGTTTTGAGGAGATGTGGTGGAAAATGTATTGCGCACACGCATACATGAACGGCTGCTTCATTGTGGCATGCAACAAGGTTGGAGATGAGCATTACACCTTCGAAGGCAAGGATTACGTTGCACATTTTTTCGGAGGTAGTTACATCGCAGGCCCACTAGGTCAAGTTATTGCGAAGGGGAGCGAAAGGGAAGAAGTCGTGTACGCTGATATTGATCCAAGTGATGTTGCTCGCGCACGCTGGAGCACGAAGCTACTGCGAGACTACCGCCCGGAACTTTACCATCTGATATCAGACTCAGGAAGATAATCTCGAGCTTCTCATAGAATCACTCTACGTGATTCGGCAGATTCATATCTGGGTGGCCGAGTTCGAAAAACGATCCTTTTTTCTGAACAGGCCTTACTATATACCGTTTAGTATTTTCGATGCGGAGAAGTGTTATACGATTGGAGCTTCTAGGGTCTCGGTGTCGGAAGGTTGCGTAGGCTCAGCTTCCAGTATGTGAGTGCTAGAGGATGAGAATTGTCGTCTGCGTGAAACAGGTACCCGACGTAGCAGAATTGAGGATCGACGAGGTAACTCACAGCCTTGTCCGCGCAGGAGTTCCTAGCATTTTGAATCCTTTCGATGAATTCGCAGTGGAAGAGGCACTGAAGATCAGAGAGAAAAACGGGGGCACTGTCACCGTGATCACGATGGGACCCCCGCAAGCCAAAGAGGCGCTTGTCAGGTGCCTTGCCATGGGAGCAGACCGAGCTATCCTGCTCACCGATTCCGCCTTCGCTGCAGCTGACACCTACGCATCAGCGAAGACCCTGGCGTTGGCTCTGCGGAAACTGGAATTCGACTTCGTCATTTGTGGAATGAAAGCGATAGACGGAGAAACATGCCAAGTCGGCCCCGAACTTGCGGAACTGCTCGGAATACCACATATATCCTACATCAAGAGAGTGGAAATCGACTCAGCGGCAAACACTGCACTCGCGGAAAGACTGACGGAGGAAGGATATGAACAGGTTCGCTCAACACTTCCATGCCTTCTTACTGCAACCAAAGCTTTGAACGTGCCCAGGATACCCACACTGATACAGCAACTCGCCGCAAAACAAAAACCGATTGAGACCTGGTCCGCAGCCAGTATCGGAGCAGAACGCAAAGACGTAGGGTTGACTGGGTCACGAACTCAAGTGCTCAAGGTGTACACCCCTGAGCTCAAGTCACAAGGAATCACGGTCACTACTGACGACATGTCGAAAGTAGTAGCTCAGGTCATGAAGCTACTCGAGAAGGAGGGTACAGTTTGAACTCCGAGAATTCAACAGGTGTCTGGGTCGTAGGCGAGCAGAGAGGTGACCAACTGAAATCCGTAACTTTCGAACTCATCACTGCTGGCCGCAAAGTTGCCGACGCTCTCAAACAGGAATTAACAGTTGTGTTGATCGGTCACGACTTAGAGCATCTGACCGGAGCTTTGGAAGAGTATTCGCCCGACAAGATCGTCTTGGTGGAAGGAGAAGAAACAAAAGCCTTCATTCCCGAAATATATGCCGATGTACTTGGCTCGCTTGTGCTTGACAAGCGGCCGGCTGTGATTCTGTTTGGAGCTACGTATTCTGGAAGGGACATAGCGTCCAGGCTTGCGGCGAAACTTGGACTGGGTCTTGCAGCCGACTGCACAGATCTATTGGTCGACGACAAAGGAAGATTCGTCCAAGTGCGACCCGCCTTCGGAGGCAACCTAATGGCTACGATCTACCAGCCGTCAGCGCGGCCTCAGCTCGCCACCCTCCGTCCGGGCATGATCAAGGGAGCAAAATCACTGGCCAAGAAGACTCCCATGATCGAAAGGATCAAACCCAAACCCCAAACGAGAACGTGGAGTAAGGCGGTTCTGAAGACGGTCCGAGAGGTCGCCGAAGAAAGCGGAAACCTAGACGAAGCTGATATTGTAATAGGCGTGGGAAGGGGATTGGGTAGCAAGGAAAATCTGCGCTTAGTTAACCAACTTGCCTCTCTTCTGCACGCAGCCATAGGAGGCTCGAGAGGAGTGGTAGATGCAGGCTGGCTGCCGCACAATCAGCAAATCGGGTTGACGGGGCGCGCGATCTCGCCCAAAATCTACTTTGCACTGGGAATATCCGGAGCCATCCAGCATTTGGTGGGAGTCAGGACTGCCAAGCAGATCATAGCGATCAACAAAGATCCCGAAGCTCCAATCTTCAAGGTCGCCACATTTGGAATCGTTGGCGACCTGTTCACTGCCTTGCCGCCGCTAATCAAAGAACTTGAAGCGAGGAATTCGGCAGCCAGTGCTGATACGCGATCATGATTCCGCGTCGAATCCGTTTGCAGAGTCTGACCGTTGAGCGAGTATATAGCAGGAAACTCAGTGGTTCGATTTCCTATATTCTCTAGCAGAACTACGGCTCGTAAATGGCGCACTCTAATATTGACTACTGAGCCCAATTACATGTTTGAAGTTGCCCTACATTACGATCGATTACGGCAAGTGCAACGGAGACGGGGCGTGCACCAACAGTTGCCCAAGTTCTGCCTTTGAACTATCTCAAAACAAGCGGTGGTGCAAACCAATGGACATGTACGTAAAGAACAGTGAGGCACTCAAGAGCTTCTATGAAATAGTCGATCGTTCAAATCGCTCGACCGCCGTGGCGATAACGTATCAAATACCCGACTGTCTCCTTTGCTGGCAATGCATAGGCGCTTGCCCTAGCAAGGCGATCGGGGTGCAGTACGATAACATAGAGACTCGAGAGTACGTAATTCCGACGGGACAAGAGAACTTCTGGTGACCATCGTAATCACCCAGCGGCAAATGTTCCTCGATCTAGATCACTAGCAATCGGTGAGGGCTACAATGACTCCCAAGAATCGGTCTTGGAAGAACGGTACGCAGCGCCGAGGATCCTGCTGACCAGATATCCCTCTTCGAATGTCTCTAAGGCTCTCTGATCCGTTGAGAGGGCTGAGAGGAAATGCTTGAATTCGTCAACGAAGCCCAACGTGCGATGCTTACCTAAAGCCGGGAAAACTCGTCCCTTCTTCGTTTCCGCTCTCTCCATGGTACCTTCCCCTGTGCCCATGAGTTTGGAACTGCCTTCGGACGTAAAGAGGCTGATCATAAGAGTGTAGTGCGGGTTCTTGGCACGTCGTCCAAAGAGGTTGGCGACCTCAGACTTAATGCTGAAAAAGGGGCATTTCGCAAATGGCTGTAGGAGTGCGCCTTGTGGCTGAAGAGAATAGAGGCAACTCGATGGTACTAATGAAAAGTGCTACAGCTGCTGAATAATCTGGAAGATCTCGGATAGCTTGCTGATCTCACGCCAAGGTTTACTCTCAGATGTCTTCTCGAGTTTCGATTCGCCTTTCCGAAGTCTCACGGGGATTACACCAGCTTCGTCGGCAATACTGATCTCGGTCTTAGGGTGAGCACCTACGAAAATCGTCTCCGCGTTTGCAACCTTGAGTGTGTTGACCATGGCCTCAATTACTGCTTTGTTGAACTTCTCCAATCCGAGGTCTTCCGAGATCACGACTGCGTGGAAGCAGTGCTGTAGCCCAAGGCTGACAAGTTTCTGCCATTGTTTAACAGACTTGCCGCCGGAGGCACAGCCCAGCTTGCATCCTTGATCTCGGAGTTTCAAGAGCGTCGGCATCGTATCTGGATATGGTTTAAGGTAGACTGGACTTGTATCCCGATAGGCAACGACCCCCGCTGCGACAACGCTAGGATTCCACTTCAGGCCGAGTCTTTCCATGAGTTTGTCGAAGTGCCTTGTACTGTCCGGCCCAAGTTCTCTCACGATTTCCTCTAGAGTTCTATATCCTGTCTCGACGTCGACTGGTAGTCCTGCTTCTATCATTGCTCTAACGGCGCTGAGTCTTGCATTGGTGGTTTGGTAGGTAGCGTCGTAGAGAACGTCGTCGATTCCGAACACGATAGCCTTAACTTTCGAAGTCATTTGACCACTTTCGTTAATTTTCCCGGTTTATCCGGATTGAGACCTCTTTCCAAAGACGAATAGTACGCGTACAATTGCAGAGGAATGACGTATGCGAGCGGAGAGAACACTTCCTCAATATCAGGTGCAACCTCAATGGTGGCGGTGCTCCTTGATACAGTATCCTCACTCTTTCGCTTTATCACTACCGTTGATGCACCAAATCGAAGGAAACGCTCCCCTAGAGTATGTACTTGCTCTTCTTCTTCGAGACCCTGAATGATGAAAACGGGAGTTCGAACATCGACGAGTTGCATTGGTCCATGAAGGAACTCGCGCGTTGCGAAACCTTCCGCGTACAGATTACAGCTTTCTTTAAGCTTGAGCGCGCCTTCCAAGGCCGTAGAGTAATTGGGGCCGCTCCCAAGCATGAAGTAGAAATCCTTATCCGCGAACCTCGATGCTAGCGCGCGCGTCGGGTCGTCACAAAGCCTAATCGTGAGTTCCACCTTGCCTGAGATGCTCTTGAGCGCGGCCAAAAGATATTCATAGCTTTGAGGCCCCGTGGAAGCGCTCTGAGTTAACTCTATTACGAGGGCGTAGGTTGCTGCCAGAGTTGCAGTAAAACTCTTGGTTGCGGTCACCGCTTTCTCTATCCCAGCCCTAGATACTAGCTGAAATTCAGTTGCCTGAGCTAGACTGCTTTCAGCTGAATTAGTTACTCCAATAGTGTGCATGCCAGTGTCAGCGGCTGACTTTGCAGCGGCCAACACATCAGCGCTCTCACCAGACTGCGAAATGGCGATTAGAACAGTTCCAGTGCGCCCGCTCCCTCCAACCCATGATGAGAATTCCGAAGCAGGAAGGCTGGTCGAGAATATTCTTGTTAGTGTGGATAAGGCGTAGTTTGCCGCCAAGCAGGCGTGATAACTTGTGCCGCTTCCCGTGAAGTAGATCATAGCAAGATTCCGAGCGTTCAGTTGCTGGACGGCTTTTCGGGCTTGACTGAATGCTTCTGTCAGCGTGTCGGCTATGACTTTGGGTTGCTCGTAGATTTCCTTTACCATGTTATACTGCAACGAACGGTCTTCCGACTTGCATCTACTCCAAGTTCGCTACCCATCGTATTCGGGACTTTGCCATTATATCAAGATGTTCTGGATCAGTCTGTTATGCTCAATTAAATGCTCATGGGTGTCGGTATTTGACCTCTCTAGATCCAAATGCAATTACGTAGCTATAGTCACAGGCGGTCTGCGTAGGTTGAGTGAAGGTAAGGAAGAACTTGTTTACTGTACATTCTTATGGTCTTGACCTCGTCGGGACTTGAGCTTTGGATGTAGATATGTTGGAACCCCATCTTGAGATACTTTTCCAAGTGCTTGATGTGCTCTTCTGGATTAGTTCCTATTAACCATGTCTCGGCGATCTGCTTGTCACCCACCAAGCGTCCACACGCTTCAATCTCGCGAGTGTCGTAGATTTTCTGCGTAAACATGATAGGCAGTAGAGCCGCACCCCAATAGCGAGATGCTTCAAGCGCCTTGTCATAATCCTCATCATTAGAGACCGCTATTTCAACGGCCTTGACGATCTTATTTGGATCACGACCTGCAGATTTCGCGCCCTCTTCCATGCCAGGAAACAGAACGTTCCTGTAATGCTCCTCCGGATAGGACAACGTCAATAAACCATCTGCATGTTTCCCCGCGATCATGGCAACCGTTCTACCACTTGCTGCTACAAAGACCGAGGAGGGGAAGTCGGCTTGGTGTATAGATTCGCTTTCCGCAACTTGAAGTATTTCCCTTTGAAGCTAACGATATTTCTTGACCATAGCAATTTCATAATCTGAACTGCTTCTTCCAAACGTTCGGCTCTTTCCTTGAAGGAAGGCCATCGGCATCCAACCGGCATCTCATTCATTGCTTCCCCTGTTCCCACCCCAATGAATATTCTTTCAGGGTACAGTGCTCGCATCGTGGCAAACGCTTGAGCTACGATCGCTGGATTATACCGTAGAATAGGACATGTAACTGCTGTTCCTATTTCCACATGCTTCGTGCGTTCGGCGGCGGTCATCCAGACCCACGCAAACCCGCCGGCAGCAGTCGTGTGCGCCCAAGAGTGAAAGTGATCGCTGGTCCAAATCGAGTCAAATCCAGCCTTATCCGCTTCAACGGCGTAATCCAGAAGCAGAGCAGGTTGATACTGTTCGTGTTCGCAAGCGTAACCGATCTTTAGCATATGATTCAATCCCAATTAATGTCCGATAATAAGACCGTTGATTGATTTCTTTTTCTCTACGACACTCGTGACTTGCATAGCTCTCAATTCGAAATGTCGTTACCCTCCACGTCTGAGGCGCGCCAAGACTACTTAATCCTCACAGTTTTTCTGCCAGGTCCTGTGCTACTCCAGAAACCAAACGGATTGCCCCACTCGATCAAAACGTGAACGAGGCGGATCTGCCCCGGCTCAATCCATAGATCACGGACGCGATCAAATCAATCTGCGGTCGGCGCCCCAAATCCCAAATGCACTCACTCCAATGAATATTCGAAACGCGGTATCCACAGGAGTGCTTCGAATCGTTCTCAGTTCGCAATCGTGCTGAGCAACCCGTCTCTCTGAGATGTCACATGCGAGCCATGTTGAGACAACTTCGCGGCAAGCAAGAGTGCTCCTTTAGCTGGTTCAATGCTGAGATTTATGATGTGTGCGCGAGGGCATTCCTCCCTTACTCTGAAAGTGAATGGCCCGAGAAGATAGCGACCCGATCTAAAGCCTCCACCAACTGTAACCAGGGCAAATGAGTTACGCGTCATCTTCAATAGCCTTGCCGCGGTGCAGGCCAACTCAGCAAGTGATATTCCAGCCTCTTTCAAGATTTCTCTGCAAATCTTATCCTTGCGCGCGGCTTTGGATACAAATGGGGCCAACCGCGCAATTTCTTCAACGCTCATCCTATTCCCGTAGACGACATTGAGAATTTCATCGAACATTCCCACTCTAAATCTTCGTCTTAGAAGGGATATCAATTTGGTACGTGGAGTCCGTCCATCCATCATTCTGAACGCCATTGTGATCGCTTTCATCCCAATATCGAAGGCGCTTCCCTTGTCGTCGATTAAATATCCCCATCCACCCACTCTCGCATACTTTCCAGCTTCGCTGATGCCCGCTGCGAAGCATCCGGTACCCGAGTTCACAATTATTCCGGGTTTGCCATGTGTCGCAGCGTAGAGAGCAGCTACAGAGTCATGTATTACGAAAGTCTCTCTGGCAACTCTTATACGTTGGACAAATTGGTTAACCACACGCTTGTCCTTAGTAGAATCAATTGCGGCCAAAGCAACCACTGCCGTTTCAGGTATTCTTCCGATGAGACCTGCTTGTCTCTGAGCTTTGACAACCGAGATCTTGATGGCTCTACTTGCTGCGACAGCACCAACGTTGTGGTAGTTTGAGGGGCCAGTTTCTCCACGCCCTAGGATTCTACCGTCTGTGGTTCCGATCAATGCTACTGTCTTGCTTGCGCCTCCGTCCACGCCAACGACGTATCGATCAGTGACCATCGGAGTGTCACTAGCCCAATGATACTTCGTACCACCGATATAACGCGAGATGATGCAATTCAAATCCATTGAGTCTGAAAAATCGGTTGTCAGCTTCGTTGTGATTTGCTACGTCGTACCTACAGATGGCGCATGTCACATTACCTATATGAAGGATCACTAAACTATCCCGTATTAGAGGCAGGCTGGTTGCAATGACAGATGCTCCATCTGGTCGTGAGTTGGTGGAGAAAGCTTTCGTTTACATGACGACCCTCACAAAGGAGTGTAGAAAGGCTCTCACAACTCAATTCGAGCAGACCCATAAGGGGATCCCGTTCGATTCGGTTGAGCCGGCGATGCGGAAAGAGATTGAATCATGGTTTACTCAGCGAGACAAGAACATCAGAATGACACATGAGAAGAGTGGAGCAGGGAGGCCAGGAGAGATCCTCATGACATATTCAGGCGCGACCAAAGATGTGCACTTCAAGTTTCATGTTGACGGCATTTTCAGTTTGGCCGGTTCTGCTCCGAACGCGCCATCCTACTTGAAGGCTGTAAACGTCCGCGTCGATAAGAGAGATTTCACAAAGTAAGCGAGCATTCGTCTCTTGTGTGAATAAGGTGGCGCGTTGTTCGTGCTTCACGGCGAACTCGCCAACCTGAGAACGCCCTAATCGTTATATGCGAAATCACACGACCTACATGTGCGGTGTGTCAAGTGCCAATCAATTTGGATCAAGCCATCATACACATCATAATCAACACAGTCATCATTGGGCCGGTGCTATGGCTTGCCGGCCGAGCGCTTGTAGGAAAGCAGAAGACGAAGTTCAGCGACGGTCTTTGGATTGCAGCTCTGGGGACCATTATCGGAGAAATCTTCGGTTACTTCTTTACTGGTCTGGTCGCGGCAATAATCATGATGATCGTCTGGCTAGGACTGATCAAGCACTTCTTCGACTGCGGCTGGGTCAAGGCGCTCATAATTGCGATCGTTGCGATCATACTGTTCATCGTCATAACCACAATCTTGGTCATACTCGGCTTCGTAGCTTTGACGGCCTTCCTACCCAAATTCACTTAGCCAACACGACGCCCCCACCCTTTCCTCTTTTGAAACATTATCGCTATGGGAGATTAGCTACGATTTCCTCCGGACATGTCTGGCATGGGTAATCTCTAGCTATGTGTTGTCGGGTTCAGATCATCAATGTGAGAAGTGCAAATAACATGATCCCACTGGAGGAATTGACCAATCTTGCGAAAGAGAAGCGTCGACAGGTCTTCGTTGCGGAAAGGCCGGCCGGCCCATTGATCTGAGATCCGTTGAAGGTGATAATTGCGTATATGTTCTCCAATTGCCAACAAGTGCGCCTGGCGCAGCGGGGGGTCGAATTGGTGGAATTGGAGAAAGAAGGATAGAACGACTCTTATGTTTTCGTCAGGTGAATGGAAAATGGGTGAAGGTCTATGAGACCGAGGATTCGAACAAAGTGGGTCAATTCGAACTGCCATATCACGCATCCGGTCTTAGCATAATGTTGCCCGACGGTTCCGAAAGAGTAGTGTCAGGAGTAGTCGACGAAGAGTTTATTCAGAAGTACGATCAGGCCGGCCTTTAGCATCCGCTGTGCCCTTCGATGCTCTTATCACCGCTCTCAAGATCGCACGACGGCCTTGACAAGTGGCAAGAGAGTTTCAACATCTCTCCGCGATGCCAGTTGAACTCGGAGCAACCGGCTCATTCCCCTAATCTACGCGCGGTCGATCCAGCTTCTCAGTGCCTCGGGGATAGTTTCATCGCCCTTGATGGCCGGGATCGACTTTTCAGGTATGAAGAGGGATATTTCCAGTTTTTCGCCGAAGAAGACCCGGATTCTAGGTGTCTCGCTTACGTTGTAGCTGGGCGCCTCGCTGTCCTTCAGCGGTTCATATTCAACCGTTTCTTCTACGTTCTGTTGAGCCTTCAATTGCTCTCTGAGGAATGCGAATGCTTCTTTGCTCGATGGTGACCCTTTAGCTGAGAGTTCTTCGATCGACATTGTTTCGGATCTCGCGTGCTCACAATCCCGTATCTGATATATCGATTGCTGTCTGATGGTTGGAATAGCGGTTCGTTACGTCTTAAGGCAAAGATATATCGTTGCGGAAGCTAAAGGGGGCAGTACGTGTGACTTTGAAATGCCTCACCGATTGAGCAAAACCGCCTTCAGAATAAAAAGGCGGCAGAAGAAGAAAGAGCGCTTTAGAAAACGGACAGGATCGAGCAGAAAAACCAACTAGTCTGCCAAATCAATTGCAGGTTGCTGGGTCGGGCACGTTCTTGGCCCAGACAGCCAGCGCTAATGGCGAGTTCTCATGAACGTTTTCGTCTATCTTTCTGGCACGGGCAATTAGAATTGTAAGTGCGCAAAACTGAAATATGGACTGTCACCACGCGCCCGACTATAGGAGATGGTTACGTTGGTTTCGAAGGCGCGCAAGAAACCTAAGGTCGGTAAGAAAGTCGTACAAAAGTTACCTCGGATCACATACTCTACATTAACAGTTACTCCAGCTGATGATGAAGCTTACGACGCAGCAGTCGCGAACGCACGTGCCAAACTTGGCACCCGGTTCTCGATGTACATCAACGGTGAGCAGTGGGCATCGACGGGAGAGGAGATGGCTCATCCAAGCCCTGTTGACACTAGCAAAATTGTAAGCTACTTCCCCAAAGGCACGCGAGATGACGCTAAGTCTGCAATTGATGCGGCGCGCGACGCTTTCGCAAAATGGAGTGCGCTCCCGTACAAGAACCGCGTCGCGATTCTTAGGAAGGCTGCTGACCTAATAGTTGAAAGGCGGTACGAATATTCCGCTTGGATGGCGTTCGAAGTTGGCAAGAATCGGGCCGAGTCGCTTGCGGAAGTGAACGAAGCTGCTGAGCTAATCCGATACTATTGCGAGCAAATGGAAGTGAACAAGGGTTTCGTGAAGCCCTTAGAGTCTCCTGGCCCTAGGCAGGAAACTTACAGCACACTTAGACCCTACGGAGTCTGGGCTGTGATCGCACCATGGAACTTTCCAATCGCCCTCTCTACTGGTATGGTTGCTGGCGCTTTGATTGCAGGTAATACGGTCGTCTTCAAACCATCTAGTGAGTCACCAGTATTAGGATACGAACTCAGTCGGGCTCTGGCGGATGCTGGCATCCCACGTGGTGTGTTCAACTTCGTAACAGGACCGGGCGGAACGGTGGGTGCCGAGCTGCAAGAGAATCCAGAAGTCGATGGGCTTGTGTTCACCGGTTCAATGGCAGTTGGGATGGAGATCTACCACAAGTTTGCCAAGGACTACCCCAAGCCTGTGCTCACTGAGATGGGTGGAAAGAATCCGGCCATTGTGATGGCCAAAGCCAACTTGGAGGAAGCCGCAGAAGGCGTAATGCGTGCAGCCTTTGGTTTTGGCGGGCAAAAGTGTAGCGCTTGTTCCCGCGTATACGTGGATCAGACTGTGAAAGACAAGTTCATAGGCCTGCTGAAGAACTACACGGAGAAGTATGTCAAAGTCGGAGATCCCACTCGTAAGGAGACATTCCTGGGGCCCGTGATTAACAAGGCTGCGGTCGAGGCATATTCGCGAGCCGCTGATGAAGCACGCAAAGACGGAGGTAGTTTTGTGCATGGCGGAAACGTGCTTACAAGCGGCGAGTTCAGTCGCGGGTACTTTGTCGAACCCACTGTTGTAGACGGCCTACCTGTGACACACCGTTTATTCAAGGATGAGCTGTTCGTGCCCTTCGTAGTAATCGGAGGCATCAATTCACTTGACGAAGCGCTAAAACTCGCAAATAACTCAGAGTACGGATTATGCGCTGGCATCTACAGTAAAGACGAGAAGGAAATCCAGAAATTCTTCGATAACATCGAAGCAGGAGTGACCTATGCTAACAGGCGAGCAGGAGCAACCACTGGAGCGTGGCCTGGGGTGAACTCCTTTGGCGGATGGAAGGGCAGTGGGTGCAGTGGCAAGAGCGGACTAGGTCCATACTACATACAGCAATTCATGCGCGAACAATCCCGATGGATTGTCGGATAGTACTCCACAAATAGCTGGGCGAGACACAGCACGATCTCGCCCTGTTTTTCGTCTAATGGGCACAGACTGCATTTCAGCTTCAAGGCCAGATTTTAGTATTCTAGTCGCTAGGAATATCCTAGGTAGGAATGGCTTGCCCCAAAAGTCGACACATCAGGACCGTATCTTCATCGTGAACTCAAGCGATGTGGCCTTAGAGGATTTTGTGAAAAACGGAGCAAAGAACGTCAAGGTGAGATACCTGATCGATGACAGGCAGGGCTCGAACAAGTTCTCTCTCAGATTATACACCGTCGGTGAGGATGGCCACACACCGTTGGATCAGCACCAGTACGAGCATCACGTGTACGTACTTAGCGGACAGGGGACTCTGAAAATGGAGGAGAGCGGTTCTGTACTGCGGCAAGTGCATGAGGGAGACTCGATTTTCATTCCATCGAATGCAATTCATCAATTCATTAACGAGAGAAGTGAACCTCTGATTTTCTTGTGTGTAAAAGGGAATCCGAACATCTACCGACCAGATTCACAAAACATCGAATCGACCACGGAAGACGGGTCACGAAATTTCTGCTAACCCAGCGCGAAATTTGAGTATGCTCCGTCAAGAGCTTTTCGAGAGCATGTGATGCATTATCCTGCTGAACTCCTCGAGTCTCCTGACGCTGACATACTCATCGGGTTTGTGTTCGACGTAACCGTCGCCAGGCCCCATAATGACGGTCTTGATGCCGGCTAACTGGTCAAAGTAGATGGAGTCGGTTCTTCCCGATTCAACCCTGAAGTTGGGCGCGTAACCAAGCGTTTTCTGAACACTGTCCACTGCAAGCACAACTGCCGGATCTGTACGGTCGAGCAGGTATGACCTTTGAGGTTTGTAGTAGTCAACCTTGAATTCTATGTCTTGCAGTGTGGATAGGGCGCTCTCAACTCCTTTCTTGACTTCATCCCAATCCTCGTTGGGAAGGACCCTGCGCTCACACGTTATTTCACATTCACCTGGAACTACGTTGATAGCGGTTCCGCCCTCAATCACGCTCACGTTTAGTTCAGTGTAGGCCTCGTGATCGTCAAGCGTCATTCTAGCTGGGGGCATCTTTCGAAGCGCTTCGATAACCTTCATCATATCGTAGATCGCGTTGCGACCCAGTCGCGGGTCGGAGGAATGTGCTTCCTTTCCAATTGTCGTTACGGTAAATCCCACGCGTCCTCCACAGCCAAGTGACACCATAAACTCGTCGCCTTTCACTGTTCCTTCGACGTTGATTCCAGTTTTCGCCTCTAGCTTGTTGTGTGCCAGGAAGTATGGTGTGCCCAGCCATCTTTCGCCATCCAAGACGACATTGTTATCTTCATAATTCGAAAAAAGTATCTCAAGCTTCCTGAACCTAGGCTCATTCAAGTTTTCCATGGCATGCAATGTCGCAGCAAGTCCTCCCTTCGCATCTGACGTGCCAAGTCCATACAGTCGGTCTCCCTCTAGGGAGACATGTAGTGGATTTCTGGTCCATCTCGGTGAAGAACCGACCGTGTCGAAATGTGTATTGATTAGAAACGCTCCTTTACCCAGATTGAACCCCTTCGTGGCGTAGACACTATTCAACTTGTCAACGGTGACGCTGAAACCTAGCCTACTTAACTCGCTCGAAATGAATTCTGCGCACTTGCGCATTCCATCTGCTTCGTAAGTTGGAAATTCAACTAGTCTTCGAAGGATATCCACAGGTGACTTGTGGTCTGACAAGCGCCTTCGAGACGCCAGAGTGTTCTCCTTCTTATAGCATTCTCCAGAGAGCTACCGTGGATCTCGCTGGTTATTAGAGAGTGTTCGGTTAGTTTGACCGCGTTTAGAGTTAGTTTCGTAGTCACATTGATCGCTACGTTTTGCACTTACCGTAGAATCTGTCTGTCCCGTGGACTAATCGTATTGCGTGGCTCTCGAGTTAGTGACGGGATTACATCATTCCGGGCATACCGCCTGGCATTCCACCAGGCATGCCACCTGGGCCTCCAGGTCCGCCTTCTTTCATGCCTTTAGATGATACTACATCGTCGATCCTCAGAAGCATGCTTGCCGCCTCGGTGGCGGATTTCACGACTTGTTGTTTCACGCGCAGTGGTTCAATGACTTTGTCTACGAGCATATCAGCGATTTTCCCGGTTCTTACTTGGACTCCAAACCATTTGTTCTCTGGAACAGCATGTTTCGATCTTAGTTCAACCATTATGTCAATTGGGTCGAGTCCAGCGTTTTCGGCTATTGTCAGGGGAATTGCCTCTAGTGCCTCTGCGTAGGCTTCTATGGCAAGCTGTTCGCGGCCTCCGACTTGCACAGCGTATTCGCGGAGTTGCTTCGCTACTTCAGCTTCAGGTGCTCCTCCTCCGGCCACAATCTTATGATCCTCCACCGCGTTTCTGACCACGCACAATGCGTCGTGGAATGATCGCTCAGCTTCATCGACTACGTGTTCCGAACCGCCTCTGATAACAACGGTCACGGCGCGAGGATCCTTGCAATCGCGAACATATACGAGCTTGTCGTCTCCGATCTTAACTTCTTCAACCAGTTTTGCTTCACCGAGTGATTCCGGAGCGATATCCTTGGTGCTTGCCAGTATTGTTCCACCAGTAGCTTTCGCTAATTTCTCCATATCGCTCGAGCTGATGTTCTTCACAGCCATTATGTTCTTCTTTGCGAGAAAGTGTAGTACGATATCGTCGATGCCTTTTTCACAGAATACCACGCTGGCTCCGCTCTTTCCAATCTTTTCTGCCATGTCGCGAAGCATCGTTTCCTCTTCATCTAAGAAGCGCTTCATTTGGTCTGGCGAATTTATGTTAATCTTCGCATCAAACTCGGTTTTTTCAATCTCTAGTTTCGCGTTGAGTAGAATGATCCTCGCATTCTTCACTTGCCTTGGCATTTGCGGGTGTGAAATCTCCTTGTCCACCACGATTCCTTTGACCAGTTCACTTTGCTCCATGCTTTCGCCCTTTTTCTTTGTCACCTTGATCCTGTCTATGTCAGCCGTCGTCTTGCCGTCTCTCTCTTCTTTAATCTGAGTAACGGCTTCTGTGGCGAGTTTCGCGAAGTGCTCTCTCGACTCGGTAGCGGATTTCGTTCCCATGGACGTCATCGCTACGAGTATGAGTGTTTTTTCATCATCTGGCTCGATGCCGATTGATAGGTTACTGAGTATTTCCAGTGCCTTTTCTGAAGCCTTCTTGTAACCTTCAACAATCACAGTGGGGTGAACCTCCTGATCAAGTAGCTTCTCGGCTTTAGTCAGCAGTTCCCCGGCGAGGACCACAGCCGTCGTGGTCCCATCACCCACCTCGTTATCCTGGCTCTTCGCAACTTCAACAAGCATCTTCGCAGCAGGATGCTGCACATCCAGTTCTTTCATTATGGTAGCGCCGTCATTTGTTATGACCACATCACCCATGCCGGACACCAACATCTTGTCCATTCCGTGCGGTCCCAAAGTTGTCCGGATCGTCTCGGTGATGACTTTCGCGGCTAGAATATTGTTTCGTTGCGCGTCCTTCCCGCGCGACCTAGTCGCTCCTTCCCTTAAGATCAGAACTGGAACTGACTGTTCGGACATTAATTTTAGACTCCGCAGGGACATGCGGCTCGCTATAGATAAGTTTGTGTTCAGAGGTGGGACCAGAACAAATTCGCGGGTCCGGAAATTGGTCAGTCGTCTTATGCCGGAAAGACTTAACTCTGACCATACTGGTTGTGCTGAGCGATTCTCGAATCCGCTGAGGTGAATTAGAATGGCGAACAATGATGAAGCGGAAAGACAGAGGCGAATAAGCTACAGTTCAATCATAATGATTCTAGTGGTCGCCATCTCGATTGTAGGAGCAGGATGGGCTCTCGTGACCGTGAGTACCGCAAGCCAGATTCCTTCCACCGACTTCGTGACCATGCCAAATCAGCCGTTATCCTACAAAGGAGAACAAGTAATGTTCGTGAGCGTCACAGCTATCTATCAGGAAGGAGTTGCCGTAGGCGTCAAGGGTTATCTGAAAACGGCTTCAGGAGCGCCAGTCGCAGATGCATCAGTATACCTGACATACTATCTCAATTTCAACTACCGTACGCAGGTAACTACCACAGACCAGAATGGCTACTTCCAAGTCTACTTCCCTATGAACTGGACTGGATGGTTGCCGCTCACTGGGACATACTTTGGTGACGATCAGTATCAGGGCCTAAAGCAACAATTCAGTGTCTCCGGAGAGAGCCAGTGACAACTGAGTATTCGGCTTAGCGGGGCCGTTAAGGATCCGAGAGGATGCCAGCCCAGAAGCCAAAGGCATTCCAGACGCTCACCGAAATCAATTCATCAGCAGTCTCCTGTGAGCTGTGTCCGGAACTCAGACGATATTGTCGTTTGGTTGCCAAGAAGAAACGAAGACAATACATGAACTGGCAATACTGGGGAAGACCGCTTTCAGGTTATGGCGATCCACAGGCTCGTTTGATGATATTGGGCTTGGCTCCAGCTGCACACGGTGGTAATCGAACCGGCCGAATGTTCACTGGCGACGGCTCAGCACAATTTCTGATGGCCGCATTGCACAGATTTGAATTTGCCAACCAGTCTACATCCGTTAGTGTAGATGATGGGTTGAAACTGCAAGATGCCTACATGACTGCCATTGTAAGATGTGCCCCGCCAAGGAACAAACCGAAACGATATGAAATTGAGAACTGCAAACGTTACTGGACACAAGAGTTAAGGTTACTGCGAAACCTACGAGTCGTGTTTGCCCTAGGACAGATAGCCTTCGACACTTACGTGAAGTATTTGAAAGAAGAAGGTGTCGATACGAGGGCTCTGCGTTTTCGACACGCAGCCTTCTACAAACTTCCCGACCCATTCCCTGCGCTCTGCGCCTCCTACCATCCAAGTCGACAAAACACGCAAACTGGCAGATTAACGATGAAAATGTTCGATAGAGTATTTCGAGAGATACGCGCCTTCTTCGATGTGAAGCCAAATTAACTATAACCCTGTGCGTGGTACTCTGGCGTGGTGTCGTGCGATGGAACAACTTCCCCAGAAGCCTGGACTGGTTTACTGCAGCAAATGCGGAATGCCGAACCCAGAAGAGAACAAGTTCTGCTATGGTTGCGGAGCGTCGTTGTTCACCATAACCTGCTCCTTCTGCAGCACGGTGAACCCACAGTATGCGCGGTTTTGTGGAACTTGCGGTAGGAAACTAGGTGAAGGAAAGCGGGTACAACAAACTACTTAGTGACGGTTCCCTTTTTCATAGCCTGAGCCAAGCTCTTCAGTTTCTTGGCGGCCAGCGGGATGTTCCCTCGGTTATCATCAATGATCTTGACGAAGGCGCTTCCTATGATGGCACCATCTGCTCCAGCCTGGATCACGTGCTTGACGTGCTCAGGTTTCGAGATCCCGAAGCCAACAGCAAGTGGAATGGACCCCGCAATGATATCGTGGTATTTCTTGATCATGGCGGTGGCTGATTCAGCGATCTGAGTTCTAATGCCCGTAACACCGTAGAGGGAGATTAGGTAGAGGTACCCTGAGGTTTGCGCCAGAATTCTCTTTAGCCTAGTTGTGTCCGTTGACGGCGATGCTAGGAAGATCGTGTCGATCCCTTCGGCAGCGCACTCCTTCTTGTATTCTACCGATTCCTCAACTGGGAGATCAGGGACGATAATACCCGATATCCCACATCTTTTGGTTGATCTGATGAATTTGGATACTCCGAATCTGAAGATCGGATTGAAGTAAGTCATCAGCACAATCGGTACATCGGATCCGTCCTTGATCTCTCGCGCTATGTTCAGTGCGTCCACTGGCCTGGAGCCGCTCGCAAGAGAGCGTGAGACAGCATTTTGGATTGTTGGGCCGTCGGCTATTGGATCTGAGAACGGTATTCCCAGTTCCAGAATGTCGGCTCCGCCATCGATAAGGGCCTCAGCAAGACGAGGCGTTCTCTTAGGGTGCGGATCTCCAACTGTCAAGTACGCGATGAGTGCGCCTTGATTCCTGGACTTCAATTCATTGAAGGTGTCTGAGATCACTGTCATAGACGGGTGCCCAGCTTCTCTGCCACAACATTGACGTCTTTGTCGCCGCGTCCTGAGAGATTGATCACAACTATCTGATCTCGAGTCATCTTGGAGGATAAGGCCATTGCATAATAGACAGCATGGGCTGACTCAAGTGCCGGAATTATCCCCTCTGATTTGCTCAGTTCCATGAAACCCTCGAGGGCCTGCTCATCCGTAACTGCTACGTATTGCGCTCGCTGAGTGGATTTCAAGTATGCATGTTCAGGTCCAACTCCGGGATAATCTAAGCCAGCTGAAATGCTATGCGTGGACTTGATCTGCCCATCTTTGTCCTGAAGTATGTACGTCAGCATACCATGAAAGACTCCCTCATCACCAGCGCAGAGCGAGGCTGCATGCTTCCCCGAAGTCAGACCTAGGCCGCCTGCCTCGACCCCGTACAACGCTACCTCCTCGTTGCCAAGGAATGGATAGAATGCCCCAATTGAGTTACTGCCGCCTCCTACACAAGCTACAATTGCGTCTGGAAGTCGTCCCTCTTTCTGAATGATCTGTTCTCTCGTTTCGCGTCCTATCACGCTTTGGAAATCTCTGACGATAGTGGGATACGGGTGAGGTCCAACTACTGAACCCATCAGATAGTATGTGTTCTCAACATTCGTCACCCAATCTCGAAATGCCTCATTGATCGCGTCCTTGAGCGTCCTTGAACCTGAGCCAACTGGATGCACTTGTGTACCCAGTAGGTTCATTCGGAAAACATTCAACTTCTGGCGTTCCACATCTTCGGAACCCATGTAGACTTCGCAGCTTAGTTCCAAGGCCGCGCATGCAATTGCGCTCGCAACCCCGTGCTGACCTGCTCCCGTTTCGGCTATGACTCGTTTCTTTCCCATTTTCTTTGCAAGCAGTGCCTGTCCGATCGTATTGTTGATTTTGTGTGCTCCTCCGTGGGCCAAATCCTCGCGTTTAATGTAGATCTTTGCTCCGCCACACTTGCGGGTAAGATTTGGGGCGTAGTACAGCGGAGTCGGACGACCTGCGAAATCCTCGAGAAGATGTTCCAGTTGGCTCTGGAAGTCCTTATCCTCTTTCAGACGAGCATACTCTCGTTCGAGATCAATTAAAGCATGCATCAACGTCTCGGGAACATATCTGCCGCCGAATCTTCCGAACCTTCCGTCAATGGGTTGCGAGTATCGAGTCAATTAAAAGCCCCCTTTGCATTGACTATGAACTCACGGATCTTTCTGTGGTCCTTCACTCCGATCGTTCGTTCAACACCGCTCGAAACATCCACGCCATACGGTCTGACCTCTTCAATGGCGAGTCGAACGTTCCTGGGCGTGAGTCCTCCAGCGAGAATCAGAGGATGAGGGCGGATTCTCTTGCGAAGGGTTGCTGTCATCTTCCAATCGTGTACCTGGCCAGTGCCCCCCATTTCATTCTTGCCCGGCGTGTCTGCCAAGACCGCGTTGGAAAGTCTCGACGTTCTGACAGCCTCGTTTATGGACGCGCGGTCGTGCATGCCCGTTGCTAGTATCACTTCAATATCTGGATGAGTTCCGCGGATCTTACGAATCACCCTTGGATCATGCTGATACAACTGCAGTGCGTCTGGATGAATTGTCGAGCAGATTTTTCGAACGGCCTTCCAGCCCTCCGCGGAAGTAACAGCGACCTTTGTTGCGAACACAGGTACAGATCGGATCAGTCTCTTGGCTTTGATCAGCTGTAGGTTTCTTCGCGAAGATGGACTCTGCACAACGAATCCGACAGCGTCAGCTCCGCTATCTATTGCTGCCTGTACATCCTCCTTACGCATCAAACCGCAAATCTTGACTCGCATGGTGGCGTCACTCACGCTAATACAAATTCGCGGACCTTACTCTCCAAGTCCTGAGACAACATGATTGATGACCCTATCAGAAAACCGTCAACTGCCATTGACTTAATCTGCCGAATATCTTCGGCCTTTGCAAAACCGCTTTCACTGATGATGAGCTTGCCCGCGCGATCGTGAACAGCAGACATTACCTTGGCCGTTGTCCCAAGGTCTGTCTCAAGAGTCTCAAGATTCCTGTTATTCACTCCTATTATGTCCGCTCGACTCTTCAATGCCCTATCCAGTTCATCTTTGTTGTGAACTTCGAGCAGTACCTCTAGCTGATAATTGTGGGCGATGTCAATAATCTTGCTCAGAGAATTCGCGGGTTGCCTTGAAAATGCTGATTCAATGAGTAGAACACAATCGGCTCCACCTCTGGCTCCCGCTTTAATTTGCGATTTGTCTACGATTATGTCTTTCATGAGGAGCGGAATGCTCACATGTCTGCGTATTTGAAGGAGGTTTGACAAGCTTCCTCCAAAATTATCAGGCTCTGTTAACACGGAAAGAGCGATGGCACCACCCTTGGCGAGCTTGGTCGCTGCGTCAACTGGATCAAGAATTAAACGGAGTGGTCCGAGTGCAGGCGAGACAGGTTTGATTTCGGCTATTATCGCATTATTCGTAGCGGATTTCATAGCACTCTTCAGACTAACAGGCTTATGCGCAGCGCTTTCTCGTGTGTCATAGTATCCAGCGCGAATCCTCACTTTGGCATCCTCGACAAGTCTGTCCAAGAAGTCAGGCATTCTGCAGCCTCTCAAGTTTGGTTCGGTCGCCGCCAGTGAACGCGACTAGTTGCCTCAATTTCTCGTACGCTTTTCCGCTTGTGATTGATTCGGCCGCGATCTCAATGCCCGAGACTAGATCATTCGCCTTTCCTCCGACGACTAGAGCCGCGGCGGCATTGGCGAGTACCATTTGCAGTCGGTTCGAGTCTCTCTCTTCAGAACCTTTCACAATGCTGACCAAGAGCTTCGCACTCTGCTGAACATCGAGTCCACTAACCTCATCTGGTCGCGCCAGCCTGAGGTTCAGGTCATTTGGAGCGATCTCCTTGACTGATATCTCTCCGTCCTTCAACCACGCAAGCCTTGTCCTACCTATGGTGGAGATTTCATCCAAGCCATCCATGCCGTGAACGACGATCGCTTCTTCTATCCCTAGTTTCTGAAGGACTCGCGCCATGGGTTCAACGAGTGTTGGATCGTAGACACCTAGAACTTGAGCGCTTGCGTTTGCAGGATTTGTGAGGGGACCGAGGATGTTGAAGACGGTTCGGATGCCTACCTCTCGTCTTGGAATAATCGCATTCTTCATGGCTGGGTGGAAGGCTGGTGCGAACATGAAGCCGATGCCTATCTGTTCGATTGCTTCTTGAACCATCATCGGAGAAGCGGCCAAGTTGACTCCGACGGCCTCCAGAACATCGGCGCTGCCGCATTTACTTGTGACGGAACGGTTGCCGTGTTTGGCGACGCTGGCTCCTGCACCGGCGGTTACCAGTGCTGCTATCGTGCTCACGTTGAATGTTTTGAGCACGTCTCCGCCAGTCCCGCATGTATCTACTGTTCTTCCATTCACGTTGGGCTTGATTCGAACGGCACGTTCACGCATGACCAAAGCTAGGGCTGTTATTTCGTCTACTGTTTCGCCCTTCATTCGAAGTGAAGCGAGGAATGCGCCAATTTGCGCTGGTGTTGCTTCCCCTATCATTATTTCGCGCATGGACTGTTGTGCGATCTCGAAGGGCAGATCTTTTCTATCTACGAGCAGCTGGATTGCTTCCTTGATCATCTTCACTGAACCTCAATGAAATTTCTTATGATCTTCAGTCCTTCATGGGTCAGAATCGACTCTGGGTGGAACTGGACACCATAGATCGGGTACTCGCGATGTTTGAATCCCATGATTTCATTATCGTCGATTGAAGTCGCGTTTTCTTCTAGGCATTCGGGGAAATTTCCTCTACTGCAGACCAAAGAATGATATCGCGTCGCTTTGAGCGGATTAGATACGCCTTCGTACAATCCTTCTTGATCGTGTTTGATCAGACTCGTTTTTCCATGCATCAGTTGCTTAGCATGCACAATCGATCCCCCATAGGCGCATGCAATGCCTTGATGTCCAAGACAGACCCCTAATGTGGGTACCCTCGGACCAAGTTTACGAATGATGTCTAAGCATATGCCGAAGTACCTTTGGTCATCCGGTCTGCCAGGTCCGGGCGAGATAATGATTCTGTCTGGGTTGAGTCGATTTGCGTCGGTTACACTGATTCCGTTGTTTCTGTAGACCAGCGGTTCTGCTCCAATTTGCCCAACATATTGGGCAAGATTATAGACAAACGAATCGAAGTTATCGATTATTAGCACTCTCATTTTTCATGCGCCTGTGGTCTTCAATGCGTGCAAAAGTGCCTTGGCCTTATGCTCGGTCTCAGACCATTCGCGTTCAGGTTCGGAATCGGCCACGATTCCTGCCCCAGCTTGAATGTAGGCACGATTTCCATCCGCGACTAAGGTTCTGATGGTTATCGCAAAATCGGCGTTTCCGTTGTAGGAGAAGTAACCCACCGCACCAGCATATGGTCCCCTTCGGGAAGGTTCAAGCTCTTCAATGATCTCCATAGCTCGCTTCTTGGGTGCACCTGAGACGGTTCCTGCGGGGAATATTGCTTTGAGCATATCAAACGCGTCGTACTCAGGGCGAAGCTTGCCTGCAACACGAGAAACAATGTGCTGTACGTGACTGTACTTTTGAACTGTCATGAATTCAGGAACATGGACACTTCCGAACTGGCATACCTTTCCAAGGTCATTTCGCGCTAGATCTGTCAGCATTATGTGTTCCGCTTGCTCTTTCGGGTCTGCAAGCAACTCCGAGGCGAGTCGATCGCTCTCCTCTGCACTCGTGCTAATGGGGCGCGTTCCCGCGATTGGGAAAGTTTCTACTTGCCCTTCCTCAACTCTGCCAAGCATTTCTGGACTTGAGCCGACGATCAGTCGCTTTCTCATCTTCAGAAAATACATGTAAGGAGAGGGATTGATCTCTCGTAGCCTTCTGTAGAAATTAATCAAATCGCCTCTGAACGAGCATTCGTACCGCTTTGAAAGCACGGTTTGGAAAATGTCCCCTGACATAATGTAGCGCTTTGCTCTTCGAACCATGGATTCAAACTGTTCTTGTTTCATATTGATTTCTGGTTCAGACGTAACGAGATCTTGCGGTGCTGTTCTTAGGCTTAGGATTCGTTCAATGTCGTTGAATCTGCTCTTATCGTACCAGAAATAATACGCTTGGCTGGTTAGATGGTCAAACACGACGCCGTCGTCGTACACGCAGAACTCGAGATCGGGGAGCCGTAAATCGTCCTTAGCGTGCTCAGGAATCGATTCCAGGTAGCGGACCAGATCATAGGAGAAGTATCCAACAATGCCGCCAACGAATCTGAAGCCGTGGTAGTTCGTGATACTCTCAGACAGTGTCTTCCTAAGCAACGAGAATGGATCCGAAGTGTTAATCGTTGAAGTGGTGCCATCAGCCGTAGTTTCCGTATAGACGCCATCTTTCATCTGAATGGTCTTACGTGGCGAGAAGCCTATGAACGAGTATTGTGCGAGCTTTCGCGGGCCTTCCGCAGACTCTAGTATGTAGCTGTAATTACTTTGGTTACTTAGAGCGACGTAGGTCGGTAGAGGATTGAGTGAGTAAGGAAACTTCTGAAGTTTCAGTCTACGCTCCGTTTGAGTGGCGAGTTGTTGGGCGCTCCGCCCAAAAGCTATACCCCATTACTGTTGCCTCGATCGCGATGTCGGCTAGTTGACATCATTACATTATTTAAAGCTACAGCGTACACAACTGTACTTTCATACTATTTCCTGCCAATCCTTCAGAATTCTCAACATCTCGTCGCAGCCACGATCCTCGAAGAACTTCCAAATCTGCTTGTCACCCACTAATTCGTTCTGCAACTTGCGAGCCATTGCCGCTTGATACGTTGAGAGCACGATGCAATCCGCATAAGTTGATGCGACAGCAAGCGCTGAGGCCAAGTACTTTGTCGGCGCCTTCGGATGACCCGCGTAGAGTTCTATGAAGTACGGTTTCGAGATCCTTCTTCGAAAACAGTATCCAATAATATCGAGCCAATAGACTATCGAATAATCCATGTAAAGCGGCGTTGAGACAAAGTCCACATATTCTGATACCCGCGCAAGATCCAAACCGAACCTTTCTTTTCCATAACACGGATCAGGTTCCACAGTTAGACCCAAACCGCACGAGACGTCTTCGCGCACTTCTCTAACGAAAGACTCGATTTGCTGACTTCTCCTTTGTACAACATCTTGGTCAGAATTTCCCTGCGACTTCGCGCAGTCTGAACAATCGCAGTAACCCTCGCGAGGAAAGCAGACGCTATCTAATCGTATTCCTGCCACGTTCGATCGGGCTATGTCCTTGATTACCTTCCTGCAGTACTCTCTGTACTCTTCTTTGCTCGGACATATCCAATCCCAGAGGAACCGCTTCGGTGTCCCTCGCATTGCCTTTTCGCCCTTACATGTTGCGATTAGTTCGGGTCGGGTCTGTGAGATCGTGTTATCGGCAAAGCAATTGACAACATTCCAAGCGCGAGCCAATGGATCAAGCACTCGCCCGCTTGATGGTTTTACTTCATAGAAGGTATAATCGAACCCGGGGACGATTTCCGGCTCATCAAGGAGAACTCCTATCTTCATGGCTCTCTCCACCACTTTTAGTATGCCGCCGAACTATTTCTATCAGACACTCAGAACTTGATGGTGGTTAGAGATGGCTAGGATCTACACACGAACGGGCGACAAAGGTGAGACAGGTCTGGTTGCTGGTGCACGCGTTCTGAAGGATTCTATTCGAGTTCAGGCGTATGGGAACGTTGATGAGCTCAACTCGGTCCTAGGCCTTGCCCGATCATTCCTGACTGACCGAGAGCTGGATTCGCTTCTACAAGAATTGCAGAATGATCTGTTCATAGCTGGCGCAGATCTCGCCACGACCGACAGAGATGAGAGTGGTACACGTATCACCAGGGAACGAGTTCACGAATTGGAGAGGATAATTGACCAGTATCAGGAGCAATTGCCTCAGCTCACGGCTTTCATCTTGCCCGGCGGCGGTAACGCTGGAGCTGCTCTGCATTTTGCTCGCACAGTTGCTCGACGCGCCGAACGCAAAATCGTCACCTTGGGGAAAAGCGAGAAGATCAACGATCAATTGATCCCTTACATCAATCGCCTCTCCGACCTTCTATTCGTGCTTGCGAGAGTGGCAAACCATCGCGAGCGGAAGACCGAAGTTGAGTGGCACACCAAGAAGTCATAGACATTTGAAGCTCTGACCAGTAGCTTCCTCATGGTCCAAGACAAAACCCTCTTTAACCGCTCAAAGAAAAGGTTCTTCAAATTCTGGGAAAAGTGATGTCTGGTAATTCAGTGACCACCCAAGAGTTAACCAAAATCTTCGGGCATTTCCGTGCTGTCGACACGCTCAACTTGAACGTGAAAGGTGGAGAATTGTTTGGTCTACTTGGACCAAACGGTGCCGGAAAAACCACGACAGTACGCATGCTCTGCACGCTTATCGAACCGTCCATCGGAACGGCTAATGTCGCTGGTTACGATATCCGCAAGGATGCTGCGACCGTGAGACGGACCATAGGAGTGGTTTCTGACGGAGTATCCCTGTACAGAGACTTGACCATCGAAGAGAATCTGAAACTACTTGGTACACTCTACGATATACCGCGAGCACGAGCAGAGAGCAGGATACGGGAACTTCTTGAGATGTTTGCATTTAGAGAAAAGGCGAAGCGACTCGTAGGGGCTCTATCTACAGGTTGGGCCAAGAAGGCCATGATCTGCGCCGCGTTACTCCATGATCCCAAAGTTTTGTTCTTGGACGAAGTGACGGCCGGCCTTGACCCACAGTCTGCAATTGCGCTTCAGGATTTCACAAAGAATCTCTGCAAGCAAGGCGTCACTGTGATTTGGACAACCCACTACATGACAGAGCCTGAGAAAATCTGCGACCGAGTCGGCATCATGTTTGCGGGTAGATTGGTCCAAGTAGGGACGCCACATGAGTTGAAACATAGTGTTAGTGAACTATCACTCGTTGAGGTCGAGACCCCAGATCTATCTCAAACGCAGCTTGACCGGATAAGGAGTAAGTTGAGCTCAATGAACCATGTTTGTAGGGTCAGATACGCGGATTCGAAGCTTCAGGTAAGCTGTGAACGAACTGAAACATTGGCCGAAGAAGTCGCGAGCGCTCTCCTAGATGCTGGCGCAAAGATCAGGGCAATAAACACCAAGGATCCGACGCTTGAAGAGGCGTTCATTGCTTTGACAGGTGGTGAAGAGGAGATCGATCGATTCCTAGAAGGTGCGGGACAGAAGCCGTAGAACACAGCCGGGTTTGATATGTCTCTCGGATCGTTTCTCAGAAACTCTATCGCGGTCGCTGAGAACGAATTTCGTCAGTTCAGGCGAAACCGAAGTGCAATACTGATTTCGCTTATGGTTTTGCCGTTCTTCTTCACCGCGTCTCTGGGAGCTGGTCAGGGCGGAGCTGGCACCACCTTCTCAGCCACGGCCAATATTCCTATAGCATTCGTAGACAACGACTATTCCGTTGCTTCGCTTCGTCTCTGGCAAACGCTTACGAGTTCTCCAGACTTTCGCGAGTTGATTCAAAGCTACAATGAGCAAGCCGCGATAGCGGAGCTTGGTACCAAACATATCTACGCTGTAATCGTGGTTCCAAAAGGGTTCCAAAATGATTTGGAGAACGGCAACCGAGCTAGGGTGGTACTGTACACTGATGATAGCGAACCTGGCGTGTCCGATCAGATCCAGAGCACTCTGTCATCGTACGCTCAGAATTTCAATCCAAATGTGGAAGTCCAAGCCTATCTAACGCAGCTCCAAAGACAATCAATTTCACAGGTCGAGATCATTCGCAAAGGAGCTCTCTTCGCCGGCTTCAACGTTGGATTGACCATTGTACTAGCAGTTGTGCAGATCTTCGCTGCATTCTACGAAATCGCGGGTGGGATGTCTCGGGAGCGCGAGGAAGGAACATATGCTCGGCTCTTGGTCACTCCTGTTCCAATCGGTTCTATAGTTCTAGGAAAGACTATCTTCGATATTCTCTTGAGTACTGCTCGAACATTCATAGTCCTGGGGTTGGCGGTTTACGGATATGGAGCGAAACCGAACACAGATATTCTGAGCCTTCTGGCGCTCTCTCTCCTCGTCGCCCTGGTAACCATGGGACTTGGATTCTTTGCTTCTGGTTTGAAAATGGGACAGAGGGCTGTCGTCATTGTGGAATTCTTCCTCATACTCTTCTTGTTTGCCTTCAGCGGACTAATAATCGATAAGGAGCTGCTCGTTGGCATATCACAGGTAATCGCGAACATATTGCCCTTCACCTATGCATTCGACGCATTAAGACGTACCATTCTACTCGGAGTACCATTGCTATCCCTAACTAGCGATCTCCAGTACATGGCAGGATCCTGTGTTCTGTCATATGCGGCTGCGTTCATACTACTCCTCAAATCCCGGGAGCGACTCATCAGATGAAAGATTTCATTCGTCACACTTCAGCTATTACCATAAAAGAACTGAAGCAACTGCGTCGCGACCCTGTCTCTCTAGTCCTAACAATCATGTTTCCTATTCTCTTGATTGGTATCTTCATCGTCATAGCATCCGCCTTCAGCGCAACGAGCCATAACATACCGGTTGTTGTGGCTGACTTGGATGGGTCGCCAGCGTCCAACGCATTACTCGACAAATTGACTTCATCCTCTTTGATTCGCGTAACCCAGCTTGTGCAGACGGAGGACCAAGCCTATCAGCCCGTCAGCAATGGACAGGCCGTAGGAGCCGTGATCATACCGCAAGGATTTGGAAATGACCTGGCTTCAGGTCACGCGTTTATCGTAGTGCAGACGGATAACTCAAAATTCACCTCGTCGGCGTTCATTGTTGGTACTGTGAATCAGAGCGCTCAGCAGCTGCTCACTCAGGTAAGCTTAGGTGAGGCTGGTGTAAGTTTCGGTGCAAAGCTCGCTCCTGTCGAGGTAATTACGAGGCCTATTTCAGGTCGCCCTCCTAGCGGTGATACGATTCTGCCGGGTTTCCTCGGTATGATCGCTATCCTTGGTGCTTTTGATGACATAGTAAATGCGATTAGTAGAGAACGTGAACGCGGTACTTTTCCTCGCTTGGCTCTTTCTCCTGTGAGTCTGTTCGCCGTTTACAATGGCAAGATGTTCGCGACGGTTGTACTCACAGTACTCCGTACGGCCCTGATGCTAGTGATCTTCACGCTGGATGGCATTGCGATTCGTGGCAATCTTCTCCTGATCTTCTTGACCACTATCCTGATTGCCGTGTTCACTTTGTCGCTGGGCCTGACCATTTCCGCAAGGATTCGTGGATCAGCCACACTTACTGTCCTAGAGATCGCGATGACCTTCCCGCTCTTCACGTTAGCTGGGACAACGAACTCGCCGCTGTTGCTTGCACCTGGGGGTAGATCGATCGCAGATAGTCTGCCTTGGACCTACGGCAATGATGCGCTTAGGCGCATAATGTACTTGGGAGCTGGATTGAATGTGGTTGGTGGCGATTTGCTTATTCTGTTTCTTAGCAGTCTCGTACTGATGCCTGTGGCACTGATTCTATCCAAGCGCACAATGTAATGTCATTTGAGTTTTCTTCTATGGTTGCATTGGACTAGACATGCTGTTATGCCTACGGTAAGGATGCTAAGGGGAATTGCGGCAAATTCAGGTATTGGAATTTGACTCTCAGCGAGAATGAAATTGTTTGATGCAGCCTCTTCTCCGGGACTAACATTCAGGACGAATCCAACCTGCACGTGTCCTTCGTTATGTGCCCACTCAGTCACTGTGACTTGATAGGTGCCTCGATTCAGATATCCGTCAAACCACCCATCCCACGTATACCAATAGTACTGGTAGGAAGAGTTGTCAACAATTTGCAGAGTCACCCAGCTGGTGGTCCTTACGTCATCATCCCAGTTCATTCCTAATATGAGTCCTTGAATGTAGCCTCGCCTGTCTAATTCAAATTCCGCCGATGCTTCTCCGCTCTGTGGCGCGTTTGAAATCCTAGTGAATCCGTTCTGCGCGTATGGTCCGAGATGGTTGTAGGGGAAGAAATAGGGTGATTCTCCTTGAAGAAGAGCCGGAATGGGCGGAGAAGCAACAATCGGTCGGTACCAATTCACGGTGTCCACCATTACCGTCCAATCGCCAGAGTATCCTCCTGGATGGGCTGTCCTTCCCCATATTCCATGGTCGGTGGAAAAGAGTGTCGCACTTCGTATGTTGGAAGTGCCGCCGCTCGGATCAACGTATCCGAATAATCCTGCAAGATTCTTGTACATCAAAATGCTAGTGCCGGCAGGTACCGCTTCATTCATGATTTTCTTACCATTAGCAAAGAATCCTGTACCAGAGGACGGAAGAAGTACTCCCGCATCCGATGAGAACAAAGTGGTCGCTGCGACAAGTCTGTCGTCGTCATCGAAGACGCGAACTCTGATTGAAGAATTGTATGGAATTCCTGAGATTATGCCCTCGGTCTTGAAGATCATTGTAAAAGTGAGATTCATGCCGATGATCAGCTTGAGATTGACGTCCGCCATGTGACCGAGCCATGGTACAGATACGAATACATTTCCCAAGTCACCAAGGCTGACGACATTGTCCTGAACATATCCATACGTCCAACCGTTCAGAGCATAAATTCCTGGGTAAATTGCCAAGTTCGATCTGAACGTGGGCAACCTGTAAGACGTGAAATTGAACAGAAATCCTTCATGAAAGTTCTCCTGCAGAAAGTCAAGGGTTACTAGATTTTCCGTCGGGTCTGATGATGCCGTGCTGAGGAGGTCAGGGCCGAATCGGTCCACCGTGACTGTTCCATTGGTCATGATGTAGGTGGACCCTGCGCCGTACGTGGTGAGCCAACCAGACCATGGCATACTTTTGAACGTGGAATCTTGTTTTGGTGTCATCCACTGATGCTGTGCCGCGTTCCAGAAGTTGATTACGTCAATGAAGTTCCGCGACGAAACATCGTAGACCAGCATGTTCACGGAAGTATTATTCCAGACCCAATTCCTCTCGACAGTGGGCACCTCCCAATCAATCGATGTCGCCGTGGCGTTGATGCTGCCGCCCCGGTACATGTGAGTGCCCCCCTCTAACACGGCGGAACCCACCGCGATGGTCACCATGAGAGGTTGATCCAATTCATCGAATGAAGTTGCGGGTGGAAGGGCCTGAATGTAACCTCTCATGAATACGCGAATCGTGTAGGTATCTGTTGGGAGGCCGTAGTCGTAACTGCCCCGATATCTTGCGAGGGAGTATTTGATTGGCGCCCGCGGATCAGAAGAGGGAATGTTGAGCGGGTCGCCGGCCATCCCCAGGCCATTTAGGAGTATCGTTGTCTCAGATTGCGTTGAAACAACCTGAGTGAAGTTGAAGGCTGCCACCGTACCATCCCTGGCGAATGCTTCCGCAACAATGTACCTTCGCGGGTCTGGTCCTCGAATCGGCTCCTCCATCAAAGAGTTTGGTAGGTCGTGGAAGTGAACCGTCACGTTGATGCTGCTTGATTTTACCAAATCGATTGGTATGAATGCGTCGTATGGACCAATGTCCGGGACGACAAAAGAGTAATCGACGAATTGGGTTCCAGCATAACCCGTTTGAATGTACCCATTCAGAAATGCTCGAATATAGTACCTTCCAGGGGATAGGCTGTCCGTCCATGTAGCAAATACCTGCGGCACCATTCCGGAGAATTTCGTAGGGACCCCATAGGCGCTTTTCGAGCCAAACTGGAAGGCAAACTCTGTCGCCGCTGATCCGAGAGCTGTGTTTGGATCTAGGGTACTGCGGGAATCCACCCACCACACTTGTGCAGGTCCAACTCCATTAAACAGCCCATATGGATCTTTGATGCTCGTAGTCGTATAGGAGTAGTAGCTCGTAGGTCCCTCCCAGGGAAACGCGACTTTCTTCGGCCCAGCTAACCCGGAAGTCAGTCCGCTAGAGCCACTTGATGAGAAGAATGTGTTTCCGTTCACGTATGATGTGTAAGGGGAATGGGTGAGATTGACTGGCGAGAACGTGACAATACTTGGTATGTCGTAGGATCTGCTATCATAGATAACGATAGAAATGGGACGTTGCGCGGGCCAAGGAGTGGTTCCGTATCCCTGTTTCGAGAATACTGCGCCTCGAAGTTGAGGTCCAACTCTTAGGTATCCGTCAAAGTGGAGTGACTGACCTCGAGCCACTCTGACGTTTTGAGCAATCTTCTGTTCTGGCAGTCCAGCGGCTGAAGCGTAGATATCATAGACTCCGGGAGCTACCCCTTCTATCTCATAATGGCCTTCTGCTGTGGCATTGAAGTATCCGCGAGCCTCAATCGGTCGCCCGGCAGGTTGATTTGTGATTGGGTCGGTCGCTATACCGACCGCTCTTATTCTTCCGGGGAGATTGATTGGTAGACCGTAGAGTGTACTGTTGAGGTCTCCGTATCTGAGCGTTCCCGACATAAGTGCCGGGTCCACTTCAGCTTTCACGAGTAGGACAGGCCAATTCTCCATCGGCATGGTGCCTTTGATGTTCGAAGTGTCTCCGCGGTGTAAAGGATAGGAGTCGTTTAGGAACATCTTGAAGAAGTATCTGCCAGCAGTGAATGGTGCTTTCATCTGATTCATGCGAACATAATACCAGTCGTCACGATGGTTGGTGGTAGTGAACGTGATTCCAGAAGCCGGAGCTCTTATGTAAACGATCCAAGAGCCTGGCTCAAACGGATCATTCTGATCTGCTCTTGTGATGAAGATGCTGCCATAATTGTCGGTAATAGTGGTGACGATGTTCGTATTGTCGCCGTGTTCCCAGTCAATTCCCGCCGCAGGTTCAAAGCCGTCTTGAACTAGCGTGCCAGTCTTATCGAAGACTGGTGCCGGTACGTATATTGCAAGACTCGTGTAGTTGAATTGTGTTGTAGGAGCGAATTTGCTCGGATCTGAGAAGTTCAGTGCGAATATCAGGTCACCGACGCTGTCGTGGTCAGGAGTTGAGGTTAGAATGGCCCCTTCGGGACTATATGCACCTCCGGCAGCCTGAACCAAGTTCTCGTTGGTGAAGGGCGATTGATACCCGGGGGGATTCGAGCTGACGCCTGAATATGCATCCAATCCGCTTCCTGGCCAAACGTAGCCCAAGGGCCCTGGAACATGATGACCAGTGCCCAGAGTGTTCAGTTCATTATCATTAGATCTGTAAAGAGGTGGTGAATTGTTCAGATCTCCGAGAGTTGTGTGAGCCCAGACAGGAGCGGAGAGCGAGAACGCGAGAGCCAGCAAGAGTACGACGATGGCCCACCGGCGAGCCAAACATTTCTCTGCTCCAAGCCAGCTAAATCCGTACACTCTTCAGTGTTCACTTCTGGTCCGTAGGCGCTCGCTGTGAAGCAGCCTTTGCCTTTCTTTTTCTCATGTACACATAGCCGCCAGCTCCAGCTACAACTATGATCGCTACCACGATGAGCGTAACAGGTGCGGCAGGCGGTTCAACCGAGAGTGTTATGCTGTAAGTATCATCCAACGAATTATTGTCCTGAGTCCAATCGAAACGCAGGTCGATCGTGTACTGCCCAGGCTGCGCTTTGCTATCTATATCCACCGTGAAGAACGCGGCCTTTGTCTCGTTTGATAACATAGTTCCGAGAAAGTCAGTCAATGTTCCGGTGAAATAGTTTCCAACCCGTAGCTCTACTCTTACGGAATCAGCTTTCACTGATCCTCCATTTCTTATTTCGACTTTAATGACGTCTCCAGAATCTCCGGTGTGCACAACTGAAGGTGTAATGCTGAGAATGTCGAATCTTATCTTTTCATTAACGTACAATGGGACTTGCCCGATCGGTATCAGCTCGTCACCGGAAACGTGACTCAGTATGATCGAATATTGACCAAACGTGGCGTTAGTCGCGACATCTACGATAAAATCTGCTTCTGTTATCTGGCCAGCTGGAAGGCTGCCCACAAAGATCTGAGCGGAGCCGCTGGAAGAAGGAGTGAATGGGGGTTTCAGGTCGAGCTGAAGCTGAAGGTCCTTTGCGGTGCCTTGCCCAGAATTCACGATCGTAACTTTGACCGCTACAGCTTTGCTGTCTGGGTAGATCTTCGTTGGATTAGTTTGAACACCTTGAACATGGAGTTCCCCTCTCCACACAGGCGCGTCGACCATCACCGTTGTATTGATTTCTTGGAGTTCTCTTGCTGACTTGTAAGATAATTGTAACCCATAACGATAGATTCCTTCTTTCGCCCCGGGATCAACACTCAACGTGTACTTGAGCGTGTAACTTTGTCCAGCCTGCAAGTCACCAGCGACCTGCGAAATGGATGTTCCAGTGTATTGCATACCGTTGAGATAGTATGAATGGACGAGAGGTGGGCTGATTTGGAGAGTGGCATTGACACTACGTGCGACATCGTCGCCTACGTTTGTAATCAATATAGAGAGCTGGAGGTTAACGTCACCAGGGTGGGCAGTATCTGGGCTTGCAGGATTGCCACCCCAATACACGTTGGTCACAACAACATTCGCGACGCCTATCGCTTTTACCGGCTGCAATTCTGTGTGCAAGAAGAATGCGAGCGAGATAACAAGTAGTAGAACAATCATCCTTTCATGTCTCATATTTGCAACGCCCACCAAAACTGCGGATCGGTGATTACAATAGCACGGCTTTAAAGTTGCGCTTGGAAATCAGAAGCGTTCTCTATCCGACTTGACCCAAGTCCTTTCTCAAAATGCTCGTTTGAAGGCTGCAGTCGCCAGTACAACCATCAGTCCAGTGAAAACAGGCAAAAATGCAAAATCACCTATCACGCAGGTAGGCCAGCTCCTTTGTACATGACAACTCGTAGAGCGTGAACTGCGTAAGCTTCAGGATTGAGGCTTGCTATGCTTCTCATCCAGTCAGGGAATCCTTCGATTGGATAGACTGCTCCACTGGTGAAGTACAGTATCAAGTTGATCGGAAAGGCAGTGAATTGGTAGACCTCCGGTGCCGGAGCTCGAACAGCGTATGCAGTCATCATAGAAATGAGTCCAAGCGCCGTTAGGAATATTGTGAAGAACATTAGTATGAAACCGGATATGTCAGTCATTGGGCGAGCTCCTGCAAAGACGATTGCCAGTACGAGCATTGCAATGGCGGAGAACATTGCCTTGATGACTCCTGCGAGGAGAACTCCGACCACGATCTCGTATTGCTGCAACGGCGTAACCAAATAACCCTCAATGATCCCTCTTTGTTTGTCAAAGAGGATCGAGATTCCGCCTCCGATAATTGACGCGAACATGATTGATTGAATTAACGATCCTGGAGCCATGAATTCAATGTATAAGACGTCTCGATAAACGTCTGCTAAGTCAACGGTCACTGTCGGATCATGGGGCGAATTGACTTGTATCTGAGCAGAGATCCTACCACCTGCTTGAGCGAGCTGTCCGGAAATTGAGGCAGCGCTTAATGGGTCCGTGTTGTCCAGGTAGACGGTTACGACGGGTGAGTTGGCGTTTCCGATTGATTGGTCGAAGTCTAATGGGATGTAGATTATTGCTTTTACTGGGCCTCTCCGAAGCATGAGCTGTGCTGAGTCCAAGTCCGGAACGTCTGTCAGCCGGAAGGCGTCGCCGCAATTTACTCCGCCGTAGGCACAGCTCTGTTCTCCTCTCACGATATCAAGGAAATTGGATGAAACGGGCCCAACACTTTCGCGTACAACTGCTACCGGGACATGTGTAATAGCGCCTCCGAAGGCAAATCCAAGTAAGATCAGGGTAAGAAACGGTCCAATAATCGCAGACAGCATGACTGCTGGTTGCCTTAGGAACTTGCGAATATCGCGTTCACAGACCCATAGCGCGCCCTTCATCTTCGCATCGCCTGCCAACTGCTGACGAATCTTTTCTTGCTGATGTCAGTGTCCTCTCTAATGCTCCGCCCTCTGAAATGTAGGAACACGTCATCTAATGTTGGTTCGCGCAAAGTGAGTGAGCGAATCTTGCCACCATTTAGCGTTTGCTAATTCAACTACCCTTGGCACGGCCTCAGCGCCGTTCTTAACAAGGATATTCAGAGAGCTCTCACGTCGCTTCAACTCCAGAACGAAATCAGCCGAGTTCAACGCTTCCAATGCTCGGTCGGGAAGTGCAGCAAAATCCGCCTCGACTATATCTCCCCCTGAAACTTTTCTCTTGAGGTCAAGAGGTGTACCAAGAGCCACTAGCTTGCCAAAATCCACAATCGCCAGTCTATCGCAAAGCCCCTCTGCTTCGTCGAGGTAGTGTGTGGTTATCACGAGAGTAATGCCTTCTTCTTTGTGGATCTTCTTCAAGTGCTCCCACACTGCGTTTCTCGCCTGTGGGTCAAGGCCGGTCGTTGGTTCATCTAGGAACAGGATTCTGGGCTCGTGCACGAGCGATCTTATGATTTCAAGACGTCTCTTCATTCCGCCAGAGTAACTGCCTACGATGAAGTCTGCACGATCCGCGAGGGCCGACTACCTCAAGAAGTTCTCGAATTCTCTTATGGCGAATATCCGAGGGTACACCATAATACTTGGCGTAAATCTCCATGTTCTCCCACGCGGTTAGTTCAATATCCAACGTCATCGCCTGAGAAACAACGCCTATCCGTTTTCGCACCTCCGATGGATTCTTTCGAATGTCTATGCCAGCGACTTTGGCGGTACCTTCTGTCGGAGGCATTACTGTCGTCAACATGCGAGTCAGTGTCGTCTTGCCTGCGCCGTTCGGGCCAAGTAGCCCGAAGATCTCTTTAGAGTCGATGCTTAGGTTGATGCAATTTACTGCCGTCAGACTGCCGAATCGTTTTGTAATGTCGATCGTTTCTACAGCTGTCGGCAAGAACAGAATCAGCTCTTACAAAGGTCAAACCGTGAAGTAAAGGAGCAGGCTCATGTCAATCTTAAGTTTGCGTTCAGTCCTTGATGGCTTCGAGTAAGCTCACTGCGTTCCAGATCTTCACTCGAGTGTAAGGTGGCATGTTGGGATCTTGGCTTATGTCATCCAAGATGGAAATTGCGTTAGCTGCTCTAACTCCTAGGCTCAGCTCTCCTACCTGAAGGGTGTCCATCGCGCTTTTGGCCGCACGACGGATGTTACGGGGGGTAGTCGTGTCATTAGAAACCTCGTTAAGAATCCCCAATGCCTGCTTGATTCGCCCTTCGTATTCCTCTTTGCGCTTAACTTTAGTTGACATAGCGGACCGCCCCGCAAGACAGGAGACCTTTCAATCAAAGTTATCAATGCGCAATATCTAAAGTCTTTCATGATTCCGCATACGATGGAAGCCACAGTCCCGCCCGACTCCAACAAACGTAAAAGCCATTTGACATATCCTTGTGTGGTCAATGACCGTGGGAATCGACGTAAAGAAAATGGCTGAACTCCTGAAATCAGGCGCCACGATGCTTCAGGAAACATGTCCCGAATGCCACACGCCGCTCTTCAGGAAGGGCAAGGAGACCTTTTGCCCCAAATGCAACAGACCAGTGGTGATACTCCAATCGAGAGAAGACGAAGCCCGTCTACTTACGGACAGGGTCCTTGAATCGTCAGAGCAGATGTTGCTTGCGAAGATTCAGGAAATCAACATCGCCATGAGAAATGAAACCGATGCCGAGAAATTGGCCGCGTATGGAAATGCTCTTACTAGTTGGTTAACTGCAATAGAGAAACTCAGACGGCTTAGGGGACAAGACATCGCGTAAATGGCCAGATCGCATGAGCCTCCATCGGTCATATGCTCCTACTCTTTATATGGTCTGACGCGTCATCTCTTGCCAGGTTCACAGAATGAATCTCGGTGAAAACCTGAATAATAGCTTCAATTACGCAAAGAAACTCTTCAGTGACGCGGGCAGACTGATTATACTCATCATACTAGATTTCATACCTATCGTCAACTGGATAGTAGTAGGTTACGCTGCCAGAGTCCTCAAGGAGTCGTCAAGCACCGATGCTCCTCCCAAACTTGAGAACTATGGAGAGCTGTTCGTCAATGGTGCTAAGGTCTTCTTCGCCTCTTTGATCTACATGATCGTCCCAACCCTCCTCATCGTTGCAGGCGGGGCCTCGATCTTCACAGGCGTGTTCTCAGGTGAAGCCCCTAGTATGCTGCTTGGGGGGACAGGCCTAGTGCTTGTACTCGTAGGAATCATACTGGCAATAGTGCTGCTGATTATGCTAGGTGTTGGAATGGCTCACATGATCAAGACCGGCAAGTTCGGTAAGGCCTTCGCGTTTGGTGAGATATTCAGCATAATACGTGGCATTGGATGGGGCAGATACATTGGTTGGATAGTTGTAGTCGTCATAATTGGGGCCATAGTAGGCGGTATTACTGGGAGCATACCTTTGGTAGGCTGGATAATCTCAGCGATAATTTCACCTGCCTTGAGCGTCTTTATCTTCAGATCAATGGGCCTCCTCTACAATGATGGAGCGCCCCCGGAACTACGCGCTCAAGCAACTGCGTCAGGAACAACAGGCCTGGTTTGCGCGTCTTGCGGGGCCTCTCTACAGCCATACCACAAGTTCTGTCCAAGCTGTGGTGCACCGGCACCTGCTCCCCCAACACAAGCACCAGGTTCGACATCAGATGCCGGAACAAAATTCTGCATTAGTTGCGGAGCGAGAATACCGGCATCAGCCGGCTTCTGCGGAAGCTGTGGCGCCAAGCAGACCTAGATTCCTTTCCAGACGCACTTTTTTGAGATTCGCACCACGAGTAGTTCTGAATCCGCGGGAAGTTTCGGATGGAAGTGAGCATACCCAGTGGATTCGCATCATGGCGTTGTCCGCCTTAGTGGAACCCTGTGACTTATACCCATGGCATGTTCCTATGATGAACAAAGGCCTGTAGGGCGTACGCTCGGTGCCAGTGGACTTCAGTTCCAATCCTTTCTTGAGGTCGAATACTTTCGAGCGTCGATCCTACCAAGAGGTCATAGCCCGGAATGCCCTTCGAGCAAATACACTCGTCTGTCTCCCGACAGGAGTAGGTAAGTCGGTTATCGCTGCTCTGGTGGCCGCCGAGAAGCTAAGGGCGATGCCGTCCAGCAGTGTTGTAATGCTGGCACCAACCAAGCCTCTGGTGCTTCAACATTTCAATAGCTTCCAGAAGCTCATGAACCTGAGCGAGAGCTCGATAGTCTGGCTCACTGGAGAAGTGGGCCCTGAGCGGAGAGCGGAATTATGGAGGAAGAATTTGGTTTTTTCTACACCACAGGTCTTCATGAACGATCTTCTGACGGGAAAGATACCCCTTGAACAATTCTCCCTAGTGATCTTTGATGAGGCTCACAGAGGCGTAGGTGACTATCCCTACGTGTTCATTGCGGACCGATATGCCGCCGCGAGTAATGGGCTCATCCTAGGACTCACTGCGTCGCCTGGATCAAGCGAGGCCGACGTACGTGAAATCTGCAAGAATCTTCACTTGGACTGGGTAGAAGCCAGAACAATCGAAAGCGACGACGTCAGACCCTATGTCGGCGGAATCGAAGTAAAGTGGGTGACGGTCGATCTCCCTCAGATCTTCTACGACGTCAAGCGGGAACTAGAGGACTTCCTGCGTGAGAAACTGAGAACTATACGAGATCATGGATATCTAGAAAGTGCTGCCATGGATCGCGTCCGCCTTCGCGACGTTCTGGCGGCTAGACAGAGAATACTGCAGGACGTCGCACGCGGAAAAAGAGAAGTCAAAACCTATCTGGGGTATATCTACGCTTCAGTTCATGCTATTCGAGCGATCGAGTTTCTGGAAACGCAGGGCTTTCCTGCCCTGAAGGCTCACCTGGGTGACTTGCAGGAGAAAGCCAAGAAACGTTCTACGCCCGGATTGAAGATGATTCTAGATGACCCAAGAATGGCAAGGGCCATCTCTATAGTAAATGAGGTTGTCGCCAAAGAAGCGGATCATCCGAAAGTAACAGAGTTGGTCCGCTCGATACGCGTCTCCTTAACTGAAGGAGCGCGTAGGATAATGGTGTTCACAAATTACCGTGCAACCGCTGCGAGGCTAGTCGATATGCTGAACAAAGTCGACGGGGTCTCAGCAGTTCGTCTCGTCGGGCAGGCTTCTTATGATAAGGATCGTGGACTCACTCAAAAGAAGCAAGCAATGATACTGGACGACTTTAGATCGGGCAGCTTCAACGTTCTAGTCGCGACTCAGATCGGAGAAGAAGGACTTGATATCGTAGAGTGCGACCATGTGATCTTCTATGATACGGTTCCGAGCGCAATTCGCTACATACAACGCCGCGGGAGGACCGGCAGAAAAGGCCCAGGAAAGGCCACGATCTTGATCGCAAAAGGAACTCGCGACGAAGCATACTACTGGATTTCGAGACGAAAAGAGCGCGAGATGGCGGGGGCCATTCAACAATTCCTGAAAACGCAGAAGGAGCGTTCGCCTGATCAAGCTAGAATCGAGAAATTCGTTTTAAATGAAAAGAAGGAGAAGAACATGGTTGAGCAAATAGTCGTAATAGTCGACTCGAGGGAATTAGGCGCCCTAGTGACGCGCGAGCTGGTAAAGCTCGGAGCGCTCGCAAAATCTGACACGTTGAGTGTGGGCGATTTCGTTCTCTCAGACAAAGTAGTAGTAGAGCGCAAAGATGTGGAGGATTTCGCATCCTCCATAATAGATGGACGGCTGTTCCAACAAGCAGCCAGACTCAAGGAAACCTACCAGAAACCGATCATATTGGTTGAAGGGGAGACCTTGACAGGCTCAGGGCGCGTTAGACCTGAAGCCATGATGGGCGCCTACGCAAGCCTACTGATAGACTATGGAATCCCAATTGTTTGGACACAGAAACCATCGGAGGCCGCGCAACTAATGTTCGCGATTGCCCGTCGCGAGCAAATTCAGGAGAGGCGCACACCCCGGATAATGACGACACCGAAGCCTACCACGTTGGAAGAGCAACAGGAATTCGTAGTATCCAGTCTGCCAAACATAGACAGCACTCGCGCGAAGAAACTCCTGAACTCGCTTCAGACGGTTCAACGCGTGTTCATGGCCTCAAAGGAGGAATTGATGTCGGTCTCCGGAATAGGAGAGAAGATCTCCGAGGAAATAAGAAGGGTCCTAACTGCGAAATATCGAAGTCAAGACCAGATCTAGGATGGGCTACGTGTCTTAGCAGAGATACCGCGATATGCGAATGTCAAGTACCCGCCGATCACAAGCCAATACCCCAAGTACACAGTCAATCTGATCCATTCCGGACTCAGCGTATATCCCAGTAAGTCGGACAAGAGTGAACCCATTGCCCCTTGTTCATTGAACATGCTACCGGCGGCTACGTTAACACTGAAAGCTTGTTCACCAAGGAATCCCAAATTAAGTCCTAATACTTCTGCTGCCTCCGCGAGTTCGTGTGAAGCGAAACCAATCAATCCCGCAGCGAACAAGAGGAGGATCATGCTGGTGTACTTGAAGAAGTTCTGGAGATTGAGTCTGAAGGAGCTCTTCATTATGAGGAGCGACACAACTCCAACAGCTGCTATTCCAAGCATCAAACCTAGTGCCGTTCCTGATGGATCAGCAAAGAAGACTGCGGTCAGGAACAGGACGGTCTCTATGCCTTCTCGGAAGACCGTTATGAAGGCGATGGCGGCGACTCCAAGTTGTTGTCCGCTTGAGAGAGCTGGCTCGAGTTTGCGCTCAAGCTCTCCCTTGATCTTCCTGGCGTTTCTTGTCATCCAGAAGATCATGTACGTGAGGAATCCTGATGCGACGAGAGCGGTAGCTCCCTCAAATAGGCTTTCGTAGACGCCAATGAGTCCGCGGTATATTGTTTGAAGTAACCACGCGAAACCTATACTCGCCAAGACTGCGCCTGCAGTTCCGAGGAATAAGTAACGGTAAGCCTCTGGATGGCCTACTTTTCTGAGATAGGCAGCAACGATGCCAACAATTAGAGCAGCTTCCAAGGCTTCTCTGAATGTGATTACGAAGCTGGCTAAGGTCATGTGCTGCACGTTTCCGGAGTTTGACTAGGGATGTTGACTCGTGGTTATGCCATATGTCATATATAATGATTCATCACCGCAGTCGAAATGCAAAATCTAAGACGACTCCAAATCTGACTAAGGTGTAACGTCGAATTCGATATTGCAGTTATCCCAAACAGGTTCGCATGGCCAATTCAGCAGACTTGAAGAACCCCGAACAATACTCAGCTGCACTATGCAATCCGTCCAAGAGATCCTGAAGGAATACAAAGGACAAGTTGAAGTGGAACTTGAGCGCCACCTTCCCCGAGATGGCGAACCAAAGGAGTTCTACGCGTCAGTCTGGGAACTCATCGACAGAGGAGGAAAACGCTTCAGACCTGCCCTGACTTTCTTGGCCTGCGAGTGTGTCGGAGGAAGAAGACAGGACGCCGTCGAAGCCGCAGCCGCAGTAGAGCTTCTACATAACATGACGCTAATCCACGATGACATAGAGGACCAGAGTGAGCTGCGGCGAGGCAAACCCTGCATCCACAGAATCTACGGCGTCCCAACAGCCATCAACGCCGGCGACGCGATGCTCATCAGAGTCTTCGATATTGCAAACTCAAGCAAGATACCGCTAGATCGTCGAAATGCACTTGTCGCTACCGTAGCAAAACGAGCCTATGAGATTACTTGGGGGCAAGCCTTCGAGTTCAGTATGTGGAAGCGAAAAGAGTTCACTGAGGACGAGGTGATTCGGCTCCTGCAAAACAAGACTGGGGCATTGACCCGTTTGTCAACTGAAAGCGGAGCGATTTCAGGCGGAGGCTCTCAAGAACAACTAGAAGCATTGGGCGAATTCGGCGAAACGATCGGTGTAGCATTCCAAATAGTGGACGACATCCTCAACCTCACCGGCGACGAGAAAGAGTACGGAAAGGAGATTGGAGGAGACATACGAGAAGGCAAGAAGACGATAATGGCTGCCTACATATTGAAAATAGCCAGTGCGCAAGACAAGAAAGTCTTCACGCGCTTACTAGGCAAGAGCAAAATCAGCAAGTCCGAGGTACGAAAAGCGGTCGGATTGTACGAGAAGTACGACTCTATCAGTTATGCGCAGTCAAGGGCTAACTCGTACATGGATAACGCTAGGAAAGCGTTGGAAAAGCTTCCACCAAGTCAAGCAAGAACCAACCTTGATACCTTAGCTCAATTCCTTGTCTCAAGATCTTTCTAGTTCGTCATCAATCTGGAGGCTCGGGTGGATCTATTCTCTCCTTGGGCCCTCTAACTCTATCCAGATTCCATCTGGGTCCTTCACGAATGCAAGCCGACTTCGGCCCTCGTTGAATGGCTCCATCGCAACCTCAACTCCCTCCGCTCTCAACTCGGCTAGATATTTGTCGACATCTCGTACTCTGAAGGCCAAGTGGTCAACTTCATCTCCGTTTCTGAACTCGTCTCGTTCCGCATACCAGTTTAATTCGAGCGTCTGTCTGCCGTTTGGGCTGATTAGGTCTGCAATTTCGCCGTTGGTTTCCTTGATCTTATGCCTGCCTAGCAACCTCATGCCCATTTTCTTCGTGTAGAATTCTATAGATCGATCTAGGTCTCTGACTCCGATACCTGTGTAAATGAATTTCGCTTTCACCAATGGTTGTCACTTTTTCGACTGCTCGTCAGGTATATAGCGCTTGAATGGACGTGCGACGGGTTTGTAGGTTCTTTTGTAGGTCAGCTTTAATCTGTAGATAGCACGACGAATAGTAGATGCGGAGAAAATGCGGCGTACTATTGGACGATTGATTGCAATTGAGGGAATAGATCAGTCAGGAAAAAGAACACAGGCCCAACTTCTTGCTAAGGCGCTAAGCGCGATAACGCAGTCTACCAAAGTTGTGAGTTTTCCAGATTATTCTACTCCACTAGGACGACAATTGAAGGCCTATCTCTCAGGAAAGAGCCAGCTAGATCATCACGCTGTCCATCTGCTCTACGCCGCAAATAAATGGGAGAAAATCAGGGAAATTCGACAACAACTCCGCCTTGGGAGTTACGTGGTTGTCAATCGCTATACGCCATCAAATCTGGCTTATGGTGTCGCTCACGGTCTCGAACTGGGATGGCTTTATCACTTGGAAAAAGACCTGCCAAAGGCAGACATCGTCTTTGTTCTCGATGTTTCGCTCAAAACGTCATTCGCTCGAAAGAAGAGATCAAGGGACGTTCACGAAGGCGACTATGAGTATCTCCGGAAGGTGCGAAGCACGTACCATCGCTTGGCCAAGAGATACCACTGGAAAGTAGTAAACGCCGAGCAAGGGATTGATGCCGTCCATGCGGTGTTGTGGAAAGAGATGGCCCACGTATTGCCACACAGGACTAGATCACGTTTGGCGAGCGGTTGACGAAGAAAGGAATTGAAGGCAAAAACTTGAGTATCGGGCGACATGAGATCATCTTCCTCGGCTTATTCGCGCTCGTACTCCTCATGAGCGCTTCAATCCTAGGAGGAGCGCCTAGTGCCTCTCTTCTCGGAGGTCTGAGTCCCGTACTCATACTGGCGTTCATGACATGGTACCTAATCCTTCTCGTCGCGAACAGAACCGAAATCATCGCCGCAATTGCAGGGATGTTGAAGCGACGTGGGAAAGAAATCGATAGGAAGGTGAACTTTCTAGTAGCTATTGTCGCTTACATAGTTGGCTACGGTCTGATTCTTCTATTCTTTTCGTCAGGTCTAGGGAAGCGGCTAGTAAGTGAGCTGCAAGGAGTAGCTAGTTCACTCGAAACAGGGAATTCTACTGTTCAATTTACCCAGACCAACCCAACGAATCCCTTCCCTGTGACACCGTTTCTTTACTATGGCATCGCAGTTTTCTCAATGATCTTTCTGGTTACGATCTTCATTTTCATCCGGGGCGTTCACATGGCCGTACAGAATAGAGGCCGATTTTCCGAGGAAGAAGTTGAGGGCGAGACGAAACGGAAATCTGCTGAAGCTGTTCAGCAGGCGATTCTGGGACTGAAGACTACGAAGGAATACCGAGAGATAATTCTCCAGTGCTATAGACGGATGTGTACGATCTTAGCGGATTCTGGTATACTGACCAGCCAGAGCGAAACAGCAAGAGAGTTCGCTTCAAGTATTTCAAGCAAACTACAAATGAGTGCTGAGGCAGTTCGTGGACTTACCTTCCTCTTTGAAGAGGCTCGGTATAGCGACCACCAAATTACAGATGAAAAGAGGACTGCTGCACTGAACCACCTGCAATCCTTGCAACAAGCACTCTCAATCAATGCCGCCGTGAGCGCATGAAACAGCAAGTCAGGAGCATACTGCAACTCGGAATCGCCTTCACGGCAGTGGTTGCGTTTCTGGACTTACTGCTGATGGATTATCCACCTCTAAACTGGCTCGCTCTGACAGTAGTTTTCTTTTTTGTAGCAGTAATGATCCTCGACTTGCTGGCGCGCCATATGTCCCACGCAAGACATCGACTCAGCCCAAATCCGCAGAGAGAGGATGACTTGCACTATTTTGAAGGAATAGTGGATAGGGCAATCAATGAACATGACCAGCAGTCCGGTCGCATTTTGTATGAACGTCTTCGGTCAATTGCATTGGGAACAGTTGCTGCCAGAACAAGGCAGACAAAGAAGGAGATTCTGGAAATCGCTGAGAAAGATCCTGAGGGTCTTCAAGCACTGGTTAAGAACAATGCAATTCTCGGGCTCATTGTGGGAGATCCGTTATCTATTCGGTATTACGATAGCAAGAGTGTGGAAGAACTGCTTTCAAGAATTGAGGCATGGTCTCAATGAAGATTGAAACCGTCTCTGAGATCTCTAGGAGAATACACGGTGAACTCGGGAAAGCTATTGTAGGTAAGGATCTTGTTCTAAGAAAAATGATTCTTGGTCTTCTAACCAACTCCCACATACTCATTGAAGACTTTCCGGGCCTAGCTAAGACCATGATCGCGAAGGCTCTTGCAGCAACGACGCAATGCACTTTCTCCAGAGTTCAGTTCACTCCAGATCTTCTTCCCGCTGACATAACTGGAACGTATGTATACAACCAGAAGACGGGTGAGTTCGAACTAAGAAAGGGGCCGATCTTCACCAACATTCTTCTCGCCGACGAGATAAATCGCAGTCCTCCGAAAACTCAGGCAGCGCTATTGGAAGCTATGCAGGAACGCCAGACCACCCTTGACGGTCGATTGCATAAGATTGAGAACCCGTTCGTAGTGATTGCAACTCAAAATCCGATTGAATTCGAGGGCGTATATCAGCTCCCTGAAGCACAACTTGATCGTTTCATCATGAAACTCCGCGTCGGTTACCCAGAGAGAGGCGAGGAGTTCCAAATACTCAAAGGTCGAATTGATCGAAGGCAAGACGATTTTGCAGTCGTGTCTGTAGCAAGTCCAGAAGCCATAATCGATATGCAGAATGCCGTTGAAGACGTCCACATAGACGACGATGTACTCTTCTACCTGATAGATATTGTTCGAGAGACCAGATCCCACATGCAAGTAGAAGTAGGTGCAAGCCCTAGAGGTTCTATAGCTCTGCTCAAGCTTGCAAGGGCAAACGCTGCCTTTGAAGGACGTGACTATGTCATTCCGGATGATGTAAAGATGATTGCAGTCGAGGCGTTAAGTCACAGAATAATTCCCAAAACAGAATCTTGGGTTAGGGGTTTTGATTCGCGAACCATTGTTGAGGAGATTCTGAGCAAGATTTCAGTTCCTAGGGTGGAATAGTGGCGATTTGAATCTGATTATGCATCATGCTAGGTTACGGAGCGTGTCCCTAAGCACATAACTAGACGTTTACATGCGAAGATGTTTGTTAATGGCGATCACCAGGAAGACGGTCGTATACCTTGGCGTCGCCTACCTTTTCATAGGTTTAGCCTTAGCTTTCAGAGAACCATCGATCTCGATATTCGTGATACCGATAGCGACTGCTTTCCTTTACTCATCGCTTTTCTCAAGCCATGCACACCCCCAGCTGCGAATTAAGAGAACACTGAATCCGCCACGCTCCTTCGGCGGAGAAAGCATTAACGTTGCACTAGAGATACAGAATACGTCCGGTGATCATGCGGATCAGTTATACTTGGAAGACGAGATTCCCGAATCGCTTTCATTGGACAAAGGCACCGCCTCCTTGCTTTTGTCACTTCACCCTGGAGAGCGAATTGAGCACCGTTACAGTATCTCAGCTCCTAGGAGAGGACGATACCTCCTGGGACCCATGATGGTTCACTTGGTTGACGATCTAGGATTTCGGGAATATTCAGAAACTATCCCCGGACGAGATCAAGTGTTGATCCTACCTAAAGTTGAGAATCTGAAATCCATGGAGCTTAGAGCCAGAAGAGTGGGGCCGTGGCCGGGAAGTGTGCCCTCGCGAACTGTGGGGCATGGGACAGAATTCTTTGAGTTAAGGCCGTATTTGCCCGGGGATGATCTGCGAAGGATAAACTGGAAGGCGTCAGCAAAGCAGAGCCGTCTGGTTGCTAACGAATTCGAAACAGAGCGCGTAACGGATGTCCTGCTTGTAGTAGATTGCTCTGAGGGTGCTCTGTCAAAGCTGTTCGCCTATGATGTGGAGGAATTTGAGGTGAGCTTAGCTGCATCGCTTTGCTCGCAACTACTTCTTCAAGGGAATCGCGTAGGTCTGTTGGTGTACGGCCAAGAACGAACTTGGCTTGCTCCAGCATTTGGGAAACGTCAATTGCTGCGGATTCTCAGTGCACTTGCAATAGTCAAAGGAGGACCTGCGATGGTACCAATAGGTTATGCGGTTGAGAGCATAGCGGCCGCCGTGTTACCGGTTAGATCCGTGGTTGTCTTTGTGTCTCCTTTCATAGGAGACGACGTCGTAGATGCAGTATTGAGCACTGCTAATGTAGGGTACAACGTCATCTGTTTCGCCCCGACTGAATCAACCATCGAGAACGAGCCCGAATCCAAATCACTCGCTAGGAGAATTCTCGCAACCGAACGACGAATGAACTTGAGACAGGTCATTTCCGTATCGCGATTTCTCCCCATCACTCCCGAGACATCAATCCCAATTCTGCTACGGAGGATCCAACCATGGAGACCAACGTAAGCCCACAAATCTTTCGTTGGAGGATTTTGCGCGCATTCTCGCTTATGTGGCTCGCGCTCACTCTCATCGCAGTAACTCTGCTCCTTCCAACGGCGCTGGTTTTATTCGCATTGATTGTTGTGATCTTCAGCGGCTTCACGGGCGGCATTGCAGTTCTAACATACAACTCGAAACTGTCGATCGTATCCATAGTAACAGCATTCGGCTTGTTCCTCGATCTGCTGGGAGTAGAAATTGCGTCAAAAACAGTTGAGAGCAATCTTCCTTTGACGCTACTCGGATTCGTAATGCTACTCTTCGCAGTGGAGAGTCTCACAGCCACAACGAAGCGCCCATTCTTTGAAATCCCAGAACGCGGTAGACAGGTTCCAATTTCGCTTATCGACATGTTTATTGAACAATCGTTTACGCGAACTTCACGAGTAGCGATATTATGCGCAACTTGCTACCTTATTTCGATGAGTACTGTGTACCTGAGCGCCTATGCAGCCCTGTTTCAACCAGCCTTAGCCGATGTCTCGCTTTACGTTATTGTGGTATCAATTTCACTCGCTCTCCTCATTCTTTTGCGAGAGGATTAAGAACACGCTTCCGGAGACTCTTTCAGCTTGGCGTTAGAGCGAAAGACGGGAGATCAAATCGATCAATATTCTACCCGATGTTTTGTCTTTGTCTAACACTGAGCTATATCCGGCCAGATTGAAGACTCTCAATCTCCCCGTCTGGTTAACAGCTCCCACGAGAATGCGAACGTCTTCGAGACTTAATCCCCCGGGCGAAGGGAAATTGACCGCGGACACTATCGATGGGTCAAGCGCATCTATGTCGAAATGGCATATTATCCAGTCGGACTGGTCTACTAGGTAATCCGCGATCTCAGCAGCAGTTTTGCTGATTCCCTTTGTGCGAATGTTGGATGGAGAGTAAAGCTTCATTTGACTTGTTTTCATGGCATTTGATTCCAATGGGTCGAAATCCCGGCCTCCAACGTGGACAACGGACTTCTCTCTTATCAGCGGGCGCAGGTTTTCGATCTCTGAATTGAATTTGGGGCCTCGTCCGCATACGAACGCTAGAGGCATTCCACCTATGAATCCCGACTGAGTAGTTTCTGGTGTATTGAAATCTCCATGCGCATCAATCCATAGCAGACCTGGTCGACCTGCGAGGTTCTGCTTGAGCCCCGCCGCGCTTCCAAGAATTAGTCCGCATTCTCCTCCCAGACAGAAGACCATGTCTTCCCTAGGTATCTTCTTCGTCATAGCCAAGATGGCATCACTGGAAGCTGAGAAATGAGAATAATTCTTCAGGTTCAGGGTGCCTTCATCTTTCGTAAGTATAGGTAGCCTAACGTCACCGAAGTCCATTACGTTGCCGAATCGGTTTCTCAGAGTCTGAACGAATCCGAGATCACGAAGTGATTGCACTGCAAGACCCATGCCGAGGTTCTTGGTGAGCGTGTAGATCGGGATTCCGATTAGCGAGAGCCTTCGCATTTGCTGTGTCATGAATGGATCTTGCTGTATGTCCCAATTACCCTTGGTGTATTATGTTTAAAGCTACTCGACGACAGTGCTTTAACTGATCTTTGACGCCAACCTATTTAATGACAAAGAAACTCGTCTCCTTGAGCGATCGATCTATGGCGCGGGATAGCGACGCCGCTGCATATTGGGGTTTCATCAAGGATCCGATTTACGGCTACATCCGCGTAACCGACGTTGAAAAGACGATTATTGACACGCTTGCAGTCCAGCGATTGCGAAGGATTCGGCAACTGTCAGGCGCGGAATATGTCTACCCTGCAGCTAATCACACTCGATTCGAGCATGTCCTTGGGTCAATGTACCTTGCAGGCGTGGTAGCCGAGAACCTTCCAGTCAATCTATCAAAGGAAGAAAAGCAAAAGATTCGTTTAGCCGCGTTACTGCACGATGTCGGCCACGCTCCTTTCTCTCACCTCTTCGAACCCTTACTCGTGAAGTATCTTAATCGCAATCACGAGGACATGTCAAGTTGGATCATTGCCAACTCAGCGTTGTCAGATGTGATCAGCTCTGTGGGATTTGATTCGAAGGAATTGAGTAAGCTGGCTATCGGCCGGTCCTCAAAAACAGACAAACCATTCCTGAATCAGATAATCAGCAGTTCCTTTGATGTCGACAAGATGGATTTCGTTGTTAGAGACTCCTACCACACTGGAGCCGGGTACGGCTCTGTGGATGTGTTCAGGTTGATATACACAATGGATGTCGTTGACGGTAATTTGGCAGCTGACATAACCGCCCTGCCTACACTGGAGAGCCTGATTCTAGCAAGGTTGGAATCGTTTAGAACCATATACTTCCACCGTGCCTGCAGAGCTGTTCAAATGATGCTCCTGCAAGCGTTGGAACTAGCAAAGGATGATCTGGAAATCCTCGCGGTGAAAGGACCCGATGAATATCTTGAATGGGATGACTACGCGGTTATGTCCAAACTTCATGCTAACCCACGATCTCGCGAAATCATCAAGGCCCTCTCAGAGCGACGTCTCCTGAAATGCGCTTATGAAAAGACCTTCTTCGCGAAGGATGAATTGATTTCGAGTGTATTCACTAAGGAGAACGTTAGATTGAAGCTTGAAGAGGAGATCGCGACTAAGGCACATGTTCCGTCTTCAGATGTGGGCATTGATGTTCCGTCACTGCCCTCAGTGCCCTATCATTACGCCTTAGAAATAGGGCCCATTGGAATTCCTATCTTCTCCCGAAGTAGGTCCGGGCAGAAAATACCTCAGAACATCGGTGAACTCTCTAAGATTGTGGACGAACTTCGAGTCTTCATGAATATCGTTAGAGTATACACGAAGGAACAATACAGAGAATCAGTGGCCGACGCCGCGGCTCAAGTACTTGGTGAATCTCCACTGTCAAACGTTCTGTCGCACTGACTCGGTGTGGTCGAGCGCACCCGCTTTCTCTTTGGGAATCGATACTTTGTCCATAAGTTTAGCGTAAATCCGCAGAGCATCGCCTTCATTTAGCTCCGTGAACAATGAAACCAATGCGATCTTTCCTGTCTTGCCCGCCAGTCTTTCCGCCAAAGCACGAGTTGTCATGAGGTATTTTCCGCCGACGAGAACGGATGAGCGACCAACTGCAACCTCGCCGTTTCCATGCATGGCTATTGCAAGCGTTCCAAGTCGCATTCGATCCTCGAATAAGAAGGCTATGACAGCATTCTCTAACTGAGCAAAGTTGATTCTGAAAACTCTATGATTTACTTCCAGCGTGACTTCGTTGAATTCCATGATAATCTGAGACAACGTATCAAATTGAGCTTACTTAACCCAATCCTACGTATTCTCATGAAATTGCCTTGTCTGGGTCGGTTTGAGCACTTGTTCTGGCGGCTTTTTTGATGCTGTAATGCAATACATCTTATCATCAGTGGCACGAAGGGGCTGTCCCAATAATACGAGGCTCCGAAATTTGGCAATGTTACCAGAGGACATGAAACATCTCATAAACTATGATGAGAAAGTCACATGGGTACTCCGAGGAAACGAGGTTGTTGTTGTCAGTGACCAACGCATCATAATACGCAGGTCCGGTGGTCTAGGACTGAAGAAGAGCTTCGTTGACTACCCATACACAAATATGGTAAACATCAGACTGGATCGGGGAGTTCGCAGGGCGAGTGTGGAAATCTTGATGCGGTCTGGCGTTCAGAGCATCAAGATCGGGAACTTGGTTAAGAGTGACGCCTTCCAGCTACATCGCATACTGCGCGAGAACATAATCCGGACGTCATCCGCTCATCCAAGTCAACCCTTCCCGGTGATCATACAGAGCACGGAAAAGCAAAAACAAGTGGATGACGAGCAGAAATGCAAGAAATGTGGTCGACAAGTGTCGCCCGATTTCTCTCTCTGTCCATTCTGCAGGTATGCGCTTAAGATCGAATGTCCCGAGTGCGCAAAGAAAGTCGACAGAAAATTCAAGCTATGCCCGTACTGTGGGGAAGATCTGTCTTACTTGCAGGAAATCGACGTGGAAGTGTAGATGAGCGAGATCTGACCTCTTTTTGACCACGGATTGCCTGTTCGCGGAGCTTAGAGTTGAAAGTCGCTGTAATCTCGGACATCCACTCTAATTTAGACGCGCTTGGGGCAGTAATCGCCAGTCTCCCATTTTATGACTTACTTCTGTGCTTGGGGGATATTGTTGGTTACGGACCTCAGCCCGACGCTGTAATAGAAGAGCTACGGCGTTTGCAGCCGAAAATAGTACTGCTGGGCAATCATGACTACGCAGTAACCACTGGCGACTCCTCAGGCTTCTCTCTCCATGCAGCTCAAGCTGTGGAATGGACGCGGCGACACATCAGTCAGGAAAGCTTGCAGTACCTATCCACACTCATCCCAACGGCCAAGACAGAACTAAACGGCAAACGGGTAGCACTATTCCACGGCAGCCCAAGCGATCCATTATCAGAATACGTCTATCCAGACATCTCTGACCTGAGTGCAGACAGACTGATCCAGCGAGCCGACGCGGAAATCGTTTTGCTGGGGCATACTCATGTTCCGATGGCCTTTTTCACCCAGAACACGGTGTTAGCTAATCCGGGAAGCGTTGGTCAACCGAGAGATGGCGATCCGCGAGCTAGTTTCGCGATTCTCACTATGTCCAATAATGAAATCACGTTCGATGTTAGGCGGACCGAATATGATGTGGATTCCGTCGCTAACAAGATAAGTCGCGCTGGACTTCCAAGGTTCTTGGCCGATCGACTGTACACGGGCATGTGAAGCGGCTTTCGATGTATGGTTATGTCCATTTGATGAGGAATTCTTTTAAGTGGCGAGTCCGTGTTCGGCGGCTTCAATGAGGGGTGCCACGAAATGAACGTAATAGGTGGTAGACTTTTCGGTGGTCACATTTATAGTGATCACTATTGGCTCTCCTTCATGTCAGTCTCTGTCGCATAGATTTTCTCAGCCTCTGATTCGGAGCATGAAATGTAGCACATCCGTCAGTGCTAAACAACGACTATCCAGAATGATTACTGCCAGCATATCTCTTCGATCAAATCCAAATCAAGAGCCGATTCTGTCTGGCGCGCAAGCGCGGCTTAGACGGAGCGAGGTATGAAGGAGATAAGTAAATTGAAAACTGCAATCCTTGGAGCAACTGGTCTAGTAGGTCAGCGATTCATTCAACTTCTCGACGGCCATCCATGGTTTGACATAACCACAGTAACGGGTTCTGACAGGACCGCGGGGAGCCTCTATAGGGAAGCTGTTCAATGGCGGTTGGAATCGCCTCCAAATCAAAAGATCGCCAACCTGACAATCCAGCCTTCGGTACCTGACCATATAGACGCAGACGTTGTCTTCTCAGCACTGACCGCAAGTCAATCACTTAGAATAGAAGAGGAATTCGCGGAAGCAGGTTATGCAGTAGTAAGCAATTCTGCTGCACATCGAATGGACGACGACGTTCCCCTAGTGAACCCTGAGGTTAACTTCGATCATCTTTCCCTAATTGACGAGCAAAGACGAAAATGGAAATGGGATGGTGCAATAGTGACCAATCCCAATTGCACAACTGCTGTGCTAACGCTTTCTCTGAAACCAATTGCAGCAAGCTTCGGTCTCAAGAGTGTCGTGATGTCCTCGATGCAAGCAGCCTCAGGAGCTGGATATCCTGGTGTTGCATCCTTGGATATAATCGACAACATAATCCCGTTCATCTGTGAAGAAGAAGAGAAAGTTCAGCGTGAGACTAGGAAAATTCTAGGGCAAGTTGAAAGGTCCGCTGACATCAGAGTCTCGGCAAGCTGCCATCGCGTGCCCGTAATCGATGGACATACGGAAGCAGTCTTCGTCGAGACCGAAAAGCCCGCAGCACCCGAAGACATAGCGAAGTCAATGGCAGAGTTCAAAGCAGAACCACAGAAATTGATGCTTCCCACTGCCCCTGAACAACCTGTAGTTGTCAGGTCAGAGCAAGACCGTCCACAACCTCGCTTCGACCGGAGTGAAGGAAAAGGGATGAGCGTTGTTGTCGGAAGAATTCGGACGGATCCTGTCTTCGACGGAATCAAGTATGCTGCTATCGGACACAACACGGTACGGGGCGCAGCTGGCTGTGCAGTATTGATCGCGGAGTCAATGAAATCGCAAGGATACATTTGATAGGTGATAATGATGGAATCTGGAAAAACTAGACGTCTTCGACGCATCTTCCGTGATGATTCAAAGGCATTCATAATCGCAATGGATCACGGAGTGACTCTGGGACCGGTTCAAGGTCTAGAAAACATGCAGCAGACAGTGAAACAGGTCGTGAGCGGTGGCGCTGACGCCGTCTTGATGCACAAGGGAATCGCCAAACGCATTGACACATGCAATACAGGACTCATAGTTCACGTTTCTGCTTCGACAAAACTCGGAGATAAACCGAACCTGAAAGTCGGAGTTTGCAGCGTCGAGGAAGCCGTTCGCATAGGTGCCGATGCAATTTCATCTCACACCAACATCGGTTCAGAGGAAGAGGGCAAAACGCTGGAATTCCTCGGGGCACTTGCTGATCAATGCGATGCGTTTGGCATGCCATTACTTGCAATGATGTACCCGCGTGGACCTAGCATACAGAATGAAAATGGATTCGATGTAGTCTCACACGCTGCTCGGATAGGAGCCGAACTAGGAGCAGATGTGGTCAAAACCGTCTACACCGGAGACCAAGACAGCTTCAGAAAAGTAGTCAGAAGCTGTCCGGTGCCGGTCGTTGTCGCTGGCGGAGCACGGATGAAAACCGATTTGGATGTCCTCGAACTTGCAGAGAACTCGATGAAAGCTGGGGCGGCTGGTTTATCGTTCGGCAGAAACGTATTTCAACATGCAGCTCCCGCTGCAATAAGCAAGGCATTGGCGGCAATAGTCCACGAAGGCGCAACAGCTCAAAGCGCCATCCAACTGTTAGGAGGGCCAAAACGATGAAGCAGCTCTGGCTACGCCTGGATCCTGAAGCGCCCTCTAATGAGAAAGCAGAGCTCTTGAGGGCAGCTGAGACATGGTCTGACGTGGTGGTTCTTGATCCATCGGATATCTCGCTCGCTTCAGGTCTGAAATTACGAACCGCTTCAACCGACGGCCGCGCCGAGATCAAATTGCTCTCTAGCGACGATGATATCGACCCAGATACGACATTCATGGCCGACTCCGCAATAGAGATCGTTGTAAAGGACCGTTCAGATGAACTCAAGGCTCTGCAATACGCAGGGAAAGGCATTCGTCACATAATCGTTCGTTGCCCCGACTGGAAGGTCATCCCACTCGAAAACCTGGTCGCACAGACTAGAAACCACACTACACTTCTCGCAGACGTACCAAGTCTAAATGAAGCGAAACTCGCCTTACAGGTTCTAGAAGTCGGCGTAGACGGCGTAGTATTCTCACCAAAGTCGGCTAACGAAATAGAGGAGATGGAACGCGTTCTCAGAGAGTCTGAGGACGCAATCCCTCTTGTAAAAGGTAAAATTGTCTCCATAAGACCCATCGGATCAGGAGCGCGAGTATGCGTCGACACATGCGAGATGATGAAACCCGGCGAAGGAATGCTCGTCGGATCTCAATCCGCGGGACTGTTCTTAGTCGAAGCTGAGGTCCACAAAAACCCACACGTAGAACCGCGACCATTTCGCGTCAATGCCGGCCCCGTTTCATCTTATGTGCTGACTCCTGGGTTCAAGACACGTTATCTAGCCGAACTCAAAGCCGGAGACGAAGTGCTCATAGTCAATCGAAGCGGAATCACAAGACCTGCGCACATTGGGCGCGTAAAGATCGAGCGGAGACCCATGATGCTTGTAGAGACTGAAGTGAATGGACACAGCTTCTCGACAATAGTTCAAAACGCTGAAACCGTTCGATTATTGACGGAGACCAAATCCGAATCCGTATCGAACCTTAAAGCCGGCGACGAGATTCTACTGAGATTTGAAGAAGGGGGTCGCCATTTCGGTACCTTAGTGCCCGACGAAATGGTGATTGAGTGCTGAAAGGTAGGATATGCCTCTCAACAATCATCAACGAAGACGATGATGTTGGTCAACTGCTTGACCGCATTTGTGTCAAGAGGCCTGATCTGGTAGAATTTCGAACGGACAGATTGCATCGATTCTCAATCCTTGAGGATATCGCACAGAAGAAGAAATTCCCGGCTATTATCACAGACAAGACGAAGAGAGGGCTGAAGGACAGAAACGTACTTCTTGAGGCGACGTCTGCAGGATTTGAGTTTGTCGATGTCGATCTCTTTTCTGACATTACTGGTGGTGAATTAAGGAAAGTTAGAGCAAACGGAACAGAGCTGATCACTTCATTCCACGATTCTGCAGCAACCCCTTCCATAGATGCACTAAGAAGAGTATTGAGTCGAGCTATGAAAAGAGGCGGAAATATCTGCAAGATCGTAACCACGGCAAAAGAGCCCAAAGACAATCTCACAATTCTCAATTTCTTGGAAGAAAACTCTCGAAAAGCCCGACTTGTTTCATTTGCAATGGGCCCGATCGGAATCCCTTCGCGTATCCTATCGCCTTTGTTTGGTTCAGAATTCACATTCGCCGCACTCAGCGAGCAGTCATCAACAGCCCCAGGACAGCTAAGCATTGACGATCTGCGACACGTGTGGGGTCTTATTGGGCTACAGTAAATGTGCCACATCAGGTGAGACTGAAGTCTACGGAGTCATAGGAGATCCAATAGACCACACGATGAGCCCCGCGATTCAGAATGCCGCCTTTCAATCAACTCAGATCAACGCGGTGTACGTGCCATTCTGCGTGAAGAAGTCTGAGTTGAAGAACGCCATCCAAGGCATTCGAGCTCTGGGAGTCAAAGGATTCAACGTCACAGTGCCTCACAAAGTCGGAATCATTCGATACCTAGACAGGATCGATCGCACGGCTGACGAGATCGGTTCTGTGAATACCATTGTCAACAGCGGTGGATTGCTGTATGGGTATAACACAGATGGGGCAGGCGCTCTGAAGAGTCTCGAAGAAGCGGGTGCTCAAGTGAACGACAAATCCATCCTGCTTTTTGGAGCGGGCGGAGCGAGCCGAGCATTAGCCTACTCCTTCGCCTCGCACGCAAAAACGATTAAGATAATCAATCGAACAATGTCGAAGGCGAAACAGCTTCAACGTCGCCTGCAAAAAAAGTTCGAAGTTGATGTTGCAGTTATAGGTCTCTCAAGCGGGTTGATCAAAGATTTTGTTGATGAGGCCGACATAATTGTGAACGCTTCATCAATGGGTCATGGCGGTCTTGTTGACCCACCTGTCAAACAGATTTGGCTTCGTCCAAGCCAGTTTGTTCTTGATATTGTGTACAACCCCATCAAGACTAAGCTATTGAGAATCGCTGAAGAAGCTGGAGCAACAACCATAGACGGATTGCACATGCTTGTCAACCAGGGCGCCTGTTCCTTTGAGATATGGACAGGCAAGAAGGCACCCGTAGCTGCAATGCACGACGCCATTCGTCAGAAAGTGCTGGTGTAGGCAAATGCAAATCGCCGAAGCAGTAAGCCACGGAGCAATATCAATAATGAATGCTATGGCAACCGGTAGAGGTGCCGCGCTCGGCATCAGCTTATGGACTAGAGCTCGCGTCACAATAACAGACCAAGCAGGTACGTTCAAAGGACGTAATTTGACTGAGCCAGATGAAGATGTCAGCCTGATCGAGACGACAGCTCGCAAGGTCTTCCAGCGGTTTAAGGCTCATCGGCGTTTCGGTGCTCAGGTAGAGACACAATCCACAATACCTGCGGCAGTTGGTCTGAAGAGCAGTAGCGCATCTAGTAACGCTGTTACCCTTGCAAGTTTGAAGGCGCTGAAGAAGAAGGTCAGTGCGCTTGAGACTATCAAGTTGGGTATTGATGCTTCTCTCGAGGCAAAAGTGACCCTTACCGGTGCCTTCGATGATGCTTGCGCCTGCTTCTTCGGAGGCCTAATTGTCGCGAACAATGTTCAACGTCAAATTCTGAAGCGCTATCGACCAAATGCGAATTTCCGCGTCCTGATCCATGTACCGAATGGCAAAAGCTACAGCGGAAATGTCGACCCCAATGATCTCAACGCTATCAGACCTCTCATCCCAACGGTCCAATGGCAAGTCTTGAAGGGCAACTATTGGCTTGCGCTAACACTGAACGGCCTCCTCTATTCCGCCGCCTTCGGTTATGACGCGTCTGTTACGAGAGCGGCGCTCGTGGCAGGTGCAGTTGCTGCAGGTCTCTCTGGAAAAGGACCTGCCACGGCTGCAATCGTTACAACCTCAAGAGTGAAGAATGTTCTCGACTCGTGGGGCTCGTACTCTGGAAAGATCATTGAAACATCACTGAACCACGAGACAGCGCACACTGTAGGGATCCAAAGTTGAACGCCCTAGTAAGGCCCCTTCGTTCACTTTCGGGAGAAATAACGGCACCACCCTCAAAAGCAAACACACATCGCGCATTAATTGCCGGTCTCTTCTCAGAAGGAATCACGGAACTCGTAAATCCGCTCCAGTGTGACGACACGAATGCTACGGCAACAGCAATAACGTCACTAGGCGCGGAAGTGAACCGTAAGGCGCACGGGTGGAACGTCCACAGCAACGGCATGTTGAGCGCACCCCAGCACGTGATTGATTGTGGAGCATCAGGTGTTACCCTGCGTTTCATGATCCCAATAGTGTCGCTGACAGGACAAAGAGTACTGTTAGAAGCGAATCACAGTCTGATACGTAGACCTCTAAAGCCACTTCAGGAAGCTTTGAAACAGCTCCATACCCGTGTTGCCATTAAGAGCAACAGCATCATTGTCGAAGGTCAACCTGACGGTGGGAATGTCAGCATTCGTGGCGATGTGAGTTCTCAGTTCATTTCAGGCCTACTTTTTGCTGGCTCACTCATGGATAATGGATTGCGATTAGAGGTTACGACACCTCTTGAATCGCGCAACTACGTCACTCTCACACTCGGGATCATGGAGCAACACGGAATCAAGATAGAATCGAATCGTGAAATGACTCGTATGGAGATAGCGCCTGGACAGAAATACTCTGCTAGCAGACACCTCATTCACGGTGACTTCTCATCCGCAGCCTTCACTCTAGCTGCGGCTGCAGCAACCAACTCGAGAGTCCTAGTACGCGATCTCCAACAATCTCAGAGTGAGCCCGACGTGATACTTCTACAGATTCTGTTGAAGATGGGTGCATCAATCAGGTTTCTTAAGGACGGCGTGATCATCGAGGGCGGTCAATTGAAGGGCGCGTCTATAGATATCCGCGACAGTCCAGATCTTGGGCCGATCTTGGCGGTTCTAGGGTGCTATGCAGAAGGAGAGACAAGAATCATTGGAGCTAGAAGACTACGTTATAAGGAATCGGACAGACTGGCTACCATCACGTCAGAATTGAGCGCACTTGGTGCAAATATCACAGAAGCTGAGGATGGTTTGACTATCCGAGGCCCGTGTCACCTACAGGGTGGAGTGGTTCAATCTCATAGTGACCATAGGATCGCCATGGCTCTAAGTATCGCTGCGCTCGGCGCGTCAAGAGATGTAATCATCACAGACGCCGAATGCGTCAGCAAATCATATCCGAAGTTCTTCGAGGATTTGAGGTCTCTGGGAGTTGAGGTTAGTGAGCAGTAGCACGTTTGGAAAAGCCTTCAGCGTTACCATATTCGGTGAGAGCCACGGTCCTAGCGTGGCAGCAGTGATAGACGGATGCCCAGCAGGGCTTCAACTGACCACTGAGGACATCCAACTTGAACTTGATCGCAGGCTTCCTCCGGACCAATCCATGACTTCCGCGCGACGTGAGAAGGATAAGGTCGAATTACTGTCCGGAGTCTTCGATGGACACACAACCGGAGCACCGATCGCAATCCTGACTTGGAATAAGGATGTTCGATCTCAGGACTACGACAAGCTAAGATACATTGCTAGACCGGGACATGCTGATTTCCCCGCAAGAATCAAGCACGGTGGCTTCAACGATCTGCGAGGCGGTGGACAAGCTAGCGGCAGAATGACTGTTCCGATAATTATGGCAGGAGCTATTGCCAAGAAACTTTTGCGCTTTGTCGGCATAGAGATCTGTGCTCACACTGTCCAGATTCATACAGTAAAATTGGAGACGCCGCTTGCGGCTGACATCGTCAGGCGAAATGCCTACTCAAACTCAGTTCGCTGTGCCGACCCTGAGATGGCAAAGAGAATGACGGAGGCGATTCTCAAGGCCAGAAGTGAAGGGGACAGTGTAGGCGGTGTTGTGGAATGCGTTGCAGAAGGCGTTCCGCCTGGAGTGGGAGAACCCTTCTTTGACAGTCTTGACGCGGACCTCGCTAAGATCGCATTCAGTATACCCGCGGTCAAGGGATTCGAGGTCGGATTGGGATTTAGGGCGTCGGCGATCAAAGGCTCTGAAAATAACGATTCCTATGCTGTGCGTGACGGTAAGGTAGTCACGTTGAGCAACAATGCCGGGGGAGTTCTCGGTGGATTATCGAATGGAATGCCTGTCGTAGTCCGCGTAGCGTTCAAGCCTCCATCGTCGATTGCGAAAGAGCAACAGACTGTCAACTTGAGGAGTATGGAAGAAACAAGGGTCCAGGTCACGGGACGACACGATCCCTGCGTAGTGCCAAAAGCTGTTCCAGTAGTTGAGGCAGCTGTGGCAGTAGTGCTGGTTGACCATTGCATTAGAGCGGACTTGATTCCTCGCGTTGTCAGCAAGAATCAAACGAGGGAGATCAGTCCAGGGTCGCGGCCGACACAGCCTCACTGAATCGGCTGTACGCGTTCGAGAACAGCTTGTCTCTTTGGAGGTAATTGCGTCCCGCGCGCAGTGTTCGATGCATTCGACGGCGGTTTCCCCGTGCTATCATAGTTATCATGCGATTGCAAGCTTGTGCTGCCTTCTTCAACGTAGCGACAGAATACGGACTGTCCATGAGCACAGAGACCTCGTTGTCCAGACCCTCGTGATGAACTTCTTCGGCAAGGAGCAGTTGCAGCCTGAATGTTGGACCTGCGATCTTTGAAAGTCGGTTCACATCTGCATCCAACGACTTGAGAGCGTTCACGAAAGCTATAGCGAGAAAGTGTGGTAAAGTGAGAACTAACGACATGAGCTTGTCGTGCTCATTGATGTCGCATCTAACAAGCTTCGCGCCATTCCTACGCAGCTTCCTTAGGAAGCTATCGGCCCACAGCATTCGTCGGGCTAGAGGCATGACAAGGATTGTTCTGCCTCTGACAGTTTCCGCACCTGGTCCGAACAGTGGATGGATACTAAGAACCGATAGGCCTCGTCTTTTCATATCTCTCAGAACCGGTCTGAGTGGCTCCTTTATGGAAGATATCTCGATGAACAGTTTGTCTTTTGAGGTGTCTCTTTCAAGGCTTTGTAGAATTCTTTGTGTGATGTGGGTTGGTGTTGCTAAGACAACAAGCTGTGCCATTTGGATGGCAGTAGTCTGATCGCTTATGTATCTGAAATCGTGGACTCGTGCTAATCGCTTGGCCGCGGGTCTATTCTTATCGGTGACGATGACTTGGTAACCGTTCTTACTCAGGAAATCAACTAGCCATGATCCCATTCGTCCTGCTCCGCCGATGACGGCCGCTACGGCCAATCATCGATCGCCTTTCCAATTGCCGTGATAGCACTCGGAATCTGCTTTTCGGGTAGAGAAACTGCTAATCTGAAGAAGGGCGGGTAGTCTCCGAAGGATTGGCCAGGACTTATGCTCACATGGCCTTGCTCCAAGAGTTGTTTGGCGAATTTCACCGAATCGAAGTGCGGCTTATTGGCTCTAGGGAATACGTAGAAGGTTCCGTCGGGTTTGTAGAATGACACGTTGATCTTACCGAGTTCTCGACATGTGATGTCAACTTTTCTTAATATGGCTTTGACGTTGTGCTGAGCATTGCGGCGCCCCTTCTTGATTGCGATGAGTGCGGCTCTCTGAATGAACTCTGGAACGCAGGTCACTGCGGTCTGAATTACGCGTCGAATGCGCATGGCCTTTTCTTTTGTAGTTACTAGGTATGCGATACGCCAGCCGGTAAGACTGAATTGTTTGGAGAAACTGTTGACGTAGACGAAATTATCAGTTTCGTGCTCTAGTATGCTACTTGACTTAGAGCGAACGTATTTGTCGTAGACTTCGTCGGAGAGGATGATTGCATTGTGCTGTTGAGCAAGATCGATAAGTTGCTGGAACTCCTTTTCGGCGATTGTCTTCCCAGTTGGATTGTTGGGACTGTTTATTACGATCATTCTGGCGCCCTCCTTGAGTTCCGATTCTAACTTGCCGAGGTCGACTGTCCAACCGTTTTCCAATGTTGAGTTGACCGGGATTACTCGACCTTTGATGAAGTTGACACATTCCTCATAGGCTGGCCACGCCGGTTGTGGGATAACAACTCTTTCTAGCTGAGAAACAAAGCTCGTAATTGTTGCGAATATTCCGAATCTGCCGCCTGGAGTTATCAGTATTTGGTCAGGTTCCACATTCGTATTGTGTTCGGCGCTCAGTTCCTCAGCCAACGTCTTTCTCAATTCTGGAAGGCCTGCTGCTGGGCCGTAGCCCATGATCTTCTTGCTACGAAAAGAGTCTGATAGAGCCCGAATGGTCTGCTGTGAAGGCGGGAAGTTTGGTTCTCCGATTTCAAATCGGGTTATCTTTTCACCCTGAGACATCAATCGTTGGGTGATCTCAAAGATTTCCTTCAGAAGTTGATCCTTAGACTGCCCAGGTTTTGATTTGTCCTGAACTTTCACGCTCTCTTCTATGAGGAGTTGACCCAATCTACGAGCAAAGGATGGTTCGACGCCTAGCTCCTTTGAGGCCTGAATCAAGTTTTCCATGACGGCGTGTTCGGCATCTACATCTATAGTCGGCAATCCCTCCCTTTGTTTTGCTTCGGCGACTTTGTCGGCAAGCGAAAGCCTTTCTCTTATCAGCGCGAGCAGTTTCCTGTCTCTTTCACGAATTTGAGTTCGATATTCTTCAAGGGAAGTCACTAGACGCCCACCATAAAGAATGTCTCTGCAGTTACCAGTAAGCCTGATTAAAGGCTAATCGTCTAATCGCACCCTTGGAACACTGAACTACTATTCAGCTTGGACTAATTTTCGACATATCCTAACTCCGTTCCGTCAATCGACAGCCTGACATAACCAAGCTCAACCTCTCGCACACGCTCTACTGACCTTGTAAATACATGCAGAGAACGCTCGTCTGCGTTCATCAGGATTCCGACTTGTAGCAGGCAACCTTCTTCATTCGACAATCCCACCATTAAGTTCCTGAACCCGCTGTTCACTGGCATTTGGAGTGGTGGAAATGCTTCCGGTTTGCGGATTCGGATCGAATCCAGCGGTATTTTCTTCACCGATCCTCCATCTAGGAATCTCCGATATCCTGATTGTCGAATCGCGCGTCGGTCGCTGCGTGATCTCTCGAGAACCTCTTTTGCGGCGGGAACGATCATCGATCTGACTCTCGGCAGGGTAAGTATGGGATGCAATTCGGAATTCGTCGATATTCCAATTACTAAGTCAGGCTCGATTGACGAAATTAAGTTGATCTTGTAGAGTATGGCATCTGAGCCAAGGATCCATCCATCAGTGTTGATTATTGTCAAAGGTTCATGTCTTGGATTCGCATCGATCAGTCGCTTCATTCCGCCGATCAATTTTGATTCGACATGGCTTGGAGTAACGTGTCCAATGAAGATGAGTCTCTCAGGATTAAGATCGAGTAGCGACGGGAAATGATCTGATGGTATTGCGCTGCTGATCGTTGCCGGGGGTCCAATGTCAGCCTGTCCTATGTCACCGTCGATGATGCGAATGGGCAGTCCCATGCTAAGAAGCTCGTTGGCGATGTAAGTACAGAGAGTACTCTTGCCCACATCGGTTCCTCCCACGACCACAACGACGCCTAGACGCATCTCGGCTAATGCTTCAACGACCAGCCTCCATGTCTTCGGTATTGTGCTACCTTCAACTTCGAAGACCCTACCTGACTCACCTGCAAGAATACTCAGATTCACTTGGGACAACGATTCTATCGGAAGCTGTTTCTCGTGCCTTATGATGAGTTTGCGGCCTTTCTCGAAGGGCGCACCCAGAACCGTAGCCTCGCCAGTCAAGAGCTGAACCGAGGCAGGACCACGAACTATCAGGGTGTTACGTGGCGCGAGCAGATAGCGCATTTCTCGCATTCAATCAACCTGCAAGAGATCATTGGATCGAATCAGGTTTGGCAGCGATAGTAGTCAGACCATATTGCTAAATACATTAGCCATTCATCTCATGACCAATTGGCGCAGTCGGCAATGAAATTCAACGATAACGATGTACCTGACGGACTGTACTACACAAAAGAGCATGAATGGGTAAAGGTCGAGGATGGAAAATGTCGAGTGGGTGTAACCGACTACGCGCAGAAGTCACTTCATGAGGTCGTCTATGCCGATTTGCCGAACGTCGGCAAATCCTTGACTCAGGGCGTAGCCTTCGGTACTGTTGAGTCCGTGAAAGCAGTTTCGGAACTCTACTCTCCCGTCTCTGGCGAGGTGATCCAACGCAACGAGAAATTGGTCAATTCACCTGAGCTTGTGAATCAAGAGCCGTACGGGGCCGGATGGATTGTAGTAGTTAAACCTTCTCATCTACAAGATGATCTTAAGGCCCTAATGGATGCCCAGGGATACGTGAAAACCCTAGAGGAAGTTACCAAGAAGAAATAAAGACCATACCCGATGGGAAACTGGTTCTTCCATTGTTCATGCATTAACTTAAAAATGGCAAACGAAGAAGTAGTGGGAATGAAGCCCGCATGGATTTGACGAAGAACTCCACCCTTGAGGAGCGCTTTGAGCAGTCGCGGGTGTTCAAGCGACTGGCTCTTCGAAAATTGCAGCAGAAAAAGCTACGAGAAGGACAGGACCCTAGGGAAGTGTATTCCACCATTGCGTCGGAGTTCCTCAGTCTACCGTCACTCGATAACGTCGACCGTCTCTCAACAGTATACGGTTATTCAAGGGTGCGTAGGGCCATAGGCCTCTTGGACAACTTGGTCTTCGAGGAGTTCTTCTACGGCAAACTCCGCTTCTATCCGCTTTGGATCAAGCAGTTCACACGTCTGCTTGACGCGGCACGTCCACGTGCGCTTGTAAAGGAACTACTCACAAGCTCGGATCATTGATCCGCAGAAGCCCACAATCCACTGGTAACCCAGGGAGTCAATGGCGCTCTTTACTCTCTACATTGTACATTGCTAAGGTTTAGTTGATACCCTTGAGGCGCTAGGTTATGTAGAATAGTGTGACTGTGCTTTGGATGCGATTGAATGTCTCAGTCTTCTCTGAAGACGACATCTAGCATTTGCCCCGAATGTCATAACGTCCTCCCTGCGAGACTGTTCGCGAAGGATGGGAAAGTCATGATCAGCAAATCGTGCCCTGATCACGGTTATTATGAAGACATTTACTGGTCTGATCTCGAGCAATGGGAACGTGTAAGGAAATATGTTGCGGTTGGTGATGGACTTGAGAATCCTCGGACAAGTAGGTCGAGGGGATGTCCATATGATTGTGGAATCTGTCCGAATCACAAGTCTCAGACAATCCTTAGCATAATCGACGTTACCAATCGATGCAATCTGAAATGTCCGATCTGCTTCGCAAATGCAGCAAGCGCAGGCTATGTATACGAGCCGACGATCGACGAGATCTACGAGATGATTGACAATCTAGCGGCAAATAAACCAGTATCAGTCAAGGCACTGCAACTAAGTGGCGGAGAACCAACGCTAAGAGATGACCTACCAGAGATCATGAAATATGCCCATACAGCAGGCATACACCACGTTGAAGTCAACACCAACGGAATTAGAATAGCAAAAGATCCTGTTTATCTTAAGAGGCTTCTTGAGGCTGATGTCTCAAGCTTCTATCTCCAATTCGATGGTGTTACAGGAGAACCGTTCAAGGTCACTAGAGGTCTAGACCTACTGTCAACGAAACTACAGGCGCTGGAGAATCTAAGAGCAGAGGGTCACGACAGCGTAATTCTAGTAGTCACGCTCGTTCGAGGAGTCAACGACCACCAACTGGGCAGCATAATCAATTTCGCAGCTAAGAACCACGACTTGATCAGATGCGTAAACGTTCAGCCTGTCTCAATAACAGGAAGAATTGCTAGGGCCAAACTCGTCGACTATAGGATAACCATACCTGATTTCATGCAGTTAGTGGAAGAACAAACAAATGGCCAGATTGAGAAGAGAGACTTCTACCCTGTACCCACCGTAGTGCCCTTTGCACGAGCCGTTGGCGCGTTGAAGGGGCATCGATATCCAGAATTCACAATGCATGAACACTGCGGAATGGCGACTTTTGTATTCGTTGAGAACGGAAAACTGACACCAATAACACGTTACGCCAATATTGACGCTTTTATGGATTCGATGAACGAAGTTGCGAGACTTGCGAATTCCGGCAAGAGTATCAGAGCAAAGATCAAGGCCATGGAAAGTCTAAGACACATGAAGTTGAAAGTGCTAGGTCCACTTGTGAATGGGGTCGTGAAAGAAGGCAACTATGAGGCACTTGGAAAACTGATGCGCCAGATAGTAATGATCGGTGCAATGCACTTCATGGACCCATACAACTTTGACCTCGAAAGAGCTGAACGATGCGGAATCCACTACGCCGTCCCGGACGGCAGAATCATACCTTTCTGTACGATGAACAGCTTGCACAGAGAAAATGTCGAGAAACGATTCGCCAAGATCTCACAGCCAGTATTAACTTAATAACAAGTCAGAATTCATAGGTCTCCTCTGTACGGCAGTAGGATCGCTGATCTTCTCGATCAGACTATGAAGCATGTTAACGCCAGCAATTATATCAGCACGAAGCAATATGTGAAGACGAGAATGACTCTCAAGCGCGCCCACTACACTTGAGATGCCTGCTGGAACCCATTTGATATCGGATCTGGATGGTAGTAGTATACTTGAGCTCCATGCATCAGAGGATTCCGACAGGTTGCGTCGGTCTTGATGAAATGCTCCAGGGCGGTTTCGTCAGGGGCGAGATTTCGTTACTTTATGGAGAGGCTGCAACGGGCAAAACAACCGCCGTTATCCAGACAGCGATAAACGCGGCCAGACTTGGGTTCAAGGTACTCTATTTAGACTCTGACCATTCCTTCACACAGCAGAGATTCCATCAGATCGCTAAGTCAGATTCCATCACAGCGAGCGAATTGATACTGCTCTTTCTTCCGGAAAATTTCTCGGAGCAGCGGAGAATCATCGAGTCTCTAGAGAGTTATCTGACGCCTGCACTTGGTTTGCTGATTATTGACTCCGTTTCCTCCTTGTATCGAGCTTCATTCTCCAAAGCGGAGAGCGTTTTCACTCTCAATAGGGATCTCGGGAGGCAACTTGCATATCTCAGCGAATTGTCATCGACGGGAAAGGTGGCCTGCGTCATCACGAGTCAGGTTCACGCGCGGCTCACGCCTCCAATGGGTGATATTGAGCCAGTAGCACGTAGAGCACTCTTCCACTTTCCCAAGACGATTGTCAGGCTGAGCAGTACGCTGAGATCTGACGTCAGAGAGTTTCGCCTCGAAAGACTCGAAGGCGCAGACGTTAGGGCAAGTCACCTAGTCGCATTAAGGGAAGCAGGACTTGAAGATGTGTCTGCCTAAGTCTTAATTTGGGGTGCGTTGCGTAAACAGCGCTTCCGATTGCCGGTGGATTGCATGTGGCCGTCAATGCAGGATTGGATCTTGGCACTCTATATTATCGTGCCCATATACTGCACTAACGGCGCACCCGTAATTTTCGGCGGAGGCAGACCTATTGATTTTGGCAGATGCTTCACTGACGGAGAAAGAATTCTTGGTGATCACAAAACAATTCGCGGCTTTATCAGTGGCTTAACCGTCGGATTCATCGTCGCAATGTTCGAGTCTCATTTTGTGTCATCGAATTTGTTTGCCGTGGCGATTCTTGCGTCGCTTGGCGCACTTCTAGGGGATTTGGGTGGAGCTTTTGTAAAGAGAAGATTCAAGATCAAACCAGGAGCGCTACTCCCCGGCGTGGATCAACTGGACTTTGTTGTAGGTGCTATCCTGTTGGTATCGTCGGTTTTCCAGATAACTGTTGGATCTCTTTTGATAGTTATTTTGGTGACTCCGCCTATCCATCTTTTGACGAATGTGGGCGCCTATTTTCTGCGGTTGAAATCAAACTACTGGTAGCCGATTTATCTCATCCGCCTATTTTCGCGGTTATCATTGTGTTTGAGTAGAATACCACGAGCATTACAGTTATGGTTCCCAGTATTAGCAGCAAGTAGGCGTTGCGTGGTCTATACGCGTATCTGGTACTTCGAAGAAGCATGTAGAGTCCCACAAATCCTAGCATGTAAAGGAATGCTGCGATGAGGCTCTCATTCAATGTCTGCTGTCCCAGGGTTCCTCTGATCAAAACCGAATAGCTTGTTGCTGTGGGAAGAAGCGAAATGGGATTCTCAAGAATATCGTAGATACCTCCAGCTAGAACGAATCCTACGAAGACGAGAATCACAACTATTGAAAGGGTGGTGGATGGTTTCATCCTTCGAGCTGTCGGCGCTCTGAAAATTCGAAGTGAATAACCAATGTTGCCGAATGCCCGCTGCAACCTCCAAGGCAGTTTGCGCAGCATTATTCCGAGTCCCTCGAGCATCTTATACGTCACTCTGGGCTGGGAAAGGACCACGAGGCTAAAATATCTTGCCTTGTCAGTGCCTCTCAAGAGTCCGAGGTTAGCAGATGCCTCAAAAGATCTTTTGTTCAGAATGCGGCTCTATCCTGTATCATGGTCTAGAACTTGAGACGCCTAACGAGATAATCCAGCGTCATAATGGTATTTGTCCTCAATGCAAGAAGAAGCTCGAGTTCGAGACTGAAAAGATCAAGATAGTTCCGTTCGAGGAGACCGCGAAATAGGTTCCTTGATCATTAATGATCGTTGCTGTTGATTCCAAGGAGTTTGATGAAAGAGTATGCCGAAGATTGTACAGCTTCAGGACCTGCACGAAAAGAACGGGCACATGGCGGAGTTTGCAGGCTTCAACCTCCCGCTTTGGTTTGCGGGCATTATCCCTGAATCCCTAGCAGTCAGAAACGCGGCAGGCATCTTCGATGTCAGCCACATGGGACGCGC